>Ga0123336_10001797_pt1 | contig 19284 bp, 18 predicted proteins | sample SSSSmetaG_FD_96466 | JGI IMG/M metagenome (GOLD analysis project Ga0123336, IMG submission 96466) | Glacier valley bacterial and archeal communities from Borup Fiord, Nunavut, Canada, to study Microbial Dark Matter (Phase II) - ​SSSS metaG | ecosystem: Environmental > Aquatic > Freshwater > Ice... | reverse complement strand
GGATTTGTAAGTTTAGGCTGCCCGAAAAACCTTGTCGATAGCGAGGTCATGATGGGCCTCCTTTCCGAACGCGGCCACGAACTCACCCCGCGCCCCGACGAAGCCGACGTCATCGTCGTCAACACCTGCACTTTCATCGATCCCGCCAAGCAGGAATCCATCGACACCATCCTCGAAATGGCGCAGTACAAACAGTTCGGCCGCGCTCAGCGCCTCGTCGTCGCCGGCTGCATGGTGGAGCGGTATCGCGGCGAGATCAAAGACCAGCTTCCCGAGGTCGACGCTCTCATCGGCACCAATGAACTCGATGGCATCGTGGCCGCGTGTGAAGGCATCGAAGCCGCCGCCGGGCCCCTCGTCCCCTATCTTTACAACGACGAAACTCCGCGCGTCTTCACCACCCCCAAGCACTTCGCGTACATGAAAATCGCCGAAGGCTGCGATCATCCCTGCGCCTTCTGCACCATCCCCCAGTATCGCGGCGCCTTCCGCAGCCGCCGCTTCGAATCTGTCATCTCGGAAGCCAAGCGCCTCTTCGCCCAGGGCGTCCGCGAGATCAATCTCATCGGGCAGGACACCACCTGTTACGGCGAAGATCTTGGCATGAAGGACGGCCTGGCGGAGCTTCTCGCGCGCCTGGCCCAAATCGAAACCGAGCGCGAAAAATGGGTTCGTTTTCTCTACGCGTACCCGAACCGGCTCACCCAAAAGCTGCTCGATACCATCGCGGCCCATCAGTCGCTGGTCAAATATATTGATATGCCGCTGCAGCATGCCAGTGCGCCGGTGCTGAAACGCATGAAGCGCGGTGCTTCGGGCGACATTTTCCTCAAGCTCCTGGAACGCGCGCGCGCCACCATCCCCGGCGTCTCCATTCGCACCAGTTTCATCGTCGGCTATCCCGGCGAAACGGATCGGGATTTCGAAACGCTCTGCCAATTCGTCCAGGTCGCGAAGTTTGATCGGCTCGGCGTCTTTTCGTATTCCGATGAAGACACGAGCCAAAGCTATCTGCTCGACGGCAAGGTGGACGCCCGCACCATTTACGACCGCAAGCGCCGCCTGATGTCCCTCCAGCGAAAAATCTCTCGCGCGCGCAACAAGCTTCTGGTGGGCCACGTCGTCCCCGTCCTGGTAGAGGGCCTTTCAGCCGAGACCGACCTCCTCTGGCAAGGCCGCATGCGTTCGCAAGCTCCGGACATCGACGGCGTCACGCTCATCAACGATTTCGAAGGCGCGGCGCCCGCCCCCGGCCAGATCCGCCCGCTCCGTATCACCGAATTTCACGATTACGATTTGGTCGGCACCCTGCTCGCGTCAGATGAGCCTATCGAAACCATGATGAACGCGCCCACCGGAGCTTTCGCAATGGAACCGAACGTGCCGCAACTGATTCAGCTTCGATGACCCATCCGATCCTGACACAATGCCCCATTTGCAAGAAAAAGGTCAAACTCGGTGCTCCCGATTTCCCCTTCTGTAGCGACCGTTGCCGCACCATCGATCTCGGCAATTGGGCTGACGAAAAGTACGTTATCTCCGAACCCCTGCAAGCCGGAATGATGGAGCACGACGAGGATTCCGAATAGTTGGCCGCCCGCGGCGTAGCTTGGTGGAGCGCCACCCGCCTCCTGGCTACCTGGTTCGGCTGCGGTCTGTTCCCCAAAGCACCCGGAACCGCCGGCTCACTGGCCGCCGCCCTCCTGGTAATTCCCTTCCTCGCCGCCCCGCCGTATTTCTGTTTGCTCGCCGCGCTGGCCCTGTTCCCGCTTGCCATTTGGTCGGCTGGCGCCACCGCAAGGCAAGTAGGCCGCAAAGACCCTCAGCTAGTAGTCATCGACGAAGTAGAAGGCCAGTGGATCGCACTCTCCGGCGCCACGCATCTGAACTGGCGCTCGCTCGCCCTCGGTTTCCTGCTCTTCCGCCTACTCGATATCTGGAAACCCTGGCCCACCCGCGCGCTCGAACGCCTCCCCGGCGGCTGGGGCATCGTTCTGGACGATTGCATGGCCGGAATCTTCGCCGCGCTTGTCTTATTCCTCTGCGGATGGTTGAAGCTGTACTAGCTTTGGTCCGCTGCTCAGTGAACAAGAAACGGATTCACGACTCGGACCCGGCCGTACGTCTGCCCGTTGTTCAGATCTTCCGAATAAACAGTCTTGCATTGAAGCGCATCCGCAGCCGCCAAAATAGCTGCATCCCAATACGAAATGGAATAACGTGCGGCCATTTCGATGGCGACTTTCACCAAACGATCGTCGATTGCGTAACAGGGGAATACCAGCAACTGCTCAATCCAATCGAGCGCCTGCTCCGCACTAATAGGAGTCTTGGACTTCCTCGTAACCGTGACAAAAAACTCCTGCAACACTTGAACCGAAGTCGCGAACTTTTCCAATTCCAAAATTTCTAAAGCCCGCCGCCGCTTGGAATCCTCAATTCCGCTGCGGCTTGCCGCGTAAACGACCACATTTGTATCCAGGAAAACTCTATCGGCGCTCATAGAGTTCGTCGCGATTTACCTTAGGCCCCAGTTCTCCCTTTGTTTCCTCGCTCAATTGCCTCATCCGCAAGCGCGCGGCCTTGGCCCTATCCGTCTGTAGAGCAATCCCGGTCAAGTACTCGCGAACCAATGCATTGACAGTGCAATTCCGCTCCACGGCATATTTTCGAACGGCAGCCAGCACCTCGTCCTCCACACTCAGCGTTATATTCTTCATTTACACAGTATATCGATTACTGTGTGACCGGCCCGCCCAGCGTTTTACGCCGCGCTTGTCTTATTCCTCTGCGGATGGTTCAATTTTTATTAGGCCCATGGCAATTCGTCGAGATACCCGTCCCCAAATCGCGCAAGTCACCCCAGAGGCCGCGATCACAGGCGGCGAATTCCAGATTTCCGGCAAATATTTCGCCAAGACAGACCGCCCCCGCGTCCGATTCGGTGAAGTTGCCGCCCCCATCGTCATCGGGTCCGATTCTTTCGTCATCGCCCGCGTCCCCGAAGGTGCCTCCGCCGGCGAACTCACCATCGAAAGCGGTAAACACTCCAGCCAGGCCTGGACCTGCGACCTCGGCATCATGATCGCCGACAACCTGCATCCCGTCGCCAATCCGGCCGTCGATAAGTTGGGCAATGTCTACAGCACGTTCAGCGGTTCGCGCGGCCAGAAAGTGCCCGTCTCCGTCTATAAGATAGATCTGAATTACAACATGAAGCCGTTCATTAATGACCTGATGAACGCCACCGGCCTCTGCTTCGATCAGGACGGCATGCTCTATATTTCCAGCCGCTTCGACGGCGTCGTCTACCAGGTCACCCCCAACGGCAACATGTCCGTCTATGTCGAAGGCATGGGCGTTGCCAGCGGCCTCGCCTTCGATGAAGATAACAACCTTTACGTCGGCGATCGCAGCGGCACCATTTTTAAAATTAGCCCGTCGCGGCAGATTTTCGTGTTCGCTACTCTCGAACCGTCCATCTCTGCTTACCACTTGGCATTCGGTCCGGATCGCTACCTTTACGTCACCGGCCCCACCACCTCCAGCTTTGATTCGATCCATCGCATCAGCCACCAGGGCGATGTGGAAGTTTTTTACCGCGGCGTGGGCCGTCCGCAGGGAATGGCCTTCGATGAACAGGGCCGCCTCTACGTCTCCGCGTCGCTCGCCGGCCGCAAAGGCATCGTGCGCATCACCGAAAATCGCGAAGCCGAACTGGCCATCTCCGGCCCCGGCATTGTGGGCTTGAGCTTCACGCCGTCACAGGCAATAGTCGTCTCCACCACCAACGCACTCTATCGCGTGGATGTCGGTGTCAAAGGCCGTCAGTTTGCCTGATGTCGTGATGAATACTGCTGTAAACGCGGAAATCATCGCCGTCGGTTCGGAACTGCTCACGTCGAAGCGCGTCGATACCAACTCGCTCTACCTCACCGAACAGCTCAACGATCTTGGCATTGAGGTAACCACGAAATATGTGGTTGGCGATGACCGCGCACGCCTCGCGGAAACCGTCCGCACAGCCGTCTCTCGCTCACGCGTTGTGCTGCTCTCTGGCGGCCTCGGTCCCACCGAAGACGATGTCACGCGCGATGCCGTCGCCGAAGCGCTCGGCCGAACCCTGGTCTTCCATCCGCATATTGCCGAAGAGCTGGAAGCCCGCTTCACGAAAATGTTTCGTGTGATGCCTCAGATCAATAAGCGCCAAGCCTTTCTTCTCGAAGGCGCTGAACTGCTCTCGAACGATCGCGGGACAGCGCCAGGCCAGTGGATCGACCATAAAAACTGCTGGGTCATGTTGCTCCCCGGCCCTCCGCACGAATTGAAGTCCATGTTTGGCCGCGAGTGCCTTCCCCGCCTGGAAGCGCGCGTCCCCAAACAATCCATCGAAACTCTCGTCTTCCGTGTGGCCGGTATGTCCGAATCCGATCTCGACCAGACTATCTCCCCGGTCTACAAGAGATACGAAAACCCGGTGACCACTGTGCTAGCCCATGCCGGCGATATTCAGGTCCACTTACGCGCCCGTTGCGCGACGCCGGCCGAAGCCTCCGCTCTGCTTTCCGAAGTAGGTACCCAGATTAAGCCCTCCTGGGCGACCGTATCTATTCCCGCGACAGCAGCTCTCTTGAAGAGACCGTAGGCGCTCTGCTGAGCGATGCCCATGCCACCATCTCAGTGGCCGAAAGCATGACAGGCGGCGCTTTGGCGGATCGCCTAACCTCCGTGCCCGGCAGTTCCGCCTGGTTCGCCGGCGGCTTCGTTACCTACTCGAAAAAGATGAAATCGCAAGCTCTGGGTATCCCGCTCGAAGCAATTGAGCGCCACGGCGCGGTCAGCAAGGAAACCGCCGAAGCAATGGCCCTCGCCGTCCGCGAAAAGATGGGCACCACCTATGGCCTCTCCGTCACCGGCAACGCCGGCCCCACCACCGACGGCCAGGAAGCCCCCGTGGGCATGGTCTATATCGGCATCTCAGACGCTCGCGGCACTGATGTCTTCCACCGCCAGTTCATCGGCGATAGGCCCCGCATCCGGTCCTTCGCCGCTCAGATGGCGCTCGATATCCTGCGCCGCCGTATCGCCTAACTCGCCGAGCGTTTAACGCAAGCCAGCCAACACTGCCTTGCTCACCTTCGCCACAATATGCACCTGCGGGTCCACCACCTCAGCAATGTCGTAGCGGATGGAAGTTCCCAGCACCACGTTCGATTCATTGGCCGATAGCTTGTAATCGCGTTTCAGCCAACGCGCCAGCTCCGTAGTTGCCTCCCGCAAAGCATCCGGAAGCGAGCCCGCAATTCCCGACGCCATCAGATACTCGTCATCCTCGAAACGCGGGCCGCCAGTGCTCTTGCCGCGAATCAACTGGACGGAAAATTCCAGATCCATCGACGTCTCAAGCGCGTCTCCATTCAGTTCGCCGTCGCCCTCCATAGCGTGGCCATCGCCCACGAACAAAAGCGCGCCTTCCTGGAACACCGGCAGATACACGGTGACACCTTCACGCACGCCGCTGTAATCCATGTTGCCGCCCCATGCCCCCAGCCAGCCGGATCGAAAAGTTTGGTTCGCCGGAGGCGCCACTCCCACGCAGCCCATCATCGGTCGCAGCTTCACACGAAAATTCTTCAGCCGGTCCGTGGGCTTGGCAAGCGAAGCGGTTCCGTTCTGCCGGTCCAGCTTCCATTCACTGTCAAACTTTTCATCGAATTTCGCATCGCGGTAGTAATGCGCCGAAACCGCGCTCGACACAATCCGGTCCCCGCTCACCGCTGAATCGCGGTTGAGGCGCAAGCGCACAAGCTTAATCGCCAGCGTGTCTCCAGGCATCGCACCCTCCACATAAAACGGGCCAGTCTCCGGGTTTCCTCCTAACGACCGCCTCACATGTTGAGCATCGTTTCCCCCAGCATCTACAGTCGATGTCTTAACGGTGTCGCCAGATTGGACATGCAGCACCGGCGGGATCGTTCCCGAAAATGTCCGATGGAACGCGGTGGGTGTGAAGGTGTGAGTCTTCGGTTCCGATGACGTCGCAGGCATACGCCGCGCCTCCCAGGAAAACTCATCGTCACCCTGCTTCACACTGCCGGACATCTCATCGCCCTGCACCCGCCCGTCCAGCTTTGCCCACTCTTTGCCGTTAGGTCGCATGCCGGTCAAGTGCACCGCATCGCCTTCCACACTCCCCGCCAGCTTGATCTCGTTCAGCGTCCCGGTAACCTTGCTCCCTTCCGCTTTCAACTCCACGCGCGCGCTAGCGAACCGGTCGCCAAAGCGCACCAAACGGAAATTCCATTCGCCGCTCACGTCGGCCCCGTACGCGGTGAAGCACAGCATTGCCAGCAACAGTTTTGCCATGCTATATAGTACGTCGCAGGGACGGTTAGGTTAGGCTCAATCCCAAATCACTTGAAGCCTTGGATATTCTTCGAACCTGATATCGCTTGTCAGAATCGGAATATCTTCAGCAAGCGCCTGCGCAATCAGGAGCCGGTCAAACGGATCATGGTGATTGCGCCGATAGGGAAGCTTCGCAAGTTCCTCCAAATGAAACAACTGGATGTGAAGTAACGCGGCGTTTATGCCCTTGATGGCTTGGTGAATGTCCGTGGCGGAGCGTCCTAGGTTCGGCTTGTTAATAATCTCCCATGCACTGACAACGCTGACAAGGAATTTGCTACCGGGATCGTTTAGTATTCGCTGTACGGCGCGGGGCAGCTTTACTCCGGCCATCCCCTTCACTAGCACGTTTGTGTCGAGCAGGATCCGCATTTTCCTCCTGTATAAACTCAAACTTTCCTTCGATCCTCTGATCTTCCTCGGTGCTGTCCCACCCGTCGTAAAGGTTCACCTCGCCTGCCCAGGAACCCCAACCCCGCAAAGTGTCCGTCTTTTCCACTACGCTCAGTTGAACCCTCCGTTCCCCGCGATTCGTCAGGAAAACCTCCTCGCCCGCTAAGGCGGCTTTCACAAGCTGCGACAATTTGGTCTTGGCTTCCCTGATTCCGACGTCCATGCTCTTTATTGTAGCTACATCGGGAGCCCACGCCGCCGATTGGCGCGCACTCACCACCAACAGCACCGCGAGCCTGCGCGGCGTGGCCGCCGTAAACTCTCTTGTCGCCTGGGCCACCGGTACCAAAGGCACCGTCCTCCGCACGAACGATTCAGGCAAACACTGGACATCCGTGCAAGTTCCAAACTCCGCATCCCTGGATTTCCGCGACATTGAAGCGCCCGATCAGACCCGCGCCTGGCTGCTCGCAAGCGGCCCCGGCGATAAATCTCGCGTCTACTTCACACACAATGCCGGCGCCAACTGGCAACTCCAACTCACCAATCCCGACCCCACCGGCTTCTTCGACGCCATCGCCCTTTTCAACAAACGCTCCGGCATCCTTCTAGGCGATCCCGTAGAGAATCGCTTCGTCATCTTCACCACCACCGACGGCGTACATTGGCAGCGCCGCCAGGGCCCCGAAGCGCTTCCCGATGAAGGAGCCTTCGCCGCCAGCGGTACCTGCCTGATCGCCCGCGCAAATGGCGAAGCATGGTTCGGCACCGGTGCCGCACGCGTGTTCCATTCGAAAGATTTCGGCGCTACTTGGACTGTTGCCCAAACGCCCTTGCGCCATGCAGGCAAAGCCGCCGGCGTCTTCTCGCTAGCCTTCTTCAACTCGCTCCGCGGCATCGCGGTCGGTGGCGATTACACCAAGCCTACCGAAGCCGGGGCCAACGTGGCGCTCACCTCCGATGGCGGCCTCACCTGGCACGAACCGCCCCAGCGCCCCTCCGGCTATCGCTCCGCCGCAACTTATCTCTCGCGAACCGAAATTGTCGTCACCGGCACGAACGGTACGGACATCTCGCATGACGCCGGGCAAACCTGGCAGCCCCTCACGCCCCTGGGCTACAACGCTGTCACCGCGCACAAGCGCCATCTCTGGGCCGTCGGTCCCGAAGGCCGCATCGCCACCGCCCAGTGATGGCTACCCGAACTGGTGTTCAAAGCATTTTACAATCCGGCTTACCGGAAAAGCGTGTAAACGGAAACCTGTCTGATCGTTACTGCCGACTGACCGTCGTTGGCAATCAGGATTCTGAATATCGGTCCATACACTGGTACTCTGGCACCGCCCTGTTCCTTGAAAGTGAACGAATTTCCCTTGATCAAGTTTGTTACCGCGAAGAATTCTCCCGCGGCAGCCTAAGCCATCAGGATTGAAGTTCCACCCAAATCCGATCCCGACGCTGAGATCGCAATCGCGACATCCTGAGCACCGCTCATATCGAGAGAAACTTGTCCGTAGTCTTAAACGGAGCCGCGGCAATCGTAATATCTTTCGTTAATACCACTCGTATACTGGTCGCCGCCGGGAGTTGCTGTCGCAAGCACCCCGGAACGCGCCGGCGCTGTCAAAGCTTTTCCAAAGTCGCCGAACCGCTCCAAAGTACTTGCTTTGTCTTCAGCGTAAACCGGCATCGCAAAAGACAGAGTCATAATCAAGAAGGTTGAAACTCTTTGTCCGCACATATGTGGTTTAACTTACGCGGTAAATCGAAAATTTCAATACCATAGGGAGTGACTGGCAATTCTGAAAGTACTCCCGTACTAGACAGACTGGAGTCTCCCATGCTCCATACTTGTATTAGTGCAGGGTTTATCGATGCAACTCATATTGCAAAAGGGGCCGTCTGCAGCGGCTGGTCGCATGCGTTGGACAGGCCGTCTCTTGCTGTTGACTGCTTTCACAACCTGCCTTCTCTCTGCCCAAGCCCCCAGCTTAAACACCATCTCACTCCCCGATGCCGTGTTCGGCCCTTCCATTTTCGATGCATCCGGCAATCTTTACACCTATCAGTTGGGCCCCGTTAGCACAGGCGCGTACCAGACCACCAATGGCGGTGGAACCTGCTTGTTCAGCAATGGATTTTTCGGCGTGCCAGGGCCTTGCCCAGATGCCTACGTCGGAAAATTCGATCCTTCCGGACACCTGATCTTCGGCACCTATCTGGGCGGCAATACCGCCGACGTCGTCACTGGTATCGTACTCGACCCCGCGGGCAATGTTTTCATCACGGGTACCACGGGCGGAGGTTTCCCTACCACCTCTACGGCCGCCATCCCCACCAGCGCCACCTCAAAAGCTTTCGCCGCAAAACTCAGCCCCGATGGCGCCCGTCTCTTGTACTCCACTTACCTTCCCGATTCAGCAGTCCTTCCCTACGCCATATCAGTCGATGCGCAAAGTAACGCCTATGTCGCGGGTATGTCCGGTTCCGGCCACGCCTTCATCCTCAAGCTCAACCCCGACGCCTCGTCGTTCGTCTATAACATGTCCCTAGCGGGCTCCAAGCAAGAGTTCGCCACTGCACTCTCGCCCCCTACGATCACCCAAGAGATGCCGTTCAAAGGAAGTTCCCCCAGATCCTCCAGTAATGGTTCCACCGAGAGGAATCGAATTGCAGCCGGTGCCGATTGTAAGTCCGCAATTCTTGGCAGCTCGTACTTGCGGTCCTTAACGGATACTCCCCACCATATATGACGCTCCTCCGCAACGTCCCGAAGCGGACCGCGCAACATGTCCCTTAACCGCTCGGATCGCTTAGTCAATACTTGATATGTGTGCCACCTCGCCAGTCGCATTGTGTCGGCAACCCGCAGAATGTACGGCTCGGGCACGTCTTCGTGGAATAAGTCACTCATGCAGTTGACGAAGATCATGCGCGGCTCACTCCATCGAAAGGGATCACCCAACTTCTTAGGAACCAGGGTTAAATCGAAGCCTTGTTCAAAAGGGTGCCCCGGCACGCCTCGAAAGCGCTCCGCGAAACGTTCCGCATAACAGTGCTTGCAGCCTGGACTAACCTTTGTGCACCCGCGGATCGGGTTCCAGGTTGCATCAGTCCACTCGATTTTCGAAAGTAACGACATCGCGTCTTAGAACAAGGCTGCTCAAGGTAGTTGAGTGACTTCATGCTCGTCAAGAATTCTGCGGCCAGAAATTGTCGGAAGTCGCGCTTTCTCACCCCCGCTGCTGTTTTCCAACGTTGCCGCCATTCGGTGTTGCCAAGCGCCTCATCAAGCTTGGTAGATTCTCCATCCACATAATGGTCGTAGTTACGATTTGCATCCATTCCTATGGCGAGCAGAACCACGAAGTCGATGTAAACGCTCGATAGCCTTCGCAAGGTGTCAAACTTAATGCCAAAGTCAAAGGGGTCCACCAAACAAAAACTCAGAACCTTATTCGTAGGCGACCCCTTCGGGATCTCGTTGCAAATCTGTTCAATGTGAGAATCACAGCTGCCAGCGACGTAAGCCACGTTGGCGAGTGGCCCGTGACGTTTTACCCTAACCTTCAACGCGGCAAGCAACTCGTCGCTCTCCTCGCAGAAGATGTACTTGTCAAAAGAATTGCTGATCTTGGGGCACCTTTCTACAGTGTATAAAACCTCTCAATCTAAAAATGTTTTATTGCGATCAATGTCGAGATTTGTCCACCTTCCCATCCTCACCCCAACCGCAACTTACAAATGGTCTCAATATGAAAAGTCTGCGGAAACAAATCAATCAGCGTCAACTCCTCCACCACATACCCACCCGCCATCAACCCACTCAAATCCCGCGCGAAAGTCGACGGGTCACACGCCACCACAGTTACTCGCTCCGGCCGCCACTCCACTAACTTGTCCACCACCGCCTTACCCAAGCCTGTCCGCGGCGGGTCCGCCAACACAAGATCCGCCCGCTCTTCCATGCTCCTCAAATACTGGTCCACACTCGCACCCACCGCATGCACCTTCACACCCGCCCGCGCCGCATTAAACTCCAAATCGCGCACCGCGCCCGACCCCGATTCCACCGCCGTCACACGCCCGAACCGCCCCGTCAGCGGCAGCGTGAACAGCCCCACCCCGGAATATAAATCCAACGCGTGCTCCCCAATCGCGCTCCCCACCACCGCCTCCGCCATCCGCTCCACCAGAAACCGGTTCACCTGAAAAAACGAATTTGGGCTCACGCGATACCCCCCATACTCTAGCGGACCCTCCACCAGCCCCGGCATCTCCTCCGCCGCCCACTCAAAAAATCGTTTGGCCACCGTCTGCCCTGCTTCCAGCACGTTCAGCTGCACCTTGTTTTCGTTCGTGAACACTTCAATCTGCGTGATAAATTTTGGCCATCGCCCATCGCGCAGCATCCGGTTCAGCGCCGCGATGCATTGGTTCAACATCGGCGAACTAATCGGGCATTCTTCAATCGCCACCAGCTTGTGCGAACCGCGCATCCGGTACCCCAACTTGCGCTGCTCGATATGAAACTGCGCGCGATTGCGATACCCCCACGGCTCACCCGCAATCACCGCGATCTCAGCCGGCGCTTCCACCCGCCCCACTCGCGCCAGCGTCTCCCGCAGAATCGCCAACTTCGCCGCTACCTGCGCCTCATAAGTGGCATGTTGATAATGGCATCCACCGCACTTGCCGTAATACGGGCAAGGCGCCGCCACACGATCCGCCGAGGCCTTCACCACGCTCCGCAGCCCGGCCCGCATCACGCCCGACCGCACTTCCCCCGGCTCAATTTCCACTTCTTCACCGGCCAGCACAAACGGAGTCAGAACCACCTGACCTTCCGCACGGCTCAGCCCGTCACCGCCATACACCAGCTTTTCGATTGTTACCATGAGGACTCCTCATGAAAGCACGTGTTCTCTCCGGCGTCCAACCCACCGGAAATCTGCACATCGGCAATTACCTCGGCGCCATCTCCAACTGGGTCAAGATCCAGCACCAGTATGAAAGCATCTTTTGCATCGTCGATCTCCACGCCATCACGGTCCATCAGCGCCCCGAGGAACTCCGCGCCAAGATCCGCGAAATCGCCGCGCTCTTCGTCGCCTCGGGTATCGACACAGCGCACTCCAGCATCATGGTGCAGTCCCAAGTCTCCGGCCATAGTGAGCTTGCCTGGATGCTCACCTGCGTCACTCCCATGGGCTGGCTTAGCCGCATGACCCAGTTCAAGGCCAAATCGGCCGCGCAGGAAACCGTGGGAGATGGCCTCTTCCAATACCCCGTCCTGATGGCCGCCGACATCCTGCTGTATCAGGCCGCCGTCGTCCCCGTTGGCGACGATCAGTCACAGCACCTCGAACTTACGCGCGATATTGCCGAGCGCTTCAACTCGCTATACGGCGATACCTTCGTCGTGCCCGAAACCAAGCTCCCCGGCTTCGGCGCGCGCGTCATGGGTCTCGACGACCCCACCACGAAAATGAGCAAATCGGCCCAGGGCGCGCATCACGCCATCGCGCTGCTCGATCCCCCCGATAAGATCCGCAAGACCTTCAATCGCGCCACGACAGATTCCAACCCCGCCGTCGATTTCGCCACCATGGGCCCCGGCGTTGAAAACCTTCTCAGCATCTACCAAGCCTTCTCAAACGACGACGCCAACGCCATGCAAGCCCGCTTCACCGGCATGCGTTATGGCGATCTAAAGAAGCAGGTGGCCGAAATCGTGATCGCGCACTTGCAGCCTCTCCAGCAGCGCTATCGTGAAATTACAGCGGACCCCGCATACATCGAATCCATCCTCCGCCAGGGTGCCGAACGCGTTCGCCCCATTGCCGCTCAGACCGTCGAACTAACCAAACAACGCATGGGCTTGTACGTCGCCTAATTCATCCCCAGACTCAGCTTCAGAAACACCAGCCGGTCCACCCATTCTTCAATTCGTTTCGCGGTCGGCATCCCCGCGCCATGCCCCGCGCGTGTCTCCACGCGAATCAAAATCGGCGCCGGACCCTCCTGCGCGGCCTGCAATGCCGCCGCATATTTCAAGCTGTGCCCCGGCATCACGCGGTCGTCATGGTCGGCCGTCGTGATCAACGTGGGTGGATACTGGCCGCCTTTGCGAACGTTATGCAAAGGCGAATACTTCCGCAGAATTTCAAAATCGGCCGGGTCTTCCGGCGTCCCATATTCGCCCACCCACTGCGTCCCGAATCCAAACTTCTGAAACCGCAGCATGTCCATCACGCCCACCGCCGGCATGGCGGCCCCGAACAGTTCCGGCCTCTGGTTCAACACCGCCCCCACCAGCAGCCCGCCGTTGCTGCCGCCAAAAATCGCCAGCTTCGGTGTCGATGTGTACTTGTTTGCAATCAACCATTCGCCCGCCGCGATAAAGTCATCGAACACGTTTTGCTTCTTCGCGCGCATGCCCGCTTGGTGCCACGCTTCCCCATACTCAGATCCGCCGCGAAGATTCGCCACCGCATACACACCGCCCATCCGCATCCACTCCAGCAGCGCCGGCGCAAAACGCGGTGTCTCCGAAATCGCAAAGCCGCCATATGCATAGAGCAGCGTCGGGTTCATTCCATCGCGCTTGATGCCTTTGCGATAACTCAAAAACATCGGCACCTTCGTTCCATCTTTGCTCGGATAAAATACCTGCGTCGTCTCGAACGCGCTCAGGTCCAGCGCCACCTTGCTCTGTTTCACCGGCGCGCTCTTCCCCGTGCTCAAATCCAGCCGGTAAAGCGACGTCGGCATAGTGAACCCCGCGAACGTATAGAACACTTCTTTATCCCTTAAGTGCGCGCCGGAAAATTGCGCCGTACCCAGCCCCGGCATCGCCACTTCGCTCACCGCCTTCCCTTCCAGCGTCGCCAGTCGGGCTGTCGTATGCGCGTCCTTCATATACACCAACAGCAGCTTGCCATCGGCCATCGTCACATCTTCCAGCGTGTCCGCCTGCTCGGCCACAATCTCTTTCCATCGCGCGCGCTCCGGATGCTCCAGATCCATCGCCACAACGCGCCCGCGCTGCGCTCCATCGTTTGTATTCACATACAGCGTCTGCCCCACAATCGCAATCGGATGGTACCCGCCGGTCTCCGCCGAAATCAGCTCCACCGTCTTTGGCTTCGCCTCACGCAGATCCTGAAATGCCAGCCTATTCTTTCCTGGCACGCCCGCATAAATCGCGAACAACAGATACCGCCCACCTTCCATCACCACCGGATTCAAGCTCCAGTTCGCATGTTCCGGACGCTCATACACCAGCGTGTCCGCCGCCTGTTCCGTCCCCAATTTGTGCAGATAAACTTTCTCGTTCAGCGCCGCCGCCGTCAGCAATTCACTCGCCGCCGGCTCCGGATACCGCGAATAGTAAAACGACTTGTTATCCCCGGTCCACGTAACGCGCCCGCCTTTCGTCCACTTAATGGTGTCCGGCAAATCGCGCCCTGTCGCCACTTCGCGCACATGCCACTCGCCCCAATCCGAACCCGCTTGCGCCACCGAGTACCCATACAGCTCGCCATCCCAACTCGGCGCCGTCGCACCCAGTGCCGCCGTCCCATCTTTCCGATACGTGTTCGGATCGATCAGCACTCGCGGCGTCCCATTCAGCGACTCCATCACGTTCAACACAAACTGATTCTGCAGCCCCGTATTATGAAAATAAAAATAATGGACGCCCGCTTTTGTCATGCGATCAAACTTTTCGTAATCCCATAACTCCGTCAGTTCCCGCTTGATCTTCTCGCGCCCCGCCGCCTTCGCCAGGTACCCCGCCGTCAGCAGATTTTCCTGCTCCACCCACTTCTGCGTCGCCGCCGAATCCGCATTCTCCAGCTCTCGATATTGGTCCGTGATCTTCGTTCCGTGATAATCGTCCACCTGATTGGCCACGGGCGCTTCCGGATATTTCATTCCCGTTTGCCCACTCACAACAGCAACGCCCAGCACCATTAATAAAGCCGCAATAATTTTCATTTACCAGACCTTCGGGAAAATTCTCCCACACTTCACTTACCGCTTATCCTTTAAAAAAGTTTCAAATTCCCGGGTGCAATTCCGGGCGATCATGTTATCAATACGCATGGCCAGTCCGAAAAAGTCCCCCGCCCCCAAGCCGCCCCGCACGGATTCCCCCAGCCCTTCCGGCCCCATCAGCCCTTTCCTGAACTACCACTCCCTCTCTCTCACTGACCTCCTCGCCGCCCGCAACCTTTACCACTCCGCTCTCACCAGCCGCCAGGGCGCCATCGGTACCGCCGTCGGCCGCTACTTCATCCGCAACGAAGACTCCGCCCCCGGAGCCGCCGTTAAAGTGAAAGGCACCGGACCCAAGACCCTCGATACCGCCGGCATCCGCTCGTATTCCTGGCCCTGCGTCCTCGTCTTCGTCGAAGCCTGGATCGATGAAAAAGACTTCTCCCACGATCGCGTCAGCCCCCGCGAAATGATCCCCGATCGGCTCGTCATGCCAGATCAGAAAACCGTGCCGGTCTGCGTCATTGAGGCTCCCAAGGCCCAGTTCTCCCGCGAACCGAATGTCTATCCCGTCATGCCTGGCAGTTTCATCGGGGGTGGTTACCCGGTGCTCTGCGAAGTCCAAGGTCAGGAGCATTTCGCCTCCGTGGGATGCCTCGTCACCGATGGCCACCTGACTTACGCCCTCACCAATCGCCACGTGGCCGGTAAGCCCGGCGAAACTATTTACGCGCTGCTCGAAGGCAAGCGGCAGCCCATCGGTAAGAGTTCCACCAAGCAGCTTGGCCGCCTCGCTTTCCAATCCATCTACGAAGGGTGGGCTGCCAAAAATGTCTTCCTCAACCTCGATATCGGCCTCATCGAAATCTCTGACATCACCAAGTGGGTCCCGCAAATCTACGGCATCGGAACCCTCGGCCCTATCGCCGATCTCTCCACCGAAAACATCTCTCTCGACCTCATCAACACCAACGTGCGCGCATATGGCGCCGCCTCCCGCGAATTGGCCGGAACCATCTGGGCTCTCTTCTATCGCTATGGAGAAATGGGCGGCTTCGAATATGTTTCGGACATTCTGATCGGTCCTCAAAGAACCCTCGGCTCGCGCAAGCCGAAGCCCTTCGCCACCCATCACGGCGATTCCGGCACGCTCTGGGTTCTCGATCCCGTCCCCGGCATCACCACCGGCCCTCTCAGCACCTTGCGCCCTCTCGCCGTTCAATGGGGCGGCCAGGTCTTTACGGATGCCGCCGGCCAAGAACAGAAGTCCTTCGCCCTCGCCACGCTGCTCAGCACCGTCTGCCACAAGCTCGAAGTCACGCCCGTCCGCTCCTGGAATTTTGAGCTTCCGGAATACTGGGGAACCTTCGGCCACTTCACCATCGCCAACATGGCCTGCACCATCACTGGTTCGCAAAACTCCAAGGTCCGTCAGTTCTTCCAGAACAACCTGCTCAACATCACCTTTCAACTCAGCGACATCACCGTCGCCGGCACCAAAGGCCTCAGCAAGGGCGATTTCGTCCCGCTCGCCGATGTCCCCGATCTCGTCTGGAAGATGCCCTCCGGTCCCGGCAGCCGTGGTCCGCGCGGCAACAATCCCGAAGGCCCCAACCACTTTGCCGATATGGACGAGCCGCCGCCCGATGGCTCCCCAGACCTTCTGACGCTCTGCGAAGACCCCGCCAACATCGACCCCGACGTGTGGATCGTTTACGCCAATAAGTTCCCCCCGAAGAAGCCGAATGAAGCCAATGACCAAGGCATGGGTCTGCTTCCCTTCCGCGTCTGGCAGCTCTACACCGCCATGGTGGATGCCATTCAGAAGCAGGATCGCGTCGCCTTCCTTTGCGCCGCCGGAACGCTCGCGCACTACATCGGCGATAGCTGTCAGCCGCTGCACATTTCCTATCTCCACCACGGCGACCCGGTCAACTTCGTCACAAAATCCCTCACCCACACCACTGGAAAAAACGCGGGCACCACTGAGGACGTCAACCTGAGTTTCAACGTACATGAAGACTACGAACAAACCATGTTCCGCAACGATACCGGCGAAGAAGTCAAAACGAAATTGACCGCGGCCCTTGCCAACCTACCGGCGCAGACGCTTCTGAAAGGCGGCCGCAACGCCGCCATCGCCACGGTCGCCGGCATGCAGAACACCTTCAACACCATCAAACCGCGCGACATCGTCGATGCCTATGACGAAGCCCTTCGCAACAGCGCAGCCAAGGGCGACCTGCTCACCATGCTCTGGGACAAGTTCGGCGCGGCCACCATCACCGTCATGGCCGAAGGCAGCAAACTCCTGGCCCGTTTATGGGAAAGCGCTTGGAAAGAAGGCAAAGGCGACACCAACATCACAGACCTCACCGCCTGCACCCACCCCCAACTCAGCAATCTCTACATCAAGAAAACAACGCTGCCCTCTTTCCGTCTGCCCGATATTAAGGCACACCTGAAGTAGACGAACTCACACCGCCTTGCTCTGCGGCTCTGCGTGACTTTTCAACAGCCAAACCGGCATCGCCTGCCCCAAACGCTATGGAGCAGCGGATGCAAAGCCATTGAAACGACAACGTGAGTATACTGATTGCGCCGGAAGACGAAGAGACATTCAGAACAGGTAATCAGCGAGGTCGGATATAGGTGTGGGGCCAGCCAGAAAGCCATTAAGGGCGACCGGTAGATGTTCGTCCATGGGAGGCAGTATATTCAACCTCCTCAAGAGTTCATCGTAATAACTAATAACCTCCCCCGAGTACCGCTTTCTATATTCGTTTTGATAGTCGGCCTGCCGCTTCAGGTGAGCAGTCACTTCTTGTTACCACAGGGTATTTCTTTCTTCCGGAGTCATCCCCTTAGGTCGGGGTGTGTTAACGGAGTTTACAAGTTCATCTTTGCGAAAATTAGTCTCAAAATCTCTCATACTGTTTCCGAGATCTTTAACCCGTTCCTGAAGTTATTTATTAGTTAGGACGCGAACTTGGTCGGGGATGGAAGATGGGAGTGCATTTACTTTCGCTTGTTCGCTGGCTGGAGCGACCGCTTTTCCAGTTTTCCGTGATAGGATCCGCTCAATTGTCTTCATTTCTAAGTAAAGGTCATCCAGTCTTGGATTGCCGACTGGATGAAGGACCAAATCGGTCAAAACGCCCATCCTGCCGCGAAAGTCGCCAATCTCATCCGAGTGCGCCGACTTAGATCGCGATTGCTGCCAGAATGTCAGGCCGCTTACCATCACACCCACGAAAAAAAGTAAAAATCTCCAAGCACTATGATGCTTCGATTCCGGTGCCTTTATCGACACAAGGGTGCCTGCGATTGATAAAACAGTAGGCAGAACGACCACACCCCAGTCCAATATCGAGGTCAGCACCCATAGAGGTCTACCATTGTCATTTAAGCCAAATAAGTTGTAGCCAATTCTTGGCCGGTGCCAGCGGCGGCAGTCACAGAAATTCAAACTTTATTTTTCCGTACTCCCCCAACGCGCTTCACCGCTGCACTCCAAGCCGGCGCCCATTCTCCATGCTCTCCTGAAACCGGAGAACCCCAAATGGCATCACCCGCTCAAATCGTTTCCAACCAACAAAACGCGCAATCCTCCACCGGACCCCGCACGCCCGAAGGCAAGCGCCAGTCCTCCCTCAACTCCCTCCGCCATGGCTTGACCGGTCAAACCGTCATCCTTCCCGGCGAAGATACGCAGGCCTACGCGGCCTTCCGCGACAAAGTCTTCCATGATTTCGCCCCGCACGAATCGCAGGAAGAGATTCTCGTCCAGACCATCTGCGACACTCAATGGCGTCTCGACCGCGCACGCAACATGGAAGCCTCTCTCACCACCCTCGCGCTTCACGAAGAGATTCCCCCGCAGCTCGCCGCCATTGAAGACCCCAGTGTCCGCCAGGGCCTTGTTGCCGCCTATGGGTATGACAAGCGTGAAAAAAAGATCCGCAATCTCCAGCTTCAGGAATACCGTCTCCAGAGCACCCTCTTCAAGGCCATTGACGACCTTCGCGCAGCCCAGGCCCTCCGCCGCGCCACCCAGCAATCCCGCCTGGCCGAAGCCGTCGACACCCGCATCGCCTGCCGCAAAACCGACCTTCCCTTCAATTCCGCGCAACTTGGGTTCGATTTTACAGACGATCAGCTTGACCGTGAAGAAATTCGCCGCGCCATCGCCTCAAACCGCAAATCCCAGCCCATCTACGCCACGCTGACCCAACTCTAACTACCCAACGACTAACCAAAGACAACTGTTGTAGCTCAGCGATAATGTCCCTCTAACTGCTCAGGGATTCTGTCACCCCAGTAAAACGGGGACTCTGTCCCCGAACCCCTGGGATTTAGCGCGTTCTGCCAGGATTGCTGGTGAAGAGAGCGGGAGTTTGACTCCCGCAATCCCGGCCATTGAGTCGGCGCTCGGGTTGCATCCCTGCATTGCCCTATCCTCCGCCCAGTTCATTTGTGAGT
>Ga0123336_10001796_pt1 | contig 19297 bp, 17 predicted proteins | sample SSSSmetaG_FD_96466 | JGI IMG/M metagenome (GOLD analysis project Ga0123336, IMG submission 96466) | Glacier valley bacterial and archeal communities from Borup Fiord, Nunavut, Canada, to study Microbial Dark Matter (Phase II) - ​SSSS metaG | ecosystem: Environmental > Aquatic > Freshwater > Ice... | reverse complement strand
GAGGACTATAAAAAATCATCCGGTTCGGCCATGAACTATCAATCTATCGGCTCAGGCGGCGGCATTCGTCAAATCGAAGCCAAGACCGTTGATTTCGGTGCTTCGGACGCACCTTTGTCAAAAGAGGATCTGGACAAGAAAGGTCTGGTCCAATTCCCCGCGATTATTGGCGGCGTAGTGCTGGTGGTCAATCTGGAGGGTGCTGCTCCGGGTGCCATGCGCCTGGCCGGGCCGGTGGTCGCAGATATTTTCCTGGGGAAAATCAAAACCTGGAACGACAAGGCGATCGCTGACCTGAACCCAGGCCTAAAATTACCAACTGACCCGATCACCGTCGTGCGCCGTTCCGATGGTTCAGGCACCAGTTTCCTGTTTACCGACTATCTCTCAAAAGTTAGCCCTGATTGGAAAGCCAAAGTCGGTGCCGGTCAATCGGTAGCATGGCCTGAAGGCGTGGGCGGCAAAGGTAACGAAGGTGTATCTGCGTATGTACAGCGCATCAAGGGATCAATCGGTTATGTGGAATATGCCTATGCCAAGAAAATCAAAATGGCGCATGTCTCGATGAAGAACCTGGCGGGTAATTTTGTGCAGCCTGACGACCTGACGTTCCAAGCGGCTAGTGCGAGCGCTGACTGGGCCAAAGCACCGGGCTTTTTCATGGTGCTCACCGAGCAGCCTGGCAAAGACAGCTGGCCTATCTCGGGCGCCTCGTTCATCCTGATGCAAAAATCGCCAGACAATGCTGACAAGGCCGCCGCCGTACTCAAGTTTTTTGATTACTCATTCAAAAATGGTGGCAAAGCTGCTGCCGAGATGGACTACGTGCCCATTCCAGCAAACGTCGTGAAAATGATTCAAAACATGTGGAAAACAGATATCAGGGCTGCGGGCGGTCAAGTTGTCTGGAAATAAATTCTCGATTGAGTAAGTGTGAGTAACGGTTAAGTTCTACCAAGCGGGCTGCTTTTATGGCGGCCCGCGTTATTTCTGTTCTGCACTTTGAGTAAACTATGCTCTGGATTGATATTTTATGAGTATCGCCAACATTGATACCTCCTCCCAATCGAGTGCTAAAGGTAAATACGTGTCGAGAGAAGAACAATTAAACGCGTTGGCAGCGCGCCTAGTCCGGCAACGTTGGCAAGACACTTTGTTTCGACGAACCACACTCTTTTTTGCGCTGTTTGTTCTAGCGATTTTGGCAGCGATTCTGTTTTCGCTCATCAAAGGTTCACTGCCGGTATTCGATAAATTTGGTTTGGGCTTTTTGACCAGCAGTGCGTGGAACCCCGTTACCCACGAATATGGCGCATTAAACGCGATCTATGGCACGGTAATGACATCGGTGATTGCATTACTGTTCGGTATTCCGATCAGCTTTGGTATCGCGATATTTTTGACCGAGCTTTGTCCTGCATGGCTAAAGCGCCCGCTGGGCACAGCGGTGGAATTGTTAGCTGGCGTACCCAGTATTATTTATGGCATGTGGGGCTTGTTTGTATTCGCACCACTTTTTGCACAATACGCTCAGCCGTTCCTTACCAAATATCTTGGCGTCATTCCTTTCGTGGGTGCTTTATTCCGCGGGCCGGCAATGGGTATTGGCGTACTGGCGGCTGGCATCATATTGGCGGTCATGGTTATTCCTTTCATCGCGTCTGTGATGAGAGATGTGTTTGAAGTCGTGCCGCCCGTGCTTAAGGAATCCGCTTACGGCCTAGGTGCGACCACGTGGGAAGTGGTGCGGAACATTGTGCTTCCCTACACCAAGGCGGGTGTCGTTGGCGGCATTATGCTAGGTCTGGGCCGTGCCCTTGGCGAGACCATGGCGGTCACCTTTGTGATCGGCAATGCGCCGAAGATTGCAGCCTCATTATTTGAGCCCGGCACTTCCATCGCGTCCACGCTGGCCAATGAATTTGCCGAAGCCAGCAACGAAATCCACATATCTGCGCTGATTTCATTAGGATTGGTGCTGTTCGTTATTACGTTGATTGTATTGGCGCTGGCTAAACTCATGCTCGCCAAGCTCGGCAAACGTGAAGGGGCAAAAACATGAATGCGCGCTATCAAAAGCGGCTGCTCATCAACCGCCTGGCCCTGCTACTGGCTATCAGCGCAATGGCTATTGGCATGATTTTTTTATTGTGGATATTGGCGGTGTTGGTTTCAAAAGGCATTGGCGGTTTGAATCTCGCCGTGTTTACCGAAATGACGCCATCCCCCAGCAGCGAGGGTGGACTGGCCAACGCCATTTTCGGTAGTCTCGTCATGGTGGGCGTCGCCACCTTCGTCGCCACGCCGGTTGGTATTTTGGCAGGCATCTATCTATCAGAATATGGAAACCGCGGCTGGGTAGGGCCCGCGACACGTTTTATTAACGACATTTTATTGTCTGCACCTTCTATTATTTTGGGCCTGTTTATCTACACCATCTATGTGGCGAACGTAAAACACTTCTCCGGCTGGGCGGGCTCTTTCGCGCTCGCACTTATCGCCATTCCAGTGGTGGTGCGCACCACCGAAAATATGTTGAATCTGGTGCCCGCGAGCTTGCGCGAAGCCGCTTCTGCATTGGGTACGCCCCAGTGGAAAGTGGTTTCCTATGTCGCACTTCGGGCGGTCAAAGGCGGCGTCATTACCGGCGTTCTGCTTGCGGTGGCGCGCATCAGCGGTGAGACTGCGCCGCTGCTATTCACCGCGCTGAACAACCAATTCTGGTCTGCTGACATGAACGCGCCGATGGCCAATCTACCGGTGGTGATTTTCCAGTTCGCCATGAGCCCGTTTGAAAATTGGCAATCGTTGGCGTGGGCAGGTGCCATGATCATCACGTTCTCGGTGTTAGCACTGAACATCGCTGCACGCGCATTTTTTGATCCTCGCCAGAAAAAATAAATCAACCGAATTATCGGAAAACTCATGACTGATATCGCCCCCTCTACGCTGCCTGAAGCAAAAATAAAGGTCAATAACCTGCAGTTTTTTTACGGCAGTTTTCAAGGCTTGAAAAATATCAATCTGGATATTCTGGAGCGTCGCATCACCGCCTTTATTGGCCCCTCCGGCTGCGGAAAATCAACGCTGCTGCGCACGTTCAATCGCATGTATGACCTCTACCCCGGCCAGCGTGCCGAGGGCAAAATTATGATGAACGGTAAAAACGTTTTGGAGAAAGATCAGGACTTGAACTTGCTGCGCGCCAAGGTCGGCATGGTGTTTCAAAAACCCACCCCATTCCCGATGTCGATTTACGACAACGTTGCGTTTGGCGTGAAACTTTACGAATCGCTTTCCAAAGCGGAAATGGACGAGCGTGTCGAATGGGCGCTTAACAAAGCGGCCATCTGGAACGAAGCCAAAGACAAGCTGAAACAATCCGGCTTGTCACTTTCTGGCGGTCAGCAGCAACGTTTGTGCATTGCACGTGCCGTGGCCGTGAAGCCGGAGGTTGTTTTGTTGGACGAACCCACCTCGGCACTCGATCCCATCTCGACCGCGAAAGTGGAAGAGTTGCTGCATGAGTTGAAAGAGGATTACACCATCGCCATCGTCACCCACAACATGCAGCAAGCGGCCCGTGTATCAGACTTCACTGCCTATATGTATCTCGGCGAATTGATCGAGTACGGTATAACGGATGAGCTGTTTATCAAGCCAAAACGTAAAGAAACCGAAGATTACATTACGGGCCGATTTGGGTAGCGATAGCCCGAATAAAATAATGAAACTCTAGTACCAGCGAGATTGTACGAGCATTTTTGGCTCATAAAGCCAGCCCGTATTAGACTTCAATAAAAACGCCCCGTCGAGGGGCGTTTTTATTGTGGCGATTGATTTTCGGCATTGGCGAGGGTCATTAGAAAAACGGTGTAGTAATGTTCCAGCGCGGAAGCGTTTTACGAGGATAAAAATACACGAGGGCTCTCCGACACACTTACTCCCTTCCCAATCTCAGCCTGTCGTTCATTGAAAACAAAAAACCATAATCCGCAGAAGTGTTATTGCCGTAATCAGTACGCATCAAGCAATACAAATTTAATTTCTCAGCGAATATTTGGTACTGCCGTAAAACAAATAAATTTCTAATGGAACGACAACAAAAAATCTGGCGGTTGGGCACGCTTGACCGAAGATCCAGATACTAAGCTTAGAAATGTAAAGCAAATAATTCAACAATAAACATAAATTTTAAATTGCTTATCACGAGCCAACTTTTCAATTCCCAACTAATTCAATATCCGCCGTCGCCGATCAATAAATAGCGAACTGCCAGATATCTTTTTTGCTTCTCGCTTGGCACCGGCAAGCGCGCGGGAAACATCAGCAGAGCATTGATATTCTTTGGCACCTACTTGCACCACACCGATCGATAGTGTGGGCGTCGGAATGCACCGTTGTTCGCCATTGCGATCGTGGACAATATAGCCGCGCCTCCGCTCGTCTTGAGGCGCAAGCAACTCTGACGTGGCCAAATTGAAGGCAAGAAGTGTGCTGTTAAGGCGTTGCTCCCAATCCGTGGACTGCATGCTGACAACAAAATCATCTCCACCCACGTGACCGACAAAATCCATTGATGTTTCTACCGATTTCAAGAGCGCTTGGGCTACAGCTTTAATCAACTGATCGCCCGATTGATAACCGTAGAGATCATTAAATGGCTTGAAATTATCGATGTCGCAATACGCGACCACGAATGGAATTTCAGCCGCCAACAGACGTTCAATATGTTCGTCAATAGGAACGTTACCCGGTAACAGCGTCAAAGGATTTGAGTAACGTGCGCTATTTATTTGAATTGCTGTAAGTTCCTTGAGGAGTGCTTGGCCGCTTACCATTCCGAGGTAAAGTTGATTGGAGGTGATGATGAATCCCGAAGCGAGATGGCGATGGTCGAGTTCGGTAAGTTGCTCACTTACGGCTGTAATGGCCAACGTGGATTCCACGATTAATGGAGCTTTATCCATTAACATGGCGCAAGGTCGCTTGTCGAATAACTCGTGACGATAGGGCAGAGCAAACTCATGGACAAAAGATGCACGAGAGATCAAGCCAATAGGAATACTGTCGGCAACGACCGGAATTGACGTCAGGTTGGGATCGCACGCAAATCGCTCCATGACAACTTGATTAGAAGTGTTTGCCGCCACAGGTATGACCGGCTGCAGCAGCTTTCCTATTTGCATTGATGAACGTTGAAAAGACCCGGCTTGTGCATGATGCTCGGCAAGAACCGCTATTCGCTGCACGCTCAATGCTTTTTTGATGTCGAAATGAATCTCTGGCTGCGGCCTTGCGTGGGGACGCCCTATAAAATAGCCCTGTGCAAAGTGCGCGCCCAAGTCACGTAACGTGAGCAACTCGGCTTCTTCTTCAATTCCTTCGGCGATCAGCAAGGTATCCGTTGTCTTGCAGATATGGCTGATAGCGCGGACAAACTCTGACTTGAACGAATCTCTATGAATGCCTCTTACAAACTGTAGATCTACTTTGACGAAATCGGGCCGCAATTCAAGCCATACCCGTAAACTTGCATACGCTTGCCCAAGGTCATCGATGGCAATTTGAAACCCAAGAGACCGTAACACCTTTAAATTGCGTTTTAATTCGACGAGGTTATCAATCGGCTGCGACTCGCCGATTTCAATCACAATGCGCTCAGGCTGAATATCGCTGTTAATAAGGAACGCCGACAACGAAAAATCAACACGATCGCTCCTTATCAGTGTCGATGGCAGGACATTCAAAAATAATTTGCCTGGCAACCCAAGCTCGATAAACGCACTTACCACCGTGGTTATTGCGTTTTGGTCGAGCCTTTCAGAAAGTCCGGCTGCCGCTGCTGCGCTGAACAGCGCAAGCGGGTCTCGCCAATCGGGATGAACCCCGCGAATAAGCCCTTCAAACCCAAATATTGTGCCATCGCTGATCGCTAGCATAGGTTGAAACACAGCCGTTAATTGCGATTCGCCAACGGCCTCGCCAATAGGGGGCGCGGCGTTTAGAACAGTGGACTGGGGATTATTCTGAGAAATCGGTGCCGCTTGTGACGCTACCACTGAAAGATATTTCATACGCTTCACCGCGATATTCGGGAGTAAAGCTTGCCATGGCTTTGTGACAGCTATGCGAACCTTCAAAAATTATTATTCCTAAGCGTTGGAAGACTTAAATTGTCATCCTTGAATTCCAGCTAAGGCCTAAGTCCGCCCTCATTCAACTTCTGTCTCACGCGTCTTGCCACCAGCACAGGCAGGTAATCGCGCAGTTTTGCCCCTGTCTGTAAGCGGTCAAATTCCAACTCATAGGCCCGCTTGACGCGCTCAAACGGGCATTCATATTCGTGGGCGAGTAATTTAATTGCTTTTAAATGTATAGCTTGCTCGTTCGCACTAGTATATGCGGGGCTCATGTCGATCCTCATATTGATGTAAGCAACAACTTCGGTGAAAAACCAACAGGTTACCAAACTTTCGGGCTGAAGGTCAGCCAGGGCAAGCTAAGGCAAGATAAGGAAATTTCTGCGTCGAGCGCAATTCGACTCGCACCCAATACTGAAACATTCCTTGAATAGAATCTGAATCATTCTTAATTTCACGCGGCTCAATTGGATAATTTATGCATTTCGTAAAAAAATGGTGTGCCAATCTTTTTAATTTGATTTTATTATTGGTCCCGCTTGCATCGCTTGGAGCACACGCTGAAGAAATACGCATCGGCAGTGTGGTCGATCAATCCGGTTTGCAAAGTGATGTCAGCCGCGACTACCTCGCAGGTGCGCGAACTTACTTTGACCAGATCAATTCGCTCGGCGGTATCAACGGCCGAAAAATCAATTTGATCGTGAAAGACGATGAAGGCGTAGTCGCGAACACGGTCACGCTCACACGCGAGCTAATCGAAGCAGACCGGGTCGATGCATTATTCGGCTATGTCGGTGATGACAGCGTTCAGGCGGTGTCCAAAGATGCGGTGTTCAGGGGATCTCGCATTACCCTTTATGGCCCGCTCAGCGGGGCAATTGTAGGCACATCGGCCGACCGCATTTTCTTTGTGCGGCCCACCTACCAAGACGAGGCTAAACATATCCTGCAGCATTTCACCCTGCTCGGCAGCACCAGCTTTGTCGTGGTGAGTGCGGTCGACACATTCGGCACCAAGATGGCGGACGAATTAACCGCACAGCTCAGTGCGCGCCAGCTCAAGCCCGCTGGTAAATTTGCGTTGTCGGCGCGCCTTGACAATGTGGGTACAGTCGCGCGGGAAGTGTTGAAAATGAAGCCGCAAGTCGTGATCGTGGCGGCAGACACGATCGCGATGGCGGAATTTTTAAAGAAGTTTCGCGCCCTCGACAAAGGCGTCAATGTGGTGGGATTTTCCACCGTCAATCACCGCACGCTGATCGAGTTGGCCAAGCCAGAATTTGCGGCCAGCACCATGCTCACCCAAGTGGTGCCACACCCACAATCGAGCACCACCAAACTTCAAACCGAGCATCGCGCGATGATGACAAAATTTCGCGATGAGCCGCCATCGCATTTGACGCTGGAAGGCTATCTTGCCGCGAAAGGTCTGGTACGCGCGATGGAACGAGCCCAAGAACGCGCGGGCCGCAACATCAGCCGCGCTAGCATTGCCGCCGCACTTGCAGGCAACAAGCAATTTGACCTCGACGGGATGATCTTAACGTTTACGCCCGACAATGATCGTGGGTCAAAATTTGTCGATCTTGCCTATCTACGGAAATCAGGGACGTTGGTGCAATAAATGTTGCCCAGATTGCATGAGACTTAAGGACAGAGTCGCGGGATCGAAAGTGCTAAAAAATCTTGCTCCAGCAAGCTAGCCAAAAACGCGTGCCATGCGGCCAATCGACCAAAACGCCGCTACGCTACCAACCGCGTATAACACTGGTGCGCGCGCCCGGGTTAAATTGGGTTGTGCGCGCACTACCCGGAACAACAGATAAGCTAATCCCACGACAACAAGCTGGCCAATTTCTACACCGACGTTGAACGTAAGAAGCGCAACAGAAAGATGATTTTGAGGTAATCCAATCTCTTTCAATGCGCCGGCGAAACCCAAACCATGCGCAAGCCCGAACATAAACGCGACAACAGCGGGCCAGCGGCGGGACAGCGTCAATTCTTTATTCAGTGCCTCCGAGGCAACCAGCACAATTGATAGTGCGATGGTTGCCTCGACCGGCGATGTTCGCAACGTGATAATTCCCAGCGCGCTCAACGCCAGCGTCAGGCTGTGAGCAGCGGTGAACGCCGTAATTGTCCATATAAGCTTTTTATTGAAGCCTACCAAGAACAGCAACGCGATGACGAATAGCAGATGATCAAGGCCACTCAAAATATGTTCAATGCCGAGTAGCGTATAGGCTTGAGCAATTTCACCCATCCCGCGTGGATCGTCAGCCGCACCGAACATACGAACAGTTGGCTGCCCAGCTGTCACCGTGTAAACGCGAGATTGACCATCCATCCAAAATACTTTGACCATCGCCGCCGAGTAAAGCTTGCCGACCCCTTCGATCGACAGCGAACCTTGCAAACCAGCTTCGCCGCAGCGAAGAAGATTGGACTCGATCTGGCAGCCGTCGGGCCAAATTGGCTTGAGGACTTCACTTGCAGGACGGTTACCGCTGGCAGTCCATTGCAACAGAAATTCGCTCGGTGAAACTTGCCGCAACTCCATTTCAGCAATGCTCATTTCGTGCGCGCCTACCGACAAGGCCAGCAGTGTAGCGATCATCGCCAGCATGTTTTGTGCCGCGCGAATCATTTGGTCGGAGCCTCAATTTTAATCGTATATTTCTTGGCAAGTGCCGCAACGGCTGCGCTGCGTTGCTCCGCCATCGTCGCGTCAACCCAATCCTGCATCACCGCGCCCCGAAGCGATTCGAACGCCGCCAACTTACCTGGCGCGACACCAACCAATTGAACCACCCGCCATCCATCCCTGGTAGATAGTACCAACCATCTTCCCTCGGGCGATTGTTCGAGCGTGGTGGCGAACCCTTCGCCGTATCCTTCCACAATATTTGTTCGCGGTCGTCCTTTAAATACACGCAAGCCAGCATCTGTTTCGCCGCCGGTACCGCTTTGTAATTTTTCTGCCAATGCTTTGACGGCTGCCTCGGTACGTTCGCCACTGATTACCGCCTCTTGAAAGTCGTAGCGAACAGGTTCATCGTATTTGACATGATTTTTTTCAAACCAGTCGCGCAACACTTTATCGGCAGCCGGAGGCAGCTTCAGCTCGGCACTGACCATGCTCAGGGCCTTAAAGATGACCCGATCACGAATAACCGCATCACCTTTTTCGACGCCTAGCGCAAGCCCCTCCCGGTAGAGCACTTCATTGTCTAACCATACCCGGCGCAACGCGAATAACTCTTCGGCATTCGGGTCTCGACCGCGGGCATTCTTGAACACCTGGCGTGCTTGATCGTCAACGACCCCATCGACGACGATGACGCGCGGGCTGTCAGTACCAGCGGAGATAAAGTGATCAACCGCAAACAGAACTGCACCGAGAATCAAAAAATGCAGCACTGGTTCGCGCGTCCACGCGGGAATTTGCCCCATTTTTGTGGTGAGACCTAATTTGTTGACGACCGGCTCGAGTGTCGGGTTCGGCGTTGACATTTTTTAACTGACCTAAAAAAAGAAAGCGCCGCGCTCATTGGCGCGGCGCGAAAAAGCGCAGCTGACTTCGTTAAAAAATTTAATTAATACCTTCTACGTTGATACTTCCCTCAACCTCAATATAAATCGGATTGCTGTAGAACCAAAGATCCGACCATGCCGCTACATCAAACGCAACATACTTCTGGCCGTTGATGGTGGGCAAGTGACTTGGGCAACCGTTGAACTCCGTCGTGCCGACTACCTTGCACGGAATTTTCAAATTAGTGCCCGCAGGAATACCGTCGGTACCGCCTGGCACGCGGGGATTTATTACACCCGCGTTAGTGTGAATATCCGCTAACGGGTTGCCGTCCACATCAGTTTCAAACGGTATGCTAGGTGGCAGGTTGGTGCCACGCAGGCGCACATATTGTGAAGATGACACGCCCTTCAGGCGGAAGGTCATTACTCGATATTCGCCCTCGACCGACTTCCACGAACTATTGTTAAAGGTCTTCACAATACCTGCACTCGTATTCTTCGCACCGGCTGGCACATTGGCCATGTTTGGATTGTTGATCCAGTCGCGCGGCCATTGGCCTGCGTAGTCGGTTGATCCTGGCGCTTTATAGCCCGTAACCATCCCCCGGATGACATCAAGATGGTCAAGCACTGGCGAATTAAGCGGTTGTGAAATTCCAATTTGTGCTAATGATGGATTAGCGAAACTATATGGGGAATAGTTGGTTCCTGCCGGATCGCGAACCACGATCGACACCACCACGTCCGAACCCGCCGGAACAACAAGCTTTTCACCCATTGTGGCGCAGGCCTTGGCGTCAATATCGGTATTGTCCCACGCTGCATTTATGGCCAGTTGTTCAACTTGCGCATCCGTGCGGCCGCCGCGGGCCGCACGGCTGGTCGTACACGCGATAAATGCAAGGCGATCAATTAGTTGTCCGGACGCTGCAAAATTGTTGCCCGTCCGCAAGCCATCAACAATCATTTGCGGCGTCAACTTTGCGCCATTGGCGTTGCGGACCATTGTGTAATTGCGCTGATACTCGCCCGGATAGAAATCTTGCGATGAACGGCGATCATCTGAACCAAAAATACCCCGGTTGTGCCAGTCTGAGCTCGCAAAAAACCAGAAGTTGCGCCCTTCGCCAAGCAGCGAATCCCAAACGCCGCCAATTTGTGCACCGTATACACCTGTACCGCCGTAAGTGGTGCCGCCAACGGAGTCGGTATTCACACCGCCAATATTATTGCGGCGAATCGTATATTCACCGCGCTCGCCAGAAGCACCGTGGCCTGGTTGTGTCTCCATACCAAAGGCCACACGCGGCGCGGCATTGTTGAAATCACGCAAATGCTCAATATTGAAGCCGTTGTTGCCATTAGGGTTAAACGGACCGGCACGTTCCAAATGCGCTGGCACGTAATAGCTGGCATTAGGATGAAATTCTTTCATCCATTTCATTGCCTCAACGGTTTTCAGATGCCCACGTTCTCCAGCGCCAGTTGGGCCGCTTTGAATTAACTTTCTGGCGGTTGTATTCCAGCTCACGTCGGCTGAATTCGCGCTGCCCGTCACCGAGCAATCCCAGTTGTTTCCCTGCCCGGTTAGTTTGTTATTGCCGCGGCTTGTATCGGTATCGGCACGATCAAAGCAATACGACCATTGTGCGAGCGCTGACGCATTGCCTGATGAAACATAGGCACCCAGCGGCACATAACCCGGCACGTTAACGGGTACGCCCGCACCCGTTGCAGGGATTTGCCCGGTTATTACAGACATTGAGGTGTGTTCGTGTCCCGCCACCACCGATTCCATTCCGAGGAACAATGGGATGTCTTTCAACTTATTTAGATACTCGATTACTTGGTACTGCACCTCCTGAATCGACTGCCAGCGCCACATGTTTGGGTTAGCGGCTGTGCCACTCAGATCGCCCTTGACGTTTGCAACACCGACCCCCGAACTGGCTGCCCAAGTGGTCGTTGGCGCTTGTCCAGTAAATGGATATGACGGAGTCGAAAGCGTTGCGTCTTCAACCAGCGAGCAATTGCGATTACCGGTACCACCGTGGCCGGCTTGAACAAACCAATCGAGACCCCACGGCGTATCAACTTTATCGGTGGCTTTCTTCACGAGCTTCTGCATCGAGATGGTTCCATCCGAACAGGTAGTGTGATTATGAAAATCGCCACTAACGTATTTGCCTGGCGTTTTCTGCGCAGACGCTGTGGTCGCGAGGGTCACCATTGCAGTTGCGCTGATCGCCGCAGCGACAGCAAGTACAAGCTTCCGCTTATTAGTTAAATGAGTCATTACAGCTCCTGATTTCTTGATTGACGAGGCAGATTCCCGACCGCGGGTTTGGTTCGAAAAGGTAAATTTAATTTGATGAAATAGTACGAGTTACACATGACAAGTCTGTGACACGAAAGTCGCTTTTTCGTATCGAATGATTTTGCAATCATGCAACGTCGAAGCGGTTGCCCTGATCTGGGCGTTCGTATATGCTTTGGCGCTCTTTCACTCAGCGTCTCCATCGTTTGCCATGCAAGAAGTCATTCCACTTTTTCCGGTGCCGTTTATGCGGGTTACCGGCGCAATTAACCTAACGCTTGTGAAAGGCCTTGTCGAACATTTCAGCGCTTCCGCAGATCGCGCGAATAACGCCTCAAAAAACTTGTCGCATACGGCGATGTTGCGGCCAAGTGATAGCCCGCTTTTAGTGGATGCCGCGGCGCTCATCACGCCTCACCTAGCCGATTTCGGCGCGCTGATGTTCGGCGAAAATATTGGCTGGTCGCTTAAAGAAATTTGGGTGAATTTTCTGGATATAGGCGGACGCCAAGCCATGCATAATCATGCGAATAGTTTCATTTCAGGCGTGGTCTATCTCACCTTGACTCATCCCGATTCGTGCACCGTGTTTATGAAGTCGCCTGGGGGATCAGAATTCGCGTTTAAAAATGATCATGCCGATGTTACGACCGGCCCTTTTAACGCTGATAAGTGGGTAAGTCCGGCACCTTCACCCGGCGACATGGTGTTGTTTCCCAGCTATTTGATGCATGCCGTGCCGCCCAATCAGGGCGAAAAGAGAATTAGCTTGGCCTTCAACGCCATACCCAGCCGGTTGGATTCGTGGGGCTATCGGATATCATTTAGTGGCTGAGTTTGACGGTAGTGCCGCCGCAAGCCAGGCCGCAATAGCGACGCCGCAACGACAACCCCAGCCAACTTCGCCGCAGCTGCCTTTACTAGGATCTCGCACACTCGCAATCTGTTTAATGGTCGCGTCTGGCTTTGCGGCGCTCGGTTATCAGATAGTTTGGACGCAGCAAAGCGCACTTTGGCTGGGGCACGAGTCAGCGGCAGTGTTTGCGGTGGTTGGCGCATTTTTCATCGGGCTCGCCGCCGGTGCAATGATTCTTGGTCAGCGAATTACCGCGAGCACTAGACCCGGGCGTTGGTATGCGGGTTGCGAGGCCGTTGCGGGTGGCTGGGGCCTGATCTTGATTTTCTTGATTGGCCCCGCCGCAGAGCGAATTCTTAGCCTTCTCGGCGAACGTCCGACACCAACATGGCAATGGGCTGTTGCCTTCGTCTCAACGGCATTGATTCTGCTGCCCGCCACGGCGGCAATGGGCGCCACCTTGCCTGCAATGGAAAAATGCCTTTCCCAATTTCGACGGGACGGTGCGAATGTTGCAGCGCTGTACGCTGGCAATACCTTTGGCGCAGTGCTGGGTGTACTTGGCACTGCCTTTTGGTTGATACCTGCGATTGGCTTCTCCAGCACCGTGGCGATTTGCGTTTCATTAAACGTTTTCTGCTCGTTGGCTGCGCTAAAGCTGTTTGGTGTTGCTGCTCCCATCGCTCGCGCAGAACCTCTCGACCGACACCCGCCACGGGTGCCGCACCATGCACGCCTCATAGTAATGCTGCTGGCAACGGGATTGCTGGGCATCGGGTATGAGGTGGTCGCGGTCAGGGTGTTAAATCTGGTTGCCGAAAATACGGTCTATACGTTCGCATTGCTGGTGGCCGTATATTTAATCGGTACCACCCTCGGCGCAGCCGCGTATGACCACTGGGCACGCACGAGGCGTTCGATTCCAGTGCCAATGATCGAAGACCGGCAAACGGGCGGCTATCGTGTACAGAATCAACTATTACAGCTGCTTGCTGCTGCGTGCCTGCTCGGTTTGCTCGGGCTAGGTGGATCTCTGCACATCAAGGCCGGCATCACGAATTTGCTAGGACAAAGCATGACCGCTGCACTGGCAGCAGAAGCGACGATGGCGGCGGCCGCATTTTTGCTGCCTACGATCGTGATGGGTGCCTTGTTTAGTCACATTACGACGGGCGCAATTGCGAGCGGTATCAGCTTCGGTCGGGCATTGGCACTCAACACCATTGGCGCAGCGATTGCCCCCCTTATTTTCGGCGTCCTTCTTCTGCCGCACATCGGCGCAAAATCAGCGCTGTTGCTCATCCCTGTTTTTTATTTATTGATGACGACGCGACGGGCGTGGTCAAAATTTGGCATCGTGGGGGCGTGCAGCGTAGTGATTGGATTCTTAATTTGGGCACCAACCCTGCGATTTATCGACCTGCCGCAAGGTGGTCGAACCATCACCGCCCGAGATGGAGCGCTAGCTTCCGTTACAGTAATAGAAGATGCCGAGGGTGTGGCACGGCTGCATATTAACAATCGCCAGCAAGAAGGCAGCAGCGCTACGATTTATTCGGATGCCCGCCAGGCATTGATCCCGGTATTACTGCACCCGCACCCAGCGCGCGCTTTATTTCTAGGGCTTGGAACCAGCATAACTGCATCATCAGCCGCGGAAGAGCTATCGCTTGAAGTGGACGCCGTCGAGCTTTTGCCAGAAGTGGTGGAGGCATCCGCATATTTTCGGCAGAAAATTGCGGGAAGCGAGCGCCCGCTTAATCCGCGGCTACATTTGCTCACTTCCGACGCGCGGCGCTTTGTACGGACCACCACCCGCCAATACGACGTTATCGTTTCCGACAACTTTCATCCTGCCCGAAGCGGCTCGGGTTCGCTCTATACAAGTGAACATTTTGCTGCCGTAAAAGATCGTTTAACGAGCGATGGCATTTTCTGTCAATGGCTACCATTGCATCAGCTTGACCTGCCTACGCTGCGCATTATTGTAAAAACCTTTGTCGCTGTTTACCCAAACAGCTGGGCGGTCATCGCGACTAACAGCCTCGAAACACCCGTCATCGGTTTAATCGGACGCGCCGATACACTGCGGTTCAACGGCACAGAATTAAGTCGCCGTCGTGCGGATATTTCTACAACACGCACCCCAGAACAGTTCGGCTTGCCTGATGATCTGGCGTTGCTCGGCAGCTTCATTGCGGGATCGAGTGCGCTAACCCGTTTTGCCGCCGATTCGCCGTTGAACACAGATGATTTTCCCGTGGTCAGCTATCGCGCGCCACGCGTTACTTACGCCGCAGATTCCGCATCGCGCGATCGCATTAACGCGCTGCTACACGCATTGACGATTAATCCGGAGGAATTGCTGTTAAGCCCTGAGCCCGCCGTTGCAGCGCGTTTGACCACATATTGGTCAGCACGCAATCGCTTTATAGAGGCCGGTAGAGACGTTAAACCTACGGCTGACGTTAATGAGATGCTTGCGCAGATTCGAAAACCGCTGACCCGTATTTTGCAGATTAGCCCAGACTTTAGACCCGCTTACGATCCATTGTTACGGCTGGCGGTTGCGCTCGGCCGCGCGGACCCTGTCGCCGCGCGCGAGCTATTAACCGAACTCGTTACACTTCAGCCGTTACGGCCCGAAGCGGCTGAAGCAATTCGCAACCTTACCCCACCGCGATAATGCCGACGCATTTGAACTGAAATACGGCTGTCATCACGACTGACTATCCTTCGAACAATTGGCGATTTAAGAGCAGGTCAAAATGCGCATTTTGCGGTTATGTATTGTTGCAGCACTTTATTTTTGGTTTGGCGCAGTTGTCGCGGCAAGCGGCAGCAACGTGCGAGAAATCAGTTTCGATCAGTTTTACATCGGCAACAGTACTCAGGCCCCTGACTTTTCGCCGCTTGCGCGATCACTAGCCGGCAAAAGAGTACGCATTTCTGCCTATGTCGCGACGCCCTTTCGGGCTGAGGCTGAATTTTTGATGTTGACACGCTCTTCAATGCACATCTGCCCCTACTGCAATTCGGACAACAGTTGGCCCGTGGATATCATTGTGGCTTATACAAAAGGCATCATTCCGGCACCCAATCCGGCTAAGCCGGTGATCGTGACGGGTGTGCTGGAAATTGGCGAAAAATTAGACGCTACTACCGGCATGGTGAGCCAATTGCGATTGATGGATGCAACGATCGAGCCGCTCGTCAATCGTTAGGCGATGCCCCAACGCAAAGTCAGACCGCGAGATAGCGCTATGGTCGGTTATTTTTCGACCGCACAAATTGCCATCGCGCTGGATGCTCTCATTCCCGTTCGAGCAAAAGTTAACGCGTAACTTGCACATCACTCAAGCGTCGTCAGCGCATGCGCACTGCCACTCAGCGCGCAACTGAACTGGGACCGAACGGTGTCGCGCCGATGCACGACACCGCGCGATCAAACTAGAACGAATACGATACAAATCCGACGATTCGATCCTTGCTCCAGTCCTTACCGCTGATGGTGTATCCAGCGCACTTTGCATCCGTGCTTTTATAGTAAGCGCCCGCGCTGAAACCGGCCCCGAAATCATAAGTCGCGCCAAGCTTCCAAGCGGTATATGACAAGAAATCGTTGTTCTTATACTTTTGGTGGCCAACCAAACCGTTAATAGTGAGCTTCGGAACGATCGGCAATGGATAATTTACCGACAGTTCGACATAATCGGAACCCTTGCTGTTCTCAACACCGAACGTATCGTTGGTCGAATACGAATACTTCAGTGTCGCCGGGCCATAACTAGCACCGGCATAAACCTCATCCGTATTGGGTTTCGGCTTGAAGGCACCTGAGCTTGGATACTCATAGTGCAGGTAACCAACGTCAAGCGCGACGTCTTTAGCGACGTTAAATTTGAAGCCGCCGTATACATCCACTTCAATTTTTGCGTTAGATAAAAAACCATTTGCTTTGGCCGTGTCTTTTAGCCAGCTGATGTTCGAAGCGAAGGCGCCCACATAAAAGCCGCTGGTGTGCGCGTAATCGAGATTAAGTTGAACTGCAGGCGTTTCCGAAGTCTGCGAGATGCCGCGATATTCATACTCAGAAAACAATGCCGCTTTGCCACTAAATGAGTGCTCTGCGGTTTGCGCGCCTGCGGCAGATAAGTTCATGAAAAACCCGATTGCGCCACCGAGCGCCATAAGTTTGCACATATGTTTCATTTTGAAATCCCTTAGTTTTTGTACGGTATGGATAATAAAAAACGCAATAAACGCTATAGAGTGCCAGCCTAATGTTAAGGATTCATTGCAGAGCTCACGGCGTGTGGATGCGCGCGTAATTTTGAGCAATAACGCCAATTTATTAACCCCTTGCGGCGAGACTAAAACCCATACTTAACAATAGCTTGTCGGGTGCAAGCGGTCGGAAAATTTCGGTGCGCGGAATCAATTTCGCGGTGATAACAGGGGGCGCGGATTTATAACCAATTTACTTCAGCGTTGAAACTTGATTTCGGTTTCGGCAATTCGACCATCGGCACCGCTATTGAATTTCCACCGACCCAGTGCGCTCTTTGTTTCACGATCAAATATTCTCGCGGGCTCAGCTGACAAAATAGCAACATTCGTTACAGCGCCCGCGGCGTCAATCGCCAAACGAACACGCACCACGCCTGCGCTAACACCTTGCAGAGTAGCGTCAGTGGGGAATTTCGGTTCAATCCGGCTTATCGCAACAATTGGCGTAACTGGGTTCGAACGCGATTCGCTGGCCGTTACCGCAGTTGGGGGAGTTGCGGCAATTTCCTTAGGCTCGCCACTATTTGCTGGAGCAGCTTGCAAACTGCTGCCGTTATTTCCCGACGGATTGCGACTGCTGTTCGTTAGCGGAATTGGCGGCGACGGAATTTGACCAGTCGGCGTTTCAGCGAGCAGTGCGGCAGTCAACGGCTGCACGCCGCTAGATGGCTTGGCGACCGGCGCAGCAGCCGCGCGCACAATTTCCTGCTTTGCTTTGACCGCTTTCTCAAGAAGGGTTTTGCCGACGTTTCGTTCTAGCTCAATACCGCGAAGATCACCCATGTAATCGACTGATTTACGCGGTCGGTAATAGTCAGGCACCGTCTCTTGCCGCGTTTTCGCGGCGGCCAAGCGCTCACTGGTGGTGGGCTCGCGTAGCGCTTCGCCACACGACACCATGAGCGCGACGCAAGCCAGGGAAATAAAAGCAGCGCGGAGGCTTAGAGTATGCGGACAGAAATAAGGATTTTCCATAATCGGGCATCTTCGTTTTAGAAGATAGAGTATGGAAGAACTTTATTTCGCTCCGAAGTCAGAGCCTTACAGCTTAAGGTCGGCCTGTTTTTACCGTATCAAGCGCTTTAATGGCCACTTTCAGTTCAGCCGCATTGAGCTTGGTGAGCGCGATCAGCCCAGCACGCAGCAATTCGCTTTTTTTGGCGGCAACGCCAACTGTGAACCCAAGCGCTTTAAGTTCGTCAATTTTGGCGTATTCAAGTTTTGGCATCGTAAAACTGTCGCGAACCACTTTTGGCTTTTTCATCTTTTTATCAGCAACAACAGGAGCAGCTACGGCTGTCGCAACCAACTCTGCCACCGGCCGTTTGGCAGCGGCTGGCTTGGTTGTTTTGATCGGTTCAGCATTTCCACCTTCACGCAATTTGAGCTTCGTAACTGGCTTTGCAATTTTCTTATCCACGTCAATTCTCCTAAAATTTAGCATTTTTCTTAAATCCTGCATGACGAGTGTATACCGTATATACGATTAAATCAACGTTCACCCCAGCCGCCAGATCGCATTAGTTATCCACATTTTTATACTTTTTTTACACAGTCCTCCTAACTCTCTGCACCGATTTAACACCGCGATCTTTAATCTTCGCGGTTCAGTGATTCTTATTGGGAGATTAACGTGGATGTTATTTATTTAGGATTAGTCATCGTGCTTGGCGCGCTACTGGTGGCGCTGGTAAGCGGCTGCGCGCGCCTGATGCAGCGTGCGTATCACAAGAGCGCAATCATGGGCGGTGCACCAGACGCAAGCGCGCGCGATGCAAATTCAGCTAAGGCAGCGCCATGAGCGGCTTACAAATTATGGCCGGACTAATCGCCGCTGGCTTATTCATTTACCTCGTTATTGCCCTCATTAGTCCAGAGGATTTCTCATGATGCCCCTAACTTCTTGGGCGCTGCTGGTTGCATTTTTGGGCATTCTGGCAATCACCGTAAAACCGTTAGGTATCTATTTGGCCGATGTCATGAGTGGCGCATCACGCATCGTTAAATTGGGTTCAGGCATCGAGTGCACGCTGCTCAGATTTTGTGGTGTCAAATCGCATGACAAACTCGCCGAACAAATGGACTGGAAGCAATACGCGCTGGCGCTGCTCGTGTTCAGCCTGCTTGGCGTGGTCACCGTCTATGCGT
>Ga0123336_10001793_pt1 | contig 19334 bp, 17 predicted proteins | sample SSSSmetaG_FD_96466 | JGI IMG/M metagenome (GOLD analysis project Ga0123336, IMG submission 96466) | Glacier valley bacterial and archeal communities from Borup Fiord, Nunavut, Canada, to study Microbial Dark Matter (Phase II) - ​SSSS metaG | ecosystem: Environmental > Aquatic > Freshwater > Ice... | reverse complement strand
CAATGTACGACCGCCAAAAGGATCTGATCCATCTCCACAGAACGAATGCCAGTAAGCACATGAGAATTTTAAATACTCTTTCATGGTCTTGCCCGCCACCACTTTATTTTCATCATACCATTGAAAAGCCAGTGGATTGTCAGTTTGCGGACCTTCATATTTTACCTGGTCTATTTCCGGGAAAAACGCTTTGTCGCCGGTTACGATACCTGCCATAGTTGTATTATTTTAAGTGTAATAATTATATTGCGCGTTGATTGTAGCATTTACTTTTATTACTTAGTCATTTGTTTGTTAAGACATTCAAGCCAGTCCTGGTAACAGTCCTCATACAAATTCTTGTCCCCTGGTTCTACGAGTGAAACTGCTGTAGCCTTTTCAAAAGCCTCTTTGGTAGAATTATATATCCCGGCTCCTATACCGGCACCGATGGCTGCTCCAACACTGCCATCACAATTGTATAATTCAACAGGAACCTGCGTTGTATTTACAAAAGCTTCTGTAAATAATTTACTTAGGAACAGGTTAGCTTTTCCGGCACGAATAACTGTGGGATCTATTCCGTTTTCCCTGAGAATATCCAGACCATACCGGAACGCAAAAGCGATACCCTCCTGTGAAGCGCGGAAGACATGCGCCTGCGTATGCAGGTTAAGATCAATGTTATTGAAATGCGCGCCGATGATATTATTTTTCAGCATCCGTTCAGCGCCATTTCCAAATGGTAGTATCCTTAAACCTTCACTTCCGGTTTTAATATTACCAGCCCGGGTGTTTATCTGTGCATAATTAGCAGCAGGCGTCATCAGGTCTCTAACCCAGCGGTTAAGGATACCTGTTCCGTTTATACAAAGTAAAACGCCCAGCCGGTTTTGATTAGTTGAATGATTAACATGCGCAAATGTATTTACCCTTGAATCTTTATCATACGTAAGTAAATCACTTACTCCATAAATAACCCCGGAAGTACCAGCCGTAGCAGCCACTTCCCCGGGTTCAAGCACATTGAGTGAAAGCGCATTGTTTGGCTGATCACCCGCCTTATAAGTCACAGGGATACCTGCTTTTAATGAAAGTTTTTCAGCGATGTTTTTTTTCAGCCTCCCATGGTCAGAAAACACTTCCTGTATTTCAGGGATAAGGTCTTTGTTAAAACCGAAATAGTTAAGTATGTCTTCTGATAACCGGTTTTCTTTAAAATCCCAGAAGATGCCTTCGGAAAGCGCAGAGATACTGGTGGAAATTGTGCCGGTAAGTTTCATAGCGATAAAATCGCCGGGCAGCATTATCTTATGTATCCGTTGGTAAATATCGGGTGTGTTTTCTTTGACCCAACCAAGTTTAGCAGCGGTAAAATTTCCAGGCGAATTTAGAAGATGGGTCAGGCATCTCTCTCCACCGATAGCGCGGAAAGCTTTGTCACCTGTTTCAACGGCCCTGCTATCGCACCAGATTATAGCATCGAATAATACATTGTAATTTTTATCAACTGCTACCAATCCATGCATCTGGTAAGCAATTCCAATAGCAGTAATGTCAGTTGGATTATAATCGTACTCTTTATGCAGTTTTAAAATGGCGTGTTGCACATGATCCCACCACATTTCTGGGGATTGCTCGGCCCAGCCTGTCTGAGGCGAATTGATAGGCGTTTCATATTCGGGAAATTGAGTGGAAGCAATGCATTGCTGCGACTGCGCCTCTACTAAAGATACTTTTATGGATGATGTGCCAACGTCAATACCTAATAATAGCATTTAATTTCTTTTTGTTCAGTCGACTTGTTGAGTTGTTTAGCTAAATGTCATTATTATTTGAAACTTCTTTAACAAGTCAAATATCATTTACTTTATTGAGTTGGTCACAAATTAAATAGAAACAATAACATGTTTGCAAATAAAATTGCCCGGTTTAAAACAACTCCTGCATCCCGGCTTTGAGAAAAGGAATAGTCGGAAGGGAACTGATTAATTGTATGTCCTGTAGTATAGAAGTATTGTTATCGAGAAAGTTGAAGATAAGATGTGGATGATTCTTATTAAATAAACGTGTAAAAATTTTATCACCTGCCAGCTTTCCGGTTGCCAGTACGTTTAACAGGACGCTATCGTAAAAATGATATCTGGCAGAAGTATTTTTTTCTTTTAAGGGTTTCTTGCCCATTAATAAATCCTGTAATATAGCAGCAGCATTTTTTTGAATAGACATAAAGGTATACCCGGTAGAAGCTTTTGTTTGACCGCCGGCGGTACCTATGTTTATAATATTATGATCACTTGTTGTAAACCGGTAATTGGTCATTGGTATGATACCGAATTCTTCGCCGGTCACTTTGTAATCATTACTGTTTAATTGACCGCTGATGTAATTGTGCAGGTTTTTATCGTAATCAGTTTGTTCCAGCAGCTGTTCACTAAACATGGTATATTCAACCAATGCTTTGTTGTTTGAAAAAGGCATCACATAAACGAAAGCAGTACCGTTATCCTGCGATACCCTGAAATCCATCAGGGTAGCCTGATCTTGTACAAACACAGGTTTATCCGTCTCAATAATCCAACCTTTAAAATGCTGCAAAAGATAAAATTCATTTTTATCAAGAACAGGTTTATTAAAAAGAATGCTGTTGAAGATATACTCGGCGGTAAATTTTTTATGATCGAGTATTAAAAATGTTTCCTTTTCATCACTAAAAATCTCCTCCACATTGCCATAAAGGATGGTGATATTTGTTTGAGCATTGATGAGGGAAAAACAATGATTGTAAAAATCAATACCGCGAATCATTTTATAACGAAAGGGTTCTATATTAAACTGCCTTGAGAACGCAGCGCCATGAAACCACAGGACAGGCCATGATTTGTAAACGACCGATTCAAAAAAACCTTTTTCCTTTTCCCAGAAACACCAGGTGCGATCATTGTTTATTTTAGGTTCTTTATCAACTAATAAAATACTTTTATGTTCAAATTTTCCTGAACTGATCATTCTCGCAAGAAGGCTTAGCCCTGCGGCGCCGGCACCTGAAATAATATAATCGTAATGAGCGTTTGGTAAGGGTTGAGGCATATAAGTATAACTAAAGTCGACCTTAACTTGGTTTAGGCGGTACCTATTTTAAGCAGGAGTTATATCAGAAAAGAAATGACTTTAAATGTGCTGACATATCTGGTGCGACTCCAAGATTTTGTTTGACATGACCTTATACTGTCTTGATAACCTTATAGGTGGTTTTCAACAGGGCCTTATCTCTTTTAGTCTTTTCCCAATACTTTTTATGCACCATTAGCATTCCAAATGATTCACCTTCCTCTTTACCCAAATGTTTGTGGTGCATCTTATGAGCCCAGCGGATAGTTCGGAGATAAGTATTGTTAGATCTGGTAATCCATTTGAACCGTTGATGAATAATTACTTCATGCACAAGAAAATAAGCGAATCCATAAGCCATTATGCCAAAGCCTACCGCCTGCATCCAATATATATTATAAATAGTCCCAAATAATATAAGGAAAAAACTTGGAACGGCGAAGATCACAAAGAAGGCATCGTTCCGCTCAAAGAAGCCAGGTCTCTTATTGTGATGATCCTCGTGGAGCGTCCACAGAAAACCATGCATTATATACCTGTGCGTTAACCAGCTTACGCCTTCCATAATAAGGAAAACACTTACAATGATTGCTATGTAAAGAATTGAATTCATACTTTGCTTTCAACAATTACGGTTCTGTGTAATATATTTTTCAACCATGGGAAAAGCGATGTGAAACCAGGCTGTATATTTATTGCCTGTTAATAAAAGAGATGCCCTGATATCTTCGAACGACTTAAAGCAATAGTCACTGACTTCTTCTTTGTTAGGTTTTATCAGGTCATTGTATTCACCAATAAATACGTGATCGAACTCGAATTCTGTTAAGCCGTTTTCAAATTCAGACTTATATGTGAACTCAAAAGCTTTGTCTAAATCTGTTGTGAAACCCATCTCTTCTTCAAGCCTCCGATTAGCGGCAGTCCTGATATCTTCACCAGGAAGAGGATGACTGCAGCAAGCGTTCGTCCAAAGACCACCACTATGGTATTTATTAGCTGCCCTCTTCTGCAGTAACATATCACTACGACTATTTAAAATGAAAACGCTAAAAGCCCTGTGCAAAAAAGCTTTGCGATGTGCGGCCATTTTTTCCATTGTGCCAATAGGCTCATCAATTTCATTCACTAAAACTACTTCTATCACTATTTATTGATTGTTATTAGAATACGCCAATGAATTCCGGCTCTGCAAAGCCATAAGATATTTAGCCTTTGAAGACCATTACCAGTTACGTGATAAGTCTGTTCTGTAAAACTAAATTAAATGTAATTTATTTTTTACCCCGGCACGCATAATTATCAATGCTTTACCATAGTTAGGTATGCGTATGCGTTCTTCCAATATTTTTGAAGGTTGAACCCTTTTTATTTTTTTAAATAAAGAGAAATAATATTTGTATGCCACATATACTCCAAAGCGGGCTTTGATCGGTAAATTTAAAATACCCTGGTATGCCCCGGTAAAATCGTTTTGAATATCTTCTTCTATTTTAAGTTTGTCGAAGATGGTAAAATTTGTAAAATCACAACTGGGGAAATATACCCTATCCATTCCTGTAAAATCCGTTTTTATATCGCGAAGAAAATTTACTTTTTGAAAAGCCGCTCCAAGAGAACGCGCAGACATTTTGAGTTTATCGTATAACTGTTTATTCCCTTCGCAGAAAATACAAAGACACATCAATCCTACCACTTCAGCAGAGCCATATATATATTCATTGTACCCTGCATTGTCATATTGTTTTTTGCAAAGATCCATTTCCATACTTTTGAAAAAGGCATCTATCAATTTATAATCAATTGAATATTTATGTACAGTAGTTTGAAAGCTGTGAAGGATAGGATTAAGACTTAGCCTTCTTGCCAGGGCTTCATACGTTTCATTTTTGAATTGGGTCAGCAGAGTTAATTTATCAAAGTCGTGAAATGTATCAACTATTTCATCGGCAAATCTTACAAAGCCATAAATATTATAGATCGGATGCTGTAAATCACGGTGCAATAATTTAATGGCCGAAGCAAATGAAGTACTGTAAACTTCTGTGGTTATCTTGCTGCATCGTTCGCTGACTGTATGAAACAGTTGAATCATATTTTCATTTTTAAAAAGCAAGTAGAACTAAAAATAATTGATATCATCAATATAAAAATCGATACTACATATATATCACGCTACTAATATAACAGCAAATTTTATTTATCATAAATAATTCCAGACTAACCAGTTATCAATACGGTGAATTTTGCTACATGGTTTTCATTCACTGATAGATTACATTTAACAAGCTTTATTAATATTGGTTTGATGACTAAGTGCAAAATATTATTTGTTCAAAAAAATATTTATTTTGTTCAACTTTTTTTTTAATTAAAAATTTTTTCTTAAACAAAATATTGAATTCATAGTGCCAAGTTAATTTGTTATTATTATAGGTATCAACTGAAATATTATTTATTACCAGGTTGCCACTAATATCAAAGGCATCAATTATTATAATATTTAAGTACTTCGTTTGCCACTACTTCACCACTTATCAGGGAAGGAGGTACTCCCGGACCAGGTACCGTAAGCTGGCCTGCATAAAATAAGTTGCTTACTTTTTTGCTTCTGCATGATGGCTTAAATATTGCCGTTTGCATCAATGTGTTTGCAAGTCCGTAAGCATTTCCTTTGAATGAATTATACTCCTGAATAAAATCACGCGAAGAAAAAGATTTTTTATAAATAATGGCATCTTTTATCGACTGACCGGTTTGCTTTTCCATTCTCTCTATTATCAAATCAAAATATTTATCTCTAAGTTCATCAGTATCTTCTTTAAGTCCGGCGGCAACCGGTATAAGAAAAAAAAGATTTTCACAACCGGGTGGTGCTACTGTATTATCTGTTACTGAAGTAGCGCTTACATAAAAAAGCGGATTAACAGGCCACTTATTAGTGGTATAAATTTCTTCAGCATGCCTTTCAAAAGGTACGTCAAAAAATAGCGAATGGTGGAGAAGGTTTTTTAGTCTCTTATTTAAGCCGACATAATACAACAAGCAGGAAGGAGCCATTGTGCGCTGTTCCCAGTATTTCTCAGAATAGGTTGATGACTTCCCGGGTAATAATACCGATTCTATAAAGTGATAATCCGCGGCTCCAATAACAATATCCGGTTTGTATTCTTTAATTGTGGAAGTAACGCTGTTTTTATTTTCTTGCTTTGTACCAGTAGTTTTAGTATGTACAGCATTAGCTATACCATTGCCTACCGCAATTTTTGTCACCTCTTCATCAAAATGAAAATGTACACCCAATTCAATTGCCACCTGATGCATTGCCTTTACTATGCTATACATTCCACCATAAGGATACCAGGTACCGCCAATCATATCAGCATAATTCATAAGACTGTACAAAGCAGGCGTTTTTTCCGGTAATGCACCTAAAAATAAAACAGGGAATTCCAGTATTTGCCTCAATCTTGGGTGATTGAAATATTTTTCGACATGGCTTTTCATGGAAGTGAAAACATCCAATTTAAATACTCCCGTGATCACATCCCAATCAAGAAATTCAGTAAAAGATCGTCCTGGTTTAAACACCAGCTTTTGCATGCCAACCTTGTATTTATAAGCTGCCTCCTTTAAAAAAGCTGATAATTTTTTTCCCGCACCTGCTTCAATATGCTCAAACATCTGCTGCAACTTGTTTATATCGGCAGAGAGATCAATTGCTTCATCATCCCAATATATTCTATAGGAAGGATCCAGACGGAGAAGTGTATAATAATCACTTAATGTTTTACCAAAACTTTTGAAATATCTTTCAAAAACATCAGACATCCAGTACCAGCTTGGTCCCATATCAAACACGAAACCATTTTCAACAAGTTGTCTTGCTCTTCCACCGGGAGTAGCATGTTTTTCTATCACATGTACTTCCCAGCCTGCTTTGGCCATAAAAGACGCAGCTGACAAACCAGCAAATCCAGCGCCTATAACAACTACCATTTTTGCCACTTAATTTGCAATTAATTTTATCAGATAAAATATTTATAACAAAATGGTCTGCCTATAATATGCAAACCAAGTTAACATTCACGACACTTTATTTAATCTGTTCATCAAAAGCGTTGGATCTGCGCTTTTAATAATTTACGTGCAAAATGAATTCGACTTTTTATTGTTCCCAGAGGCTCTTTTAAAATGTCAGCTATTTCATGATATTTATAACCATCGAAATAAAGTAGAAAAGGGTTTCTAAATATTTCCGGCAGTCCGTGAATAGCTATATTAATATCTTTTAATTTCAAATTACTTTCAGCTACGTTTGTTTCTACAGCCTGGTTGTAATTCAGCAAAAAATCGTTGGGTGTGTTATCAAAAATTGTATTCTGCTTGGCTCTCCTTCGGTAGTTGTTTATAAAAATATTGCGCATGATAGTATATAACCATGCTTTAATATTTGTACCTACATTATACTTGTCTTTGTTAGCTAGAGCCCGGTAAAGTGTCTCCTGGTAGAGATCCTGAGCAGCCTCATTATCCCGGGTAAGAGTAATTGCGAAAGGTTTTAAAAATTCTGCGTTGTTGACTAAAAGCTGGTTAAATTCAATAGATGACATAAATAAGTGTTTAATTAAATCATGGTCAAAATTAAACACAATTTAGAAATATTTCCAAATTTTGTTTAAAATTAATTGTTAAGAAGTAAAACAATAATATTATGATATAGGTAGACGACTATAAGTAAGTATATAATGTTAACCTGTAAAAACCGGACCACCACTTAAATAGTGGAAATAAACTCCATAACTTCAGGGAGCGACCTTCGGCAGTTAACATAAGAAGGAATTTTCTTTTTATAATTCTGTGTTACCTGTCCTGAAATTACAAGCTGATAATGATGAAGATTAATCTGTACATTATTAAGAAATCTTTCAAAATTAAAACTGCCTGCTACAGAAGTTAAGTGTGTATAGAGGAAGTCAGGTTTTTTTATATCAGCAACGAATGCCACATCTTTAATGGGAACATTTGCCCCGAGATAAACAATCTTAATACCTTTGTTTTTAAGCAGATAGTACATATATAACAAACCGAGCTCATGATGCTCTCCTTCCGGAAGAAAAAGTAATACCGTTTTAGTACTATGGAAATGAGTAAAGGCATTTTCAATTCCAACAATCAGTTTTTGCCTTATGATGTTTGTAATCAGGTGTTCCTGAGCCGGATTGATATGATTAGTAAGCCATAGAATTCCTATTTTCTCAAGGAAAGGAAATACAAGTTGAGTGATTGCTTTGTCTATACCACGTGCTGCGATAAAATTATCCAGCATCGTTTCGAACTTATCAATATCAAGGTCAACCATGAATTGTATTAGTTCATTAATCATTCGTTCCTGCTGTGCAAGGGAATTAGATAAAGTAACAATTTTATCTTTTAGTTCTTCAGGCCGCATCTTATCTATATGCGAAATCTTAAAGCCATATTTATTTAATAACGCAATGTTTAAAACCGTTTTTAGCTCATCATTGCTATAATAGCGTATGTTAGTACCGGTACGCTGGGGCTTTAAAAATGAATAACGCTGTTCCCATATCCTTATAGTATGTGCTTTTATACCTGATAAATTTTCCAGGTCTTTTATCGTGAACGCATTCATAAACAATTAAAATTTTAAAGATAAATCGTATATCGAATTATATAAATAACAACTAATTCTGATTAATGTTTTATAACAATAAATTAAACAAGAAGATGTCGCTTAGACAGACTAAGTAAATATAAATTAGCTAACTTCTCTGGATGGGTACTTGTGCTGACCGTGCCGCGCGCGAGGCAGTAGTGTGTATTTGCACCTGGGTTCAGCCAAACTTTAAGAAGGCACAAGTACGCCAGCGCACAAAACTTAGCTGCTACTTGCGCCAGTACCAGGTTTATAAGTTCACGGTAATTAAATTAAATACCTGATTAGTCTATTAAATAACTAAATTTCTACAGTGTACTATTTAAAATTCTTCCCGAATCGAGTAATTTTTGAATGGTATCCATGGTAGCGCCGGAGTAGTAAAGCGCCTCCAGGTGCCGCTCATGGTGAAGGTCAGTGCCTAGAAAATCGAAGTAATTTTTTTTGATAAGATAATGAGCCAGTTCCGTAGATACTTTACCATAATAATTGCTGAGAGAAAGAAGGTTAAGCTGGAAAAGGCAACCGGCGTCCTTAAGCGAATCAAAAAAATCTTTATTATCTTTCAAATAAAGATATCGCTCAGGATGTGCCAGCACAGGCTGGTAGCCAGCCATTTGTAGTTTGAATAATTTTTCTTTAAGGTCGAAAGGAGCATTCACAAAAGAGAATTCAACTAAAACAAGGTTGTTATGAATGGTTAGGAGCGGAGTACTATCATCCAGTAATTGATCAAAATGATCATCAAGGAAGTATTCTGCCGCAGCGTGGATATGTACTTTTAATTTTTCCTTGGTTAAGGCCTCCTTTAAATGAGTATGTGCCGTATTTATCGTTTCATGGGTATTCTGATAAATATCCCACATAATATGCGGCGTGGTAATAAATTTTTTATAGCCCATCTCCATCATTCCGCGGATAAGCGCAATGGATGTTTGTATGTCCGGAGAGCCATCATCAATACCAGGCAGCAAATGTGAATGCATATCCGTAGCGATTCCACTGAAGTCTGCTACCTTTCTTTTCTTCTTAAAAATTTCAAACATATTACCGAAAGTTAGTTCGAAAATTTAAAGACTAAAGTTATGGGATTAAATGTTTGGAAGGATTTTAGATTAATAGATGTACATAAGGAAATAACAGTCACCCGTCAGGTACATCTTCAAATGTACCTATACCTCCACAGCGGTATACTCTTCGTAAACCTTTCTGATACCATCTTCCAGACTTATTTTGGCTTTCCATCCGAGTCCGGTTAATTTACTAACATCCATTAATTTTCGCGGGGTACCATCAGGTTTAGAAAGATCGTGTACGATGTCACCATCATAACCAATTATTTTTTTTATCAGTGCTGCAAGGTCTTTGATGGCGATATCTTCTCCAACTCCGATATTTATAAAGCCCGGCTCATCATAATGCTGGATCAGGTAGAAACAGGCATCAGCAAGATCGTCAGCATGCAGGAACTCTCGCATTGGTGTGCCGGTACCCCAGATTACCACTGAAGGAGCGTTGCTTATTTTAGCTTCATGAATCTTCCTGATCAACGCTGGTAATACATGTGAAGTGGTAAGATCGTAATTGTCATTAGGACCATAAAGATTTGTAGGCATCACTGAAATATAATTGCAACCGTACTGATCCCTGTAGGCTTCACACATTTTTATACCGGTAATTTTAGCTATGGCATAAGGCTCATTGGTATGTTCCAGTAAACCGGTAAGGAGGTATTCTTCTTTAAGGGGCTGTGGTGCCATCCTTGGATAGATGCAGGAAGACCCCAGGAACAATAATTTTTTTACACTATTTTTATAGGAGGCATGGATGATGTTGTTTTGAATCATCAGGTTATCGTACATAAAATCCGCCCTGTAGGTATTGTTTGAAACGATACCGCCAACTTTAGCAGCCGCCAGTATCACATAATCCGGTTTCTCTTCCGAGAAAAATGAATCCACTTCAGTTTGAACCCGTAAATCCAATTCCTTGGATGTTCTTAAAACAACATTAGTATAACCTTCCTTTTCAAGTTTCCTTAAGATAGCCGAGCCTACCATTCCACGATGACCGGCAATATAAATTTTATCATCACTGTTCATGAGTAATTATTAATTTGACTGTTGATTGATCTATTCGCTACCGGCTATCATTTATTAGTAATTCCATGCATGACATGCTTTACTCATCCTATAGCTGCAAACTTACTATGCTGGCTAAAGCAATAGGCACAGGACGACTCCGAAAGCGTCAATTGTAAGTTGATATTCCCCTATTGGCCTTTTATTTTAACGATGCTATTCGAACTGATTTTTAATTCTGAAGCCTGCTTCACTTAATATTTTCTCTTTTGTAAACAATTCAATATCAGCCTCCACCATTTCTTTCACAAGCATGGGAAGGTCGTATTTAGGTATCCAACCAAGTTTAGTCCTTGATTTGGTAGCATTACCAATGAGCAGGTCTACTTCCGTTGGACGGTAATACCTCGCATCTACTGCAACAACTTCCCGGCCTTTTTCAAGCTGGTAGGCAGGATTAGTGCATGATACAACAATACCGGTTTCACTGGCTTCCCTTCCTTTGAATTCAATTTCAATACCTACTTCATTAAATGCCATGCGCACGAATTCGCGAACCGGCGTAGTGATACCGGTTGCGATTACAAAGTCTTCCGGTATTTCCTGCTGAAGTATCAGCCACATTGCTTCGACATAATCCTTTGCGTGACCCCAGTCCCGCTTTGCATCGAGGTTACCAAGAAATATTTTATCCTGCATACCCATAGCAATCTTTGCAACACCGCGGGTAATTTTTCTAGTTACGAAAGTCTCCCCTCTTAAAGGAGATTCATGGTTAAAAAGAATACCGTTCACTGCAAACATGTTGTAGGCTTCGCGGTAATTGACCGTTATCCAGTAAGCATACATTTTAGCCACAGCATAGGGAGAACGAGGATAGAAGGGAGTTCTCTCCGACTGCGGAACTTCCTGTACAAGTCCATATAACTCAGAAGTAGATGCCTGATAGACCTTTGTCTTTTTTATCAAACCAAGTAAACGAACCGCTTCCAGAATTCTTAACGTGCCTATACCATCGGCATTAGCGGTGTATTCAGGAGTTTCAAAACTTACCGCCACGTGGCTCATAGCAGCAAGATTATAAATTTCATCAGGCTGAACTTCCTGGATAATCCTTATCAGGTTGGTTGAATCGGTAAGATCGCCGTAGTGAAGTTTAAAATGAACATTCTTTTCATGGGGATCCTGGTAGAGATGGTCTATCCGATCGGTATTAAATAAAGAACTTCTTCTCTTTATTCCATGTACCATATAACCTTTCTTTAATAAAAGGTCTGTTAAGTAGGCACCATCCTGACCGGTAACACCGGTTACTAAAGCAACTTTTGACATTTGATGTGGTTATAGTTTTTAAGATGCATTGCGCATCTTTATTAATGACTGGGCGTTTCTTTTATTACTAGAATGTTGATGCTTATTCTCAGGTAATAGTACAGAATTAAAGAAACACATCGTATGATGACTAACGGTTACCAACCTAAATTATTAGTTGTTATGCATAAAATATTGCGGGATGATTGTTTGTACCCGCAAATATTACTATCCTTCTTCAATGGATCAAAATATGATATGCATATTCCAATTATTGGAATTGCATTATAACCACCTGATTTTCCTAACAACATTTGCAAAAATATTACAAATAAGCACAGTTGGTATATCTTTCATGTGAAGATTATTCTTTAAGACCAGACTCCGGGGTATTAAACGAAGCTTTTTAATTAATATTTATCTTTTGCAAAAAAAATAAACCTGCGTCAGGTAATTCTTTTTTCAAATCAACTATTAAGACTGGAATCCTCCGATTCGATAAATTTAAAAAACTTTATTTCTTTAAGAACTGGAAAATTTTTCTTAAGGGTTTTAGGTATAGTGTAAAGAAATAAGGTTTTAATTCATTGATCTTCCATGCAAGCCTGTCTTGTCTGTTTGCCAGGACTCTTTGTACTAAAGAAGAATTGCTTACTCCTCCGGTACGCATTTTTACTAATATTTCCGGTAAGTATGCGGCTTGAAACTGATTTTTAAAGAGAATTCTTAACATCAATTCATAGTCGGCGGCACTTTTCAATGAAGTGTTAAACAACCCCACCTTTTCATAAACTTCCTTTCTCACAAAAAAAGTAGGGTGCGGTGGCATCCAGCCAAAATAGAAATAGGATGGTTTAAATTTACCTGATTTCCAACTCCGTACAACTTTATCAATAGCAGATGCCTTTACATATTGCAGGTCTCCATAACATGCTTTGATATTTATATCTGCAAACAAATTCGCAATTTTAGAGAGTACGTCAGATTGAGCATAGACATCATCAGAGTTCAGTATTCCTATGACATCACCTGTTGCCAGGGTAATTCCTTTGTTCATCGCATGATATATCCCATCATCTTTTTCCGAGATGACTTTCGATACGTGTGTAAATTCCCTGACTAACTGCAAAGTTTCATCTTGTGAATTTCCATCAACAATAATATGTTCTATATCCGCATAATCCTGGCTACTGATACTTTGAAGCGTATCACTAATCGTTTTAGCGCTGTTATAGGTAACCGTTATAATGGATATTTTCATCGTAAGGAAGGGACGTCATTTAATCCACTAACATATTTAAGAATTGAGAATTAACTGAAACAAGGTGTTTATCTTATTGCTGTATATGCTGACAGAATAATTCGCCTTCGCGTAATTACAGTTTGCTACAGAAATACGAGCCATGCCAGATGGGTCTTTCAGATAATATTCCATTGTAGTACAAAGACTGTCAGTATCCCTGGCAGGCACTAGGCTTCCATGTTCCGGTGTAACGATTTCTTTTATATAATTGTGGGCTGCGCAAATCAACACACACCCGCTTCGCATTGCTTCTATAACGCTGATTGGAAATGCTTCGGATTTATAAAAACTGGGCAAAACAAAAATATTCGCGGAAGAAAGGAACGACACTTTCTCCTGACCTTTTAAAACTCCGTAAGATATAATTCTTGAATTTTTATTTATTTCAGCAGAAACTTTCTCTTCTATTTCCTTAGCAGTCATATATTCATCTGATATGTAACTACCGGCCAGTAATAGCCTCACATTAGAAAAACGGCTATCCATTTTATTAAAGGCTTCTATTACATTTAATATCCCCTTACTAAACATAAGGTTTGAAAAATAACAAATAACCATGTGCTCATTGTTCTTCTGATCAAACCCTACTGTATCAAAAATGGGATCATAAAAATTTGCTATCACTTTTAATTTTCTGCCGTCAAGAAATTCTTCAATCTCTGACCTCATTTTTTCTAACAGGATAACATTACAATCAATCCGCCGATAGGCATTTATCACGAGGCGTTTATATAGCCGTGGCAAACTATCCATAAAGCTTTTAAAATCTGCTCCATGAATATGGTTGATGATTTTTTTTTTGAACAATATTGCAAGAGATATTAGTATCATATCCTTTACACTACCCTGAAATGACCGGGTACCGGTTAAATAAACAAGATCTATTCTGCGGAAAAGAAAAAGCCACAGGTATTTTGGAAAGAGAAAAATTGTTATGAAATACTTAATCAGCAGATGCTCCCCTTCAAAATTTTGGTTTACAACAATTTTCTTTTTGCAATCAATAATAGTTATGGTCTCATTAAAAGAAAAGGATTGTCCTGTTACCGGTGGGGGCACAGGACCGGCGAACAAAATATGAGATTGTTGAAGGTTTTTCAAAAGGTCTATTAATTATTTTACGGTGAACCGTTCATACTTCATTTAATACTTCCGGGGTAATAAATAAATGGAACTTATGATATTTAACTTGCCGAAGAAGGTAATTTCAATCCATAAATTTATTATTTTAAAACAGCACTATCTAAATGGGAATGAATACGAGAAGTACGCGCCCCAGAGACATCTTTTTTGGAAAATTTTGAGAATAGCCATACCGGAATCAGCATGTAAGCGGCAATGTCAACTACCTGGGGGAAAAACCCCCTTGTAACCCATTGGAAAGTAACTAATGCTACCACTATATATTTTATTAAACTAATCTTATCTCTTACAACTACCCTGTTCGAATATTTACGAATTAATAATGCCCAAATAAAGTAGCCGATTACAATGCCTAGCCATCCAAAATTGATATATAAAGCGGCAACGCTTAAAGTAGCTTCGCCGGTAAATTTACCCCAGAAGGCATCGTAAGCGGCAATAGTAGTTTTTATTTGAGGTGCAGGATAATAATCATCTTTATTTTCAAATAAAGCACGAGGTACCAACCTTATAAAAACATAAGCAAACATAGAAATACCATAATCATGGGTAGCTGATTTATTAGGATTATCATAAAGTTTGTACACGCATATATCCGCTAAAGCGCCACGGGTTTGATCAAAGAATTTGTAATAGTTAAATTTGGCCGGATTATATTCAATTGCTGAGTAGTCACGGGTAATTAAAGTACTCCTGTTTTCTGTAGAGAACATCACTAAGTACATAAAAAATAGAACCAGTACTATACCTATAATTATTTGTTTTAAATGAATTTTGTATTTGTACAAATAAACAAATGACAATCCAAATAATGTAAGTAAAATTCTAAATCTAAATCCCAATATTGAAAAAAGGAAAAATGATATAACTATCCAGAAAATTAATGTCCTCTTTGGAAGATCAAATAGAAAAGCCAGAATTATTAAAGTGATTAAAGAATTAGTAAAATTCTGGATGTAGTAAGTAGCTCCCTGCGCACCAAGACCTACACTTTCATTACCAAAATAAACCTGGGCAACGTTAATGCCGCCTAACGACATGTTAATAATAATAAGTGCGTAAAAAAAATAGAATAATATTGATATCCACTTGAGCGGATTTATTAATTGCTGGGTAGGCTGATTATTCCATTTGCCTTTTAATTTTAACCCTATTATCCAATATCCAATAACAAAAAATACCATTGCAAGCAGATTATAAAAAGTGCCAAGCCCGTAATATTGAGTTATATCTGTACCGTTTAAGGTTGCCTTTCCTTCATTATAAAAAAACAAAGGGGTGAATAAGGTATACTGTATATGTATTATTAATGTCCACAAATAAATCAGGTTACGGTTCCAGCCACCATTCTTATATCCCATCCTGAAGCCAATAGCAAAAGTTATAGCTAACGCTGCAAATAAAACGTAAATTATAGAATTAGTAAAGGCTGCAAATTCCATATAACATTTTTGCGTTATAATCTGATGAAAGTAATTCCTTTAGCGGCCTCATATTCAGTACGATTTCTTTTCTTTTTTGTTTGTCAGTAATAAGCAGATTCATGCACTTATAAAATTCATCAACATCTTCAGCATCACAAGTGAATCCATTATAACCGTTAATAAGGTTATCCATTGCAGCCCCAACCTTATTGCTTGAAATAATAGGCAGGTCTGCAGCTGCAGCTTCATTTATTACAAGCGCCCATCCATCATAACGACTGGCGAAGATAAAGATGTCTGAAAGCGCAAAAAAATACGGCACCTCTTCTTTTTCTTTGAATCCAAGAAAATGAATACGTTCAGAAGCGGCAGCAGATAATTGCTGCAAATATTCCTTATCCGGTCCATCTCCAAGTATTAATAACCGGATATTTTTATTTTCCTTTATTTTTAAAAACGCTTTGATAACAGTATCCATGCCCTTACGGTGGATCAATGACCCCGATGTTAAAAAAACAACTTCACAGTTTGATTTATAAACAGCAGTTAAATCGTTTAGCTTATATGTATCCAGATTAGTTTTTGAAAAAAGTGAAATATCAATATTATATGGTAAAATATATATTGGTTTTTTATAACCATATTTTTTATAGCTGTCCACTCCATTTTGTCCAATTGCCATGAGTGCGTTTGTACAAACCCTCACTGGAAAAAGCAAAAAGTATTGTAAGTAATATTTCAACCGGTTGTTGATTGGGAACAATGGTTCATTCCAATAAAAAATAATTTTTTTTCTGAACTTACTTATGAAAAGTGAAAGCAATACGTTTGGGGTCCAATAGGTTCCATTTATAAGTATAAAGTCAGCCTTGTCATTTACCAGTTCTTTAATAATCTGAAAGCTGAAATGAAAAGAAACCACTTTTTTTTGTATGAGCGTGGCCAACTGGTTATCATTTAATGTAACTACTTCATAACCGGGATCGGTTACTTTAAGATCCCAGGTACGATCTAATTCCCGGTTTGTGAAATAAATTACTTTTAAATTAAAATAATTTTTTAAGGCTGAAAAAAAATCGATCTGATAGGGAGTTGGATTATTTGTATAAAAACTTAAAGAAGGTTTCATTGCAGAGTTTGATATTGCCCGTACTGATCTTTTATAAATACATTCAGTTATTCACACTTCTTTCATAAAAACGAATTATCCCTTCTCTAAACTTTTTCCATGTAAAATGCTGTGCCTGATCAGCCGCTAACTGTCCCATATTGTAAAGTGAAGTTTTATTCCGGATGCACCATTCTATTTTTTCAACAAGACTATGTCTATCACGAATGGGAACAATAAAACCATGCAAACCATCCGTTATTATATCCGGAGCGCAGGTATGTGAAGTTGCAATTACAGGAAGTCCGGCTGCCATTGCTTCCAGAATAACATGTGCAAACCCTTCACACAATGATGGCAAACAAAATATATCACTCCGGTGTAATTCTTCAAGTAATTCAGTATGCGACAAGCCAGTTTTAATAGTAAATTTTACATCATTGTAAAAATTAAAAAGCTCTTTATCAATAAAACCTCTTCCGCAAAGGACAAGCTCCACCTGGTCCGGAGCAAACTTCCTAACTGCTTCCAGCAAATAGCTAAGTCCCTTTCTCTGCACCATACTTCCCACATAAATTATTCTCAAATGTTTATTATTAGCAGGAGTATGCCTGCGGGTGAATTTATTAAAATCGATTCCGTAAGGAACTACTTCTATTTTTTCCTCCCCAACGCCATTTTCTATCAAAGTTTTTTTTGTATAATCACTGGCTACTACTACGGAATCTGCCATTAAAGATTCATCGGCAAGATCTTTCAGGTATTCATCAGAATACTGCAACTCATTTTCAAATTTGAGTGACGCAGATGCCTGGGGAGCAAATTGCAATTCATCAAGCAATAATTTTTTTACTGAAAATGGATGCGGATGCAATTGAAACAGCAGCTTTTTTGTTCCGGCATCGTTATCGCTCATTTTGAAAGCATAATTTGCATAGTAACTATAGCAAAATAAATGAGCACTCTCAGATCTGGAAGTTTCAAACGCTTTTCTACTGAGGCTAAGGTCTTTTTGCCGGTTCAAATAAAATGCTTGTTGAAAACGAATCTTCATGGATAAAAGCAAAGCTTCAAAACATATTGATGTTTTAGATGAAGGTAATCCCGGCTGATATCTTTTGCCTGCAATACCAGGAAACATTTTATACAAAAGATCGTTAGAATAAAAATCAGTAATTAAGACAGACAGTAGATTTTTTTCCTGGAGCGCCATTGCCAGTTGATAGCTGTCCCTCGCTTCGGCGTGAACCACCACAGCTTTTTTTACCATTCTTGATTAGCCGGAATTTGAATGCTACTAAAAGTTTGCATGTTGTTCAGATGACGGGTATTGACACCTGGCTTGGGTCCGCTATTCACTTTTATATTCCTTTTATTGCCTATGAATTTGTTCTGTAAAAAAACTGACAGCTCTATATTTTCTTTCGTCATTTGCTTTGCGTTCATGTCGATTGCCGAATTATTGCATTGCTCAAAAGAATTTTTTATAAATGTGTTACCCAGGTAAAGCTGGTAATAATGGTTGGGTTCATTATACCAGTTATAAGCCGAAATACCTAGTCCGGTTTGAACATTTTTGCAGATATTGTTCCTGAACTCATTAAAATAGCAGAATGACTGAACATTTGAATGCTGCGCGTAGCCACCTATCTGTGCCCAGGTAGAAATACCGGTAACTACTTCTTTAATTAGATTTCTGTCACAAATGAAATTCATTGAATTACCATAAAGTTGTATTCCGGCAGAAGCTATATTATCTTTTATTCTTTCGGCTTTACCATCTATAGTGTTTCTGTATATCACACAATTACCGCTGTAAGAACTAATCATAAATACACTTGACGTGTCGGGCATAACATTCCATGGCCCTGAAAGAGTAACGGAAGAAAGAGTTGCTTTTTTTACTCCATTATACTGTCCGGCACCTCTTCCTTTGATAATGAATACGCCCATATTTAGCTGTGCCAGATCATTTTGCCCGGGGTTAAATCCCCGGATACTAAGTTCACCGCTATAATTGCACAACCCCTTTCCGAGGTATACAATGTTTGTACCCTCCCATAAAAATTGCTCACCGGAATTCTGATCAACTTCAGGACTTTTTCGTGGAGCGAGATTTTCGGTAGTATTATTCGCTAAATAAATATTTATATTACTTCCCCAGATGTTATTTCCATAAAAAAACCTGCCGATT
>Ga0123336_10001792_pt1 | contig 19337 bp, 12 predicted proteins | sample SSSSmetaG_FD_96466 | JGI IMG/M metagenome (GOLD analysis project Ga0123336, IMG submission 96466) | Glacier valley bacterial and archeal communities from Borup Fiord, Nunavut, Canada, to study Microbial Dark Matter (Phase II) - ​SSSS metaG | ecosystem: Environmental > Aquatic > Freshwater > Ice... | reverse complement strand
GTCCACTTTTGTTTTCATTTGGTTTTTTAACATGTCTATCAACGGCTTTTATTTCATTTTCTGATGTAGAAGATATGTCTTTTTCTTTGAGATTAAAGTCTCTCATTGCATGAACTCCTTTCTATCTTTTATCATATAGTCATTATACACAAAAATCAGAGTCTTGTCAAACAATACTCTGATTTTTATAAGAATAATTTAATATACAGTTATTGTTGATATAGTTTTTATTATGGTGTGACTGGCTGTACAGCGGCTTCATTTCCCCCTGCGCCAGCAAATGTTGTTGACATATCCGGAGCGGTACATCTATATAATGTATAATTAGCAGCTGTAGAATCTGACCACACTTGAGCACAAGGTGAATAATCATCAAGCGACGCGGCGATTACATTTGCACCAACTGGAGCAGCATCACCATGTACAGCCATGATTGCATCAACGCCGGTAAATATAACAACGTGTCCATTCTTTTTACCTCTTTGTTCAGCCGTAATTATTAAAATATCTCCCGGTTGACAATCAGCCATCGATATACCAGCACCAATAATCCCAATGTTTGTCCATTTTGTGACTCCTGTAGTTCCGTTTAAATAGCTGTATATCCCAGCGACACCACCGAGTCCAGCGAAATTATCATCAGTGCCACTCCAAGCAACAGCGCAGATGACACTCCTATCGCATGATTTATAATGTATTTTATCAGTAAGTATATTATTATAAACTTTTTGGTATAATGCTGTTCCATTATTATATGCTAGTGGTTTTTCAGCCCATGAAAACGATATTGCAGCATTTGCCACAGAACTATTATCGTATGTGCCATATGTACATGCACTTGACGCAGTTGCATTTATAGCGCCTTCTGTTACCATTGCCGAAGCATGTGCTAAAATATTTGTAACAGTGCTATTTAATGCTATGTCACCAGAATAGTTTATCAAACATTGCTGTATGGTTAACTCAATTGATTCCACGTCAGCTTGAGCAGTTTTCCAACGTTTATTATAGTATGTACCGCTTTTACCGGGGTCTGTATAATCAGATGCTGTTGTTGAACCGCTACATCGTTCCCAATTTTTCAAAAACCATTTACAACTATCAGCTGCTGAGAAAGATGCTGTCTTTTTTATATATGTTTGAGTTGCTGACCAGTTAACATCTGCTGCTGATAATATAAAGGATACCTGAAACTCTAAACTATACCAACTGAGGCTATTGGCGATAGCCGCATTCTGTAATGCTGTCTTAGCCACGACTGGTGTCCATTGCACTAACCCAACGCCACCACCATTATCAGAGTAGTCTGCCGGATTTGCTATTGACTTACCAAACAACGGTGCTGAAATATGGCCTTGCACCATGGATGGATATAAGTGAGATTCATGATACATATTTGCCAACATACCATATGCTTGAGCAGCTGTCAGTCCATATTGAGTTAATGCTGAATATATGACATATGCGTTTTTCATTACTTGTGCATCTGTTAATGAACTTCCGCCCTCTGTATCACCTGTGGTTGCAGATAGTGTTTTACAATCGTCATCATCGTTAATTACCTGATTAAATACTGAACCTGCTGTTTCAGAAGCTGACTGTGATGTCATACCAACACCACCAACTACGATTACGCCTGCAGATACGATTGCGACACCAATTGATGCTATACCGCTACCGACTCCACCGAAGAAGCCACCGACAGCACCCGCAACCTTTGATACACCGCCGGTTATAGCTCCAATACCCTTACCTATTGCGCCACCTATAGCTTTTATAGGAGCCATAACTGCGCCAATCATTTTATCAACAAGACCGCCAGCAGCCGCGACTCCTTTTGCGGCCATATTGCCGGCTCCAGCAACAATTGCGGAAGACGCCGCCGCCTGACCAACAGCTCCGGCACCAGCTTTAGCGCCTTCTTTTCCAATTTTATTTCCAACTTTACCACCGGGTGAATTACCGGATTTTCCACCTGACGAACTTTCGTCGCCAGATGAACTTTCAGGGGCTTTTGGTGGTGAAGCCTTTGGGACAGAGACATTATTCTCTTCCAATATACTCACCTCTTTCATAAGTGTCTAATTAATTAATTGATGTAATAACGTCGGCACCTACGTTAGATGTGTAATTTTGAACACCGTCAACATATGTGACTTGATTTTGTATCAACCTAGCAACGCCTTGTTGATACTTATACTCAGCGGCTTTGAATGACGATAACGCTGTTTTATATTGTGACATTAATGATGTTTCTGATGTAGTAGGCGTAGAGACAACAGAATTATCTTTGTAATACCATATTTCATCATCATTGTTTTCTTCGTTTGCTAAACCTACATCCGGAGTCAATGCCTCTGATGATACATTGGCTAATTGTTCATAGCTATCAAGTCTTGTACAATTTTCCCAATCAAAGTCTGCTAAACCGTTAAATATGTAACTCATTTTAACATACTCTGAATTAGTATTATCACGAGTTTTAATTTGAACAATATCGCCGGTTTCGGCATCAATCGCCCAATCAGGCAAAACTGGAAGTTGAATATTCACACCATCTAAGCTTTGTCTAACATGTGCAAGTGTAGTTCTTGCTGTTACAGCATCTGATTGTAAATTTATTAAAGCATCACGAATTGCTTTATCATCATTGTTGGAGAATGCTGATTCAGCCATTTTTTCAATGTCTATACCAGAATCTTCTAAGAATGAAACTTCCTGTGCCTCAGTTGCACCTAAATTCACATAGAATGACATTTGGTCATGTTCTGAGTAAGTTGGGCTTTGATTAGCGTACGTTTCATTTACTATCTTACTCTTTTCACCTGTGGAAGCAGTAGAACGTATTACGAATTGCGTTTGTTCAACACTAAATCCTTTAGCGTTTGTGACAAATAAACAAAGTTTGTTCAATTCGCCAAACGCGTATATTCCACCAGAGTATAATGTGCTACTCTTGCCGTCAACAAACACTTGATATGTATCAGCCAAATATGAAACTTTAGATAAATCGCCATCAAGAACGATAATTGCCTGAGTTTTATTTTTATTTTCATAAACTCCACTAACATTGAATATCTGATTTGTAAGAGATGTTACCGTTGATGGACTTAAAATCGCTGAATTTGACAATGTAATCTGTGACGATTTATATATTGATATACTATCTAATGTTAATACTGTAGCCATACACACTACCAGTAGCGCACATGTGACAATCATTCTTTCGATTTTCATGTGTTTCGATAATAGTTTGTCAAACATATTTTTACCGCAAACCGGTTATGAAGAAATAATATCTTCAACCCGAATTCCCTTTCTTTTATTGTTTTTGCTTAATTACAAAAAGATAGCTTGTATCAACTCGACTACGACAGATATAGCAAAATGTCCCCGTGAACGAATTGAGTCAAGCCATCTTTTTCTCACTCATCATATTAAGTTGTGACTGTAATTATTGAAGAATGATTACCAACCTGAGCTCGTATTGTTGATTGTGCCACCAGCATCAAACATGTTATCATCGGTTAAATCATCAGCTGTACTTCCGATAGATTGTGAAATCTTTGCCATAGCAGTAATCCACCGAATGCCATTGCGCCTCCAACCAATATTAAACCGCCGCATAAGAACCAGTTGATTGGTTGAGCGTTTGGTTTGCCTTGTGTCATAAGACCTTTGCCAATCTTAAATGACGCAACAACAATCATAACTATTCCAAGAAAAATAATGAAACCGGAACCGTATGATTTAGCTTTTGTAACGAGGGACGCAATCAGTGTTCCAAGGTCAAAAGCAGGAACTAACATTTGAGCTTTTAAAAATAATGAATCGCAAATGTTCATAGTTGTTTCTCCTTCCTATAAGTATCTTTTATGTATGCATTTTAACATTGTTTTAACAATATTGATTGTACCATATTGTGGGGACGAATGCAACACATATACGACATAATTATGAAAATATTTTATATTACCGACATATAAAACATCTATATGTCGGCATATTGCGATAGTTACGAAATACCAGAGCCAATTGATTTTGGAACACTTGGTTGATTTGATGAAACACTCACTGGTCTGGTGCCACCGCTTGCAGGTGCAGACGCGGGTGTGCCTGATTGTTTAGGCGCATTGCTTGATGGTGCTGAATTTCCACCACCACTGACTGCCGGGGCAGATGCTGGCGCACTTGCCTGAGCTGAACCACCACCTTTGCTTGACTGTGACGAAACTGGAGAACTAGCTTGCATTGATGAGCCACCTACTGGCTTTGGTCCACCGCCACCGCTTGCGGATGCTGGTGATGACGTACCTACTTGTTTTCCACCGCCAGATGAACCATTTGAAGCAGATTGTCCACCGACTGATTTACCTGTTTGCGCTGGTGCACTAGGCTTACTGCCAGCTACACCACTGCTTTGTGATTGTAATGGTTTAATTCCACTACCGCTTGGTGAACCTGAAGCACCACTTGGAGAACCTGAACTACCACTTGGAGAACCGCCACTTGGAGAACTTGAACTAACACTTGGAGAACCGCTGCTTGGAGAACCTGACGCGCCACCTACTGGAGAACCTGAAGCACCATCAACACTTGGAGCACTTGGAGAACCTGATGCACCACCACTTGAAGCGCCACCTCCACCGCCACCACTTGGCGCACTATCACCTGAAGAGTTTTGTGCGCTCTTAGCTTTACTAGCGGCACCCTCAACAGCATCAGCGCCCTTACTTACAGCCGCACCACCCTGCGCACCACCGAAGTATGTGCCGGCAGCAACAGCTGCTCCTCTAGCAACAGCTTTAGCCTTATCTCCACCAGATGCATTCTTATCTGTAACAACAGATAAGTCTTTTGCGGCTTCTTTTCCAACAGTTGCTGTTCCTGATTTATCGGCAGACTCGGCCATTTCAGCTGCTTTAGCTGCCTCGCCCAACTTATCAGATGCTTTATTATCATCAGAACCACCGCCACCTCCGGCTGAATCTCCAGAAGATGCTGATTTATTATCATTTGCAACATTGGTGCTTTGGCTTGAGTTTTGACTTGAGCTTTCGCTTGATTCATTTGCTGATAAAACGCTATCGCTTGAATCATAGTTTTGACTGCTATCCGAACCGCTATCATAAGAGTTATTTCCACCCTCTTGTTCAATTGTGTTACCTGTAGCTGTGTTAGTGCCCTCACTACCACTACCAGATTTGTCGCCTCCAGCTTTGTCGCCGGCTGATGCGCCACCGAACCCTAATGCGCCGCCTATGGCTGATTGTGCACCTTTTGCCATCTGATTACCAACAGCCATACCTGCACCTTGTGCAAGACCAGACATAGCTTTTTGACCAATACCAGCTTTTGGTTTATCAGGATTTCCATGAGAGTCTGCTTCCATGAATTTTGTAACAACTTGCTGTACCCATTCTGTAATTTGATTAATGGTTTGTTTTCTAATCTTAATTAATTGAACCGTAATTATGATAAAGAAAATGTTAACAATCAATCTAGCTATAAGCGTAAAGCCTGTTAATGTGCCGGCTATAGCCGTTGCTTTAAGGACAATGCTTGTTGATATAATGGCTTCGATAAATTGTGAAATACCAAGTAAAAAGTTACATGCTAAAGAGTACAATATTGCTGTTATTAACACGTTAGCAATCATGGTCAGTACTATACCAATAAATTTAGACATATATCTCATTGAGCCAAGCATTGCAACAGGCATCGCTGTTATTATATTCAAACTATTCTTTATTGCATGACCTAACATACCGATGGAATAGAATACTCCAATAAGAGATATGCATGATAACAATACTAAGCAATCAGACCAATAAATAAGAGACATGATTCCAGTGCCAATTATATTTACAGAAGAATGCTGTTTTTGAGTTAATCCACTTGCAATTGCATTACCTCCACCATAAACAACGACGGAATCATTTGTAAAGTCTGTGCTTAAGTAGTTGTACATGGACATTGTGGACAATCCATAAACACCGCCGCTTTGTTGAAATGTTACAACGCCAGAGAGATTAGATACATACGAGTCACCATCGGCATCATAAGTGTCATATGTGTATGTTGTTGACGCTGAATCAACAAAGGATTCTGTAATGTTTCCATCATTAAATATTGTTTGTTGTCCACCAAGTGTAGAAACATCATTAGCTAATTGTTCGTAGTTTGTGTTGTCGAGGTCTGCAATCTCTGAGAATTCAGCGCTGCTTGACCAAAGACTTGATATAGCGCCACCCATACTTTGCCACCACGTATCATTATTTTTGACAACATCATAATTATTTAAGTTGACAACAGCTTTTAACAGTTTAGCATAATTTTCTGCTGTAATATTCTCAGCTATACCTGTTTCATTAGAAATGCTAGTCTGTGCGTATGACGCAAATGAATCAGATGTGTATGTATCGCCTGTCATATATCTAGTCAATATATTTGCAACATAAGACGCTGTGCCGCGTGTATATGCATAAGAGCTTATTACTACAGAACTTGCAATGTTTGAAGAATCTGATTCATCTGCTGATGAAGTTAAATATGCCGCAGCACTACCAGCCTTTTTATTAATTGCTAGGCATGTAGTTCTAAGTTTTGCTATTGTCGCTGACGTTGCTGTGCCTGCTGTAGCATTTGTATTACCATTCTTATTTTCTAAGTTTGAAGATAGCGTCATGCCGTCACCAATGGCAAGATGAGAATATTTTGCCCAATTCTCAAAATCAACAAACGTTGATAAAATAATTTGGTCACAAGTTGATGTTTGAGAATCGAATAAATCCTTCATATCATCTAAGAATCCGGTATACAGTGCACCCATAACAGGAATTCCAACAGCTAAGAATATAATTTTTGTCAAGAGTCGTCTTGTGCTGACTGTTTTCTTTAGTGCAAATAAACCAAAGAAGTAAAACGCAATAAGCAAAGGAATTGTGACACCCCATGATAAGTTAGCCATAGTGACATATATATTTGCGATTGTTGATACAAGAACACCTCTCGTGCCGGTGTCAGTAGATGCCGCAACAGAATATATCTCAGGTGTACTAAATGTTGCATTGGTTGTTGCATTGGTCCATGCCGTAGTGGCCGCCGTACTATAATCAGCTGCTATACCGCTTAACCAAAAGAATGGGTTTATAGCTTGAAGTATTGTTAATGAAACACTGAATAGTTTGTAAATCAACGTAGCAAACCAATACGATATGAGTATTAACGTTCCAGCAACTGCTCTAATTGGATGAACATTACCTGTGGTATTTGTGGTTGTTTTATCAAAACCAGTATCTTTTAACAAATGTCCATACACAGCATAGTAATAAGCAGCATCTGTTTTCTCATCACCATTATCTATACCTTGTAAAGATATGTAATCATAAGCCGCTGATGAACCGGATATCATAGACGCTATCCATTGTCCAACGGATGTCGTTTTGCCAGTTATACCTACAACCAAACCACCATCACCAGGGCAAGAACCGCTTAGTAGTTTTACCGGTGTAATTCCGCCTTCTCCGGTTGGAGTTAAACTTAAGCTGAATACATTAGCTAAGGCATTACCTACGGCTGATAAATTATATGCGTCAGTATCGTCGCTACCAGCCTGTGCTGTAATGGCAGTTCCACCAATAAATAACATAGAAATGACTAGCATGAATGTCAAAACGCGTTTAAAGATAGAATATCGTTTAGCATCAACTGTTATTTTTGCTTTTGACTTTATTTCGTCCATTGTTTTCTCCTTTCATTATTCATGAATCCATATTATATATCTGCGTGGAATACGATATTATCAAAACCTCGTCTGACATAAGAGCGGTCTGGTGATTTTGTCTCAATGAGTTTTAGCAAGTCAGCAGGAATATCTTCACCAAGCTTTTCATTATATTTCTTAACCTCATTAGGTGACATAGTTGAAAAGATACAGTAATCTGATGTTTCGAAATGGTTGAAATCCTGATACTTCATCATAGCATCGATATCATTGTATATAAATGCTACTCTTCCACCTCTATGGTGCAACTGTTTTAACTGTGACTCAACGTAAGGAATTACGTTAGTGTTGATGTTTTCTGCGCCATGGAATATGATAGTGTCTTTATTCCCAACTACAGCACATGCATACGCGATTGCATTTACTAATTGCGCCATCGCTACACCTTCACCTCTTCGCATAAGACTAGAAAAATCATAAATAATGCGTCTACCATCACCAACATTGTCCATAATAGGTTTTGTAATTGTATTAAACAAATCGCCATTGTTGGATAATAGATTATGGAATGTGATTGACAAAACGGATAATGCGTGCAATTTTTCATCATCTCTTTGGGGTGCATTGACCATAGCTTTATACTCTGTGTCAAGATATGACACGAACATTTCTAACTTAGGAATCTGATTATGTGGGATATTCAATATACGAAGAGCATCTTTGTTTAATGCCGCGTTATATCTCCACATACCCTGTTCAACATAGTATTTTGTAGCTATATCTTCAAGCGAGCCTCTGATGATACTTCTATCGTTATCATTTGTTTCATACGCTTGCTCAGCCATTAATACTAATTTTTGAAGTTGAGCCGGGAACGCTGATAATTCATCATTATCTGCTGAAAAAACCTCAAACATATTGATATCACCATGGTTCATGTCAAGCTTAAATGTTAAGTTCTTGAGTGGAGGATTAGTTTTATCTAAATTACAATCATTTAATATTATATGTACAACCTTATGTCCAGATAATAAAGCTGCTTGAGATATTTTCGATGCCCATTTATCAGAATGATATACACGTGAATCTGTATCTTGATACTTATCGGCCACGACAACATGATGTGAGTAATTATCGATATCAAATAATACAGCCGAATTGTTAACATCACCAACCATATATCCAACATATTGACCATGTTTATCTTCCATTCCATGAGTAACCAACGAATAACTTCCAGCATACTCAGTCGATGTTAAAAAGTAATGGCTACCATGTTTATCTTTCAAAGGTCTCAATAACGTTCTCATTTCCTCATACTGTAGACCATGATATGCTGATACAGATAGCGTTGAAAATCTATCCATATAAAGCCTATCAATGGCAGATAATGCATTGTCTAATTCTTCTAATGTAGGCGCTTTTACAATAAGTCTATAATCGCATTCAAGATATGCAGCACCGTCTTGAAGCTCTCGACCGACCTGTATTAAGTCACCACTTGCAGAGATAGCTTTCATAGTGCCGGATGTTTCACCAGAATTTGCATGTTCTCTAATATTCATATTTGCAATATTTTCAGCACGAGTTTGATGGGAAGAGAGCCAACCTTCTGATAATCTAGTCACTTGCTCAATGCAAGTAATGGATACATGTTTAGGTAATCCGGCCGGTATCCTATTTACACCCCAAAATGCTCCAAAATTATCATTGGCGCCATCTTGATGAAAATAAGCAAGAATTGAACAAACATAACCACGAGAATCTTCGTAGTAATCACTATGGAAAATCAAACCATGTTTTGTGTCAAACATTTTTGATATATCCCTATTGGCAGCAATGTCTGCTTGTACTTCTTTCTTCTGCCAAGGGAGTTTAAATTTCTTCTTTGCCATAATAAGCTCACTTTCCTTTTTGTCTAATTTTGCTTAAAACATTGTGTTAATAAGGCTAACAATTGTCTCATCTTTTAATTGAACACATCTTTTAATCATGTAGGATGAATTCTCAACCTCTGATTGAAGAATGTTATAAGATTGCCTAAGAACTTCGTTATTTGGTGCCTTTAGGAACATATACTGATGAATCGACTTAAATTCATTACCAACGTAATCCTTTAGAATAGCATCTTGCGCTCTAGCTAGTTGCAACAATTCTTTATCGCTAATATCATATGTACGAATGTGTTGTCTTTGCGAAGTAACATCCTGAGACTTTTTGATTGTTATAAATAGATATTCAACACCCGGAATTTGTTTTCTCCAAAACATATCAACTCGATTGAGAATTGCTTCTTTATCAGAGTCAAATAAAAGAACTGAAGCACTGCCGACAATTGAACACACATAACCACATGTGCCATCTGCATATGTAATACGACCATCATTCTCAATATCAGCTATATCATAAAATGAAATTGGAACTTTAAATATGTTTCTGTGGTCAGGCTGCATATATGACAGCATAGCTGGAATCATTTCGAATCTTAAAACGTGAGATGAATCCATTAAGCCGAAATATAAGCCTATGCCAAAATACACAACTAGAAATGCAACGGATGCGAATGTGCTGATACTTCCAACGAATGTTTTTTGTTGGAAGAAAAATCCGCTAAATAGAACAAGTATGAAGAAAGATATCTGTTTCATTGGCATTGGTTTTAATCCTAAACCATCATCTTTTTGAATAGTGATGTGCATATCCATATATGATGTATTCAAGGAAGCTGGAATCTTGTAAGATTGTTTCATAACGATTTTAATCTCCTTTCTTGAATATATAAAGTCTATACATATAATTATAAAAATAAATAATCATAGAATATGGGGTGAGAAAGTTTAATAATTTCGCATACACGACTTTTCTAACCTCATATCCATGATTATTATTATACGTTATATAGTAAGTTATGTCAATAAAAATACGGATTAATATTACATTTGAGTCTCGTAATTAGGGATTATATGCTTCTGTGTTTCACCATCGATTTGGTGGCCCCATCTTACTGTGCAATCAAATCTACGACCGGTATGAGCTGAAACGGTATCGTCAAGTCTGATAACTTGACCGGCATCAAGTAATTCTTTTTCATCATCTGAAAATTTATGGCCGCACCATACATCAGGTACTTTTTCGCTATTGAGCCATTCAGTTCGCTTAAATCCCCAAAATGGATGTCCATTGTATTCTTGTTGTTCAAGCTTTCCATAGCAACCATATGTATTACCCTTAGCGCTTACACAATCCTTAAGGCACACTGTTTCACCTCTGAGTAAAGCTGAACATTCATCATCTGTGAACTTATGCCCACCCCACTCTTTTGTGAATGAAACTGAAACACCACTCCAGTTATCACCTGTAAACTTTTCTTTTGGTGTAAAATCCATTGCCATTGTCAATACCTACCTTTCTAATTTTGTAATTATCTACGACCATGTCGAATCATATCTTTTTTCTTTAATTGTTTTGCAGTATCTTCTAATGCTATATGCATATCTTCAACGCCGGGTTCAAGATAATTAATATTAGATGGATTATCAATTTTTCCTGTTCTCATGCCGAGAGCGTTAAACAAAGTATATTCACTAGCCAAAGCACTTTGATAGGATGATACTTCAACATTTTTAACTTGTTCCCTGAGTAATCTTATTTCTTTAAACACTTGCGTAAGCTGGTCATCGTTCACATAAGAGTCTACAATTTCTTGTACAGATGGCGGAATATCGAACTTTGTTTGAGATGTTACATAAATGTAGGCCAACAATGTCTCAACATATGAGTTACCGCCCGGTACAACACCTCTTACAATATCCATTACATCACGAGGAAAATCACGAATCTGAATAACGTCCTTACTCACTTTTCTTTTTACTGTGGGTGCATTTTTATTACGATTTGATTGTCGACCTGAGGAATCGTGTAGTACATTATCTTGCATTGTATCATTATTAGTGGCTGGACCGGCAGTATATTGTTCTTCATGCGACTGAGTAGATTGTTGAGACTGAGAAGATTGTGATTGTGCTGGTTGAGCGGCTTGAGCCGGTTTGGTTTGTGCTTTCACTGACGGAACTCTTGTTGATGGTACAGCTCCCCTATCGTAATACGGTTGTGAAGGCGTAAAATCTGATTGCATAGACATAACCTCCTCTATTCATTAATGTCATCTTCTAAAGAAAATGCGTCATCTTCAATGATATCTACTGTTTGAATTGGTGATGCGTCGTCTTCAGCTAAATGTATATAATCATCACCGCGGGCAGCTGCTAATAATGCTTCAAATCCGCCGGTTATAAATTCAGCTAACGAATCTATTTTTGATGAATTCATTGTGACTGCGTCAACAACAAGATTCATACGTTCTTGCATTATTGTTGGTGCATCATATACTCCATTTTCATAATCTATCATGTGAACAAAACTTTCGTGTAGATATTCATTTATTGACATTTCACGTTTTTCGGCAAAATATTGTAATCTTTCGTATTCTGTAGCCGCTAATGTCATTGTTGCTCTGTGTGAACCGGGTGCGGTTCGTTTGTTATTTGCCACTGTTTTCTACCTCACTTTCTGTTATGGTATCAGACGAACTAGGACTCTCTATACTGTAATCATTTACATCAATAAGCGTAATGTTATTATATGAGCTGGCTTGGCACATTATCGTGAGCGCAACGCCCATATTAGAGTCATCAAGCTTACAACCAATGTTTCCATCAGATAATTTGGTTAATTTATTATCTATATATGCTTTCGCTTCACTTGTTTCATCGACAGTGAAATTATTAATTGTCACTTTGCCATATGAAATATCAGTGCAATCATTATCGGATATCATGCTTGATACAACTTTAATTATTCTATGTGTTTTAGTGTCAACAAAGGCTCTTAAACCGTATGATTCTTCATTGAAGTATACTGTGATGTCGTCTACTTCTGTGCCGTTTAATTTTGTTCGGCAATTAAATACTACATCATAATTTTCAACATTAGTTTCTCTAATTGTGTTCAAGAAATCGTAAGCTATTGTCAAATCTCCAATATTATATATCGTATCATCAACGTTATATTTAGACCATAAATAACTTTTAAAGTTATTGTCTGAATTACTGTTGCCTTGCATTGATAGCAACGCATATATGTTTTTGCCAACAGCATGTATGTTTGTTAATACGACACCGCCAGATGTATCATCCGTGAACAACTTAATGTCTGAATTACCGTTTATATCTTTTTTCACATCCAATGTATACTGAACAGTTATGTTTTTGGTAGTATCTGATGTTTTATCAGTAGACTCACCATGTGCAGTTGCTACTGTACTTGTTCCAGATATACCATCTAATCCGGCACTTAATGTCCAAATTTTATCGTTATAATAATTGCTCACTGAATCATTAGTTTCTATAATCAGCATGTCATTTTCTTCTTCGTACTCAGTGGATGCTTCCGACTTTGAATCTGAATTAATATTTGATTGTTGATAATGCATGAACGCCTGAGTTAAATACAATAATACAAATACGACAACAAAAGTGACCGAGGTCTTTCTGATATCAATAACCACCTTTTTACGAGGTTTCTTTTGTCTTAATTTACTTTTATTGAATTTGGCTTTTAATAAATTTTTCAATTAAGTACCAACTTTCTTGAAGTTAATCATCAAGCACATTAGAGAATCGCCAGATAATATGCTTGATGATTGTGATTTAGATGAAGTCTGTTTTATCGAATCCGTAGAATTCTTTACCTTTGAATGATTGCTTTTTCAGCTTACCTTTTACACCATATGTTGAGCCAGAAGTTGATTTTAAACCAGTAACGGTAATTTCTTTTCCGTCACATAGGTCTTGACATTCTTGGTCAGTGAATGTGTGCCCGCCCCATGTTCTATTAAATGAGACGTCTTTACCTTTAAGCTTACCATTGTATTTCTCTTTTTGAGGATACTGTGTGGCACCACCCGCAGCTCCGCCAGATGCGCCGCCTGCAGCATTGCCGGCAAATCCTGTTTTTTCAAATCCGAAGAACTTCTTACCCTTATAGGTTTGCTGAGTCAGTTTTCCGGTCACACCGTATGTACTTCCTGACTGAGATGTTAAACCATTTAGCTCAAGCTCTTCGCCCGCTAATAATTTACGACATTCTTCATCGGTGAAATCATGACCGCCCCAAGACCGTTTGAATGAGACAGGTTTTCCATTCATCAATCCTGTAAACTTATCAGCTTGTGGTGCTTGATTTATGAATTCAATCTTCTCAAATCCGAAGAATTTCTTACCCTTGTATTCCTGTTCTGTTAATTTTCCTTTGACATCAAATGGTGTGCCTGTTTTACCAACGGCTCCAATAATATCGAGTTCTCCACCGGCTAAAAGTATGTTTACCTCAGCGTCAGTGAATTTGTGGCCAGCCCACTCACGAGAGAAGCTAACCGATTGACCATTGAATATTCCGGTTGCTTTTTCTTTTTGTTCAAAACCGCCTGTGATATTAGCCGCTTTAACATTAGCTTGCATAGTCACAATATCTTCTTCTACATATTTTTTAATTTCACGTAAACATGCTTCAGGGTCTAATTGCCCTTTTGCGATTAATTTCATTTGGCCCATAACTTTTTCTGTCATATCTAAGTTACCGATATTTGTGCCGGGAAGAACGGCATAAGATAAATCACCAAACTCAGTCATACTTATCTTACCTTTTTTATCAAGCAACAAAGGACACGAGGCTTTTTGATTAGTCACTTCTGAATAGATATTGGTTCTTGTAGCACCGGTTCCAACGTCACGTTTTTCAAGTTGTTTCATCAACCATGACATGGTAGGATACTGTGGCTTTGGAGGAAACCCTTCATAAATAAATGGGTCAGCCTTTGTTCCAAGTCCAGCTGTCAAATCATCCTCATCAGGCTCGTCCATATCAGAGAAAATTTTCTTATAACCCATTGATAATGGAACATTAGCTCTACCTATAAACTTAGGATAATTGGTAACATGACCGACTTGTGCTTCATATTCATAATCTTCGCCGAGCATTGCCAAATAGTTCTTAGCTAATAGTTCATAAATTGCAGGAGCACATGCACCGTATGAGCTTAATGACTGAAGAGAAGACGGAACATTTGGTCCGGGTCTATTCGCACCATGCGCACCACCGGTTTTAACATGTGTGGAACGAGGTGTTCTGTGTGTTAACAGTGATACATCTACGCCTACAACTGCAGCTATTTGGTCAATCTTTGGAAGAAGGTCATTAAACTGTTCCGGTGAGATTACTTTGTCGTCAGTACGTGGATATGAAACGATGGTGCTCTCATATAATTTTTGATATGTTGTTAAAACATCTGCCGATGCAAAACCTTTACCTGCCAATATTCCGGCTAAAGTTGCAAGGTCAATTAGCTTTGGAGGAGGCGATGCTTTTTTAGTCTTGGAGTCAATCGTTACTGGAGATGGTGCATATATATTTGGTACATCATCTTTGTTTGGAAATTCTGGCTCTTCAGAACTTGTGTAAACAACACTGTTCTCATCTCTAAATCTATTTGAATATGAAGGTATCTTCTTATACTCAGAAATTGCCTTTAATTGGTCACCAACAATTAGAACCATTGCCGATTTCAGTCTACCTTGTCTTAGAACTGTTTGAGGTCTATTAACAGCCAATGTTGCAATTCTTGTAAATTGCATTGATAAGAAATCCCATCGCATACGATAAAATGCCTTTATGTAATCAGGGTCACTCATCATAGATGCTAGCGGCTTACGATTGACGAATGCTTTTTGAACTTCTTTTGCTGACTCATCTAAGAAGAACATTCTTGACCATTTTTGAGGTTTGAATCCGCACTCATCGAGTATCTCCCAAGCTAGTAGCTCACCTTCACCTGTTGGGTCATCATCAGTGGCTATGCATATTTCACTACATTGAGATAAAACAGACTTTATATTTTTGATACAATCAGCTGTGTCATTTTTAGGTGTACGTTTCCAATCAAACCTTGTTTCATCCCAAGGCAATTTGGGCAAAGACCATTGTTTGAAATCAGGAACTTGAACTTCCGGTGTATTGAATTCATATAGATGCCCCCTAGCCGGAACAATCATGTACGGTTCGCCATTATATGTGCCTTGTGTGCCACCCAGAGAAGCTGCAAAATTGCGTCCTGCCGAATTTTTTTCTACCAAAATTCCTATCATTGTGTTTCCTCGCTTTCGTATGCTATGTATTTTTCTGTGAATTTTAATAACGTTGTGTACTTGATTATTATACCACCATTAGAAAACTGTGTCAATAAGAATGGCACACATTTTTTCAAAACATGCGATAATTCGTGTGTTTTATGAATAAAACGTGTGCCATTGCTTGGTTTTATAATATTTTAAATATTTGGATAGATTCGTAATTGACCTTTGATGTTTTTCCTGTCGCTCTATTCTCATGTCTGAGCATATCATTTCCAACAACAATTTCTTCTATGAATTCAAAACCGTTATTATTAATAACAGTATTCATATCATCACTGTGTTTTTTGTCTATTTGATACATAAAATACTTTGTTGTGTTAGACACAGAAAGCTTAACAACATCATCCCACCATTTTAGAAAATCTTCATTGGATAAGTTCTCAGCTCCTACAGTAGTATAAATCTCACGGTTACCGTATGGTGGGCACGTAAACACAGTGTCATGCCGATTATTTGTGGCATCATATTTTGAACTATCATTACAAACTGTTGAAACATCTTTGAATTTATAATTGCTAATGATTGAGCGGTATCCGTTATGATTATTTTGATTGATGTCGCATCCTAGATAAGATATTCCAGCATATCCGCATGCGGTCAATCTTTCACCCCATCCGGCGCAAGGGTCATAAACTGAGTTCGTACTATATTTTCTGAAAGCATCTAACATTGGAATTGCGTCAAATGATGTAAAATGGTTTCCGCATATCTTGCTTATTGATAGTCCGCGCAATATTTCAATATCAGTTATTTCATCAGGCAATTTTCCTAAATATTTATAACGATTGGAATATAGCTTACCGTGTACTGTTCCATATTTTAAGCAAGTATTGTTGTTCCACATGGAGATTTCATTCTTATAGAACTCTTCATAATTAGCTGACTTTGCTACGGCTATAAATGATTTTGCTGAACCAAGTTCTTTAGGGACGTGTATCTTAATGTCCAAATCATGATTTGGTAACCATGAATATTCTGATTTCCAATCATGACCGTCAGGGCAACCCATAGCTAACCAAAGTGTAGCGTCATCTAAATCATTATCCCAAAACACAACATAATTAAGATTGTTGTCTTCTGCTGATTTTCGCTTATTGACGTCGCTATAAACCCAATTGTAATAGGCGTTATCATAATAGGTTGTTGCCTTATCGAGCCATGTTAATGACGAAATGTTATCAGAAATATCATTTGAAAACCAATGACCGCCATGCGTCCATGTTCCATTTAACTCAATAAATAAGTCGCGCGATTTTATATAAAAGTCGCAGTTGAATGGATATCTTGAATCGAGACTGTATTGAACAACAATATCATCTTTACCAAAGTGTAAAGCAAGCATTTCGTACAACAATATTTCTGGTTTAGACGTATTGAAAGTATTGTTCAGATGCTTTGTAATATTGGATTTTTTCCTATATTCATCGGTTTGCGTATAAGAAGGTACGCCGTACCTCAGCATGTTAGTATCAACAACCTTATCCCTAACCTCTTTGCATTGCGAAGAGTATTCAACACCGTACTTATCCATATTTGTCTCTTTGATTTTTTCTTTTATGTCTTCATTTGCAAATGGGTTCTCTACACCAAATCGCTCAAGCATTGTTTTTTTTCTTAATTCTTGAATATATAAAACCTGTGAAGGATTTGATACACCATGCGTGTCCATCCAATACTCACGAATGTTAGCTTGTATAGAGTCCAATTTGAAAGGATTATCTACACCATATCGGTCTAGGCATGTTTTTTTTGCTTTTTCTAAAATAGAATGTATGCTGAACGGGTATACAATTCCATTGATATTAAGTGCTCTATTTCTTTTCAATGATTCAGATATTTTTGCACGTATCTCTGGCGATTGTAATGGGTTTCCTACGCCATAATGTAGCATTGTTGTTTCAGATTTTTTCTGTTTGATTTCATCAGATTTAGATACATTGTCAACTCCATATTTTTCAATAATAGATTCTCGAACCCTATCTCGTATTTCAGATGATTGTAATGGATATTCTACACCGTAGTTAGACATTAGAGTTTCAGCTTTTTTCTGCTTGATTTCGTCAGATTTAGATGCATTATCGACACCGTATTTTTCAAATGTTGATGATTTAACCTTAGCTTTCACATACTCGCTAGACATAGGCGTTTTGCCACCATATCGCAACGTATTTGTGGATTCTATTTGGGCTTGAATTGATTCTTTTCTAATGACTTCAGCATTACAATATTCTGAACCATAGCCTGCAGCAGATAGAATGCTTGACAATGTGAAATCTGATTCTTTAAAGGTTATGCCTAGAGCAGATTTGGCTCCTAAAGTGGAGAATTCATTTTTACCATATGCGTTAAGTACATTTAGGACATTTTCACTATTAAATCTTTGTTTCACATGCTTACAGCAATAATAAAATCTATCAATATCTTTCAACTTGTCAAGATAATTAGATTTGTTAATTCGCATACTAATGCCAGTTTGATGCCTAATAAATACATCACCGTATCCGCGCAATAAAAGGTCTTCCACTGAGTTTTCATTGAACAACATATGGGAACGTAGCGTATTTTTATATTTATCTTGTATCTCAGGCGACTGAGCGGCATGTTCAACACCATAGTTCTCAAGATTTGTCTGCTTACGTTTGTTTATAACTTCGTCATGAAACTCTTCATCTTGCATTTTATCAAGAAACGTCTGCCTAGCTTTTTCACTCAATGATGACTCACCGCATAACGTATATTTGGCACCATATTTGTATTCGCGAGTTTGAGCCGCGGCATCTTGGAATTCTTGAAGTTTAAAAGCATTATCTGTTCCATATTTATCGACCATACCATTACGCATGGTTCCAAGCCTTTGCTTCTTATCAGCATCTTTAAACTCAGCATCATAGCCAAGTTCAGCAAATAGCACTTTTAATTTAACAATATTCTCACCGGCAATGCCGAGATGTCTTAAGACTAATTCTTTCTGAAGACCGTTTGAATATTCTTCAAGAACAGCTTTTATGTCAGCGTCAGAAATATTGGTCTTCACGTATTCTACTTTATATTTGAATCTATCAATACCTTTAATGTCTTTCTTAACTCCATTACCATGGTATCCGACATCAAAATTCAGAAATCCAAAAATGTCTGATTGTGAAAAGCCACGTAATACTAAATCTGAAGGTGTACCTCTTTGTAATAGCATGTGTAAAACCTCACTTTCTATATAATATATTTTATCATATGTTCTAGGGTATGTCAATATATTTAAACACGCAAATAAAAACAGCCTTAACCCCGTGTATGGGAAGATAAGACTGTCTTTATGTTGTACTATGAGTTCAAGAAAGTGAGTTTAACAACGGGTATTTAACCCT
>Ga0123336_10001791_pt1 | contig 19366 bp, 15 predicted proteins | sample SSSSmetaG_FD_96466 | JGI IMG/M metagenome (GOLD analysis project Ga0123336, IMG submission 96466) | Glacier valley bacterial and archeal communities from Borup Fiord, Nunavut, Canada, to study Microbial Dark Matter (Phase II) - ​SSSS metaG | ecosystem: Environmental > Aquatic > Freshwater > Ice... | reverse complement strand
CGGTTCTTCTTCGTGCGCTACCCGACGGTGAAACCTGGGTGGGTGTTCCGGCCCGGCAGCTCGAGAATCAGTTGATCCCGCGCCTGGTCGATTCACGCACGGACGCATCGCGATGAGTGCAGAAAGCGGAATGCGAGTCCCGTTCCTCGACTTGATAGCACAAAAGGCCGAAATCGCGCACGAGGTGCTTCCGCGCTGGCAAGAGCTGTTCGAGGCATGCGAATTCGTGGGAGGGACGCCAGTCGACGAGTTCGAGCGCGACTTCGCGGCCTTCACCGGGGTGGATCATTGCATAGGCGTGGCGAACGGCACTGACGCCATCGAATTGGCCCTGCGCGCGATCGGCGTGGAGCGGGGTGTCGAAGTGATCATCCCCGTGAATACCTTTATCGCCACGGCAGAGGCGGTGACTCGCATCGGCGCCGTTCCGGTGTTCGTAGACGTAGATCCTGTTCACCTCCTGATCGACCCGGATCACGTTGCCGCTGCAATCACCTCACGTACCCGGGCTATCGTTCCGGTACACCTGTTCGGCCAAGTGGCGCCGGTAGACAGGCTGGCCGAGCTGTGCGCGACCCGTGACATTGTGATCGTCGAAGACAACGCACAAGCACAGGGAGCGTCTTCGGCGGCCGGACAAACTGGATCACTGGGGCGCATTGCCGCCACGAGCTTCTATCCGGGTAAGAATCTCGGAGCCGCAGGGGATGCGGGTGCCGTGGTCACAGACGATGCTGACCTTGCGCGCATTGTGCGGACCCTTGGAGCTCACGGCAGCGCGGTGAAATACGTCCACGAACGAGTCGGGGTCAACTCGCGACTCGACGCCGTGCAGGCAGTGGTGCTCACCGCTAAACTCCGCCGCCTCGAGCGATGGAACGGCCGCCGACGCGACGCAGCGGACTACTACGGCACGCTGTTTTCCTCCGTCGACGGCGTGATCGCTCCGAAGCCCGTCCAGAACACTGTGCCGGTCTGGCACCTGTATGTTGTGCGGGTACGCGACCGCGACCGTTTGCTGGCGGAGCTGATCGACCACGGTGTTGGAGCGGCAATCCACTATCCGACACCGCTCCACCTGACCGAGGCGTACCGTGGCCACGGCCACCGGCGTGGGGAGTTCCCAGTGGCGGAGTCAGCCGCCGCCACGATTCTGTCGCTGCCAATGTTTCCGCACATAACACGGAGTCAGCAGGAGTACGTCGTGGAGCAAGTTGCGGCAAGTGTGGAACGCGCCTCAGCCAGTCAGACCGACTGATGGGCGCCGCGGGAGAGTCGGATTCGAGGGCGTCGCGCGCGCTTGCCTGGAGCTTCGCGAATACTCTCATCTCGAAGGTCAGTACCCTGGCCGTGGGCATCCTGCTCGCCCGTCTGCTCGGCCCGGCGGCGTTCGGCACCTACGCGGTGGCGTTCGTCGCGCTAATGGCCATCCTGAGCTTCAACGAACTCGGGGTTAGCCTTGCGATCGTACGCTGGCGGGGCGATCCACGGGAGATTGCTGCGACGGTGACGACGATTTCCACTGCTGCAAGCGTCATTATCTTTGTCGCTGGCTACTTCGCCGCACCGACCTTCGCTGAGGCGATGGGTGACCCGCGCGCAACGGGCGTAGTGCAACTCATGCTCTGCAGTGTGATCGTCAACGGACTCGTCGCAACCCCGGCTGCCCTCCTGCAGCGGGAGTTCCGGCAGGGTACCCGGACGATCATCGACCAGGTCAACGTGTGGGTAGGAGCGGGTGTGTCTGTCGCGCTCGCTCTTCTCGGCTGGGGTGCGATGAGCCTGGCGGTAGGGCGGATCGCCGGTACTGTGATCAGCGGAATCATGTTTATTGTCGCGTCGCCGATGCGTTTGCGATTTGGCTTTAATCGTGAATTGGCCGGATCACTGTTGCGATTCGGACTGCCCCTCGCGGGCTCGAGCATCATCATGTTCACGGTCGGCTATGTCGACCAGCTCATCGCGGGCCGCCTCCTCAGCTCCATTCAACTCGGGTTCTACGTGCTGGCCTTCAACCTCGCCAGTTGGCCCGTGAGTATGTTTTCCGGCCCGTTACGCGCGGTCGCGCCGGCGGCATTTGCGAGGCTTCAACACGATCCTGTCCTGCTCAGCCGGTCATTCCAAGGGGTGTGGCGAGCACTCGCCGCTGCCGCAGTGCCGGTGTGTGCGGTCATAGCCGGCGCGGCTGATCCCATCGTGACTTTTGTCTACGGTATCCAGTGGCACCCCGCGTCTGAGGCGCTTCGCTGGCTAGCGGTATTCGGCGCACTGCGAATCCTGTTCGAGTTGTCCTACGACTTCTTGGTGGTGACCCGCAATTCCGGGTGGATTCTCACCATCCAGGCGATGTGGGCCATCGCGCTCATCCCTTCGCTAATCATCGGCGCGAACCTCGACGGCATCGGTGGTCTCGCGCGCGCACAGGTACTCGTCGCTGTCGTGTTGGTGTTGCCGCTCTACCTGTTCCGGCTGAGAGCGGTCGGAGTGCCCCTCCGTGCAACGCTGCTGCGCCTCGCGCCGAGTGTCGCCGTTGGTGTGCTCGTCTTCGCGGCTGCGGCGACGGCCGCAGTAGCATTCCGCTCAGACTTTGTCGCCTGTGTTGTTGCTGGCATAGCCGGCCTCTGCGGAATGGCCGCGGCGATCTGGTGGGATCGCGCATCGCTGGTGCAGGTGCGGTCGACCTGGGCGCGGCGAGAACCACACTCCGCGAACGTGGAGGAACAGGTATGAGAATTCTCGTCTACCCGCACGACCTCGGTATCGGGGGGAGCCAACTCAACGCGATTGGCCTCGCCGCTGCGGTGCGTGACCGCGGGCACGAGGTAGTGGTATTTGGTCGACCCGGCATACTCGTCGCTCATGTCCAGAGTCTCGGGCTCGAGTTCATCGAGGCCCCCTGTCCGGGCAAGCGGCCCTCACCGACCATTGCACGGGCGATAGCTGACCTCATCGACACGCGAAGCATCGACGTGCTGCACGGCTACGAGTGGCCCCCTGCCCTCGAGTGCGCTTTCGCCGCACGGCTCCGTCCGTCTGCTGTCAGCATGTCGACTGTCATGTCGATGTCTGTTCCCGGATTCATTCCGCGGATGCAGCCATTGGTGGTCGGCACGGAGCAGATCGCGGCCGCCGAACGCCGCCGCGGTCGTCACAACATCGCAGTGATCGAGCCCCCGGTTGACCTGGAGACCAATAACCCGCGGCTGGACGTCGGAACTAAAGAATTCCGCGAACGGTATGGGCTCGATCCCGATCGTCCCATCATCGTCTCGGTTACTCGTTTTGCACGCGAACTCAAGCTCGAGGGCACTCTGGCGGCGATAGACGCGGTCGCCGAACTCGCTCGCTCTGATGTTTCCCCTCCCCAGCTGGTATTGGTGGGGGATGGCCCCGCGCGCGGCGAGGTGGAGGAGCGTATCCGGCAAGTAGCTGGGCGCAGCGGCAGCTCTGTCGTCACGCTCACCGGGGAGTTGGCCGATCCACGGCCGGCATATGCCGCAGCGGATATCGCGCTGGGAATGGGGGGATCTGCCCTGCGCGCGCTCGCATTCAGCAAGCCGCTCATCGTGCAGGGCGAAAGCGGCTTTTGGAAGCTTCTCACGCAGGACTCACTCGATGAGTTCTTGTGGCAAGGATGGTACGGGGTCGGTGCGGATCCGAAAGACGGAGCCGCGACGCTTATCGCGGTGCTGCGGCAGCTCTTGGCCGACCCGGCCTCACGCTCGGAACTCGGTAGATTCGGCCTCTCTACCGTCACGGCCCGATTCTCCCTGATCGGGGCAGCGGAGCGTCAAGCGAAGTACTACCGCGACGCCATCGACGGTCGTCCATCGACAGCGCGCACCATAGCGTCCGAGCTGGAAGCTCTTGCGCGTTATGGAGGGTACTACGCAGCAAAGCGTTCCCGTCGAGTCTTCGGGCGAGAGCAGGCTGACGACTTCAATGCTCGACCAGTCGCCTCGCGGACACGAGGGCGAGCTGTTACGCGATGAGCGACGGGACGATTGTCTGGTTCGCGGGGATCGGGTGGGATCAAATAATTGGAACCGACAAGCGCATCGTGACCCACCTCGCGAAGAACCGGTCCATAGTCTGGATTGACCCGCCTGCTTCGGTCGGTCGCGGTCGGCTTCTTCTGGGCGCAAGCCCTCCCGAGCGCGTGGCACCCGGCGTGATTCGCGTGCGTGTGACGGTACTGCCTGGCGTGACGCGCTGGGGTATCCGCTGGATCACAGCGGTGATCCTCGAAGCCGCTGCCGGCCGGATCCTTTCCCGGCTGGACCGACCGACGGTAGTGGTGGCCTTCCCTTTGGCGCGATTCCCGAAGGGCGAGACCGCTATCCGCCTGCTCTTCGCGACTGATGACTGGCTGGAGGGGGCGCATCTCATGGGATTCTCACCCGCCGTGGTCGGGCGCACGCTGATGTCGAATCTCTCCCGCGCTCACGGCATCGCGGCGGTAACTCCGGCGCTTCTCGATCAGCTCGTGGTTGCAGGGGAGGTCGTTCGAGACGGAGCTGGAAACGCTCCAGCGCGCGTCATTGCGAATGGGGCACCTGAACCGTCATCGTCGCCAGTTCGGCGTACCCCAGTCGCCGGCTTAGTCGGGCAGATCAACGAACGTCTCGACCTGTCGCTACTAGAGGAGGTCGTCGAGCGGGAAGTGCCACTGCGCATCATCGGTCCGCGAACCGACCGCGACCGCGATTTCGGCAACCGGCTCGACAGGCTGTTGAGTGCGCCACGTGTCGAGTGGCTCGGAGCGGTGCCCGCCGGGGAGATTTCAGACCATCTCGGTCGGCTAGGGGTAGGTCTCACACCTTACGCCGATACCCCGTTCAATCGGGCGAGCTTTCCGTTGAAGACCCTCGAGTACCTGGCGGCAGGATTGCGCACTGTCTCTAGCGACCTCCCCGCGTCGCGGTGGATCGATAGCCCGCACGTGATCGTCCGGCAGAAGCCCGATGAATTCGCTTCCGCCGTCGTATCTGAACTCGCGCTGCCGACGGATGCGAGTCGGGACGAGCAATGCCGACAGGTCGCACGCTCGCACAGCTGGGAGCATCGAGCGGATGACTTGCTCGAGCTGATTGCGCTCGTGCGGACTGTCGCGAACACGGCGGGGTAAGGCTAGCCCGCCGCTGAGGGAACGCGCTACGACTCGGATTGTTTACGGAATCCCCTTTTCTTGGCCGGTCCCGTGCTCATCCCATCGACCTGCGGCGGGGAGGCGTCCATGCGACGGATGCGGGAGGACTCTACCCACCGTCCGAGCGAAACGGCGCCGAATATGAGTACCAAGCCGGCGAGGAGAATGCTGATAACTGACCGGAGTCGGCTGGAAAACTGCTCGGTCGCGCGACTGGGAGTCGCGACGAGCAGTGCGGAGTACATGTACGTGTCATCCGCACCGTTCACTTTCTGCACGGTTCGTAGATCATCAAGAAGCATCGCGGAGAGGGCCTCGGTCACATCGAGCGACCTGCTGGGGCTTGTTCCAACCCCCGTGATGACGATGACGAACCCGTTGCCGCCAGGGTCCTTTTCCACCTTGAAATCCGAGCTGAGACCGCGCGCGGCGATCGCATCGGCCGTATTGCCGGCGTTGAGTCGCGAGACGACAACGTCGGTGATCAGGGTCGGATTCGACGCTCTGAGATAGGGGTTATCCGAATTGAGCTTCTTGAGTGACGGGTTTAGCTCCATCTGGGCATCCGTTGGGATGATGGGATTGACCAACGCGTAGCTCATCGAGGACTGGTAGTACCGCGGGCCGAATTGAAAGACGTACGCGGCCGCGATCACGGTTATTAGCACTGCGGGCAGGACATACCGCTTGTGTCTCCACATGGTTCGAAGCACGGACATCGGGTCCATCAGAGGCCTCCACGAGGGGACGGTCCGGTTGTCGGCGGGCGCTTCCAGAGTCTCTCTGGCGAATCAGCGGGAAAGAGGAAGTGCTGTTCGTTTTTCACCATGATCCAGATGGCGCCACCAAGCCCCACGAGAGCAGGGTAGGTAAGAGCGAATACCGGAAAAGAGAGGGAGTCGAATGTAAGAGAGCCGATTGTGCCGACTGCAGCGCCGGCAGCGACAGCCCCTGCCAGGGCCCGCAGTGATGCGGTTTGGGTGTGTCGAGCCGCGTGAATGCCAGTGATTGCTGGCAGTGCCAGGTACGACAGAATTCCAACCAGTCCCACCACACCCATTGTCACCAGGGTGTTCAGGTACTGATTGTCGAGGATGTTGAGGGCATTCTTCGGCAGGTAATTGCCTGGTCCGGCCCCCAACCACGGCTGCTGCTCCATCAATGCAATGACCCGGGGGTAGTTATTCGTCCGTGTAGTGATCGACGGATCGTTCTCGGCGGGGGAGAAGGCGCCGGCCAGTGTGCTGATCATCCCGGGTACGCCGAGGAAGAGGGCGACAGACACTGCAGGCGCGGCGACGAGCGCCCACTTTCGAGCCACAGTGGGGAGGAAGGGAATGAACACTGCCATTGCTACCACGAGGCTCAGGATCCCTGACCGTGAGATCGTTATCGCGACGCCGAAGACGAGCAGAACCGTGCCGAGGACGTGCAGCCACTTGCGTCCACCCGAGTCGTAAAGAATGCGCCAGATCGACAGCGGGATCAACATTGAGCACACGACTCCGAGTTCGATCGGAGTGAATGTGCTGCCGGCGACCCGAACGAGAGCGCCACGCAATTGGAAGGTCGTATCGCCCCCGTTGTAGGTGAAGCCGGGCATCGCCGCGCCGATCCACTCCATTGGATTGACGCGCCCATAGAACTGTACGACGGCTACCAGGCAGCAGAACAGGGCACCGGCCAGGATTGCGCGCACATAACGGAGAGCATCTGACATCGTGCGGATGGTTTCGGCAGCCACGCAGATAATTGCCGTGCTGGCGAGAAGCAGCAGTAACCAGCGATCTGCGGTGGCGCGGGCGGCTACGGTGCTTCCGCCAGTCCACCCTGCCATCAACGCAGCGTAAGACAGGAAGGTGGCAAAGAGAAGAGTGCCGATGGCTAATCGGCCTGGATGCCGAAAGGGGATCGGATCGTGCAGGCCGAGCATCCATGAAACCACCCAGAACAGGGCGAGGACAAGCGCGAGGATCATGGGCGCAGTGCCCGCGGCACCGAGTGGTCCGAGGACCATGGACGCAGGAAAAAAGAACGCACTGAATGCGATGACACGGAGCAATCTCGGCGGCGGACCGCCTCGCCGTCCCGCTGGGTCGAATTCCAGCTGGGTGACACCGGTGCGAATGGCCGGAGTTATTTGCTGGCCTATTGCGTCCGTCATGCTCGCCCCCTTGTAGTTTCGGGCCCGCATAGACGAACCAGCCCGCTCAGACGATTTTAGCCACTCAGCCCGCGACCCGGACATGAGTATTCTCACACCAGAATGGGGGGCTGAGCCGCTTGAGCGCGGGGCAGTCAGCCGATACCGCAGGTACCCCCGTTGATCTTGTAGAGGTGCACGGCGTTGCCATCAGCGAAGGAGTCAGCAAATCTGCCATTAGTCACGGGAACCGTGCGGTTTTCTCCGAGAACAGTCGCGGTGGTTGCGCTCGCACATTTGCTGGCGAAGGTCGCGGACTGGGCGCCCTGCTGGGCCGATCCCGCGATCAGGTAGTAGGAACCCTGATACACCTTTACTGCGGTGTCCACTTTCCCGGTCGTAGTGATGAGCCCGTCCACGAAGGGCGAGTTCAGTATCGGCGCCAAGGCAGTGATCTGCTGGTTCACCGCGGTCACCGTCGGACGGACACCGGCGCCGCAGGAATCACGCAGAACGTGCTGGGAGAGGCAAGAGCCGCCGAAATTGTGGTTGAAATAGATCACCCCACGGGCGCCATGAATGATGCCGCTCCACACCGCAGCGCGAATCTGCGGGCCGGTGATGGTCGGCGCCCAATCTTCAGTGAACGGGTGCCCTACTTCGACGAAATTCCAGACGGGCTTGCTGCTGGCCGGCTGTTGAAGCGAGCGCACCCGGTCGACAGTCCATCCGTAATTCGAAGCTAGACGGCAGTCCGATTCACTCAGCGCGCTGCCAGTGCCCGGCCCCCAGCCGCCCTCGCTCGGTCCACAGATGTTGGGATCGGTAAACCAGTAGTTATCGGCGGACAGGAGATTCGGATAGCCGACGAAGGTGGCGGCCTCAGCGTCTGATTCCCAGAAGGTGACACCCTTGCCGTAGTTCGCGTAGGTCATGACGCCGGCGGGTGCATTTCGGATCGCGGCCTCCATGACCGTGTACCCCGCTCCGGGTCCTGAAGTCATGTCGACCTCATCGTTGAGGAGAGATCCATTGTTCAGCGGAGAAGTCTCTTCAGTGATCAGGTTCATCCCGCTGTTTGTGACCGTCGAGAGCGAAGAGTTGCTGGTGATCGCAACATAGGTGTTGATCCCCGCTTGCGCGTCCGTGGCGGTGTCGCTGCTCGACAGCACGCTCTCGAACCACACTCCGATCGGAAAGAAGCTACTTGCTGTTGGCAGCCCGTGCAGATATTTGCCGTAGTAACCGGTGCCGCCGTCAACTTGACGCAGCGTGACGGACCCGCTGGGCACGACGGTTGTCGGCGGCGTGGCAACCGTCGGTGCCGGTGTCGGCGCAAGGCTTGGAGTGGGCGCCGACAGCGATATCGGGGCTGTGGCGCCAGGGGAGAACAGGACATCGACGAAGTAGTTCGAATTGTTATAGGTATCGCGAGGGAAGCCCCTCGTGCCATAGCGATAGACACCGGCACCCACCGCAGCGCTGATATGTCCGGACGTTGTAATCTGGTCGAATCCGCCCTCGGAGACCGCGTAACCGCCCTGCGGCGCAATGTATGACGCAGTATATGTTTTGCCCGCCGAGATGGCGACAGGGGTGACGAAGTAGGCCGTCTGCCAGCCAGCCGCCAGTTCCGCCGTGAAGGTTGCGGTGGCGAGCCTGGCGCCACTCGAGCTCCATAGGGTCGCCGTATGGGTTCCACGATTCATCGGACCCTTGTAGAACTTCACGCCGGAAATCGTGCCGTCGACATCGGTGTGGAATTTCATGCCGAGTTGGACGGCGCCGTGGTCCGGGTCCGTGAGTGTTGCGGGCGAAACAACAGCGGGAAACATGCCCACGTAGTCAGTTGCGGATGCAAGAGCTCCTGCGCCGAGCGGCACCGAGGCCACCAGGAGGCCAATCGATGCGATGACTGCCGAGAATATCGTTCGACGCCTGCGACGGCTGGCGCGTTCCTTGCGCCGAGGGGACTGGATTGAGGTCGCAGGCGACATGGATCTACTCCAAAAAGGCTAAAAGCGGGATTCCGGGCGCGAGAGGAACATAACATGCCTACGCTCCGAAGGGAACCCGAGCACAAAAACGCGCGCGCCTCATGGTCCGTGGTCCTAGCGGATGAAGTCTTTGACCGCCCTTCTGATGTACTCCTCGATTTCGGGACTCGTGCCCGTGTTGGACTGCACATGCACGGCGACGTCGTCGTCGCCCATTCCCTCGACGAATCGACGAGCGGAGTCGCGATCCAACGGGGCCTTGTCCCAGTAGCTGTGGCACAGGGAGCGCTCCGAGATGAAAGACAATTGCGCTTCGGTACAGAATTCCGACACGTACTCCCCGTAGAGGATATATTCCGAAATCTCCAATTCTGCGCCGACAACGGTCTGCCATGGGCGGCCGGCGACCTCCCCGATCCGTGCGGTGCAGGCTCGCACGAGCGCCGCATCCCACGACGTTATCCCGCCGATGTAGTCGTCGTAGGGCGGAATCTCATTGCTTGGCAGACCGATCAATCGCCTCGCGTGCTCGTGCCACGCACGATGCCGCATCATCGTCGAATCGATCCCATCGGGTTTCCGGTAGAGCCTGGTGATGTTCCCGCGGCGGAATGTCGACTCATATACGGGCCGGACCAGCTCAATTTCCGAGTCGATGTACACGAGCGTTTCTGAGTCGACACAATCGGCTGCGGCCAATTTGACCAGTTGCTGCAGTACCCAACCACGGACGGGAGGCCACGGGCGGCGTCGGTTCACGGCGGCCCATCGAAGCGCACCCGGTGCCCCGGGAACCCGGGCGACGGTGCGGTTGAGCCACTCTGTAGTCATGAAGTTTCGAGGAAGAACTTCCCGGGTCGTCACGATGACGAGGCGGCTGGAAGACGCGATTTGTTCGAATAGCTCGCGATCTGCTTCCGGCACAAAGACGTAATGTGGCAGGTCGCTATGCTCGAGCACCGACGCGTGAAGGCGGACGAACCGCTCAAAGTCGGGAGCGAATGAAGTGGTCACGACGGCGCAACTCATGATGCATTCCTTGTCGACCGGTCGCGTTCCCATGCTGTGCCAGAACGGTGCGGAATCCGTGACAATGCGGCAAACCCGGCATATATCAGCGCATCTAGAACGGCTGCCGCCCCTCGAGCAGATGCGAGAAGTTCACGTGCCGACGATCCGGATGCGCCATGGCCCAGTTCGGCCGGTCCGCGCACCTGGCGGCGGAGAACCGTGAGCAGGGATTTCGCGGTGCGAGGGGTGCGCACGATGATGCCCTGGGTCGCGAGTACGCGCTTTTCGTGGGGCGCGAAGGCCCGGTCGATGAAGAGGTCGTCGGCAGTCACCGACGGGAAACTGCCGAAGCGAGAGTGGCCGGCTTCGCTCAACGCGTAGGCGCCCCCACCCCACAGAGCAGTCGACGATTGAAGCATCCGGCCGCGAGCGCGATAGTAGCTGCGCACCAGGAGGGATGCGCCCGTGCAGTCCCATCGATACGCGGGTCGCGCAGCAAGAAGCGCGCCCGACTCGAGAACCTCAAAGGTTTCTGCCACCGCGGCGGCACTGATCGAGATATCGGCATCGAGATAGAGGCGCGGCCAGGACGCCGCCACCGCATCGCCAGCGTTCAGAGCAGCGGTCTTCGATGGATCAGGCAGATCGAGCACCCTGACGCCGCTGAACTGCCGCGCGATTGCGGCGGTGTCATCCGTGCATCCGTTGCAGGCGACAATGATTTCGACCGTGCCAGAGCCGAGGAGCGGATGAATGGACCGAAGAGTGCGCGCGATGGTACTCGCTTCATTGTGGGCAGGGATTATGATGGCGCCGGTGCTCACCAGCGGTGTTTCGGTCATGCCGGTGGAGCGCGGCAGTCGTCGCCAGGATTGCCGGTCGAGGAGAACGCGAAGTGCGGTTCGGTGGGCGGGGTCGAAACTTCGGACGGCCTCATGGAGCAGCACGGCGGCGTGGTAAGCAGCGGCGTAGGGCGGCCGATGGTGCTTGCCTACGTAACGCACTCTGTTCACGGCCATGAGACTCTGGAGCTCGGTCGATGAACCGGATCCTCCTTGTTCGTGCCGTACCCGGGCCTGCGGCTCATACCAGATCGTGTATCCGGCATCCCGCACCCGACGGAAGAAATCGGTCTCTTCGGAATAAAGGAAGAACCGTGTGTCCCAGCTCCCGATTGTGGTGGCGACGTCCCGATGGATCAAGAGCGCTGCTCCGGTCGCCCAATCGATGCGGTGGGCGTGCAGGTAGCTCTCCCGGTCGACATCAGCTTCGCTCGACCAGGGCGGACGAGCCGCGCCAGGCCTGCCGAACAGAGCGTCCCCCACTGCACGGGCGATAGACGGCTCACGGCGGAGAGACGGGTAGGTCTCGCCCCGTGAATCGAGCAGTCGAGGCACAACCACGCCGGCTCCGGAGCGGATCATCCGTTCGCGAAGAACACGCAGCGCGCCAGGTTCGACTGTGAGATCGGGGTTGAGCACGAGCACGGCATCGGTATCCCCGACGTGGCGGAGCGCCACGTTGATGCCCCCGGCGTAGCCGAGGTTACCGCCGCTTTCGATCGTGATCACGTCGGGTTCGTCCGCTAGGAGATCAAGAGTTGTGTCGGTCGATCCATTGTCCACGACGATCACGCGCAGCCGGAGCCCCGCGCTCTCGGTGCGTAGCCCGCACAACAGGTCATTGAGGTGGTCGCCACTGTTGAACGTGACAATCACAACGGCCATATCGACACGACCGTCCGCGGGGGCGAAACCGTCGCCGGCGGGCAGCCGGAGAGACGAAACGCACGATGCGGATGCCGCACTCGCGGGCGCACTGTTGCGCCGCACCGAGAGGTACGCTGGGGGACCGTCGACCAGGTAGCGATGGGCGAGCCTGCGGGGTTCCCGCGAGAGTCGCCACGCCCATTCAAACCCGGCTCCCGCGATCCACTCGGGAGAACGCTCGACCCGGTCGGCCAGGAAGTCGACGACGGCACCGAACGCGAGAAGGACGCGGGCGCCCGAGGTGATCCCGTTCTCTGCAATCCAGAGCTCCTGCCGCGGCTTTCCGAGACCGACGATCAGGATGTCGGTGCCCGCCGCGGCGACCTCGCGTGCGAGGTCGCCGGACCGACCCAAATCTTCGAGGTCGGCACGGGACGGATCCCAGTACCCGCTCACCCGCAGGGCAGGCCGCTCGGCTATCAGTTTCGCGCGCAGCAGGTTGTGGGTCTCGGTCGCACCACCGAGGAATCCGACACTGACGTCGGAGTGTTCCGCCTGATCCAGGATCGCGCCGGCGAGGTCGCTTCCCGCCAGCCGTGGCCACGAGGCACCGGTAATGCGCGCGGCCTGGCTGGCCAAGGGTGCGCCGTCGATGAGGTTCAGCCAGCGCAGCCCGGTCGATGAGCCGGCGTCGAGAGCACCGTGCCAGCGCGCACCGCTTCCGAAATGGTGCACATGGTCGAGATTGACCGAGACGACCGCGAGGGGTGGGCCGTCAACCGCGCCGGCGCGGAGGTCGATTTCGGCGAGGGCTTCGGCACGTCCAACGAGGTCCACCTCGCATCCCCCGAGCACGATGCGCGTGGTCTCCGCGGTCATCCGCGCACCACCGATGGCGACCAGGCGTGCTCGATGAACAGGCGTGGGGTCGCGGAACCCGAAATTGCAATCGACCAGACATCACTATCCCCGGCCTGGTCTGTTCGGGGCAGCCCGTAGAGGATCATCGAGTTATCGAGCCATTCCACCTGGTCGTCGACGTTGTGCTTTTCGGGCAGCACCGTTTCGACTCCCGACCTCAGGTCAAGCACCGCGATCGACCAGAAGGCGGTCGCGGTGGTCGAGATGTTCTTCTTATAGGCGATGTGGGATCCATCCGGCGAGATCGACGGGCACTCTGCGGTCTGGCGGATGGCGGTGAGGGTGCGCGCCGCGAGGTCGCCGCGTACCAGCCACGTGAGGCCTCCGGACGCGGCAGTCGCATAGAAGACGTTGTCGTCGGCGGTGAAGGTCACGCCCCAGAAGTTGCGATCAGCGGCGGTGAGGGGACTGCCGTCCACGAGCAGGGTGAAGGTTTCCAGGTTGCCGAAGGCCGTGCCATCCAACGATGAGATCTCGGTGACGGTTTCAAATCCCACTGTCGCGTAGGCGGCCCCGGTGACGAAGGCGGTGAAGGCCACCAGTTTCGAATCCGCCGAGATGCGCGTGCGGCTGGGAAAGCCAGGAAGGCCCCAGGTTCGCAGGGTTTTGCCGGAGTGGTCGAGGAGGGTCGCCGAGAAAGTGGTGACGATGCCCCGATCGATGCGGAGGCAGATCGTGCGGGAGGCGGTTTCGTACACCCGGTCACACGGCAGCGTGCCCACGCTGCGTGAGCCCGAGGGATCGGCAATGGGCACGCTCGAAACAAGGCCGTAGCCGGCCCCCGCCGCAGTATTGCGAAAGGCGATGCGGGGCGCGTTCGCCGTGTCGGGAGAGGTTTTCGTGGTGCGTACCTGGCTGGGGGCATCCAATCTCGCCCGGTACGCCGCGATCTCGGTGATGCCGTAGGCCGAGGCGCCGCCGAGCAGCAGCAGCGTGAGGATTCCCGCGACGATGAGTCGAAGACGGGGATTCATGACGCATCCCGGGTCAGTGGTGCGGTGGAGCCGGAACTGTGCAGCGGGCGCATCAGCATGACGGCAACGCCAATCGCGATCACGAGTGCGGAGATCACGATGATGAGTGCGTTGCCGCGCCCGAGCGCGAACCAGAGCACCCCGAAACCGGTGGATGCGACGAGCCGGGACAGCGCGACCACGGTCTGCGCGGCAGCGATTCCACTCGCTGTGCTGCCCTGGGGGGTGAATTGCCCGGCGAGCGCTGCAAGCACACCGTCGGTGGCCGCGTAGAACGCTCCGAGCAGCAGTAAGCACAGAATCGTGGTCACGTTGCCACCGAAGGGCACGACAGCACAGCCGTAGGCGAGGAGGAGCGCAGCGTGCCCGCCCACGAACACCCGGCTACGCCCGATTCGGTCGGCGAGTCGGCCGAGCGGAACGGCGAACAGGAAGAATGCCACGTTTGTGCCGACGTACAGGAGGGGGAACCATTGGGCGGCAAAATCAGTTCGGGCCTGAAGCGCGAGGTAAACGAATCCATCGCCGATGGTGAGCACGCCGAGGAGTCCCGCCACCACCATGAGACGGCGTAACCGGGGATCGGTGAGGCTGCGCCAGCGAAATGGCGCGCGCTCCCGCCCGGCGGCCTCGCGCTCCCGGCGCGGCCGCCGGTCGGGTACGAGCAGGCCGAGGATGATCACACCTACGGCTGCCGCCGCGAGCGACACCACGAATACGACCGTGTATCCGGTCGGTACGAGCCACAGAATCAGGAAGGCGAGTAGCGGACCGACGGCGGCGCCGATGGTATCGAGCATTCGATGCACTCCGAAGGAGCGCCCGAGATTGGACGGGACGGACTCGGCGGTGATGAGCGCATCGCGAGGACCTGTGCGGATGCCCTTACCGAGCCGATCTATGGTGACCACGGCGATGATCGCCGCGAAGCCGGTGGCAATGAGGAGCCAGACCTTCGCGACGGCCGAGAGGGCGTAACCGGCGAACGCGATCCACTTGGGGCGATCGGCGCGGTCGGATACCCATCCGCCACCGATCCGCACAATGGCGCTGACCCCCTGGTTGAGGCCGTCGATGAATCCGTAAGCGATGGTGGACAGGCCGAGCGCACTCGTGACGTACAGCGGGAGGATAGCCGCGACCGACTCAGACGAAATATCCGTCAACATGCTGACAATTCCGAGCGTGACCACGACGGAGGAGACGCGCACGAGTCCGGTGCGACGGCCGGCCTGCGGCGCATTCTGGTGATCGCTCTTACTCAGCGATATGTACACCAGTGGGCCCGTCAGCCAGCCACCGCGGCGAAATTGCCGAGCAGCGTGTAGTGGGAACCGCCCGCTGTCGCGGGCGTAACGGTGAGGGTGATCGAATCGTCACCGCGGGCGAAGGCGTATGCCGTCGACCCGCCCACCGCGGGGACGGGGGAGCCAGGCAGCCTCAGTTTCGCAAACTGCACGCTGAACCAGTTCACGAGTTCGGCTGTATCAACCGTCGTGGTTGCCGACAGCGTCGCCTGTAGATGATCGCCGCTCGACGACACCGATGACGTGGCGATGGTGTTGCCACTCGGGAGTGGGATAGCGGACGGGAAGCCGACCACGAGCGCGCCTGTGCTCGTGGCCGACGCGGGGAGCGGGCCGCTTACCAGCGGTCCCGCAGCTGGGGAGGGAGGCAGGGTCACCACGGGCGTGGCGCCCTGTTGCACCTCGGTGGTCGTGCGCGGGCCGACCGGCGCTGGAGTCGAGGGCGTGATGTTTGCCGGGGCATCCGTTGGGGAGGTGATCGCTTCGATGGGGTTGAGCGTGCCGGCCGCAGCGGCCGGCGAAGCGGACGGACCGGCCTCGGAACCGGGGGTGCCGGGGGTGCCGGGAAGCAGGCTCGCCGCAACGGCGACAATAATGAGCACGACTGAGAGGCCGAGTCCGGCGAGAATGAGACGGCGCGGACTGAACGCGCGGAACAATTCCATCACCCTCGCCCCCTCAAACGCACGCGGTCGGTCATGATGCTCGAAGCGTCCCGTCAGATTCCCAGTACTGGTCACCGCTGATAGGGCAGCTCCAGCGGCCCTCGCCATCGTCGTGCAGCGGACTTCCGCTCCGGCCAACCCAGCCGATACGCCGTGCCGGCATTCCGACAACAAGAGCGAAGTCGGGGACATCCTTCGTCACCACCGCTCCCGCCGCGACGAGAGCGAAACGTCCGATGGTGATCGGGGCGACACACACGGCGCGCGCGCCGATCGACGCTCCAGATCTCACGGTGACTCCTACCGCGACCCAGTCGTCCTCGGTCTTGCGGGTTCCGTCGAGGTTCGTAGCGCGGGGAAATACATCGTTGGTGAAGACCACGGACGGCCCGACGAAGACGCCGTCCTCGAGCAGTGCCGGTTCGTACACGAGCGCGTAGTTCTGCACCTTGCAGTTGTGTCCCAGGATCACGCCCGGCCCGATGTACGCGCCCCGACCGATGATGGACCCGTTGCCCACCCGCGCGTATTCGCGCACCTGGGCGAGATGCCAGACCACGCTGCCATCACCGATCGTCGACCGCGGGTCGATGTCAGCGCTCGCCGCGATTTGCGGTGGACCGAGAATGACATCGCGTGGCAGCGCCTCCATCAGTAGGCTCCCACCGGTGCCACGAGCACTCGAAACGTGCGCCAGAGGATGATGATGTCTCCGGTAAGCGACCAGTTCTCAACGTAGTAGAGGTCGAGACGCACGCTCTCCTCCCAACTGAGATCCGAGCGTCCGTTGACCTGCCACATTCCTGTGAGCCCGGGCTTGATGTACAAGCGGCGGTGAACGTGGAGTTCGTAACCCAGAACCTCTGTCTGCAGCGGAGGACGCGGACCGACGAGGCTCATATCTCCCACGAGAACGTTCCAGAACTGAGGTAGTTCGTCGATCGAGAAGCGCCGAAGAACCCGGCCGACCCGCGTGATGCGCGGATCGTCTTTAATCTTGAAAAGCAGACCCGATCCTTCGTTCCGATCAAGGAGGTCGCGGAGGTCGGCCTCAGCTGAGGTCACCATCGACCGGAACTTGAGCATGCGAAAAGTAGCGCCGTTGCGCCCGACCCGCTCCTGCTTGAACAGCACCGGCCCGTCGCTGTCACGACGAATGGCCACGGCGACGACAAGGAATACAGGCAGAAGCACCAGGAGCGCCATGCTCGCAAGGGAAACATCCAACATCCGCTTGAAAAGGTGCTTGCCGCCGTCGTAGTTTGGCAGCTCGACGTGCATGAGCGGCAGACCCTCGACTGGCCGGAAGTGGATGCGCGGACCAGCGACATTCGTGAGGCTCGAGGCGACAACGAGGTCGGCTCCCAGTCCTTCGAGCTCCCAACCGAGATCGCGAATGAAGTTCACCCGGCCGTGTGGCTCACCCGCTACGATCACGGTGTCCGCCCTGGTTGCCCGCACGGCTTGTCCGACCGTGCCGAGGCTCGCAATCACGGGCACAGGATCCTTGGCGAACGAGACCTTCAGGCCGTCGCCCTGGGGAATGGCGATCCCGATCACTTTGTAGGCTGCACCGGACTTCTTGTCGATTTGACGCACGACGTACTCGACATCCGAGGGATCACCCACCACAATCGCCCGAGCCAGATAGTGGCCGGCAGAGCGCATGTGGTTGAGCCACCGGCGCCAGAGCCACCGGTCGAGCAACAGGGCGACGAGTCCGACTGGAAGCGCAATCATGAAGAAGCCTCGTGCGACATCGACCTGGAGGAGGAGGAACGCGATGGCGAGGATTCCAAAAGTGAAGAGGCTCGACGAGACGATCACCTTGTATTCGGTGAAGCCCACGCCGAGGGTGCGAAGGGTGCGTGTGCGAAAGGCCGCGAGCATCCCGAGCCAGGAAATACCGACGATCAGTCCGACGAGGGAGTACTGCACGAGCACACCACCGACCTCCACCTCGGCGAGGGTAACGCCAAACCGTGCCAACAGCGAGACGACGATTGCCGCCGCCACGATCACGCTGTCACTCAGCAGCAGCGTTCGCTGGAAGCGTCGGCCCCATGTTGCCGCGGCGCGGACCGGCGCATCGACGGTCGGTGTGATCGAGCCGGATGTCGAGGCATCGGAAGAGCGCGGCTTGCGGCGGAGGCCCATTCTCCGCGGATCGAGCGCCGTTATGGCGCCGCTGAACTCAGTCATCGGAGGCTCCCGGAATGCGGAGCCGGGCAGTTGGTGCCGGGTATGCAGCGGCTGGACTTCGTGTTTCGCGGCGCGCTGATAATCCTAATGTCGGGTACATTATGAGCAATCCTGTATCGGGTTTACAGATCTCGGGTTTTCGGGGGTATCCACGCGAGGCAATCGATCGGGTAATCGAGTGCCAGTGGAGTGCACGATCCTTGGGCGGGATCGAGACGGTGCGAGCAGTCGCCTGCCCGGCACGTAGTCAGGTTAGCGCCTTGGAAACCAATGTGATGCCCCTCGTTAGGGGGGCATGTCGCTAACATGATCGGGTCAGCAGAATGCAAGGGGCATTCCCCTGCATGAATGCGAACATGACGACGCTGGTCGGACGCCGGTTTCGGTCCTTCGGAGAGCCTGATGGTTACGCTTCGGTAGAGGTGCCTGGTTTGGCCAGGTTGCCGACAATCATGCCGCCGCCGCCTTGGCCGCAAGTTCTTCTTCCTTGTTACGGGAGACCCCACTGAGACGCAGGGTTGCGAGGAATCCCAGCACCAGGAATCCCGCGGCCGAGAACGCCGCAAATCGCGTTGCGTCGCTAAAGGCGATACGGGCATCCTCGGCGATTGCGGCGCTCCGGTTTTGGAGGCCGGGGATGGCTGCGCCCGCGCTGTCGACGACGGCGCTGACGATCTGTGTGCGCTCTGCTGCGGGCAGGTCACTCAATCGGGCGTCGAGGGCTGTGCCCGCCGAGGTGAAGAGAATCGTGCCGAGGATGGCGATGCCGAGGGCCGATCCAATCTGGCGCGCCGTGCTGGACGTGCCGGATCCCTGACCGCTCGCCTCGATCGGAACATCCTTGAGCACCACGCCGGTGAGCTGGGCTGTGGCAAGCCCTACGCCGAACCCGTACACGAAGAGGAATGGCACGATCACGAGCCAGGTGGCGCTCGCCGAGATCACGAATCCGAGCCCGGCGACACCGATGATCTCGGCCACCAGCCCCACCCGCACGATCGTGACAGGGGAGATCCGATTGCCGAAGGCGCCAGCGAAGCCGCTCGCGACGAACGAGCCGATCGCCAGGGCCAGCAGCACGAAGCCGGTCTGGAGGGCGTCATAACCCAGCACGTTCTGAAGCCAGAGAGGGAGGGAGAGGATGATGCCGAATTCTCCGAGGGAGACAATCAGGGCGGCGATGTTGCCGTTGCGGAACGATGGGATGCTGAAGAGGCTGAACGCAAGAAGCGTGGTCTTGCCGAGTCGTTGGCGGTACCGGCCCCACGCCACAAATCCGATGCCGGCG
>Ga0123336_10001788_pt1 | contig 19374 bp, 17 predicted proteins | sample SSSSmetaG_FD_96466 | JGI IMG/M metagenome (GOLD analysis project Ga0123336, IMG submission 96466) | Glacier valley bacterial and archeal communities from Borup Fiord, Nunavut, Canada, to study Microbial Dark Matter (Phase II) - ​SSSS metaG | ecosystem: Environmental > Aquatic > Freshwater > Ice... | reverse complement strand
GTAACGGGTTTTCTCGATGAACCACCACAACGCCACCACCACCAGGGCGGTCGCGCCGATCAGGAACAAACGGTATTTTGGGAAGAAGCCAAAACCCAGATCAACGGCCCCGCGCAACTCGGCGGGGGTGCTGGTGGGCACGCCTTCGATGCCAAAAAGCACGCGCATGGCTTCGACCATCACATAAGACAAACCGAAGGTCAGCAGCAGCGGGTAGTCGATTCCGCGCCCGTACAAAGGCCGAACCAGAAAACGTTCGGTGACGAGGCCGATGGCACCCACTGCCAGCGGCGTGAGGATGAGGCTGAACCAGAAATTGCCGGTCAGTCCAAGAAAGTAAACGCCCAAGAAAGCGCCCACCATGAAGAAGGCACCGTGGGCGAAATTGACCACGGTGAGCATGCCGAAAATCAACGACAAGCCCAAAGCCAAGAGCGCGTAAACAGCGCCGAGGGCAATGCCGGTCATCAGTTGCAGGGCGAGCAGGGAAGGGGTTATTTCGGACATGGGGAAGTGACTTGAGCCGCGCGTTCGCAAGCAGTGCAGTTCTGCTTCCTCCCCCTGACGGGGAGGTTTGGGCAGAGGTGATGGAGCGAGATGCTCAAGTCGAAATCTTGTGCCCCAACTCGTCACAACTGCGCAAATTGGCTTCGTTGGCGTTCTCTACCGCCAGCACATTGAAGACGTCGTATTTGTCTTTCATGGCTTTCGATTTCGACTCAACGATGACCACCGATTGCACCGACTGGTGGTCGCATTTGCGGTAGAACTGGTCGCCCTTGTACCAGTTGTATTTGAGCTGGCGCAGCGCAATGCTGACCGGGATGGAGTCGGTTGAATTGGAGTTGATCACCGCCTGCAACACGCTGCGCACGCCGGCATAGCCCAAAGCGCCGTAGTCGCTGGGCACCGCACCGCCATTGGCTTTGCGGAACTTGTCGTTGAAGGCTTTGGCGGCTGGGATTTTGTCTTCCATGCCCCAGTAGTAAGACGTGCCGCCGAGGATGCCTTCGAAGGCTTCGGCACCACCCGCCTGGCGCGAGGTGTACAGCAGCACCGGCGCGATGACTTTGGTGTTGGCTTTCAAACCGAAATCGGTGACTTGCTTGGCCGAGTTGACCAGGTCGCGACCGAAGTTGCACAGCACCAACACATCGGGTTTCAGCGCTTGGATGCGTGGCAGAAATGCCGAGTAATCCGCAACGCCGAGTGGGTGACGAATGTCGGCCAAGGTGGTGGCTCCCAGCGGCGTGCCGGCGCGCTGGAAGCCGCGCACCATTTCGTGCCCGTAAGCGTAGTCGGCGGTCAGGTAGACGATTTTTTTACCGAATTTGGGGAAGGCGTAGCGAGCCACGGCCCCAGCAGTGAGGTGAGGGTTCAGCGCTTCATGGAAGGTGTACAGGCTCCAGTCTTTGGCCTCGTTGATGGCGTCGGATTGGCTGATGGAGTTGAAGATGATCTTGCGCTCGCGAGATACCGCATTGATCGACAACTGTGTGGCCGCCGAGAGCGAGCCGACGATGAAATTGACCTTGTCTTTCTCGATCAACTCCAGCGTGCGCGTGGCGGCTTCGCCGGGGTTGAGTTTGTCGTCGCGCACCAGCAGTTCGGCCTTGCGGCCACTAAAACCGCCGGCATCGTTGAAGTCTTTGACGGCGATTTCAGCGGCGCGCACCTGGTCTTGTGCTTCGGCCGAGAACGCACCCGTCAGCGGCACCGGAAAACCGATCTTGATCGGCGCACCTTGCGCTTTGACGATGTTGAATAAAAAAGGCGAGGCCGCCACCGCGCCGCCAGCGGTAAGGATGCGACGACGGCGCGGATTGAACATCGGGGGGGTTGTGGGGGTTGTGGGTGTTGTCATTTTTTGGTCTCCAAGGGTGAACGGGAAAGAGCTGGCCTCAGTGCGCCACAGCGGGGGTGTGATGGGTCAGGGTGCCGCTGCGCAGCGCGCCCCAGTCGGCGGCGGTGTCGCGCAACACCGCGGCGGCATCGCGTGCAACGGGAGTCGCTTGCTGTTGCGCTTGCGCCTGCAGGTAGGCGCCCAGATTGCGCGCGCGTTCCACCACCGCCCAACCGGCGCGCAGGCGCAAAGATTCGTAGCGTTGAAGTGCCGCGGGTGTGGCGCCGAACTCGCGGATGCCGTCGCTCAGCGCCATGGCGTCTTCGGCTGCCTTGCTCACGCCCATGCCCACGTGCGGGCGGGCCACGAAGGCCGCATCACCCATGAGCGCCACGCGGTCGAACGCCAAGCGCGGTGACGCCACGTCGAAGATGGGTTGCACGAAAGGCTGCGCGGTGCGCGTGATGATCTCGGCGAACTGGGGCGCCAGCAGCTTGTGCGCAGACTCAAGCATGCTGGTCACGTGGCAGCTGCGCAAGCGGTGCGGCGGGATGCCCAGCGTGTGGTGAACGCCGTCGTCGTCGGTCAGCAAATCTTGCAATGCGTCGGACCCACAGGGCCTGTACCAAACAAAGTTCCAGCAGCGGTTGCCACGCGCTGTGGCGTTATTCAACCCAGCCACCGGGTAGCCGATCAGCTGCTCACCCGCAGGCAGACCAAAACCGAAGTGATCGAACACCGTGCTCAACGTGTGTGCCGACAAAAGCGCTTCGTCGCACACGCCTCGCCACGCGACATAGCCTGCGTACTCGGGCAGCGCTTCGGGCATGAATTGGGCGCGCACCGCTGAGCGCAAGCCGTCTGATGCGATCAGCAAATCGCACTCGAAGCGCACGTTATTTTCAGAACTGATTTGAACGCCGTTTGGGTCTTGATGAACGGCCGTCACGTTCATGCCGCGGTGAATGCGGTCGGGCGGAAAACCCCGTTGCAGCAGGGCATACAGGCGGCTCCACGAGGTCAGCACCTGCGGCATGTCGAGCCGCGCGACTTCATGGCCGCGCTCGTCGAGTGCCACGCGCGATTGCACCTTCACGCCCAGAGCTTCGTCGAGTGGTACGCCGCAGCGGCGCAACGCCACGCTGAGTGCGGCATGCGTGACGATGCCCGCGCCGCGCCCATCGAGCGATGCGGAGGCTTTCTCCAACACCTGCACGTCGTGGCCGTCGCGCAGAAGCATGTTGGCGGCCAGCAATCCACCCAACGATCCACCAATGACGAGGATGCGCGCCATTCGGAATCGGCTCAGGCCGTCGCCGTCATGGCGTTTGACGTGAGCCGCGAGGCTTGCTCAGCCGCCGGGTAGTTCAGCTCGATCTTGATGCCGCTGGGGTCGTGAAGAAAGAGTTGGTGCAGTCCGATGGACGGCACGGTGCGCTCGTCGAATTTGACGCTGTGCTGTGCAAAGTGGGCCAGCATGCCGGCCAGGCCGTCTGCAAAAAACGCAATGTGATCAACAGCACCGGTGTTGTTGATCTGCGCGCTTGCTTCGCCCAAATAGTCTTGAAGGCGCGCGGTGTCTGCGCCGTCCAGATGAATGATGTGCACCACCGCGTTCGCCACGTCAGCGTGATCGCCTCGGTACATCCACAGGCCTGGGAAAGGGAAGTCCGGTCGCGGCCCGACTGTCAAACCCAGCACGTCGGCATAGAAATGACGCGAGGCGTCGAGGTCGGTGGTGCGTATCGTGAAGTGGTTCAGTGTGAGGGACATCTCATCGTCCTTTCAAAGCGTTGACAGAGGGTTGTGCATACAAGACGGCGTGCGCCGACAGCAGGTAACCCTGAACACGATCGGTGATGTAAGTGTCGTCGTGTTCAGCGGCTTCAGCGCCGTGCACCGCTTGTTCGTACACCGAACGGCGCAGCCCCATGTAGAAAATGCCGCCGTGCAGCCCCATCAAAAACTCCAGCTCGCGTGCAGTGGGTTTGGCGCGGCTTGTCACACCGCAGTGGCGGCGCGTTTCGCGGATCAGCCTGGGGAACAAACGCTCGCGCAGCAGCACGAAGAAGCGGTCGGGAATCAAGCGGTCACTCAAGCCTGAAAACACCAAGATGCGAACGAATTCGCGCGCGAAGATGGCCCGGGCGTAGTCGCAGTAAAAACGGGTGAACTTGGTGTGCACATCCAGCTTGGGGTTGTCGAGCGTGCGCTCCCATTCGGGCTTCCATAAACCTTCAAAGAGTTGGATGTACACGCGGTCGATCAGCGCTTGCTTGGTGGGGAAGTAGTGATACAGCAGTGCGTGCGTGATGCCGATGTTTTTGGCCAGATCGCGCAGCTGTCCGTCCAGGCCGCGGTCGGAAAAAAAAGCAATCGCCCCCGACACGATTTGAGCTTCGCGATCGGCGGTGGTCATGCGTTTACGGTCTGAGGAAGCGACGGTCATGAAGGGGCTTGAGGGTAAGTGCTGATGAGCCCTTATTTACCAACCGGTAAACCTTGACTAACATTGACATGCTGATTGTTAACCGCTTGGTCAACAGCCTCATCCGTGCTTACCCGAGCCCGGCTGGCCGACTCAAGCTCAGCAAACGGGTCGCCCCACCCGCCACACGACGATTTGCTTCGAAACGAGCCCGCCCATGAAAGCCCCACCCTTCGATTACGCCAAGCCCACGTCACTTGACGAGGTCTTTCGCCTGATGGCCGAGCATGGCGACCAGGCGCGCTTGCTGGCAGGCGGCCAAACCTTGCTGGCCACGCTGAACATGCGCCTGTCAGAACCGTCGATGTTGATCGACATCGCGGGCATCGCCGAGTTGAACGGCATCAGCGTGAAAGACGGCGTGCTGAGCATCGGCGCGCTGGTCACCCACAGCGAAATCGAAGCTTCCGCGTTGGTGGCCGAACACGCGCCCTTGCTCACAGCCGCCGCGCCGCACATCGCGCACCGGGCCATCCGCAACCTCGGCACCTGGGGCGGCTCGATCGCCTACGCCGACCCTGCGGCCGAGTGGCCGACCTGCCTGGTCGCGTTGGAGGGCACGGTGGTGCTGCGCAGCGCGAGGGGCGAGCGGCGCGTTGCGGCGAAAGACTTCTTCATCGACCTGTACACCACTGCGTTGGCAGAAGGCGAGTTGGTGACGGCCTGTGAAGTGCCGCTGCGCGTCCAAGCCGATGTGTTCGTGTTTGACGAATTGTCACGCCGCCACGGCGATTACGCGATAGTCGGCTTGGCCTTGGCCGCGCAGCGCAGCGCAGCCACCGCAACCGCGACCGCCGCAACCGCCGCAACCGCCACCGCCAACACCTCTAGTCCGAGCCTGACCCGAACGCGCCTGGTTTTCCTCGGCATGGGCAACACGCCGGTCCGCGCGCCGCGCTGCGAGGCCTTGCTGCAGAGTCAACCCTTGACGCCCGAATTGATCGACACCGCCATGGCCGCGTTGAAGCGCGAGCTTCGACCGATGGCCGACCTCACCAATTCGGTTGACACCAAGCGCCACCTGGCCAGCGTGTTGGCAAGACGTGCGCTCACCCATTTGATGCGCCAGCCGGCGGCCGCTTGAATTTCGCTTGAATATCGCTTGAAGCTCGCACCATGACATCCACCCACACCATCCACCTCAGCGTCAACGGTCAAGCGCGTCAGTGCGCTGTCGCACCGCGTCAACATTTGGTTGATTTTTTGCGTGAAGACCTGGGCCTCACCGGCTCCCACCTTGGCTGCGAGCACGGCGTGTGCGGCGCTTGCAGCGTGCGCCTGGACGGGCAGGTGGTGCGTGGCTGTTTGGTGCTGGCGGTGCAAGCCGATGGGCGCAGCGTGGAAACAGTCGAAGGCCTGACCGACGGCGGCACCGTGCGCGATCTGCAAGACGCTTTCGTCGCGCGCAACGCGCTTCAGTGCGGCTACTGCACGCCGGGCATGTTGATGGCGGCGGCCGAACTGCTGCACGCCCAACCGAACGCATCTCGCGAAGACGTTCGGGTGTGGATGTCGGGCAACTACTGCCGCTGCACCGGCTACCAAGCCATCGTGGACGCGGTGTGCGATGTATTGAGCAGCCGCAAAGCGGCTGAGGTCTCATCTAGCCTCAAATTGGCCGCGCTTCAGCAAGCAGTGACTCAGCAAGGAAAAACGGCATGAATTCCCCTGACCGCGTTCCGCGCGATCTGCAAAGCGTCACCGCCGACCCGCGCTACATCGGCGCGTCTGTCAGCCGCCCCGGCGCTCAGCGTTTGGTCGAAGGACGCGGAACCTATGTGGACGACATCAAGTTGCCGCGGATGGCGCATGTCGTGTACTGGCGTTCCCCCGTGGCGCATTGCCGCATCACCGCCATCGACCGCAGCGCCTGCGAAAAGATGCCTGGTGTGATTGCCGTGATCGACGGCGCGCAAGTCGCCGCACTGTGCAAGCCGTGGGTGGCCACGCTGGGTCATCTGGCGGGCATGAAATCGGCCCCGCAACACGCCATGGCGCTGGTCCGCGCGTGCTGGCAAGGCGAGCCGGTGGTCGCGGTGGTGGCCGAGACCCGCGTGCAAGCGGAAGACGCGCTTCAACACCTGCAAGTCGATTGGGAATTTTTGCCCGCCGCGGTCGACATGGAAACCGCGCTGGATGCCGCCACGCCGCTCATCCATCCCGAGCTGGGCGACAACCTGTGCTTTACCCGGACTCTGGACACCGGCGGCGTAGACGCCGCGTTCGCCTCGGCGGCTGTGGTGTGCGAAGCCACCTTCAACTTCGGCCGCCACACCGGTGTGACTCTGGAGCCACGCTGCCAAATTGCCGACTGGAATGCAGGCGATCAGCGTCTGACCGTCTACCACTCGCAGCAAGCGCCGCACATGATGCAAGACCTGTACGCGCGTCAGTTCAGCTTGAGTGAATCGGCAGTGCGGGTGATTTGCAAAGACGTGGGCGGCTCGTTCGGCATCAAGGTGCATGCGTACCCAGATGACTTCGCTACCGTGGCTTTGAGCATGTTGCTCAAGCGCCCGGTCAAGTTTGTGGCCGACCGTTTGGAGTCGTTCACCAGCGACATCCACGCGCGCGAGCACCGCATCAAAGGCCGCATTGCCGCGTCGAAAGACGGCGACATCTTGGCGTTCGAGATCGACGATCTCACCGGCATCGGGCCGTATTCCATGTTTCCGCGCACCAGTGCGATCGAAGGCAACCAGGTCGTCAACCTGACTGGCGGGCCTTACCAACACCAGCAATACCGCGCCAATTTGAAGGTGGTGTTTTTGAACAAGACGCCCACCTGCCAATACCGGGGAGTGGGCCACCCGATTGCCTGCGCCGTGACCGAAGGTTTGGTTGATTTGGCGGCCAATAAATTGGGACTGGACCCGCTCGCATTCCGCAAACGCAACGTGATTCGTGACGACGCTTACCCGGCCGTGGGTGCCTCGGGCATCAAGCTGGAAGTGCTGTCGCACGAAGCCTGCTTGCGCAAGATCGAGCTGCTGATGGACTACCCCGCGCTTCGCGCCGAGCAAGCCGCATGCAAAGCACGCGGCCTCTATCGCGGCATTGGGTTTGCCACGCTGATTGAGCTGACCAACCCCGGCGCCGCTTTTTACGGCGTGGGCGGCGCGCGCATCGCGGCGCAGGACGGAGCCACGGCGCGCTTGGAGCCATCCGGCGCGGTGACGGTGATGGTCAGCGTGGGCGAGCAAGGCCAAGGCAGCGAAGGCATCTTTGCGCAAATCGCTGCCGACGCGGTGGGTGTGAGCATGAAGCTGGTGCGCGTGGTCACCGGCGACACCGACGTGACACCCTACGGCGGCGGCACCTGGGCCTCGCGCGGCGCGGGCATCGGCGGCGAGGCGGTGCTGCAAGCCGGTCTGGCGCTGCAAGCCAATATCCTCAAAGTGGCGGCGGCCATCCTGAACCGGGACAGTGCCGCGCTGGCGGTGCGACGCGATGAAGTAGTCGATGCCAGCACGTTTGAATCCTTGATGCCACTGAGCGAACTCGGCCGCGTCGCCTACTTCCGCCCCGACACCTTGCCCGCAGGCTTCACGCCCGAGTTGATGGTGACGCGCCACTACGCGCAGCGCGACTACCCTTTCATCTTCACCAACGGCGTGCAGGCGTCGTACGTCGAGGTCGACACCGACACCGGCTTTGTGAAGCTGCTCAAACACTGGGCCGTGGAAGACTGCGGCCGCGTCATCAATCCCATGTTGGTGGACGAGCAAATTCGCGGTGCCATCGTGCAAGGCATCGGCGGTGCGCTGTACGAGGAATGCCTGTACGACGCGTCGGGCCAGTTGCTCAACGGCAGCATGGCCGACTACTTGGTCCCCATGAGTGGCGAGATGCCCGACATCGAAGTGGCGCACGTGCAAACCCCCACCGCCAGCTCGCAACTCGGTGCCAAGGGTGCAGGTGAGGCGGGCACCGCCGGCGCCCCGGCCGCCGTGATGAACGCCATCAACGATGCGCTCTTGCCCTTGAATGCCGCGGTGTTTTCACAGCCCTTCACGCCTGAGAAGATCTTGCGTGCGCTGGGTCGGGTGAGTTGAGAGTGAGGGCCGTGGTGATCGAGTGAGCTGTTGGCTGAATCGCAGGTCGTGGGGTGGCGCGGGCCAATTCAAACAGCCCATGACGTCGCCAAACGCAGCGACCTGAAGCGCACATCACACCGTCTTTTCGTCTTCACCACTCCATCCCGCCTTCACTTTCCTTTGCGCTGCATCGCCGCGCTCTTGGGCAAACAACTCTTCCAGTTGTTGGCGACCCTGTTTGGCTGCCGCAATCAGCTTGTCTTCGTCTTTCCACAGGGGCGCCATTTTGTCGAGCTGAACCAGGTTGTGGCGCCTGAAGCGCATGGCCAAGGTTCGCGCCTGATGCGGCAGCCAGCCCAGGTTTTCCAGCACCGTGCGTGCGCTCATCAGGGCTGAATCGAAGGTCTCGCGTTCGATGAACCGAACGCCCAGATTGCGCAGCGCGTAGTAGTGCTCGGCATTGCGCGCACGCGCGACCAGGTGCAAATGTGGAAAGTGCTGCAACACCAGCTTGGCCACTTCAATGCTTTGTTCCATGTCGTCGATGGCCAGCACCAACACTTTGGCTTTTTCGGCACCTGCCACGCGCAGCAAATCCAGCCGCGTGGCGTCGCCGTAGAACACGCGCCAGCCAAAACGGCGAAACGCTTCGATCGACTCGGCGTCGTGGTCAAGCAAGGTGGGTTTGATGCCGTTGGCAAACAGCAAACGCCCCACGATTTGGCCGTAGCGGCCCGAGCCCGCAATGATGACGCTCTGGTTTTGCGGCTCGCTGATCTCGGGCTCGGAGCGCCCAGATTGGCCCGCCAGTTTGGGGATCACCCAGCGGTCGGCGGCCACCAGCAACAGCGGCGTCAGCAGCATCGAAATGGCAACCGCCGCCACCAGAAATGACGACGCCGGCGCGCTGATCACGCCCGCTTGCGCAGCCGTCTGGAACACCACAAACCCGAACTCGCCGCCCTGCGCCAACAAGATCATGAACACCGGCCGCTCGGGCGGGGGCAAGGGCATGGTGCGACCCATGACCCACAACACCGCAAACTTCAGCAGCAAAAAGCCCAGCACCACGCCTGCCATCAACAGCGGCTGACTCAGCACCACTTTGAAGTCGATGCTCATGCCCACCGCAATGAAAAACAGGCCCAGCAACAAACCTTTGAAAGGCTCGATGTCGGTCTCCAGTTCACGCCGGTATTCGCTTTCTGCCAGCAGCACGCCGGCCAAAAAAGCGCCCAGCGCCATCGACAAGCCCACCGACTGCATCAGCGCTGCTGTGGCCACCACCAAGAGCAGCGAGGCGGCGGTGAAAATCTCTGGCGTGTCGCTGCGCGCAATCCAGCGCAGTGCAGGGCGCAACAACAAACGACCGCCCAGCACGATGGTGGCAATCACGCCCAGCACCTTCGCCGCCGCCAGCCAACCGCCACCTTCAGACGCCTGCGCGTCCGCCGCGGCCAACAGCGGCAGCAGCGCGAGCAAGGGAATGGCGGCCACGTCTTGCAACAGCGACACGCTCAGCACGCTTTGCCCCGACGAGGTGTTCATCAAGTTGCGTTCGTTCAGCACGCCCAGGCCGATGGCCGTGCTGGACAGCGCCAGGCCCACCGCTGCGACCAGCGCCAAACGCCAATCAACGCCCGTCGTCATGCTCATGGCCGCCAAGCCCGCACCCAGCATCAATGCGGCCGAGCCAAATAACTGCACGCTGCCCCAACCGAAGATGGGTTTGCGAAGTTGCCACAAGCGGCGCGGCTCCAATTCCAGGCCCACCAAAAACAGCATGAGCACCACGCCGAACTCGGCGAAGTGCAGCATGTCCTGAGGATCGGTCACCAACTTCAAACCCCAAGGGCCAATCAGAATGCCGGCACCCAAATAGCCAATGATGGAACCCAGGCCGAGAAACTTCGCCAGCGGCACCGCGATGACGGCTGCTGCCAGGTAAACCAGTGTGCCGCTGAGCCAAGAGGTGTGTTCCATCAGACCCTCGCCTGTAACATTTGATCTTCATCCAAACTGTCCACCGACGGACGCGCCGTCTCCGGCACGTGGCAGTCGATGCAGTCTTCCAGGTCCGCCAGCTCAGGCCAATCGGGGTAGCTGCTCAGGCGCTGTGCATACATGGCGGAGTGTTCGGTCAAGGCGGTCTCGCTGACTTGGTGTGCGCCGTGCAACAACATCGGTTGCAGAAAGCGCATGCCGCACAGCGCGGCGGTTTGTTCGTAAGGCGGCAAGAACGCATCGAAAAAATAGCGGTTGTAGCTGGCCGGGTGGTACGAATCTTCAGGCCCTCCGGTGGTGGCCACCAGCCAGATGTCTTTGCCGCGCAGCGCGTTGCCGCCGGGGCCGTAAGCCCAGTTGAAGGCGAGCACTTCATCGAAATACAGCTTCATCAAAGGCGTCGTGCTGTACCAATGAATCGGATGCTGCCAGACCACCAAAGTGGCAGCGCTCAAAGCCGCTTGCTCGGCCGCCACGTCGATCAGGTAGTCGGGGTACAGCGCATACAAATCTCGCACCTGCACCTTGGGGACCTGGCGTGCAGCCTGGATCAGGTGCGAATTGGCGCGCGACTGTTCGAGCGAAGGATGGGCCACGATCACCACGATGTCGGCCTGCGGGTGGGAGCTTGCGGGTGTGGGTGCAGAGGAAGGTGCATTCATGCCGTTAACATTAACTGATACCTTTCGAAGGGCGCTGCGTGGCGGTGATCGTGGTGGCCAATCCCAAGGGCGGCGTCGGCAAAAGCACGCTGTCAACCCACATTGGGGGCTGTTGACATTCACGCGACCCACGACTTCGTCAAGCAAATCAAGGCCCACAAACACGCGCAAAAACTGCAAATCGCCATCGTCGGCATCGTCGGCATGCGCATGAAAGACGGCACCATCTCGGCCGACCAACTGTGCACCTTTTTGTCCCAATTGGATGTGCCGGTGCTGGGCTGGCTGCGCGACACCCAAAACTACATCCACTTGGCCGCCCGCGGCCTGACGCTGTGGAACGTGGCTCCGAGCCGCCTTGAGCGCAACCTGGAACAGTGGCAGCCCATCGTGGACTGGCTGAACGGCTGACCCATCTCTTCATCCTCACTTCCTTCATCCTCACATCCGTCGTCAAACATCAGAAAGCAAAAATGCGCACCTTCAAACACGTGGCCGATATGCAAGCCCTGGTAGGCCAGAACATCGGCACGAGCGACTGGATTGAGATAGACCAAGAGCGCATCAATCTTTTTGCCAAAGCCACCGCTGACGAGCAGTGGATCCATGTGGACCCCGTTCGCGCCGCGGCCGGCCCCTTCGGCGCGCCCATCGCGCACGGCTTCCTGACGCTGTCGTTGCTGCCTGAAATGTCGGCCACGGCTTTTGAAGTGCTAGACACCCGCATGGGCGTGAACTACGGCCTGAACCGCGTGCGCTTTCCGTCCCCGGTGCCGGTCGGTAGTCGGCTGCGAGGAAACTTCTTGCTGACCGCTTTTGAGCCGTTGGACGGTGGCGCACAGATCACCGTCGAAGTCACGATGGAGCGCGAAGGTTCGGCCAAGCCGGTGTGCGTGGCCGAGTCGATCGGGCGGCGTTATGTTTGACGTGCCTGTCAACCCCGAACCGTTGCCACCCATGACCACCCAGCCTCTGCCGCGTTGGAAACACGACGGTGTCTGCGTTGTGAGCGCCGATCAGCTCGACCCCAACACCGCGCAAACACCCGGCATGGACCGCAAGGCCGCCATCAACTTCGCGCGCACAGGGGCGCAAAAACTGTGGGCGGGCACGGTGCACATCCACCCCGACGCCAAGACTGGCGCGCATCACCACGGCGCGTTGGAAAGCGTGATCTTCGTGGTCAAAGGCCGCGCCCGGATGCGCTGGGGCGACGCGCTGGAGTTCACCGCCGAGGCCGGTCCAGGCGATTTCATCTACGTGCCGCCTTACGTGCCCCATCAAGAAATCAACGCCAGCTCCACCGAGACTTTGCAGTGTGTGCTGGTGCGCAGCGACGGTGAAGCCGTGGCAGTGAATCTGGACATCGCACCCGCTGAACCGCCCGAGACGGTGGCGTGGATCGACCCCATTCACCGGGCTTGACCGCGCAGCGGTGTCCCGGCGTTACCCGGTGGCTTCCGGTGTTTCGCGGTGGGTCGCGGTGGGTCGCGCTGTCAACGCCTCGTTGAATCAGGGGCTGCTGCGACGGCGTTCGCACTGGGCAATCAGATCCACTTACTCACCCTGGTGCCTACTGCACGCGGCGCCGCAGCAGCCTCTGCATTTACCCCAACCGCTGCGCAAAGGGTCATCGATCAAACTTCGCGCCATGTCAACCTCCTTGCCCCTGCGTCCCCAACACCAAGAGGAACTGCTGCTCAAACATTTACGTTCTTTTTTCGGAAGTCTCGATGAAGCCGCACTGCAAGTGGTTCGCAGCCGATTGCGTTGGGTGGAGGTGGTCGGCGGCGACACGCTGATGCGCCAAGGCGATCGCGGCGAGTGCCTGTACCTTCTGGTCAGCGGGCGGTTGCGCGTCTACATCGACGATGCAGACGAACGTCGCATCGTGCGCGAGATTGCACGCGGCGAAGTGGTGGGCGAGATGAGTCTGTACACCGACGCGCCACGGTCTGCCACGCTGGTGGCGATCCGCGATTCGGTACTGGTCAGCCTTGACAAGGCCGACTTCACCCAGCTCCTGGCCACCAGTCCGGCGGTGTCGCTGGCACTGACACGGCAGATCATTCAGCGCTTGCAAACCGAGCGCAGCCAGACCGTGATCGACAAGCCGGTGACGATGGCGCTGATGCCCGTCACCGCGAATGTGGATGTGGCTGCTCTGACGGCTTCACTGGCCCAGCATTTGTCTGCCAACGGCAAGGTCGGCGTGCTCGATTCAGCCGCCATGGCCAAGTATTTCGAGGCGGCTGCACGCGCGCCGGGAGGCGAGGCCGGTGCTGGGCAGCGCCGCAGTATCGCCATGTTGCTCGACGAAATTGAGAGCTCGCACGACTATGTTCTTTTGGTCGCTGACGAGCAGCCCAGTGAATGGACACAGGTCTGTGTGCGCCACGCCGACGAGATTTTGTTGCTGGCCGACGCCAGCGCGCCTGCGTTGCTGCACCTCAACGAGCAGCGCTATTTGGTGAACCGACCGCCGCGCTCTGAGGCAGCTGAAATCATGGTGCTGCTGCATCGCGCTGACACGGCCCACCCGAGCGGCACCCAAGCGTGGTTGAACCGCCGGCCCGTCACCTCGCATCTGCACGTGCGCCCTTCATTACCTGCTGACATGGCACGGCTGGCGCGCATCCAGTCGCGAACGGCGGTGGGTTTGGTGATGGCCGGCGGCGGCGCACGCGGCTTTGCGCATTTGGGTGTGTACCGCGCGTTGCGCGAGCAAGGCATCGCGATCGACTACGTCGGTGGCACCAGCATCGGTGCGGTCATGGCAACGCTGGTGGCGGGCGACTTGCCCTTCGAGACCGCTGACGCGATTGCACGCGAGTCTTTTGCGCGCAACCCGACCGGCGACTTCACCTTCTTTCCGGTGATCTCGTTGTTCAAAGGCCAGCGTCTGCGCGAGATCGTGCAGGCCGCGGTGAGCCGCAGCATGGGTCACGGCGCGCACATCGAAGACCTGTGGAAAAACTTCTTTTGCATCGCGACCAACTTTTCCAAAGCCAAGGAGGTGGTGATGCATCGCGGCGATCTGGTCAAGGCGTTGCTGTCCAGCGTTGCCATACCCGGCGCGCTGCCGCCCGTCGTGATGGGAGGCGACTTGCTGTGCGATGGCGGCACCTTCAATAACTTTCCGGTCGACGTGATGCGTCTGCAACGCGGTGTGGGCACCGTCATTGGCGTGGACCTGAGTAGCCGCATCGCCCGCAGCATCGAGTTTGCAGAGATGCCCAGCACCTGGGCCTTGCTGCGAGACAAGCTGCGTCGGCGTCAGCATCGGCGGTACAAATTGCCCAGCCTGCCGAATTTGTTGCTTAACACCACGATTCTCTACAGCGTGTCACGCCAAAAACAGGCCAAGGCGCTGACCGATGTTTACTTCAACCCGCCACTGGACCGCGTTGGCATGCTCGACTGGTCCAAGTACGACGTGGTGGTGCGCCAAGGTTATGAGCACGCGCTGGAAGTGCTGGTCAAACAGAATGCAACGGCCCCCGCGCCAGTGCGCACTTGACGGCTTGGCGAAGCCGTTCGACTATTTCGCGTCGATGAACGCCACCACATCGTCCAGCACCGGGGCCAGCCAGCGCAGCGGAGCCGAGAACGCCGCAGCCAGCATCACGTGGTTGACGCGGTCGTAGAGCTGCAGCGTGGTGGGCACGCCTGCAGTTTGAAGTTGCGTCGCCAGCGCCACGCTGTTGCGCTGCGGGTCCACGAGCGAGTCTTTTTTGGCCGCGCCGATGAAGCTGCGCGGGGCGCTGCGGCCGACGTAATCGACAGGCTGCGAACCGGCCGGGTAGTTGGGATGAAAAAACACCGGCTGCGTGTTCACGTTGGTCATCGGCAAAAAGTCGTATGGCCCGGCCAGGCCGATGAACCCAGCCAGTTCGGAAGGCGCATGGCCCGCAGCCTTCAGCCAGCGTGCATCCAGGGCCAGCATCGCGGCGTTGTAGGCACCTGCGCTGTGGCCCATGACGAACACGCGCTTTGGGTCACCGCCCAGAGACGTGGCTCGCTCTAGGCCATACGCCAGCGCCGACGCCGAGTCGCTTAAAAAGTCGGGGTAGCGAACTTCGGGATAGAGCCGGTAGTCGGCCACCAAGGTCAGCACGCCGCGTGAAGCCAGCGCCTCGCCGATGAAGGCGTAACTGGCGCGTTCTCCGCTGTTCCACGAGCCGCCGTAGAAAAACACCACAACGGGATAGCCACCGGCTGCGGCGGGCAGCGTCGGTTTGTAGATGTCGAGTTTTTGCCGTGGCAGCGCACCGTAGGCCACCGCACTGGTGACGCTGTGGGTGCTGCGCGGGGTCAGCGCGTTCAGCGTGGCGCTGGGCGCGCAAGCCGCCAGCAGGCTGACCGCCGCAAGAGGAAGCGCGATGAATAGCAAGCTGAGTTGGAGTGGGCGCATTCGAATTTGCTCAGTGCGAATCGGATTGATTTGGTGCGGCTCGAATTGCGGAAAGTTCAAGGCGCTCGCATCAAACCAAACGCCTGCGGTGCCGCGCAATTTGCGCGCGCACCTGCGCCGGTGCCGTGCCGCCCAACACATTGCGCGCATTCAAAGAGCCGCGCAGGGACAGCACTTCAAACACGTCGTCGGTGATTTTGGCGTTGAAGCTTTGCAGCGTGGCCAAGGGCAGTGCGCTCAGATCGACGCCTTGCGCCATGGCGTGTTTCACGGCGTGGGCCACGGCCTCATGGGCATCTCGAAAGGGCAAACCTTTCTTCACCAAATAGTCGGCCAGATCGGTGGCGGTGGCATAACCCTTCAGCGCGGCGCGCTCCATGGCCTCGGGTTTGACGATGATGCCGGCCACCATCTCGGCCATGATGCGCAGCGTGTCTCGCACGGTGTCTACCGTGTCGAACAGCGGCTCTTTGTCTTCCTGGTTGTCTTTGTTGTAGGTCAGTGGCTGGCCCTTCATCAAGGTCAGCAAAGCCATCAAATGACCCATGACGCGACCGCTCTTGCCGCGCGCCAATTCCGCCACATCGGGGTTGCGCTTCTGCGGCATGATGGAACTGCCGGTGCAGTAGCGGTCGGCCAAGTCGATGAAGCCGAAGTTCTGGCTCATCCACAGCACGATCTCTTCGCTGAGGCGCGAAATGTGCATCATGGTGATGGACGCAAAGCTGCTGAATTCAATCGCGAAATCGCGGTCGCTCACGGCGTCCAAACTGTTTTGGCTCACGCTGTCAAAGCCCAAGGTTTTGGCCACACGTTCGCGGTCGAGCGGGTAGCTCGTGCCGGCCAGAGCCGCCGCGCCCAGGGGCAGCACATTGACGCGTTTGCGCGCATCGGCCAAACGCTCGGCATCGCGGGCAAACATTTCCACGTAGGCCAATAGATGGTGCGCAAAGCTCACTGGTTGCGCCACTTGCATGTGGGTGAAACCGGGCAGGATGGTGTCGGTGTTTTTCTCGGCCACGTCCACCAAGGCGCGCTGCATGGCAGTGAGCAGTGGTGCCAGGTTGTCGATTTCATCGCGCAGCCACAAGCGCACGTCCGTTGCGACCTGGTCGTTGCGTGAGCGGCCGGTGTGCAGTCGCTTGCCAGCGTCGCCCACCAGCTGCGTCAGGCGGGCTTCGATGTTGAGGTGAACGTCTTCCAGTTCCAGTTTCCACTCGAATCGGCCGCCTTCGATGTCGGCTTTGATTTGCGCCATGCCGCTGACGATGCTGGTGTGGTCGGCGGCGCTGATGATGTTTTGTGCGACCAGCATGTCGGCATGGGCCAGCGAGCCCGCGATGTCGGCCCGCCACAAGCGCTGATCGAAGCTCACGCTGGCGGTGTAACGCTGCACCAGTTCGCTCATGGGTTCGGAAAACAGCGCCGACCAGGCTTGAGATTTGGAGTCGAGTGGGTTGGTTGCCATGGCAGCGCGAGGTGGGGTTGCAGATCGTTGAGGAAGAAAGTTTTGCAGGCTTTGCACAACGGATCGCGCGCGAGTTGGCGACAATGAGCTTGCGGTCGGTGGGTTCATCGGCTTGGCCGATGCGAGCCCGTTTCATTCTATCGACGCTGTTTTTGCAAATTCCCTGGTTCTGCCGTCCTGATCACTCACATCACCGACCCACAGTCCATGCCTGAATCTGGCCCTGAGCCTCGACGCGAACCCGACAGCCGCCGCGCCTCGGAGCGCGCCGACGTGCGTGCAGTCGACACGCAGGGCAGCGTTTTTCTCAGCACCATGTTCGGCAGCACGCAGGCCGATCGCAAACCGGCAACCGCGTCATTTGATGTCTGCCACGCTGGCGTGGTGCTGCGCGCTTTGCTGTTTGTGCATGCGCTGGTGGCGGTGGGCGCGATGTTTGTGGCCTCTACGCTGGCCGTATGGACCAGCGTGTTCGCGGTCGGTTCAGCCATGGCCCTGCCCGGCGTGTTGTTGTGGCTGGTGGTGACGTGTGCCAGCAAACGACTGCTGGCACGCCTGTCGCCCGAGATGGCCGCAGTGGCGGTCAGCGCCCTCGGTGCATTGAGCGGCCTGGCGGGATGGTCATTGCCCTTGCTGGTGGGCCCCGACGGGATGGATCCCCTGCGTTGGTTCGCGCCCGCTGTGGCCGGTGCGGGCATGGCGGCAGCCGTTTACTACTGGCTGCGCCTGCGCGCGTTGGCGCAGGTGCCGGCAGACACCACCGCGCAGTTGGCCGAGCTGCAAAGCCGCATCCGGCCTCATTTTTTGTTCAACACTTTGAACACCGCACTCAGCTTGGTGCGCTTTGATCCGGTGCGTGCCGAGGGCGTGCTGGAAGACCTGGCTGAGTTGTTCCGCGTGGCCCTGACCGAGACCGGGGAAGCCGTCTCGCTGGAAGAAGAAGTCGAGCTGGCGCGACGCTATTTGGCGATAGAGCAAATTCGTTTCGGAGGCCGTTTGCGCATTCAATGGGAGTTGGATCCGGCCGCGGGCGGCGCCCGCGTACCGCCGCTCATGCTGCAGCCATTGGTCGAAAACGCCGTGCGACACGGTGTGGAACCTGCACCGGATGGCGGGACGGTGCGCATCCGAACGCAAGTGCAGCGCGGCCGCGCGGTGGTGTCGATCGCCAACACGGTGATGGACGGCAGCCGCAACCCGGGCCACGGCATAGCGCTGGCCAATGTTCGAGAGCGCTTGCGATTGATGCACGATGTGGCGACACAGTTTGACGCGGCCTTGGTGGACGACGTGTTCCGCGTGAAGATCGTGCTCCCCCTGTAAACAAGCTTCGCCGGAATCGCTGTCATGACCCGTTTCCCTTTGCGCAAATTGCGCGTGCTTTTGGTGGACGACGAAGAGCTGGCGCGCATGCGATTGCGGGCCTTGGTGGAAGACTGCCCCGAGCCGCAGTGCGAAGTGGTCGGCGAAGCTGCCAACGCCACGCAGGCGCTGGTGTGGCTGGCCACGCGCGAGTGCGACGTGCTGTTGCTCGATGTGCGCATGCCGGGGCGCGACGGCCTGCAGTTGGCCGAAGAATTGAAAGCCGCTGCGGCCGCCACCAATGCGCGCCCGCCGGCTGTCGTGTTCGTCACGGCCCACGCAGAACACGCGCTCAGAGCGTTTGACCTGGACGCGGTGGACTACCTCACCAAGCCCGTGCGCCGTGAGCGTCTGCAAGCTGCGTTGGCTCGCGTGGCGCAGCGCATGAGTGGGCCGCCCGCTGTGCCGTCTTCGTCCAGTGCAGCTGACGAAGCCCCGGTCATCGTCGTCAACGACCGTGGCCGCTTGGTGCGTGTGCCGGTCGCCGACGTGCTCTACCTCAAGGCCGAACTCAAGTACGTCACGCTGCGCACTGCGGCCGGTGCGTTTTTGCTCGACGATTCGCTCAGTGATTTAGAGCAACGCCTCACGCACCAAGCCGACTCGCGCTTCATCCGCATCCACCGCAACGCGCTCGTGGCTTGCAAAGCTGTGCTGGCTTTGGAACGCCGCGCTTCTGCCGGCACTGACGATGACGCGGCCGACGCCGGCGAAGTCTGGGCCGTTCGCGTGGCGCCCGTGAACGAATGGCTGGCGGTGTCGCGGCGCCAAGTCGCAGCAGTGCGCGAAGCGCTGGCGGCGGGTGGGGTTTGATGCCTTTGAACCGCGGCCTGAGCATTGATCGGCGCGCTTGCTGGTTGGGCAACTCCTTGGGCGTTCTGTTGCGGGTCGTCTTTGTGCTGGCTGTGTCCGTCGGCTCACATGCCCACGCGAGCCCCGAAGTCAACTTTTCCAGCTTCGACGCACCCAACGGCCAAGCGGTGATGCTGAAAGCGTTTTGGTTTCCAGCGCTCGAACAGGCGGCGCCATCGGCCCGCCCCGCCGTGGTCTTGCTGCACGGCTGCGGCGGGCCTTACAACGGGCGCGGCGCGCTGAG
>Ga0123336_10001785_pt1 | contig 19397 bp, 17 predicted proteins | sample SSSSmetaG_FD_96466 | JGI IMG/M metagenome (GOLD analysis project Ga0123336, IMG submission 96466) | Glacier valley bacterial and archeal communities from Borup Fiord, Nunavut, Canada, to study Microbial Dark Matter (Phase II) - ​SSSS metaG | ecosystem: Environmental > Aquatic > Freshwater > Ice... | reverse complement strand
GCCGCCGCCGAGCTCACCGAGCTCCCGCCTCCCGAGGCTAGCACCGCGGCTGCGGAGGACGCTCTCGACCCCGCGCTCGCGGCGCGCCGACGCCTCGGCGGCCCCGTGCCCAAGCTCCTCTACGTGGCGATGGCCGCGGCGGGGCTCGCCGGCATCCTCCTCGGCAACCTCTACGCGAAGGTGATCCTCGACGCGCCTGCGGGGGTGATCCCGCTCGTCTTCGGCTTCGTGCTCGAGGCGTTCGTCGCGGCCTGGTACGGCCGGCGCAAGTTCGGCCGGCCTCTGACGAGCGACCAGCGCGTGCGCATCTCCATCACCTACACACTGGTCGTGGCGTGCCTCGTCGGGCCACTGTTCGCGCTGGGATGGATGCCCGGCGCGAAGGGCCTGCTCGACCGGCTCGATCACCTGTCGTCCGGCGGCGTGCTCGCGGCGATCGGCGTCACCTTGCTCGGGCTCGCGACCGTCGCGCTCGCCCGCTACCTGCTGCTCGCGCTGGTCTCGCCGATCGTGGCGTCGGCAAAGGCCAAGGGGGCCGGGCGATCCCAGGGAGGCCACGCGTGAGCGGCCTGGCGCTCGTGCTCGGCGCGATCCGTCTCGCGCTGTCGGCGATCGTGCGCAACAAGCTGCGCGCCTGCCTCACCGTTCTCGGGATCCTGATCGGGGTCACCGCGGTGGTGATCGTCACCGCGCTCGCGGGCGGCGCCTCGGAGAGCGTCGGCAGCACCATCGACAACTTCGGCTCGAACCTCCTCTTCATCAACCCCGAGAGCGTGCAGTCCTCCGGTGCGCGAGGGAAGGTGACCGGCCGGCTCACCGAGAACGACGCGCGGGCGGTGGCGCGCGAGGCGGTGAGCGTGGAGCGCGTGGCGCCGCTCCTCACCGGTCCGGGGCAGGTCGTCTACGGCGACAAGAACGCGTCCACCTACCTGCTCGGTACCACCACCGCGTACTTCCCGATCCGGCGCTTCCGCATCGCGAAGGGCGAGCTGTGGACGGAGAGCGACGAGCTGCTCAAGACGAAGGTCTGCATCATCGGCACCACCGTCGCCGACAAGCTGTTCGGCACGCTCGACCCCATCGGGCGCACGGTCCGCATAGGCCGCTCGCCGTACCGCATCATCGGCGTGCTCGAGCCGAAGGGTAGCTCGCCCTTCGGCGAGGATCAGGATGACCGGCTCTTGATGCCGATCGGCAGCTTCCGCGCGCGCGTCATGCACACCTCGCCGGGGCGGGTCGACATGTTCATGGCGAGCTCGACCTCGGAGCAGACCACCGAGCGCGCGATGGATCAGATCGGCTCGATCCTGCGTCAGCGGCACCGCATCGCCGAGGGGCGCGATCCTGACTTCAAGATCAATACCCAGGCCGAGTTCCGCGAGAAGCAGCAGGCCATCACGAAGGTGCTCTCCGCGCTGCTCCTGTCGGTGGCGGCGGTCAGCCTCGTGGTCGGCGGCATCGGCGTGATGAACATCATGCTGGTGAGTGTCGCCGAGCGCACGCGCGAGATCGGTATCCGCCTCTCCATCGGGGCGCGCGAGCGCGATATCCTCATCCAGTTCCTCATCGAGGCCATCGTCTTGAGCATCGCGGGAGGGGTGCTGGGAATCCTGGTCGGCTCGCTCGCGACGCTCGGGCTGGGCCGCGCCCTCGGGTGGAACACCACACCCAGCACTGCGTCGATCCTGATCGCCTTCGGAACCAGCGCGATCATCGGCGTGGTCTTCGGCATTTTGCCCGCGCGCCGGGCCGCGAAGCTCGATCCCATCGAAGCGCTGAGGCAGGAGTAGCGTGCTCGCCGCGTTCTTCACCGGCGCTCGCCTCGCGATCCGTTCGATCGTGCGCAGCACGCTGCGCGCGTCGCTCACCATCCTTGGCATCCTCATCGGAGTGGCGGCGGTGGTGACCGTGACCGCGCTCGGCGCCGGCGCGCGCGACCAAGTGGCCGATCAGATCACGAGCATGGGCTCGAACATGATCATGGTGCAGCCGCAGAGCGCCGCCGCCTCTGGAGCCAAGGGCGCGCTCGGCTCGGGTGCGCGCCTCACCGAGGACGACGGCAAGGCGATCCAGCGCGAATCGGTCAGCGTGCTCGCGGTTGCCCCGGCGCTCCGCTCCATCGCGCAGTTCGTGGCGGGCGAGCGGAACTGGTCGTCGCAGATCATCGGGACCAACCGCGCGTACTTCACGGTGCGCAGCTGGGGCGTCGCCAAGGGCGCGCAATGGGACGAGCACGACGAGGCGACGAAGGCGAAGGTCTGCGTCCTCGGCTCGACGGTGGCGACGAAGCTCTTCGGGGACGAGGACCCGATCGGCCGCAGCGTGCGCACGGGGCGCTACACGTTCCGCGTTGTGGGCGTGCTCGAGTCGAAGGGCGAGGCTCCGTTCGGCGGCGACCAGGACAACCAGGTCCTCATGCCCATCGGCACCATGCGCGGCCGCATCATGAAGACCGCGCCCGGCTACGCGGGCGTGCTGCTCATCTCGGCCACCAGCGCCGAGACCACGAACCGCGCGGTCGCGCAGATCGAGGCCATTCTCCGCCAGCGCCATCACATCGCCGAGGATCGCGAGGACGACTTCTGGACCCGCACCCAGCAGGAGTTCCAGGCGATGCAGTCGGCGATCTACTCCCTGCTCACCGTCCTCCTCGTCTGCATCGCGGCGGTGAGCCTGCTCGTCGGCGGCATCGGCGTCATGAACATCATGCTCGTGAGCGTGACCGAGCGGACGCGCGAGATCGGCATCCGCATGGCCATCGGTGCGCGCGCCAACGACATCATGATGCAGTTCCTCGTGGAGGCGGTCGTCCTCGCGCTCATCGGTGGTGTCGCCGGCGCGCTGGTCGGGCTCGGTGCGATCGCCGGGCTCGGCGGGAGCCTCGGGTGGCCGATGAAGCTCGACCCGGTCGCGCTCGGCGTCGCCGTGGCGACGAGCGCCCTCACGGGCATCGCGTTCGGCTTCTTTCCGGCGCGACGCGCCGCGAAGCTCGATCCGATCGTTGCGCTCCGTCACGAGTAGGCGGCAGTGCGCGGGGTGTGCAGACCGCGCCCCTGTTTCTGGATTTTTCCACGACGTCGTCGAGACGCGGCCATGCGACTCCGTACCCAACACGTCTCTTCTCGCGGTCAGTCGCTCCACACCTGCGCGGCGTACGCGCCTTTGCCCGCGCCGATGCCCACCAGGAGCGTGACCTCGTCGGCAGCGGTGAAGCAGAGCGCGCCGTCCTCCGGGAGCGCGGCGCCCGGCGATTCGGCGACGATGTCGCCCGCCGAGTCGCGCATCACCACCACGGCGTCCTTCACGTTCTCGTCGGTCGCGAACACCACGCGGTAGCACTTGTTCGCTTCGACGCGGACCTTGTGCTCCTGGTGCGCGTCCTTGTCCGCCTGCTGCGCGCGGATCATCGCGCCGAGCGGCTTCATCTTCGCGACCGCCGAGCACGACTCACCGAGGCGCTTGACGAGCTCGGCGGGGTCCTTCGCGATGGGCTTCGCGCCGCCGCCGCACGCGTAGAGCGAGGCATCGGTCTTCTTCTTCGCCTTCTTCGATCCCGCGACGCCCGGCGGAGGCATCGGCGCGAGCGCCGGGAGGCCGCTCGGGGGCGGAGAGAGCGCGAGGCCCGGCGCGGTCGCGTCGGCGCCGCCGTCGAGCTTGGTCGTCGGGCCGGCCGCCGGCTTCGCTTCACCTCCGCAGGCGACGAGCCAGCCAAGGCTCGCCAGCGCGAGCGCACACAAGGAGAGAGCGGCCGCGGACCCGACGTTTCGCATCACCGGGGACGTTACCGGAGGGCCGCGCGCTCGTCGTCCTCTTCTACTATCCTGCGCCCGTGCCCCGCGTCGTTCGAGTGTCGCCCACGAGCCCGGAGCCGGAAGCGATCGCCGATGCTGCGGCAGTGCTCGCCGCCGGAGGTCTCGTCGCGTTCCCGACCGAGACCGTCTACGGCCTGGGCGCGCGCGGCCTGCACGGCGCCGACGTCCTCCGCATCTTCGCCGCGAAGGAGCGCCCGGTCGGCCATCCGCTCATCCTGCACGTCGACGGCGAGGCGATGGCCCGCACGCTCGCCACGTCGTGGCCGCTGCTCGCGTCGCGTCTCGCCGCCGCGTTCTGGCCGGGACCGCTCACGCTCGTAGTCCCGCGCGCGGCGCACGTGCCGGACGCCGTGACGGGGGGGCTCGCGAGGGTGGGGCTGCGCGCGCCGCAGCACGCGGTGGCGCTCGCGCTCGTGCGGGCAGCCGGGGAGCCGCTCGCGGCGCCGAGCGCGAACGCGCACATGCACGTCTCGCCCACGACCGCGGCGCATGTCGTGCGTTCACTCGGCGATCGCGTGGACCTGGTGATCGATGCGGGCCCGTGCGCGCACGGGATCGAGTCGACGGTCGTCGACCTGACCGGCGACGTGCCGCGCGTGCTGCGCGCCGGCGCGACGAGCCTCGAGTCCCTCCGCGCGATCGCGCCGGAGATCGCGTACGACGCCGCGGGCCTCACCGTCCAGGGCGACGCCGCGCGGGCTTCACCGGGGCTCGCTTCTCGCCACTACGCGCCGCGCACGCGCGTGGTCCTCGCCGGCCATGGTCGCGCCGCCGCGGACGCGGTGCGCGCCGCGCGAGGCACGCGAATCGGGGTGATCGCGTGGAGCGCCGAGGCGCGCGCGGCGCTCGAGGGCCTCGCGCTCGCGTCGCTCCTCGTGCTGCCGGCCGACGCCGACGGCTATGCGCACGGTCTCTTCGCCGCGCTGCACGAGGCCGACGCCCACGCGCTCGACGCGCTGATCGTGGAGGCCGTCCCCGATGCTCCGGCGTGGTGGGCGATCGCCGACCGCCTGCGGCGCGCCGCGGAGCCGTGAGGTGCGAAGCCGCCCCGACGTGAAGCTGTTCCTCTCGCCGTCGACCGTGACGCCGGGCTCGCGCTTGCTCGTGCGGGCCGTCCTCGAGGCGAAGAGCGAGACGCCGATCGACTTCGTGTCGATGACGCTCGCGTGCCGCATCACGAGCGCGACCGGCGAGGGCGAGAACCGTTCGGAGTACAAGGACGCGCTCTTCCTGCGCGCGTGGCGTTCGCCCTCTCAGACGCTGCTGCCGGGCACCCATCCCTTCCACGTCGCCTTCGATCTCCCGGACGACCTGCCGGCCTCGTACGCCGGTACGGGCGCGCGCATCGAGTACACGGTGCGCGTCCACGTCTCCATCCCGTGGTGGCCCGATCGCGACGAGACGTTCTCGCTGCCGGTGGTGTGGCCCGACTCACCGGCGTCGCCGCCGCCCGAGCCGAAGTCGTTCGCCACGTCGATCGCGGGGCCTCGCGGGCTCGATCCGTTCATGGAGGTCGCGCTCGAGACCGCGGAGCTCGCGATCGGCGAGGCGCTCGCCGGCTCGGTCTCGCTCCAGAACCTGCGCGGGAAGCGCGTGCGCGGGGTGGAGGTGTCGTTCGTGGAGGTGGAGTCGGTGACGCAGCCGGCCACGGGCGCGCACCCGGGGCAGCGGTTCGCCGTTCGCATCCACGACGGCACGCCGCGCGAAGGTGCTCCGATGCCGTTCCGGGTCGCGGTGCCCGACGGCGCGACCGCAGCGTTCCGGGCCGGCCCGATCTCCGTCGCGACGCACCTCGAGGTGCGCGCGATCGTGGCGTGGGGCGAGGACCTCGTGGTGCGCGCGCCGCTGCGCATCCTGCCGCGGGCCGCGGCCCCGCGCGCGAACGCCGGCTGGGTGGCGCCGGTCGGCCGTGAGCGGCGCGCGATCGCCTGGCAGAGCGCCGCGGAGCGCATCGGCTTCGTCAGCGACCACGAAGCCGAGCGGATGACGCGCGTGAGCGGCGGCGTCACCATCGCGATCACGACGCGCGAGAGCGACGGCGATTTCTGGCTCGTCGCGACGCTCGGCTATGCGAGCCTCGGGCTCGATCTCGACCTCACGCGGCGGAGGTGGACGGATCGCATCGCGCTGAGCGTGGTGAAGATCGGCGTGCCCGAGCTCGACGAGCAGCTCGCGGCGCACGCCCGCGAGCACGCGCAGGCGAAGGCGGCGCTCACCCCCGCGCTATTGACCGCGGTCGCGGCCTTCGAGGAGATCCAGATCGGCGATCGCTCGGCGACGCTCGCGCGTCGGGGCACCGCGCACTCCTTCAACACGCTCACGGCGTTCATGCACGGCACGGTCGACGTCGCGAAGGAGCTCGAGGCCGCGGCCGCCCTCGTGCCCGCGCCCGCCGCGTTCGCCGCCGACGTGCCCGCGTGGCGCGCGTTCGCGGAGCGGCACCGGGGTCGCCTCGAGCTCGGTCGGATGCACGTGTACGACGCCGTGATCGGCATCGACTGCGTGACGGTCGCGACCGACTGGACGCGGAGCGGTCAGCTCGTCGGGACACGCCTGCAGGTGGCGATCGATCCGCCGCTCACGGCGGTGCCGGCCACGCCGGACGACCCTTCGATCTCGCCGGCCGCCCGCAACGCCTGGCGCGCGTTGCTCGAGGCCGGGCGCGGGCTCCGGCTCGAGCCGGGCGCGCTGCGGGTGGAGCTCGATGGCAAGCTTGCCGACCCGGCGACGGCGCTGCCGATCCTCGAGCTCGCGGTGGCCCTCCGCCGCGCGCTGTCGGGCATCGCGGGCGCCGGCCCGTTCCGCTGACCGCCGCGCCTTTACATCGGCGTCATTCGCGCCTAGAGCCTCGACGCCAACCGAGGTCGCGCATGGGTCACAAGGTCATCCACCCTTCCCATTTCCCGAAGTCGCGTGGCTACGCGAACGGCATCCTCACCGACATGCCGAGCGGGCGCATGCTCCACGTCGCCGGCCAGATCGGCTGGGACAAGGACGCGCGCATCGTGAGCCAGGACTTCGCGGTCCAGTTCCTCCAAGCGCTCGACAACGTCATCGACGTGGTGCGCGAGGCGGGCGGGGCCACCGAGCACATCGCAAAGCTGCTGGTGTTCGTCACGGACCTCGAGGCCTACCGCGGGGCGACGGCGGCGATCGGTGAGGGATGGCGCGGCCGCCTGGGCAAGTACTACCCCGCGATGAGCCTCGTGAAGGTGGCGGGGCTGCTCGAGCCGGGCGCGCTGGTCGAGATCGAGGCCGTCGCGATCCTTCCTCCGTCATGATCGCGCCGAAGACGTTCCGCTACGAGCTCGCGTCCTCGGGCGTCGCGACCCTCACGCTCACGCGTCCCGACACGCTCAACTCGCTCACCTTCGAGGTCTACGAGGAGCTGCTCCAGACGTTCGCGGCGCTCGACGAGGAGAACGCGGTCCGCGCGGTGCTCCTCACCGGCGAAGGCCGCGCGTTCTGCTCCGGAGGCGACGTGAACGCGATCATCGCCGAGCTGTTCGCGCGCGACATGAAGGGGCTGCTCGCCTTCACGCGGGTCACGGGCGCGCTCATCCGCAACATCCGCGCGTGCCGCAAGCCGGTGGTCGCCGCCGTGAACGGCACCGCGGTGGGCGCGGGCGCGGTCATGGCGCTCGCGTGCGACTTCCGCATCGCGAGCACGGCCGCGAAGTTCGGCTTCATCTTCCCGCGCGTCGGGCTCTGCGGGGCGGACATGGGCGCGGCCTACCTGCTTCCCCGCGTGGTGGGCCTCGGCCGTGCGAACGAGCTGCTCTTCCTGGGAGACGTCGTCGGCGCCGAGGAGTCATATCGCATCGGGCTCGTGACCAAGGTGGTCGCTCCCGAGGAGTGCGTTCCGGCGGCGCGCGCCGTCGCGGAGCGGCTCGCCTCGGGGCCGGCGTTCGCGCACGCAATGACGAAGCAGATGCTCGAGAGCGAGCACCTGATGACGCTCGACCAGGCGATCGAGGCCGAGGCGCAGGCCCAGGCGATCTGCATGCAGCACCCGGACTTCCGCACCGCCTACGAGGGGTGGGCCGCCAAGAAGCCGATCGTCTTCGAGGGCGCGAGCGGGCCATTCGTGGCGTCGGTAACCTCGAAGCCGAACGGCTGAACTCACGACATGCCGAGCGCGCCTGCCTCGGCGCCCGCGGAGTGTCGCTCTTTGTCTGCCCTCCTGTGCCGCGAGCGCCCGCGGCGTCGGGGCGCTGCGTGCCCGCGTGCTCACCAGGCGCGTGCGCACGCGCACCCGGCAGGCGCGCCACGAGCAACCGCGCGCGGAGGCCATTCGTTCGAGTGAACGTGCGCGGGCATGGCCTGGCGTGTCGTCGCCGCTCCCGGGCCACGCTCGCGGTAAGCGTCACCCTGCCTACGCGCCGCGAGGACCTCATCGGCCTGGCGCGCGTGCCGGCACGACGACTGCTTCAAGGGATGCAGGCGCCACCACGGCGTCCCCTTGAACGAGAAAGTCATCATGAACTCGAAGCTCGCTCTCTCTACCGCCGCTGCCGTCTTCACCCTCACTCTGTCGACGGCCGCGCTCGCGGACGACGCCGTTGCGCCCGCGCCGGCGAACCCGGCCACCCCCGCGCCTGCGTCCCCCGTGGGCACGACGGTCACGACCTCCGCGTCGGACGAGCGGGTCACCCTCGCGCCGACGAGCGCGCCGGTCTCCGCCGAGCGCACCACGCTCTACCAGACGCGCACCCCGAACCGCTTCTTCCTCTACGTCGGCGGCGCGGCCCTCGCAGGCACGTACGCCACCACCGCGGCGATCGCGGCAAACAATGGCTCGATCGGCGACCACGACCTGTACCTCCCGGTCGTCGGCCCGTGGATCAACCTCGCCTCGCGTAACTCGGCCAACACGAGCACCGGCGACACGGTCCTGATTGTCGGCAGCGGTATCCTCCAGGGCGTCGGCGCGGGCATGGTCATCGCGAGCCTGATCATCCCGGAGAAGTACGCGACGGCGACCATCGCCGCCGGACCGGTGAAGATGAACGTCACGCCGACCGCGGGGGCCGGCTCCGGCGGCGTGGGCGCGTTCGGTACGTTCTGAGCGCGACGCGCGACACGCGCCCGACACTTGAGGCTTGTCCCGATCGCAGGCGGCGTCTATGCCACTTCGGTGCAAGCCCCTCCCTACCGAACGCGCGCCTCGTGGGCAGCCCTGCCCATGTTCTGCGACGCTCCGCACCGCGTGCTCGGCGAGGCGTGTGACCGCGACCTCATCGACGACGATGCCCGCCTCCACACCGCTTCGCTCGTGGTGCCGCGGCTCGCCAAGCTGGGCCTGACCGCGCTGCTGGTCCCGAGGCGAAACGGTGGCGGCGCGTGGGGAGACGGCGGCGCCGGGGTCGACGTGCGGGCCCTGTGCATCGCGCGCGAGGCCATCGCGTACGTCTCGCCCATGGCCGACTCGATCTTCGCCGTGCAGGGGCTCGGCTCCCATCCCATCTTGCTGGCGGGTGAAGCGGAGCGCCGCGCAGCGGTGCTCGCCGAGGTGGTGAGCGGGCAGCGGGTCTGCGCGTTCGCGCTCACCGAAACCGAGGCGGGGACTGACGTCGCGTCGATGCGCAGCGTCGCGCGGCGCGAAGGCGAGAGCTGGATCCTCGACGGCGAAAAAGTGTTCATCTCCAACGTCGGCATCGCGAGCCATTACGTCGTGTTCGCGAACGCCGATCCCGCGCGCGGCAAGCGAGGGATCAGCGCGTTCCTCGTGGACGCGAAGAGCGAGGGCCTCCTCGAGGAGCCGATCGCGATGAGCGTCGACCACCCGCTCGGCCGCATCACCCTGCAGTCGTGCCGCGTGCCGGCGGCCGCGCTGCTGGGCGAGGTGGGCCATGGCCTGCGGCTCGCGCTGGGCACGCTCGACGTGTTCCGGACCTCGGTCGGCGCCGCGGCGGTGGGCATGGCGCGGCGCGCGCTGGACGAGGCGATCGCGCGCACCACGACGCGCGTGCAGTTCGGCAAGGCCATCGCCGAGTTCCAGCTCACGCAGGCCGCGCTCGCCGACATGGCCACCGAGCTCGATGCGGCGCGCCTCCTCGTCTTTCGCGCGGCATGGGAGAAGGATCAGCCCGGCGCCGATCCGCGCGCGAGCGCCACGAGCGTGGCGATGGCGAAGATGTACGCCACCGAGGCAGCGCAGCGGATCATAGACCGCGCGGTGCAGCTGTTCGGCGGTCTGGGGGTGACGGATCGGTGCGTCGTCGACCGGCTCTACCGTGAGATCCGACCGCTGCGCATCTACGAGGGCACCACGGAGATCCAAAAGCTCATCATCGGCGGAGCCCTGGTAGCGCCGCGGGCGTGATGCTCTTCGAGCCGCTCACCGTCCGCGGCCTGACGCTGCCAAACCGGCTCGTGCTGCCGGCGATGGTGACGCGCCTGTCCGGCGAAGATGGATTCGTGAACGACGACATCCGTGCACGCTACACGCGCTTCGCGCGCGGGGGCGTGGGGCTGATCGTGGTCGAGGCGATGGCGGTGCACTCCGCGAAGAGCGGCCCGCTGTTGCGTATATCGTCGGACGACTTCGTCCCCGGGCTCACCGATCTCGCGCGGCGCGTGCACGACGCAGGGCCGTCGAAGGTGGTGCCGCAGATCATCCACTTCCTCAAGATCGCGCGCTCGGGCTGGCGGCAGACCGTCGATCTCCTGTCGTTCGAGGAGATCGACGCCATCGTCGAGGCGTACGGCGCGGCGGCGCTGCGCGCGCGGGCGTGCGGCTTCGACGGCGTCGAGCTGCACATGGCGCATGCCTACACGCTGTCGTCTTTCCTCTCACGGCTCAATCCGCGCAAGGACGCGTACGGCGGGTCGCTCGCGAACCGCCTGCGCCTGCCGCTGCGTGTGATGCGGCGCGTGCGCGCCGAGGTGGGGGAGGACTTCCCGATCGGCGTTCGCTTCCTGGGCGAAGAGTGCATCCGGAACGGCTACACGGTGCTCGATGCCGGCCCCATCGCCGTCGAGCTCGCGCGCGCCGGCGCGGACTACGTGTCGCTCTCCGCGGGCGGCAAGTTCGAGGACGCGCGCATCATCGCGGGGGAGCCGCTCTACCCGTACACCGGGTACTCGGGGGACCGCTGCATGCCTGGCGCGGCGTATCCCGACGGCGCGAACCTCGCCATCCCCGATGCCGTGCGCCGCGTGGTGCGCGCGGCGGGGCTCACGACGCCGGTGGTGGCGGTCGGCAAGATCGGCACGCTGGCGCTCGCGGAGCAGGTGCTCGCCAGCGGGCAGGGCGATCTCGTGGGCATGGCGCGCGCGCTGCTCGCGGACCCGGACCTGCCGAGGAAGTGGGCGCGCGGCGGCGAGGAGCGCGTGGTGCGCTGCATCTACGGGAACGTCTGCAAGACGCTCGACGAGAACTTCAAGCGGGTCGATTGCACGCTGTGGCCGAAGAAGACCGGTCAGGCGCCCGAGAGCGACGACACGACCGCGCCGGTTTGGCCGGAGAGCGGCGCCAGCCTGTCCGCCGATGCGAAGGACGGGCGCGTTCTCCTGCGCTGGCACGCGGCGACCGACAACGAGGCGATGTATGGCTATCAGGTCCTGCGCGGCGAGCAGCTCGCGGAAATGGTGCCGCTGCTCACGCATCACGCGAGCGTGCGCGCGCAGTCGAGCCGCTACGAGGACGCGCGGGTGATGCCGGGAGTGACGTACCACTACGCGGTGCGACCGTACGACCTGGCCGGCAACCGCGGCGTGGTCAGCTCGACCGTGACGGTCGCCGTTCCCGCCTGAGCGGAGGCGCGCCCTACTTCTTCGCGGTCGCTTTCTTCTTCTTCGCGGACGTCTTCTTCTTCTTCGCGGACGTCTTCTTTTTCTTCGCGGTCGCTTTTTTCGACTTCGGCCAGCCCTCTTCCATCTTGTGATACGCGTCCTTCGAGATCGACGAGCGCTTCTTCGAGCGGCTCTTGCCCGCCTTCTTGCGCTTGTTGATGTTGTCCACGAGCGAGGTCTTCTTCACACCCATGCCTCGAGCGTGCCGCACCCGACGCGCCACCAACAGAGGCATTTTTCCGCTCGCAGGCGACGCACTCACGGGTTGCCTTCGCGCCGCGCGGCCCCACAAGCCCTGCTCTCGTACCGCCCTCAATGGAACTGAAGCGCAAGCTCACCGTGCTCGCCAACGCTGCCAAGCACGACGCCTCGTGCGCCAGCGGCGGCTCGCGCCGCACGACGCCGCAGGGCGGCATGGGCAATGCCGAGGGCATGGGGATTTGCCACAGTTACACGCCGGACGGACGCTGCGTCTCGCTGCTGAAGATCCTGCTGACGAACTTCTGCATCTACGACTGCCGCTACTGCGAGAGCCGGCTCTCGAGCAACGTGGAGCGCGCGCGCTTCACGCCCGAGGAGGTCGTGACCCTCACGCTCGACTTCTACAAGCGCAACTACATCGAGGGGCTTTTCCTCTCGTCGGGCGTCATCAAGAGCGCCGACTACACGATGGAGCAGCTCGTCGAGGTGGCGCGCTCCCTGCGTGAAGACCACGCTTTCGGCGGCTACATCCACCTGAAGGCGCCGCCCGGAGCCAGCCAGGAGCTCCTGGCTGCGGCGGGGCGACATGCCGACCGCCTGAGCGTGAACGTGGAGCTGCCCACCGCGGACGACCTCTCGACGCTCGCGCCCGAGAAGACCTTCGAGGCCATCGAGCAGGTGATGGGCGACGTGCAGGACGGCATCGCGCTCGCCGCGGATCGCTGCGAGCGGTGGGCGCCGGCCGGGCAAACAACGCAGATGGTGATCGGCGCGACGGCGTCGAGCGATCGCACCATCCTCGAGACCTCGGGCCGCCTGTACGATAGGTATGGGCTACGGCGCGTGTATTATGCAGCGTTCAGCCCGATCGTCCATGCGGACCGCTGGCTGCCCGGCGTGGCGCCGCCGCTCGTGCGCGAGCATCGGCTCTACGAGGCCGACTGGCTCGTGCGGCAGTACGGCTTCGGGCTCGCGGAGCTGTTCGACGGCGCCGCGGAGGCAGGCGAGGACGCGTCGAACCTCGATCTCGAAATCGACCCCAAGCTCGCGTGGGCGCTGCGGCATCGCGCCCTGTTTCCCGTCGACGTGAACGTGGCGCCGCGCGAGCTGCTCGTGCGCGTGCCGGGGCTCGGGATCCGCAACGTCGAGCGCATCGTGCAGGCGCGCCGGCATCGCGCGCTGCGTATCGCCGATCTGCGGCGCCTGCGCGTCGCGCTGCGGAGGGCAGCTCCGTTCCTCACCACCGCTGACGGCGTGGGTGACGCCCGCCACATCGACGACCTCGATCTCCGGCGACGCGTTCGTCCCGCCGAGCAGCTCGCGCTCTTCGCGGCCACGCGGCACGCCACGACGGGCGAGCTGTGATCGTCGCCACCATCGCGCCGACGTTCGCGGCATTCCGGCAGCGGGCGCGGGGTCTGCTCGCCGACCACGTTCCGCCGGCGGAGGTCGTCTGGCAGGATGGCCACGGCTCGCTCTCGCTCTTCGGAGGCGCGGCGCCGCCGGACGCGGGCCGTGCGGTGGCAGTGCCTGGGGCGAGCACGCCCACGTCGCGAGTACCCGCGGCCTTCGTGCGCCAAGGCGAGCTCGCCGCGCTGCACCGCGACGAGGATCGGTGGGACCTCCTCTACCGCATCGCCTCGCGCCTCGTGCACGGCGAGCCCGAGCTCCTCGAGGTCGCCACCGATGTGGATGTCGTTCGCCTCTCGCGGCTCGTCGCCGACGTGAAGCGCGACGAGCACCGCATGCACGCGTTTCTGCGCTTCCGCCGCGTGGAACGGGCGAGCGAGGACGGGGAGCCGGAGTCGTTCGTCGCGTGGTACGCGCCGGAGCACCACATCGTCGCGCTCGCTGCCCCGCACTTCGCTCGCCGCTACCCGAGCCTGCGCTGGGTGATCCTGAGCCCGCAGGCGAGCGCGGTGTGGGACGGCACGACGCTCCGCTTCGGGGCGGGTGCGCCGCGCGAGGCCGCGCCGAACACCGACGAGCTCGAGGAGCTGTTCCGCGCGTACTACGGCGCAATCTTCAACCCCGCGCGTGTGAACCCTGCGCTCTTCGAGAAGCACGTCCCCCGTCGCTTCCAGCAGGAGATGCCGGAGATCACGACCGTCCGCGCGCTGATCAACGCCGCGCCGCAGCGCGCGACGGCCATGGCGGCGAAGCGCGTCTCACCCTCGCTGGCGTTCGTTCCGCCTGCCGCGGACCATGCCGCGCTGGCCCGCGCTGCGCAGGGCTGCACCGCCTGTCCGATCCACGCCGCGGCGACGCAGACGGTGTTCGGCGAGGGGCCGGTGACGGCGCGCGTGGTGCTGGTCGGCGAGCAGCCGGGGGATCGCGAGGATCAGCAGGGCCATCCGTTCGTGGGGCCGGCGGGCCAGCTGCTCGACGAGGTGCTGGCGAGCGCGGGCATCGCGCGCTCCGATCTTTACGTGACGAACGCGGTGAAGCACTTCAAGTGGGAGCCACGAGGCAAGCGCCGCATCCATTCGAAGCCGAACGCGATGGAGGTGCACGCGTGCAACGGTTGGCTGGAGGCGGAGCTGGCGCTGGTGAAGCCAGAGGTCATCGTGTGCCTGGGCGCGACCGCAGCGCAGGCGTTCCTCGGCCGCGCGTTCAAGGTGACGCAGCGGCGCGGGCAGCTCCTCGCCGGCGCGCCCTGGGCGAAGACGATCGTGGCGACGCACCATCCGTCGGCGCTGCTGCGCATGGAGGATGCAGGGGCGAGGGAGCGGGCGCGGCGGGAGCTGGGGGAGGATCTCGCGCGGGCGTGCGCGGCGCGGTGATCGCCGCCGGCGCGCGCTGTTCGAGCGCCGTGGATCCAGGAGCGCACCGGGAGTAGAGCTGCGCTCGTGAACGCGCTCCCTGAATTGCCGCAATTGCCGCCGGACCTGAGCCTCGCCCGCTACTTCCTCTTCGATCGCCTGGCCGAAGGCATGGGCGCGCGGGTTGCCTTGCGCTTCGGCGAACGCTCGTGGACCTACGAGGCGGTCGCGCACAAGACCCGCAAGATGGCTGCCCTCCTCGCTGCGCACGGTGTGCGGCGCGGCGAACGCGTGCTCATCGTGCTGCCCGACAGCCCGCCGTTCGCGTGGACGCTCTTCGGCATCCTCGCGCGTGGCGCGGTGGTGGCGATGGGCAACCCGCACGCGCCGATCGAGAACGTCGAGTACCTCGTGCGCTACACGCGGGCCACCGCGGTCGTCACCATCCCAGAGGTGGCGGAGAAGCTGCGCGCGCTCGTCGAGCGGCCCGGCAGCGAGGTGCAGGCAGTGTTCGTGGTGCCCGACGTCGCGACCGGTGAGGATCCGGAGGCGCGCATCCAGGCGCTCGTGGGGACCTCGGGCGGCGCCGGCTCCGGCCGCCTGCGCAAGATCCTCGACCTCGCCGCAGCGCTCGACGGCGCGCAGGAAGCGGAGCCCACCGAGGTCCATCGCGACGAGCCCGCCGTCTGGCTGTTCACGAGCGGCTCCACCGGCGAGCCGAAGGCGAACCTGCATACTGCCCGCGACTTCGCGTTCAACACCGAGGTCTACGCGAAGCGCACCGTGGGCTACCGCCAGGACGACGTCACGGTCAGCGTGCCCCGCCTCTTCTTCGGCTACGCCACGGGCACCAACCTGATGTTCCCGTTCGCGGTGGGTGCCACTGCCGGCCTCTTCAGCGAGCGACCCACGCCGGAAAGCCTCGCGAACGCCATCGCGATGTACCGGCCCACCGTCGTCACGAACGTGCCCACCATGCTCGGCAAGCTGCTCGAGCACGACGCCGCGCTCACCGCGGCCGGTAAGCCAGGGCTCGACCTCTCGAGCCTGCGCTTCTCGCTCTCCGCCGGCGAGGCCTTGCCCGGCCCGCTGCTCACGCGCTGGCTCGAGCGCTTTCACAGCGAGGTCTACGACGGGATCGGCTCGGCGGAGATGTTCCACATCTACGCGTCCAACCGCCCGGGCGACGTGAAGGTCGGCTCGCTCGGCAAGGCGGTGGAGGGGTACGAGCTGCGCGTGCTGCCCGAGGAGGCCGAAGGCCCTGGCGCCGCGCGCTGCGCGCCCGGCGAGATCGGCGTGCTCTGGGTCAAGGGCGACAGCGTGAGCCAGGGGTACTGGCTCGATCGCGACAGGAGCTGGAAGGTGTTCCACGGCCACTGGTGCCGCACCGGCGATCTCTTCCACGTTGACGAGTCCGGCTACCTCTACTTCGCGGGCCGCGCCGACGACCTGCTGAAGGTCGGCGGCCAGTGGGTGGCGCCGCTCCAGGTCGAGGAGTGCATGCTCGGCCATGCGGCGGTGGCCGCGTGCGCCGTCATCGGCGTCGACGACGAAGGGCTGATGAAGACGAAGGCGTTCGTCGTGGTGCGTGCGGGGCACGAGGCCACGCCGGCGCTCGGCGTGGCGCTCCAGGAGCACGTCCGGACGACGCTTGCAAAGTACAAGTATCCACGCGTCGTGGAGTTCGTCGACGATCTGCCGAAGAACGATCGGGGAAAGGTCGACAAGAAGGCGCTTCGCGCGCGGGACGCGCGATGAGCACACGGCTCGGCGCGCTCACGTACGAGGAGGTCGAGGCGCTCCTGGCGTCGGGCCGGGTAGTGGCGATCGTGCCGGTGGGGAGCGTCGAGCCGCACGGGCCGCATCTGCCGCTCGAGACGGACACGGTGATCAGCGTGACGTGTGCCTTCCGCGCCGTCGCGGAGCTCGCGGCGCGTGGGGTGAAGGCGGTCGTGGCGCCGTCGATCCCCTACGGTGTGACCGACTATGCGAGCGGCTTCGGAGGCGCCATCGGCATCCCCGCGGAGGCGCTCACGCCGCTGCTGCGCGCGGTCGCGCAGCGCCTGCTCGCGACCGGCTTCGCGCACGTCTGCTTCGTGAACAACCACCTCGAGCCCGCGCACGACGCCGCGGTGCGCGCCGCCATCGCCGAGCTGCCGCCGGGCGCGGCGTCGGTGGCGTGTCCGCTCACGCGCCGCTGGGGCCGTACGCTCTCCGACGAGTTCAAGCGCGGGGACTGCCACGCCGGACGCTACGAGACGTCGCTGGTTCTCGCGGCGGGCGAGGACGTCCGGGCCTCGTTCGGCGCGCTGCCGACCCTCGGCCTGAGCCTCTCCGAGGCCATCACGTCCGGCAAGTCGACGTTCGCCGAGATCGGGATGGACCGCGCGTACACCGGCGCGCCGCGCGAAGCGACGAAGGCCGAGGGCGACGCGCTCTACGAAAAGCTCGTCGCGATGGTCGTGACCGAGGTCACGGAAGGCCTCGCCGTTCTGGCGTGAGCCGCGCGTCAGGCGTGCCGGGCGGGACGCCGCTGTCATGGCGCAGCGCGGAGCCACCGCCGATGCCGCGCGATTCTGACGGAGATCCACTCGGCAAGCGACGGGGCACGGGGCTTGCTGCTGGGCGCGCATGCCTTCACTATCCTTTCTTCTTCGCGTTCCTGCGTGCGCGTGCGCGCTTGCCGTCTTGTGCTTCGCATCCGCGGCCTCTGCCCAGGTCGAGTCCACGCCCGACCTCACGCCTGACCTCACGCCCGACCTCACGCCTGCGCCTGCGCCTGCGCCTGCGCCTGCGCCTGCGCCTGCGCCTGCGCCTGCGCCCCAGCCCGCGCGGACGCCCACGGTGAAGGGGGATCGCGAGAGCTACTGGTACGGCTGGCAGACGCTCACCGCGGACGGATTGTCGGTGGCGACGATGATCGCGGGCGCCGGGCTCCAGAGCGCCGCGGTCGGCTGGGTGGGTGTCGGCGGGTACTTCGCGGCCGCGCCGATCGTGCACGGCGTGCAGGGGCGCGTCGGGGTCGCGTTCGGGAGCTTCGGTCTGCGCGCCGGCGCGCCGCTGCTGGGCGCGACCATCGGCTATCTCGCGGCGGGGCCGTGCACGGCGTCGGAGCAGGCGCAGCTGTTCGGCTGCATCTTCCATGGTTGGGGCGAGGCGGCCCTGGGCGGCCTCATCGGCGCGACCGGCGCCATCGTGATCGATGCTGCGCTACTTGCGCACGGGACGCGCGAGGTCACGCCGCTGCAGGAGACGGGGCTGCCGAAGCTGACGTCGATCGCGCCGTCGTTCGACCCGCGGACGCGTACGACGACGCTCGGCGCCGCCGGCACCTTCTGACGACCGGTGCTAGCATCGGCGGGCCTTGCGATTCCACGCGCTCGTTCTCACCGGCTCGACTCTCCTCCTCGGCGCGCTGGGCGCGGCCCGCGCGTCGGCGCATCCCGGCATCACGGGGTACTCGGGCAAGCCGTACAACGGCGTCTCCGAGACGTGCACGACGAACTGTCACGCGAAGGGCGGCGCCGCGCCTGCGCTCACCATCACGGTGCCCGCGAGCGTGCAGGCCGGCAGCACGAACGCGGTGAGGATCGTGGTGGCAGGCAACAAGCCGCGCACCTCCATGAACGCGGCGTTCAGTGACGGCGTGAAGACGACGAAGGGATCGAACACCGACACGCCGCTGCCGAAGGAAGAGCCGACCGAGATCGCCGCCGTCGTGCCCCCCCCGAGCGGCGCGACGGGCACGTACGACTTCACCTTCACGGCGCCGCCCGTGGCCGGCACGATCACGATGTGGGTCGCGGGCATGGCCGCGAGCGGTAACGGCACGAACGGCGACGGGGTCGCCGCCGCGATGCGCACCATCACGGTGACGGGGGGCGTCGCCGACGCGGGGAGCGATTCCGGTGCGCGGTCCGATGCGGGCGGGAGCGAGGGCGGCGGTCCGGGCGATGGCGGCTCGGGAGCGGTCGGCTCCACGGACGCCGGCGGTAGCAGCAGTGGCAGCAGCGGCACCAGCGGCTCCGTGCCACGCGGCGAGGATGCGCCCGACGACGGCGGCGGCTGCGGCGTGGCCTCGACGAACGACGCGCCAGGAGGCTTCGGGGGGCTCACGCTCGGCGCGGTCGCCGCGTTGGGCGCGTGGCGGCTGCGCCGCCGGAGCCCGCGGTCGCGATGACGTGGAGCGTGCGGCTCGCGAGCTTGCTGGCGATCGTGATGGCGTTCGCGACGGCGTGCGTGAAGCGCGACTCGACGGTGGAGAGCCGCCCGCTGGCCGACAACCTCGCGGCGTACTGGACATGCACCGTCGCATTCTCGAGCGACGGTCGCGGCGAGGACGCGAACGAGGCCTTCACGTTCGTGCCGTGGTTCGAGGGCCGCGTGCGCGAGCGCGGGGTCTTCGAGCCGCTGGGGCGGGACGAGGGCGCGGAGTCCGAGGTCACGCTGCGTCTGGAGGCGACGACGGGCAACGAGCGCGTGGCGCTGCGCCTCCAGCTGGTCGATACCAAGACCAAGGAGCCGCTGGGCGAGGTCGAGGCGCTCGCCTCGCTCGCGAACGACGTCGACGCCGGGGAAGCCTCGGAGTCGAAGCGGGTCGTCGCGCTGCACGACGCTGCCGATCGGATCCTCGAGCTCCTCAAGGAGAAGCGGAAGGCGTCGTCGGGCAAGGCCCGGCGCCTGGCGGCGCCCGTGGCGGAGATCGATCCCGGTCCGGTGGCCGGCTCGGCGGTGTGCACGACGCAGTGCCACCCGCCTTCGTCCGCGGTCTCCACCCACGACGAGGAGTACCGCGTCTCCGCGGGCGTCAACGCGACGATGAAGG
>Ga0123336_10001783_pt1 | contig 19402 bp, 18 predicted proteins | sample SSSSmetaG_FD_96466 | JGI IMG/M metagenome (GOLD analysis project Ga0123336, IMG submission 96466) | Glacier valley bacterial and archeal communities from Borup Fiord, Nunavut, Canada, to study Microbial Dark Matter (Phase II) - ​SSSS metaG | ecosystem: Environmental > Aquatic > Freshwater > Ice... | reverse complement strand
GATTACATCGATGTCATTGATCAAGCTCATTACCTTTCTCTTTAATTCATCATAGATTGATGAAATGAGTTGTTTTAGTAATAGCTTTAGGTACAAACTTTGTCTGCTACCTTGTCTCCTTCCTATTCAGTTGTTAAGGTACTTGCTTGCAGCCGAGTATCTGCTTGGCTACATCACCATTATAGCATGAAGACACCAGCCTGTCAATACCTTTGTAGAGCAACTGCTGGAAGTGGTTTTTGACAGGTGGTATTTGGTAAGGTTTTGGTAAGGTTGGTTGTACCTGACCTGCGGTCAACTTCTTCGATTAGCTATCGGGCGGCTAGCGTAGCCTTGACCCTCTTCACCAGTTCGTCGTGCAGGGCGTGGCGGTTGCGCTCTTGTAGCTTGCCCGACCCTTGCAGGTAGGCAAAGTGATCGGTTAACCGCCCTTACTAGCTGGCCGTAGCGATCAGTTGCACCGAGGATCAGTTAGCGCGGCCACTCTACCTGGTCTACGTAGAAGGTGCTGGGCGCAGTGGGGTTGCTGCGGCTGAGACGTAGGCGCAGGCTGTAGGGGGACTGGTAGCCGCTGGGTAGAGTCAGGTTCAGGGTTGACCACTGACCAGGCTTGAGCGTAGCGGCTGGGCTGCGGTGGCTGCGCCCGCCCTCTAGCACCTCCAGCACTGCGCTGCTGGTGCCGCCATCGCCCGCAGCCACGCTGACCTCGGCGGTAAGCACGCCGCTAGCAGCTACTACTGGCACGCCGACGATCAGCAGTTCCGATCCTCCACCCGCCACGCTGATCTGCAAGGCACGTTCGCCAGCGAACTTCAGTGCGCTTGTAGTTGTGAAGCTGACGGCGGTGAGTGGCGTGTAGGTTGGCAGGGCTGCGCCAGTCGCCTCGTCCAACACCCACCAGCCTTGCGGGCCGCGTTCAAAGTCAAAAGGCAGCGCGAGGGTGTTGAAGGAGCGCACCACAAACAGCGCGAAGTCAGCCTTGCTGATCGGCGCGTGTGGTAGGAAGCAGCGATCCACCCGCCCTGGGATCGGCGTGGGGCAAGGGCCGCCCTCGAAGATGCCCAGCGGCGCGAGGGAATAGGTGTCCGTGTACCAGGTCTTGCCCGGTGAAATATCGGCGTAGACACGCTGGGGCGGCAACTGGTCGGCATAGCCCCGCGCCTTCTTGATTACCCGCTCGGTCTGGCCCCGCGTCACCTCCCAGGATGGTCGGAAGCAGGGTTTGCTTGGCACTGGTGTAGCTGCCATCACGCAGCGCACGGGGATGTAGCCGGTCAGCACCCCATCGCGCACGCCCGACTCGATGGCAACGAAGTAGGGGTCGCTGGCTGGCACATCGTAGAAGGTGTTGTCGGCTGGGCTGTAGATCGGGATGTTGTAGGCGCGTTGCAGTACGGCGGTAAACTCGTCGCGGCGGGTTATCCTGTCGGGGTCGAAGTCGTAGCTGCCATCGGCGTTGAGTGTGGCAGTCATGATACCGTGACAGACCACATACTGGGTGGCAGTGTAATACTTGCTATCCGCCGCCACATCACGGAAGCGATAAGTGGGGCAGGTGGTGGCAGCGACAGCTACACCCGCTATAGTACGTGGCACCGGCGCAGGCTGGTTGAACCACAGCGCAGCCAGGGTTGCCGCTGCGACCAGCAGCAACCCAACGACCAGGAGCAGATTACGATTGAGCTTCAAGATGAATAAACCTCTGTGGTTGCTACAGAGCTGTCGCTGCGAACGGTGAAGTTGCTGGCTCATTCTACCACAAGCGACAGCGGCTAACCAACGCTAGTGGCTGACCTCGGCGATCAGTTGCTGGGCCGCCGTAGAGATGTCGGTCTCGCGGCTGAGGAGGTCGTCCAGCAGTTTGCTACCCTCCGCGCTGTTTAGCCGCTGTAGGGCGCGGGTAGCTAGCTCGGCCTTTACCCGCTCTACCAGTTCGTCATGCAGGGCGTGGCGGTTGCGCTCTTGCAGCCTGCCCGACCCTTGCAGGTAGGTGAAGTGGTCGGCCACCGCCGCCGCCAGTTGCGCGGTACCATCTCCCTGGCTGGCTATCGTCTTGACAATCGGCGGCTTCCAGTCGTAGTGCGAGTAGCTGAGCATGGTGCGGAGGTGGGTAGCTAGCTTATCAGCCCCCTCGCGGTCGGCCTTGTTGACCACCAGCACGTCGGCGATCTCCAGAATGCCTGCCTTGATGCTCTGCACGTCGTCACCCAGCCCCGGCACTTCGACGAGGATGGTAGTCTGCGCCGCCTTAGCGATGCTAACCTCATCCTGGCCCGCCCCGACTGTCTCGATCACGATCAGGTCAAAGCGCGCTGCGTCTAGCACACGCACGGTGTCGTTAGTCGCTGCACTGAGGCCACCGACCATGCCGCGACTCGCCATGCTGCGGATGTACACGCCGTCGTCACCGTAGAACTCCTGCATCCTAATGCGGTCACCCAGCACGGCACCGCCACTGAGGCTGCTGCTGGGGTCAACCGCAACAATAGCCACCCGCTTGCCAAGATTGCGGTAGAAGTGGATCATCTGGTTAACCAGTGTACTCTTGCCTGCTCCCGGTGGCCCAGTCACGCCCAGGACTCGCGCCCCGCCCAGGTGCAGGTTGATATCACGCAGCACAGCAGCGGCACGGGGGCCACCGTTCTCCACCGTGCTGATCGCCCGCGTCAGGGTTAGCTTATCGCCCGCCTGTAGCTTCTCGACCAGTTCGCTCATCCCGGCTGCTCGCCCGGCTCGGCGTGCGAGGTCGCTACGCTGCCCGGCTCGACCGCCGCCCCGCTAGCCTGGTTGAGCTTGCTGCTCGGCTCGTGGATCGCATTGGGCTTGACGATATTGCGATGGTGGCCCGTCTCGTCACCTGCCAGGGCGGGGTTGCCTGCTGTGGCAAGGCCCGGCACTTCGCCGAGGATCGTCTCTACCGCTGGTAGGCTGGCAAGGCTGAAGCTTTCGCCGCGCTCTATTGCCGCGTGGCGGGCCTGTGCGTCGGCGGCGATCAGGGCTGCGATGCTGTCCAGCGTCGCGCCAGGGCCGAACACGGCACGGATGCCCCAGGCCCGAATCTGCGCCATGTCCTCATCTGGGATGATCCCGCCTGCGTAAACTGGCACATCCGCGATCCCACGCTGGCGTAGCTCGGCCATCACGCGAGGAAAGAGGGCCATGTGCGCGCCGCTGAGGATGCTGAGGCCAACCGCGTCCACATCCTCTTGCAAAGCAGCCTCGGCTACCATCTGCGGGGTTTGGTGCAGGCCAGTGTAGATCACCTCCATGCCCGCGTCGCGTAGGGCGCGGGTCAGCACCTTCGCCCCCCGGTCGTGGCCGTCCAGCCCCGGTTTGGCAATCAGCACGCGCACCTTGCGTGTACCCGGCATCGTCGTTGATGTCATTGTATGTTCCTTTCCTGATGGCTATGAACTGCTGCCTCGCGCATTGGCTCTGACTTCGCTGGGGCAGGCAACTGCTGGCGCAGGCGTATGCGGATAAAGGGCCGCTCGATCAAGGTGTAGAAGATGAAGGCTAGAGGCAGGGTAACAAGCATGGTGAGGCCGATGGCTGCCAGGATTGCCAACCCCTCGCTTGGCATCTGCAAGGCCAACGGCACGACTAGCTTGCGAGTAATCGGCTCATTCCACAGGTAGAGGCTGTATGATATACCGCCGATGAAGATCAGGAACCGCCCCGACAAGGCTCGCGCCCACCTAGGCCAGCCCAGTATTACCCCCAGCAGCAGCCCGCTGTAGCAAATCGCCATGATTGGTTCGCGGAAGAAGTAGTTGATCGTGTTCAGCGCGTCTGAGGGTTTGCTTGCATCAGCCGGGCGCATGACCACGTTGAGCAAGATGAAGGCCAGGTAGAGCGTGGCTCCCACCAGCCCTGCGATCTTGCCCAACCGTTGCGCCTGCGCCGCTGGCAGCCAGCTAACTTTGGCCTCGGTCGCCGCGATGTAGAGGATGCTAGCCGCGATCCCCAGCGCAAAGCTGCCGAAGTAGCGAGCCAGCGACAGCCCACCAGCGATGGTGAAGCCCTGCGTCGGCCACACGATCAGCGTCGTCAGCCAACTGTAGAGCGGTGAGGCCAGCAGCCCTGCCACAATCGCCGTTGTCAGCCAGCCCCAGCGTCCGCGCCTGCCCAGCGCGACCAGCCCCGCCGCCACCAGTGGTAGCAGCAGGTAGAACTGCACCTCAATCGCCATTGACCAGTACACTGGGTTGATCGTGCCAAACGTTGTAGGGTCGAAGTTGTGGATCAGCAGGAAGTGCTTGATCACGTCGGGCCACTTCTCTTGCTTCTCGATGTAGCCAGGGGCGATCAAGATGACGATCAGCAGCAGCGAGGTCCAGTAGCCAGGGAGGATGCGGAGGGCGCGTTTGCGGTAGAAGCTGGTGGGGCTGGGCTGCTGGCCAATGCTAAACAGCCGTCGGGCATAGGGCATGAACAAGAGGAAGCCAGAGAGGACGAAGAACAGGCTGACCCCAGTCGCGCCAAAGCCCCACACCGCCCGCACCTTCTCCGCATCCATCAGGCCAAGTGCCGTCCAGCCCCGACCTCGTGCGTCACGGGTCAGGGTATGGGTGACGTGCAGCATCACGATCAGCAGCACCGCTACCCCGCGCAAGCCATCGAGCGGTTGCGTGTGTTGGGTTGCTGCACTAAGCGGACGCAGGCGCGCCCACATCCGACTCCAGCCCAACCCCTCCTCCAAACCTGACCTCCTCTCAGCCGCTGTTGTATTGGCTAGAGCTAAACCTAAACCACATTGCTGTGGCGTTGGACTCCCCACACCTGCTTGAGGGCGGTGGTGATCTCGCCCAGGGTGGCGTAGGCGTTGGCCGCTTCAACCAGGGCGGGCATCAGGTTCTCGTCCCCGCTCGCCGCCGCCTTGACGTGAGCGATAGCGGCAGTTACCCGCTCAGCATCTCGTTCGCTGCGTATCTTCTGCAAGCGGGCCAGGTGCCGTTGCTCACCCTGCGGATCCATCTGCAAGATTGGCAGTTCGAGCGGCTCATCTACCACGTAGTCGTTCACGCCAACCATAATCCGCTGCTTGTTGTCGATCTCGCGCTGGTATTGATAGCTGGCTTGCGAAATCTCACCTTGCTGGAAGTTCTCCTTGATCGCAGGCAGTACCCCACCATACTCGCGGATGCGGTCGAAGTACTCATAGGCCCCGCGCTCAAGCTGGTTGGTCAGTGCCTCCACAAAGTAGCTGCCCCCTAGCGGGTCGGCGGTATTGATCACCCCACTCTCCTCAGCGATGATCTGCTGGGTACGTAGCGCAATGCGTACTGCCTTGTCGCTCGGCAAGGCGAGAGCTTCATCCATCGAGTTGGTGTGCAGAGACTGGGTGCCACCCATCACCGCTGCCAATGCCTGGATTGTGGTGCGGACGATGTTCATCTCTGGCTGCTGGGCAGTTAGACTGCACCCTGCTGTCTGGGTGTGGAAGCGCAGCCAGAGCGAGCGGTCACTCTGTGCGCCGTAGCGGTGCTTCAGTTCCCGCGCCCAGATGCGCCGTGCCGCCCTATACTTGGCGATCTCCTCAAAGAAGTCGTTGTGCGCGTTGAAGAAGTAGCTGAGGCGGGGGGCGAAGTCATCCACGCTCATCCCCCGCTTGATGCACTCCTCTACGTAGCAGAAGCCGTCGGCCAGGGTGAAAGCAAGCTCCTGCACGGCAGTGCTGCCCGCCTCACGAATGTGGTAGCCGCTGATGCTCACCGTATTCCAGCGCGGCAGCTCTTTGCTGCCAAACTCAATTGTGTCGATCACCAGGCGCAGGCTTGGTTCGTGCGGGAAGATGAAGGTGTTCTGGGCGATGTACTCTTTGAGGATGTCGTTCTGGATCGTGCCGCCCAGCTTCGCACGGGGGAAGCCGCGCTTCTCTGCCGCCGCGATGTAGAAGGCCCACATGATAGCCGCTGGGCCGTTGATCGTCATCGAGGTCGTGACCTGGTCGAGGGGGATACCATCGAACAGAATCTCCATGTCGGCCATGCTGCTCACCCCCACGCCGACCTTGCCGAACTCGCCGAGGGCCATTTCGTCGTCGCTGTCGTAGCCGTATAGGGTGGGAAAATCGAAGGCAGTGGAGAGGCCAGTTTCACCGTGTGAGAGCAGATACTTGAAGCGGGCGTTGGTCTCCTCCACCGAGCCGAAGCCCGCGAACATCCGCATCGTCCACGACTTGCCGCGATACATGGTCGGGTGGATACCCCGCGTGAATGGAAACTCCCCAGGGAAGCCGAGGTCGCGTTGGTAGTCGAACTCAGGCACGTCGGCTGGCGTATAAAGGCGGTCAACCGGCGTGCTAGAGGTAGTCATGAACAGTTTAGTCGGCTTGATCTCGCCGCCCTTCGTCAGGCTCTGCTTGAGGGTGCTACCCTCCCAGCGTTCGCGCTCCTTCGTTACCTTGTAGGTTGCGTCCTTGTCCATTACCTGCCTCCTCCACTACTTTGTGGCTTGAAGATTAAAGGTCATTGGGGCAATCGACCCTGCTTATTTCTCGCTGCCAGCTAGTGGCTTGGGCCTGCGCGCCTCCCAGGCCAGGTCGCTACCATCGTCGGCAGTGGTGGGGAAGCGAGGACGTAGCCAACCGGCAATTACCCAGCCGAGAGCTGCCCACAGCACGCTAGCTAGCGTCACCGGCCAGAGCAGTTCGAGGCTGCCCACGCTCTTGCTGCCAAAGCCCACCCCAGTGGTCAGGGCCATGATCGTGCCATAGTAGAGCGTAGCCAGGCCTAGCCAGCCCAGCCAGCCAACCCCCGCCTGTTGCCGCTTGATTGCGTAGAAGACGAGGACGCTAAGGCCGACATAGATGGCGATGAAGATCGCCTCTTGCAGCACCAGGGCGAGGCCAACTAGCGGGTTGCTGTTCAGTGCGTCCAGTTCTGGCTGCGAACCCAGTGGTACCCTGCCGCTGGTGAGGATGCCCGCGTTGGCGACCAGGTAGATCACGCTATGGGTCAGCGTCGCTATCGTACCATAGCCCACCCCGAAGCCAACCGCCCCACGCCAGCCGCCAGCCTTGAGCGGCCCAGCGGCGATGCTACCCACTACCAGGGCGTTGATCGCCCCAACCAGCAGCCCATCCCAGATGCTGAGGCTGACGGTGTTGAAGCCCCAGCCCACCAGCAGCTTGTGGATGTCTGGGTTGACCACACCCGTGATGAACGACTGAAAGAAGATTATCCCAATCCAGGCTACCATCCCCTGTCCAACATAGGGACGCGGCAACTTGTAGCGCACGGTGAGGATGATCGCGTAGACCACAACGGCGAGGCTGCCGAAGCCGGGGATCAGCAGGAAGGGGCCATAGTTGACTGCCACCGTGTTGCTGCCGCCGGTAGTGCTGGGTAGCACGGCGCGGCCTGCGTTCGTCTCTGCGCTAAAAGGCCCGTTGATCGCCAGTAGCCAAATCACGTAGAGGATGCCCGCCATCAGGACGCTGGCAATGAGGTAGTCTATCGGCTTGCGGTTGGTTTTTGCCATGTTGTTGTCTCTAGGAGTAAGGGCATAAACTTGCGCCCAGTCGCGCTGGCTTGTGCGCCTCCTCATTTTACCACTTTTGGCCCGGAGTCGCTAATTCGACTGCTGTCTAGGGTTGTGCGGAGCAGCTAGTAGCCTGGCTACTCTGCTTGCGATCAACATCGTCTGCTGGGTCAACCTGCTGGCTCAACTCGCGCCCGCTTTGAAGTCGGCACGCCAATCGGCATGGGGAGTACGGCTGGCTATCTCGTCGGCTAGGCGGTCGTAGGTGGGGGCGGCGAAGTAGTCGTCGGCGATCTCCAGGGTGTGCGTCTCGTCGGCCAGGGTGAGGGTGCGGCGAGCGGCAGCGGACGGCTGATAGTCCTCGGCTTCGCGCACCTCTGCCCAGGTGATAGTCCCCTGCACTCTCCCACCCCGTTGTACCGTCAGTTCCTCTGCGGTCAGTGCGTAAGAGAGCGGGGGCATGAACGCCTGCCAGCCACGTAGCAGCAGCAGCCAGAGGATGGGAAAGAGGATGCTTCCGCCATAAACAAACCAGTCCGCCAGGTTGAGCGCGCCCAGCCCGTACGTCTCGCTCACCCACAGCAGCCCGCTTGCGCCATAGATCACCGCTGGGCCGAGCAGCAGCCAGTATAGCAACAAGGGTCGCCTATCCTCCACAAAGCGCAACGCCGGTTCATCAAGCCCCTCGCTGGTCGGGGTGGCTGGCTGACTATCGGGGCGCAGGAAGGCGTAGAAGCTGGCGGCCAGCAGCAGCAGGTTGGGGCCAAGCCAGGCCAGCAGCAATGCTGTGCTATAGGTCAGCGGCGGCAGGCCTAGCCAGTGTGTGAAAGCCGACCCCGCCCCCTCCTGGGCTATTGCCCCACCAAAGCCCGACACCACATTGCTGGCAACCAGTAGCACGGCCACCGCCACGGCCTGGGCCAGCAGCATAAAGATGAGCAGGACAGCACGAGCAGCCATGCTCCCACGCTGCCGAGCGCAACGCAGGCCGAGATAGAGGATCAGGGTGATGGCAAAGAGGAGAATGAAGCAGAAGTCGCGTACTACCTGCGCGTCCAATGCGGTCGCGTCGCTACCATAGATCGCCGCGTGTCTGGGTAGGGTTAGCAGCAGCAACACCCCGTAGCTGACCAGCCAGAGGATCAGCAGCAGATAGCGCAAGCGGCTTTGGCGTAGGTTTGTTGGCATGAGAGGATTATAGCACAAAGGGGAGGTTAGATTTCCAGCTTCGCCTATTAGACTCCCCCATCCCCATATGCTATAATACCTCATCTGACCATAGTCACGACTTTCACTGACCGGGCGCGACGATACAAGGAGGTATCTTCGATTATGGATTTTGAGCTTACGAACGAGCAGAAGCTCTTTCAGCAGACGGTGCGCGAGTTCTCGGACAAGGTGATCGCCCCCGAAGCCCGCGACCGCGACCGCACCCATGAGTTTCCCTGGCCGATCATCAAGCAGATGGGTGAACTGGGCTTGCTTGGTATCTACTACCCAGAGGAGTACGAGGGTGCGGGGGCAGATACCATGTCCTATGCAATCGCCATCGAGGAGATCGCCCGCAACGACGGCTCGCTGGCCCTGACCGTGGCGGCCCACAACTCGCTTGGCTGCGGCCCGATCTACTACTTCGGCAGCGACGAGCAAAAGCATGAGTGGCTGCCGAAGCTGTGCAGCGGCAAGATGCTTGGTGCCTTCGGCCTCACCGAGTCGGGGGCCGGCAGTGATGCGGGTGGCACCCAGACTACTGCTGTCCTCGACGGCGACCAGTGGGTGATCAATGGCAGCAAGATTTATTGCACCAGCGGGCGCATTGCGGGCGTAACCACGATCACCGCCAAGACCCCAGGGCGCGGCGATGGCAAAACGATCAGCAGCTTCATTGTTCCCAATGGCACCCCCGGTTACGAATATGGCAAGGACGAGGACAAGATGGGCCTGCGCTCCAGCGTAACCAGCCCACTCTACTTCCACGATGTCCGCATCCCGAAGGAGAACCTGCTGGGCGACGAAGGCGGCGGCTTCAAGCAGTTCATGCAGATACTGGATGGCGGGCGGATCAGCATCGGCGCGATGGCCCTCGGTCTCGGTGTCGGCGCACTGAATGTCGCGCTCAAGTATGCGAAGGAGCGAGTGCAATTCGGCCAGCCGATCAGCAGCTTCCAGGCAATCCAGTTCAAGCTGGCAGACATGGCAACCGAGCTTGAGGCGGCCAGGTGGCTGCTCTGGCGGGCCGCCTGGCTGAAAGATCAGCACCGCTCCTTTGCTCAGGCCGCTGCGATGGGCAAGCTCTACGCCAGCGAAGCGGCAGAGCGGGCTTGCCACGCTGCGATCCAAATCTGCGGCGGCATGGGCTACACCAGCGAGATGCCGGTCGAGCGGATGTACCGCGACGTGCGCCTAACCGAGATCGGTGAGGGGACGAGCGAAATCCAACGCATTGTGATCAGCCGCGCTCTCTTGCGCGACGCAAAGAACTACTAGCCAGCAGCTAGTCAGCAGGCAGGGCGCAACCATGCAACTAGAGCGTATCGTAGAACCATCCCCCCTCGTGGGAGAAAACCAGGAGCGGGTGCAGGAGACGGCCCGCCGCTGGCTGCTGATCGCCGTTAGCACCACCGCGATCATCGGCCTGCTCCACCTCGGTGACCACATCCTGCGCGGCAAGCAGTACGTCCTGCCATACTTTGGGGCAGTAGACACGATTTGGCTGGCGATGGCGACATATCTGTTCGTTCTGCCACCCCTCTACCTCACTGCTCGTGGGCGGTTGCTAACCGGCTACTGGCTGTTTGCGGGGATGGTGGCTACGCTGCTAGTCGGCTTCGGCCACCTCAGCCCCTTCGCCTTCGAGTCTGTTCACACCATTTATATGGATCATGCCAACGATCCGCCTATCGCTGCCCTGTCGCTGATCCTCCTCTACAGCCTGTTCGCCAGCAGCCTCGCGCTGATTATGGCGGCGGTGCGAGTGCGGAGGTTGACGGGTAGCTGGCGGTGATCGCCGAAGGAGTAAGCCGATGTACCGTGACCGTCTAGCCCGCGAAGTCCTCAACAACAGCGGTGGGATCGTCCAGCGGGTGCTGCCGCTCACCAGGCTGGATCAACTGGTCTCCGCCCTACAATCTGACGGGCAGGCTGGGTTGCCGCTCGGCCCCAACGAGCCGCCAAGCCGCAGGCGGCGCATTCGGCGCAGCAGGAAGCAGGTGAAGCAAAGATGAACCTCGACCTCAACGACGAGCAGATCATGCTCCGCGATGCAGCCCGCAACTTTGCAGACAGCGAATTGCGCCCCATCGCCCAGGAGTGCGACGCGAACGAGCAGTTCCCCCACGCCGCCTTCAAGCAGATGGCCGACCTCGGCTTCCTCGGTCTGCTAGTGCCAGAACAGTATGGCGGCGTGGGGGTTGATACTCTTAGCTACATCCTGGTGCTGGAGGAGCTAAACAAGGTGCTGCCTGCGCTCGGCACTGTCGTCTCCGTCCACAACTCATTGACCGTCAGCGGCGTGGTGCGAGCGGGCAGCGAGGCGCAGAAGCAGCAGTATTTGCCCCGCCTTGCTAGCGGCGAACTGCTGGGAGCCTATGCGATCAGCGAGCCACAGGCGGGTAGCGACCCTGCCAGTATGCGTACTTTCGCCCGTCGTGAGGGGGACGACTACGTGATCAACGGCACCAAGTGTTGGATCACCAGCGGCCAGAACTGTGGCCTGATCCTGCTTCTTGCCGTCACCGACAAAGAGGTGAAGCCGTCGGCGGGGATCAGCGCGTTCCTCATCGAGAAAGACACGCCTGGGCTGCTGGTTGGTAGGCGCGAGGAGAAGCTGGGCTTGCGGGCCAGTGACACCACCCAGCTTGTGTTCGAGGATTGCCGTGTCCCTGCCACTACTCTGCTCGGCGCAGAGGGTAGCGGCCTCAAACTCGCTCTCAGCCTGCTAGACGGTGGGCGGGTTGGTATCGCAGCCCAAGCTCTCGGTATTGCTGAAGCTGCCCTGGATGAGGCGGTCAGGTATGCTAAGGGGCGTGAGCAGTTTGGCCGCCCGATCAGCGACTATCAGGCGATCAGCTTCATGCTGGCGGACATGGCGACCGAAATCGAGGCGGCCAGGCTGCTGATCTACCGCGCCGCCACGCTCAAAGAGCAGCGCGAACGGATCACCGCGCAGGCTAGCATGGCGAAGCTGTTTGCCAGCGAAGTAGCGATGCGCGCTGTAGACAAGGCCTTGCAGATACATGGCGGCTACGGTTACGTCAAGGAGTATGCTATCGAGCGTATCTACCGCGACGCACGGATCACTCGCATCTACGAGGGGACGAGTGAAGTGCAGCGTATGGTGATTGCTGCTCAGTTGCTCAAGGGCGAGTACGTCGCGGCGGTCTAAGTGGACAGGAGAATCGCAGATCGAAGGTCGGCGCAATGGCTAAGGCAGGTGTAAACTGGTGGTCGGAAAATATTTCGCACTGGCGGGCCAGCCTGGCACAGATGCGGGAGCGCATCCAGGCTGGCCCACCAAGATTAGCGCAACACCTTGATCATGTCGGCCCAACAGTTGCGCTGCTCGAAACCAACCCCGCTATAGAGGGGTAGGGCGCGCTCGTTCTTGCCCTCCACGCCAAGCTCCACGTGTTCGACCTGTGTTCGTAGCCAGCGGATGCCATCTAGCAAAAGCGCGCGCCCAAGGCCAGCCCGCCGCTGCTCTGGCACCACACCGAGGTTCTCGATCCAGCCAACCGACTCGCCCCGACGCTCGACCTCATCCGGCCAGATTACCGCGTAGCAGTAGCCAACCGCTTGCTCACCAGCGTAGGCGAAAATCACGCCGTCGGCCTGGAAGCCAGTCTCCTCGGTCAGGTGGATCGTATCCGCCAGGCTGCGCTGCACGCTGCCAAAGTGGTCGGCGAAGGTGACATTGCGGAGGTCGGTCAGCAGTTGCTCGTCCTGACCCAGCACCATGCGGCGGGTGGTGATCCCTGCTGGGTATCGTGGTTCTGGCACTGGTACGCCCGCTGCCAGGCGCATCGTCCAGGAGTAGCGGTCAAGCTGGTAGCCGCGTTGTTCCAGAAAGCTGGTCAGCAGGTCGTAACGGCTGCTGACCCCAAAGTAGAGCTTGCCAAGCTGCTGGGCCTGGGCCTGCTGCTCGGCTGCGGCGTAGAGTGCGCCGCCAACCCCCCGCCTGCGCTGGTCGGGATGCACCAACATATCCAGCCAGCCGAACTCGGTGCTTTCGCCCCGCTCAAGCGTGGCGTAGCCGATCATTGCGTCCTCGCTGCCGTCGGCCTTGCGCTCGAAGGCCAGCAACCAGGTGCGTTGGGCAGCGCGGGGGCTGCTGAACCACTCGGCCTGCTCGATGTCCGTGGTGCGGCTATCCTCCACCTTGTCTGGCTCTTGTGTCATGATCTCGTTGTACATCAGGACGTATGCGGCAAGGTCAGCCTCGCTGCCGGGGCGGATCAGGTAGGGAGCGGTTTGTGGTATAGTGTCTGTAGTCACGTTGGTTGTACCTTCCTCGTCGTGTGCTATACTGATTTTACCCGATGATGGCAGATGTTGGCACCAGTCTAATGGTGTATCCTGGCTGAATCGAAGAAGGAGACAGGGCGATGCAATATGCGATCTACACCCCCAACTATGGCGACTATGGTAACCCGCGCCTGATGGCCGAACTCGCGCATGAGGCTGAGGAGGCAGGCTGGGATGGCTTCTTCACCTGGGATCACATCATGTGGGACTCGCCAACCAACCTGCCGATGGCCGACTGCTGGGTGATGCTGGCGGCGATGGCAATGGCGACCACCCGCATCCGCCTCGGCCCGATGGTTACACCCCTGCCGCGCCGCCGCCCGCAGAAGCTGGCGCGGGAGACGGTCACGCTCGACCACCTGAGCGGTGGGCGGCTGACCCTCGGCGTGGGCCTGGGGGTGGACTGGTTTAAGGAGTACAGTGCCTTCGGCGAGTCGGCCAACGACCGCCAGCATGGTGCTATGTTGGATGAGGGCTTGCAGGTGCTATGCGGCCTCTGGTCGGCCCAGAAGTTTAGCTACCAGGGTAAACACTACCAGGTAAAGGAGATGCAGTTCCTACCTGCCCCCGTGCAGCAGCCGCGCATCCCCGTGTGGGTGGCCGCCATGTGGCCGAACAAGAAGCCAATCTTGCGGGCGGCGCAGTGGGACGGCATCTTCCCCATCGGTCAGATCAAGCCCGCTGACCTTAGCCAGATGGTGGCGATGATCCGCGCCGAGCGCAAGAGTGACGCGCCCTTCGCTGTCGCCTACATGGGCGGTACGCGGGACGCAAGCGACACTGGCGGCCCCTCAGCCTACGCCAAGGCAGGGGCAACCTGGTGGATGGAGAGCATCAGCAGCGGGCGTGGTTCGCTAGCCGCCATGCGCGAACGCATCCGCAAGGGGCCGCCAAAGTTTTAGCCAGCTGCTGTGGTATAATCAAGCCATGCTTAACCTCAGCGACATACGCGGCCTGATCGTGGACATGGATGGCGTACTCTATCGCGGCAAGACGGCGTTGCCTGGCGCAGCGGCCCTCTTTCCTGCGCTAGATCGCCTCGGCATCCGCTACCTGATGGTGACGAATAACAGCAGCCTCAGCCCAGCCCAGTATGCGGTGAAGCTAGCCGAACTCGGCATTGGCAACCTGCCGCCAGCGACGATCTACACCTCAGCCCTAGCCACTGCCGACTGGTTGGCATCCCTGCCAGCACACGCTCCTGGGCCAGATGGGGGCGAGTCAAGCAGCAGCTTCTACTACATCGGTGGGCGTAGCGTGCGCGAGGCGTTGGAGCAGCGTGGGTTTGTCTATGCCGAGCAGCGACCTGATTACGTGGTTGTCGGTCTCGACCCAGAGCTAACCTACACCAAGCTGAAGCTGGCAACGCTGGCGATCCGGGCGGGCGCAAGGTTCGTCGCTACCAACCCCGACGTGACGCTGCCAACCGAGGAGGGCTTGTCGCCGGGGGCGGGCGCGATTGTCGCCGCCGTTGTCGCCGCCACCGACGTACAGCCGACGGTGATCGGCAAGCCACACCCACCGATCATGGCCCAAGCGATCAAGCTGCTGGGGGTGCCAGCAGGGCAGGTGGCGGCCCTCGGCGACCGCCTCGACACCGATATTGACGGTGGCAAGGCGGCGGGGCTGACGACGATCATGGTGCTGACTGGCGTTAGCACCCTGGCCGAAGCAGAGGTCCGCACGCCGGAGCAGAGGCCGGACTACGTGTTCGCGGGGCTGGCAGAGTTGATCGAGGAGCTGAGATCATGGCAGTAGTAGAGAGAGGCAACACCTTCACGATCCTACTGGCGGAGCTTGGCTGGCTGGAAATCCTTTGCCCACACTGCCACAGCGAGTACATCGTAAGGAACCAGGCAACAGAAGCGCAGCGGCTGTACAATGAACTGGCCGCCCTACCAGGGCAGCAGAGAGTGTACAGCGAGCAGCCAATCTACCTTTGGCAGCAGCAGCTTGCAGCAGGTACGCTCACAGTACAGCAGCTACGGCGCAAGCTGTTTACCGATGCAGGGATTAGCAATTATTATAACGACTTTGTGACCGACTCCTACGCTCACGATCTGCGGACGCGCAAGCTGTGGTACTCTGAGAACCGGCTGGGGCTTGGTTTCAAGCACCCGGAGATAAAACTGCGAGCGGCAGCAGTAGAGAAGGCGAAAGAGATCGAGAAGCAGCTTGATCGGGTGGTACATGGTAAGAGTATTGCCCACAATATCGAAGCGATCCGCAACTACGGTGGCCTGCGCCTGGTTGTTGCGCCAGCAGGGGTGACGGCTGAGGGCTGCTACCTGTTCCACTCCACTCACAAGGCCAGGCGTATAAAGAACTGGTTGGCGATGTTGCAGTATGTGGGACAGATGACCGCCTATCTGCTCGATCTCCCTGGTGTGACTACCCATGTCTATTGTAGCAGCAATGGTAAAGAGCAGCTTGTGTACGAGCCGCTAGACAAAGAGGCCGCCAAGCGTTCACTGCACTACGCTAATGAGGAGCTACACCACTGGACAAGTGCGGCAGAGACCAGGAGCGGGGAGATTTTATGGACACTACAATCACCCAACAAGCGATCCGCGAGCTTGGCTACCCACGCTACGTGCGTACCTCTGACCTGGTGTGGCTGGTGAGCAACCCGCTCTCGATCTGGAAGCACATCCTCAACCGTGAGCCGGACACCCGCGACACCTACGAGCGGCTGATCACGCTGCCTGGGCAGCAGGAGCAGTACGAGGCCGATAGCTACAGCGAATGGCGGCGGCAGATAGCGGAGGGCAAGCTGACCGAGGAGCAGTTGCGCCACGCCCTTGTTACTCACTACGATCCCCGCTTCCTCGACGTGATGCTTGACCGCACCCTGCACGCCGAACCGTATCCCGCCGCCCGCGCCGCTGCGCCCTTTGGCAGCCTCTACCTGGTTGCGGCCCCCGACGGCTTGACCGATGAGTTTGCCTACGAGTTCCGCTCGGTTGGCACAGCCGATGCCCTAGAGCGGCAGTTTACCGCGATGCAGCTACTGTCTCAGCTTGATGCTTACCTGCTGGGTCGCCAGACTGCCGTTGCCCACATCTACGTGCGCCGCACCGCTAGCGACGAGCGCAGCGCAGAGCCGCTGGACGCACAACTGGCCCGCGACTTCCTGAGCAAAGCTGAAGCGATGCTACAAGAGATTTCGGAGCAGTTGGCCGCCAACTTCAAGCCGCAAGCTGCGTAGACCCACCCGTACCCTGCGCGGGGGCGCAGCAGGAAGACTGCCACCTCGCGAGTAGATCATCATAAAGGAGCAACATGGACAACACACTTGGCAAGAGCAACAAGCAGGCGATCCGCAGCGATGCCGCCCCTGCCCCCATCGGCCCTTATTCGCAGGCGATCCAGGTTGGCAACCTCGTCTTCTGCTCTGGTCAGACTCCACTAGACCCCGCTACCGGCCAGATACCCGATCAGTTGTGGGACATAGGCCGCCAGACCAGGCAGGTGTTGGAGAACCTCAAGGCGGTGCTGGCGGCAGCGGGCTGCCAGATGAGCGATGTGGTCAAGACAACAGTGTTTCTGCAACACATCAGCGACTTTGCTGAGATGAACAAGATTTACGCTGAATACTTCCCCACCGACCAGCACCCACCCGCTCGCTCCACTGTGGAGGTAGGTCGCCTGCCGAAGGACGCGCTGGTGGAGATTGAGTGCATCGCCACACTCGGCTGATCGCAACTTGCTCATCTCTGCCAAAAAAGGGTACGCAGCCACTTAGCCGCGTACCCTCCTCTGCACTGCCCCGTTGCAGGCTGGTTCGCTAGTGCGCTGGGTGGCCGCCGTTCAGTTCGACCTCGTGCTTGTGCTTCTCGATCACCTTCTGGGCAACGTTGTTGGGAGCCTCCTCGTAGCGGGTGAAGTGCATGGTGAACACCCCACGCCCCTGGGTAATGCTCCGCAAGTCGGCAGCGTAGTTCTGCACCTCGGCCAGGGGCGCGCTGGCCTGGATCACAGTGCTACCGCCACCGTCTGGGTTCATGCCCATCACGTGAGCGCGCTTGGTGTTCAGGTCGCTCATCACGTCGCCAGAGTAATCGTCTGGCACCGTAATCTCCATCTCGTAGACTGGCTCCAGCAGGATTGGCTGCCCGCTCATCACCCCCTGCTTAAACGCCTGGTTGGCAGCGATCTTGAACGACATCTCGCTGCTATCCACATCGTGGTAGCTGCCATTGATCAGTACGGCGCGGATACCCGTCACTGGGTAGCCAGCCAGCACCCCCTCGTGCATAGCCTCGCGCACCCCCTTCTCGACCGCTGGGAAGAAGTTGCGTGGTACTGTACCGCCCACCACCCGCTCGGCAAACTCGAAGTCGCCCCCATCATGCAGCGGCTCAAGCTCAAGGATCACATGGCCGTATTGTCCATGCCCGCCACTCTGCTTCTTGTGCTTGTACTCGGCGTGGCTCACCTTCATCTTGATCGTCTCACGGTAGGGGATGCGGGGTAGAGAGACCGTCACCGCTACGCTATACTTGCGCTGCAAGCGGTCGGCGGCGATGGCAATGTGGCTATCGCCCATCCCGCTGAGGATGATCTCGCCGGTCTGTGGGTCGCGGCCCTGTTGCAGGCTGGGGTCTTCGTCCAGCAGGCGGTGGATAGCAGTACCCAGCTTGTCCATGTCAGCTTTGGTCTTGGGCATAACGCAGGCGGAGTAGAGCGGCTTAGGGAAGGTGATGCCGTCGAGGATCAGCGGATGGTTGGGGCCGCAGAGGGTGTCGCCAGTGCTGGTGTCCGCCAGCTTGTTGATCGTACCAATATCGCCCGCGACGATCTCCTGGGTTGCCTCCTGCTCCTTACCGCGCTGCACATGGAGGGTGCCGAGCCGTTCCTGCTTGCCCTTGTTCGCGTTCAGCACGGTCGCGTCGCTGTGCAAGGTGCCAGAGTAGACGCGTACATAGCTGATGTGGCCCATATAGGGGTCGGAGATTGTCTTGAAGACGAGGGCGGCCAGTTCACCGTTTGGATCAGGGTGGAGGTCAACATGGTTGCCGTTGCCGTCTTGTGCGTCAAGGTCATAGTATTCGTTAGGCGCAGGCAGCAGGTTGGTGATCGCATCCAGCAGTTGGCTGACCCCGATGTTGTTGAGGCCAGAGGCAATGAACAGTGGGGCGATCCGCCCATCCTTCGCGCCGTCATGCAGGGCGTGCAGGATTTCGTCGTCGCTGATCTCCTCGCCGTCCAGGTACTTCATGGTCAGTGCGTCGCTGCACTCGGCTACGCGCTCTATCAGTTGCTCGCGGTAGGCTTCCGCGCTGGCCCTCAGGTCTGCGGGGATGTCGCCCTCCTCGAACTTACCGTCGCCCGCCCGCCCACTCGCCTGCGCGTAGGTGAAGGCTCTCATGTGCCAGAGGTCGATCACCCCGCGAAAGAGGCTGCTGCCGCCAATCGGTATCTGCATCGGCACGATCAGTTTGCCAAAGCGGTTCTGGATTTGCTCTACCGTGCGCTCGAAATTGGCGTTGTCTCGATCCATCTTGTTGACGACGAAGATGGCGGGCAGGCCACGTTCGCGGGCATAGCGCACCACCATCTCGGTGCCAACCTCCACCCCAGCCACCGCATCCACCAGAATCAGGGCTGCGTCGGCCACACGCATCGCCTCTTTGACTTCGCCGACGAAATCGGCATAGCCGGGGGTGTCTAGCAGGTTGATCTTGCAGCCGTTCCACTCCACGGGGGCCAGGCCGACGTTGACCGAACTGTGCCGCTTGACCTCATCGGGGTCGTAGTCAGTGACGGTGTTCCCCTCGTCAATACGCCCGACGCGGCTGGTCGCCTTGCCTGCAAAGAGCATCGCCTCGGTTAGCGAAGTCTTACCCGCACCGCTGTGCGAAAACAGGCCGACGTTACGCAACTGCTCCGTCTTATAGCTCCTCATTGAGTTTAGCCTCCTGGTGACAGTTGTTAGGATGTATCAAGCTAACACGCTCTGTCCCCTCGCCTACTACCTCCGAGTTTGTGGGGGCGGGTGGGGTAGGGCGCAGGCGTGTAATCTTGTCTCTTGGCTTAAAGCTGTTGGTAGTGGACATTATAGCGCAGCCGTCAAGGGTTTGGCAACGCAAGCAGCTAGCCTTGAAATGGTTATCTGTATCCCATAACTAGGGTCTTCCATCACTCATTCGGCAAAACCGCAGGCGCAGACTGCTACATGGCAACGAGTTCTGTGCTACGATAGCATTATGGCAAAGAGAAGTCAGCAGCTAACTAGCTGAACCTGAAGGAGGGACAAAATGAAGGCCCATAACTTGGCTGTCTACCTGGTGTTGTCTGCTGTCATGGTAACAGCACTGACCCTGGCTGCTTGCTCCTCGTCGGTGCCGTCTGCACCGGCAGTGAGTTCGCCCCTCAACACGCCTACCATCTC
>Ga0123336_10001782_pt1 | contig 19436 bp, 16 predicted proteins | sample SSSSmetaG_FD_96466 | JGI IMG/M metagenome (GOLD analysis project Ga0123336, IMG submission 96466) | Glacier valley bacterial and archeal communities from Borup Fiord, Nunavut, Canada, to study Microbial Dark Matter (Phase II) - ​SSSS metaG | ecosystem: Environmental > Aquatic > Freshwater > Ice... | reverse complement strand
GCGACGAGCGCGTAGTCGCCGGCGGGCTTGGTGGCGCTCAGCGTGTAGCGGCCCTCGGCGTTGCTGGCCGTGCCCAGCCCGGTGCCGCGCACCAGGATGGTCGCACCCGGCAGGCCCTGCCCGGCGGCATCCACCACCCGGCCCATAATCATAAATTGCTGGCCAGTGGCGGTCTGGCCTTGCGCGCGGCCGCCCGCCAGCACCAGGCACAGCAGCAAGCCGGTCCAGCGCAGCCAGGCCCAGCGTGACTTGTAAGAGTGGGGCATGAGAAAAAAGAAAAAAGGTGGGAGAAAAATGAAAGTTTGGCGCGTCAATAATACCACCCGTTCAGGTAATTCTTCACGCTGCTGGGGATAATTCTTTTCGCAAGTCGTTTGTGCGAGTGGCATTGTCGGCTTGTGCGGTAGGCTTTAGCCTGCCATTGAAAGAGCCGTGCGGGAAGCTTAAACTTGCCGTTTTGGTAACTCTTTGAATTACGAACGGCAAGCCAAAGCTTACCGCACGTTCAACAGCAGGCTAACGCCTACCGCACACTCACCCCGGCAGCGAAATCTTGCCCAGGCCCACGGCTGGCACCCGCTGCCGCCCGGCCCCGATGCTGACTGGGTGCCCGGCCACGGCTTCGTTGGCGAGCACGGCGAACAAGATGGCCTCCTTCGCATCCGGGGCCACGCCCAGCGCGGCGGTGGTGGCGAAGCTGGGGGCAGTGGGCAGGTGGCGGCGCAGGGCGGCGGCCAGCACCGGGTTGTGCGCCCCGCCGCCGCTCAAATACACCGCCGGGCAGGGCCGCTCGCCAAATGCCAGCCCCACGGCCTGGGCCACGCCGCGCGCGCTCAACTCGACGAGCGTCGCCAGCAAGTCCTCCAGGCCCAGGCTTTCGGTGCCGCTCGCGGCCTGGGCGGCGGCCAGATACGCCGGCCCGAATAGCTCTGGCCCGGTCGTTTTGGGCAGCGGGGCCTGAAAAAACGAGTGCGCCAACAGCGCCGCCAGCAAGCCGTCGTGGGCGCGCCCGGCCCCGGCCAGGCGGCCGTCCTCGTCGTAGGCCAAACCGGGCCGATGCTGCCGGACCAACCCGTCGAGCAGCGTGTTGCCGGGGCCGGTGTCGGTGCTGAAAGCCGCGCTCGCGTCGTGGCCGGCGCGGGGCAGATACGTGAAGTTGGCGATGCCGCCCAGGTTGAGCAGCAGCCGGTCTTCCTTCGGGCTACTCAGGAGCAGGTAGTCGCCGTAGGCGGCCAGCGGCGCGCCCTCGCCCCCGGCGGCGAGGTGCTTCTGCCGAAAGTCGCTGAGCGTGATGATGCCCGTGCGCACGGCCAAATGGTCGCCGTCGCCGAGCTGCAAGGTCGCGTTCAGGGCGAAGTCCGGGTGCTGGTGCTGGTGGCGCGGGGCGTGAAAAACCGTTTGGCCGTGGCTGGCGAGCAGGTCCACGTCGGCCGGGCTTACTTGCCAGGCTTTCAAACAGTCGCGCACGATGCCCGCGTGCAGCTCGGCCAGCCAGGGGTTGAGCAGCGTCAGGTATTCGAGGCTGACAGTTTCGCGGGCAAACACCTGCCGGATGCGGCGCTTCGTGTCCTCGTCGTAGGGCACCGTGGCGAAGTGCTCCAATTCAAACCCCATTCCTGGCCCAGCCCCCTGGAAGCGGCACAGGGCCACGTCCAGCCCGTCGAGCGAGGTGCCCGACATGAGGCCGATGACGCGGCGCGAGGGTTGCTGGGCCAGGGCGGCGAGGCGGGCGAGGTGGGCATTCATGGCGAGGGTGGGAAACGGCTGCCGCGAAGGTCGGGGACAGAAAAATTCTTCGGCCGTCAGAGCGGGCGCGTTGGGGCAGGTTCACTAACTTCTTTCGGTCTCACCTGCCAGAATGACGCGCCCGGTTCGGACGGCGACGTATTTGTGAGCCAACTCCTTCTCTGCTACTTATATCTCAGTTTATCGCATGGATGCGTACTCGCAAATCGTGGTGTCGGCCGTGGCGGCGGCTAAGGAATCGGTCGTCAAGATTGACGTGCGCAAGCTCAACAAGCAGCGCAAATTGACTCCCGCTGGCGCTGGCTCTGGCTTTTTGTTCGCCACCGATGGCTACGTGTTCACCAACTCGCACGTCGTGCACGGCGCGGCCGAGCTGCGGCTCACTTTCGCCGATGGCACCGAGCACCCGGCCACGCTCGTCGGCGAAGACCCCGATTCTGACTTGGCTCTGCTGCACACGCCGGCCACGGGCCAGCCGGCGGCTCGGCTCGGCGACTCGGCCCGCCTGCAAATCGGCCAGCTTGTCATCGCCATTGGTAACCCCTACGGCTTTCAGCACACCGTGACGAGCGGGGTGGTGAGTGCGCTGGGCCGCACCCTGCGCACCGAAACCGGCCGCCTTATCGACAACATCATTCAGACCGATGCCGCCCTGAACCCCGGCAACTCGGGCGGCCCGCTCATCGATGCCGACGGGCAGGTGCTGGGCGTAAACACGGCCACCATTCGCGGGGCGCAGGGCTTGTGCTTCGCCATCGGCATCAACACGGCTACTGCTATTTTGCCGGCGCTGCTCAGCGAGGGCCGGGTGCGCCGCGGCTACCTCGGCCTGAGCACCCAGCAGGTGGAGCTACACCCGCGGGTCATTAATTTTCACCAGCTTACGACCCGGCAGGCGCTGTTCGTGGTGAGCGTCGAAAGTGGCTCGCCGGCCGAAGCGGCGGGCCTGCGGGCGGGTGATTTCGTGGTGGCCTTCGCCGACCAGCCCGTGGCCAGCACCGACGACTTGTTTCGGCTGCTGACGGGCGACAAAATCGGGGCCTTCCAGTACCTGACCGTGCTGCGCGACCAGCAGCGCCAGAAGCTGGAGCTGCGCATAACGCCCGTGGACGGCCGGTTGGCAGCGATGACGAAAGAATAATTTTCAGAAACAAGTTATTGATGAGTAATGTGTTGCTGGAAGAGCCATCCGTCACTCCACGGATTATTCAGCCAAGCAGCAATCAATTCTGAACAGCGTTCAGTATATTTGTGGCGTAAACAGCCGCCGTCCTCTCATCCCGTGGGCATCACCGAACGCAAAGAGCGCAACAAGACTGAACGCCGCCAAGCCATCCTGGCGGCGGCGCAACGCCTGTTTAATGAGCAGGGGTTTGAGAAGGTGAGCATGCGCAACATCGCGGAGGCCATCGAGTACAGTCCGGCTACCATCTATTTGTATTTCAAGGATAAGAACGAGCTGCTGTTCGCGCTCCAAAACCAGGCGTTCGGGCAACTCCGGCAGGCGTTTGAGTCGGTGTTCAGCATCGAGCACCCGGCCGAGCGGCTCAGCGCCATCGGGCATCAGTACCTAAAATTTGCCTTCGACCATCCCGAGCTGTTCGACTTGATGTTCTTGATGACCAAACCGATGGAAGCGGTCGAGGCCCGCGGCGAGGCCGCGCCCTGGGCCAGTGGCCGGGCGGCTTTCGACCGGGTGGTGCAGGTCATGCAGCAGGGCATGGATGCCGGCGTATTTCGCTGCCCCGATGCCGAAGTTGCCGCCCTCATGGTCTGGGGTCAGGTCCACGGGCTGGCGGCGCTCTTTCTGAGCAAGCGCCTGATGATATTTTCGGAGGACCGCCGCCACACCATCATGGGAGAAGCCATGACGCTGTTTAATCAGGTGCTGCAAGCCGGCCTGTAACTTTTTTTGCCTGCGTTATGAACACTGTTCGCTTTTTCACCGCTGGTTATCAAATTTGTATTTGGGTCGTTGCGGCGGGCCTGCTGATACCCCAATCCGCCCCGGCCCAGCCCCAAAACCGGACGCTGCAAGCGTATATCGAGACGGGCCTGGCCCAGAACGTGGCGCTCCGCCGCGAAGGCATCGCGGTGGCCAGCGCCGCCCGGCAGGTGCGGCAGGCGGCCGGCCTCTACCAGCCGCTGGTGCAGTTGGGGGCCACCTACACCCTGGCCCACGGCGGGCGCACGATTGACTTCCCAGTCGGCGACCTGCTCAATCCCGCCTACCGCGCCCTGAACGGGCTGACCGGCACCGGCGGCTTCCCCCAGCTCGCCAACCAGTCCATTCAGCTGCTGCCCAATCAGTTCCAGGAAACGCGGGTGCGGATTATCCAGCCTTTGTTCAACACCGATAGTTACTTCAACTACAAAGCCCAAAAGGAGCGGCTTTCGGCCCAGCAGGCGCGGCAGGCAACTTACCGCAACGTGCTGCGCCACCAGATAGAGGTGGCCTATTACCAGTACCTGCAAGCCGGCGCGGCCGTGGCCGTGTACCTCACCACGGCTCAGACGCTCGCCGAGCTGCTGCGCGTAAACCAGGCGCGGCTGGCCGCCGGCCTCACCACCAACGACGCGGTGTATAACACCAAAGCCCAACTGGCCGGCAACCAGCGCGAGCTGGCTACCGCCGCCAACCGTCGCCAGCTCGCTCGCACCAGTTTCAACTACCTGCTCAACCGCCCCCTCGACGACAGCATCGCCGCCGAAGAACCCACCGGCACCACGCTGCCCGCCCCCGTCGGCGCGAGTTTGGCGGCCCTGCGGGCCGCCGCGTTGCGGCAGCGCCCCGAGCTGGAGCAGCTAACCCGCGCTGAAGCAGCCAGTGGCCTCGGGTTGCGCCAGCGGCGGGCGGCGCGGCTGTACCCGCAGCTCAACTGGGTTACGGACCTGGGCTACCAGGGCTTCGGCTACCACTTCGACGTGCCCCAGCAGCGGTTTCAGCTCATGCAGTTTGCCCTGAGCTGGGACCTGTTTCGGGGCGGCATCAAGCGGGGCGAAGAGCAGTTGGCCCGCCTGGCGCTGGACGATGTGCAGGCCCAGCGCGCCGACCTCGTGAACCAGCTGCAGCTGCAGGTAACGCAAGCCGTTGACAACCTGGCCTCGGCCCGCGAAGCCGGTACGGCCGCCGCCGCCGCCCAGGTTAATGCCGAGAAGAGCTACGTCCTCGTGCGCCGCCGCTACGTCGAGGGCCAGGCCATCGGGCTGGAGCTGCTCGATGCCACCGCCCGCCGGACTACCGCCCAGCTCGCCCGCGCCATCGCCGGCTACGATGTCTTCATCCGCGAGGCGGAATTGCGGCAGGCATTGGCGGCCGAATGAGGTGCCGCATTCTCCTGTATAGTCATTTCAAAACAGGTTTCGCTCCATGAACAAGCACTTATTTTCCCTTCCCTGGCTCGCTGGCCTGAGCTTGTCGGCCGCTCTGCTTACCGGCTGTCAAAAAGCCAAGCCTGCGGCGGTCGAAACGTTGGCATCCTCCGTCGCGGCGGCCACCGACAACGTGCCCGTGACGCTGGCTCCCGTGCGCCAGCGGGTGCTGGCCCAGCCCATCGCGGCCTCGGGCCAGCTCAGCAGCGAAACCGAGGCCCGGCTCTCGTTCAAAACCGGGGGCATCGTGCGCCGGGTGCTGGTCAGGGAAGGCGACTTTGTGCGGCGCGGCCAACTGCTGGCCGCCCTCGACCTGACCGAAATCAGCGCCCAGGTGGCCCAGGCCGAGCAGGGCCAGACCAAAGCCCGGCGCGACCTGGCCCGCTTCGGCCGGCTGCTGGCCGATAGCGCCGCCCCGCGCGAGGCCGTCGAAAACCTGCGCACGGCCTACGCCGTGGCCCAGGAGCAGGTCCGCATCGCCCGCTTCAACCAGCGGTATTCTGAGATTCGCGCCCCGGTGGCCGGCCGCGTCGTGCGCAAGCTGCTCAACGAAGGCGAGCTGGCCGCCCCCGGCACGCCGGTTTTGTTTATGAACGCCACCGCCGGGGCCACCTGGGTGCTGAAGGCCGGCATCGCCGACAAGGACTGGGCGCGGCTGCAAGTCGGCGACGCGGCTACGGTCCTGCTCGATGCCTACCCCGGCCAGGAGTTCGCGGGCCAGGTGAGCCAGCTGGCCCAGGGCGCGGACCCGGCCACCGGCACCTGGCAGGTCGAAATCCGCCTGCGACCCCGCGCCGAAGCCCGCCTGGCCACCGGTCTGTTTGCCCGCGCCACGCTCCGGCCCCGCCGGCAGGCCACGTACCGCGTCGTGCCGGCCGAGGCGCTGGTCGAAGGCGAGGGCGAAAACGCCTTCGTGTTCGTGCCCGCCGGGCCGGGGCCGGGCGGCACCACCAAAGTGCGCAAGGTGCCCGTCCAAGTGGCCTTTCTGCAAGGCCCCGACGTGTACGTGCGCCACGGCCTCGACTCGCTGACCCGGGTGGTGCAGCGCGGGGCGGGCTTCCTGACCGAATATTCTACGATTAACGTGCTGTAGCCCCCACCCCTGCCATGCGCCGCTTCATCGAGTTCTTCGTTCGCAACCGCTCCTTCACGCTCATCCTGTTCGTGGCCCTGCTGGCGCTGGGCGGCAACTCGCTGCTGACCATGCCCCGCGGCGAGGACCCCGAGGTGGATTTTCCGACCTTCACGGTGGTCGTGGTGTACCCCGGCGCATCACCCGCCGACATTGAGGACCAGGTGGTGCAACCCATCGAGAAGCGGGTGAACGAGCTGGACCGCATCAAAAAAATCAACTCGACTTCGGCCGACGGGCTGGCCATCATCACGGTCGAGTACGACTTTAGCGTCAAGCCCGACGATAAGTACCAGGAGATGGTGCGCGAGATGAACGCCGTGCGCCCCGACTTGCCTGCCAGCATTCAAAGCCTGGAGGTCAAGCGGTTCCAGTCGTCGGACGTGAACGTTTATCAGTTTGCCCTGCTTGGCCCCAACGTACCCTACGAGCGGCTGGAGTTCTACGCCGAAAAGCTCCAGGACGAGCTGGAAAAGGTGCCCGCCATCAAAAAAGTCAACACCTGGGGCTACCCCCAGCGCGAGGTGCGCGTGGCCCTGAACGCGGAGAAGCTCCGCCAGAGCAACATTCCCGTCAATGCCGTGCTGGGGGCCTTGCAGAGCGAAAACCTGAACCTGCCCGGCGGCAGCGTGGCCGTGGGGGCGCGGCGCTTCAACGTGAAAACCAGCGGCGACTTTCGCACCCTGGCCGAAATCGGCAGCACGGTCGTAGCCGGAAATGGGGCGCGCATCGTGCCGCTGCGCGACGTGGCCGCCATTGGGTACGACTACGAAGAAACCCGCCACCTCACCCGCCTCAACGGCGTGCGCGGGGTGCTGGTGACGGCGAGCCAGAAAACCGGCCAGAACATTTTCGACCTGCAAAAGCAGGTGCAGCCCCGCGTGGCGGCTTTTGAAAAAACGCTGCCAAAAGACATTCGTTTGGTTACCAACTTCGACCAGACCCAGAGCGTGGGCCGGCGGCTCGGGCGGTTGGGCAAGGACTTCGGGCTGGCTATTTTATTGGTGAGTTTGACGCTGCTGCCGCTGGGCTGGCGAGCGGCGCTGGTGGTGATGATTTCGATTCCGCTCTCGCTCAGCATCGGCCTGTTTTTGCTCGACGCGCTGGGCTTCACCATCAACCAGCTCAGCATCGTGGGCCTGATTGTGGCGCTGGGCATTTTGGTGGACGATGCCATCGTGGTGGTGGAGAACATCGAGCGCTACCTGCGCACGGGGCAGGAGCGGCTGAGTGCCGTGATTGACTCGACGAGCCAGTTGGCGCTGGCCGTGATTGGCGTAACCGTGACGCTCATCGTGGCCTTCATTCCGCTGCTCAACCTGCCGGCCGGGGCCGGGGCTTTTATTCGGAGCTTGCCGCTGGCGGTGGTGACGGCCGTGACCGCTTCGCTGGTCGTCTCGCTGACCATCGTGCCGTTTTTGGCGAGCGTGCTGTTGCGGGCTTCGCCTAATCCGAAAGGCAACGTATTCCTGCGGGTGCTCAACCGGGGCGTGGATGTGAGCTACGGCCGGTTGATGCACTGGTCGCTGGGCCACCCCAAAACGGCGCTGCTCGTGGCGTTTGGGCTGGTGGGGGCGGGGCTGACGGTCGTGCCCCAGATTGGGTTCAGCCTGTTTCCGAAGGCGGAGAAGCCCCAGTTTTTGATTAACATCGAGATGCCCAACTCGGCTGGCATCCCCGAAACCGACCGCGTGGCCCGCGACGTGGAGCGGGTGCTGGCCCGCCACCCCGAGGTAACCTACTACACCACCAACGTGGGCAAGGGCCAGCCCGACATCTACTACAACGTGGTGCAGCGCAACGAGCAGGCTAATTTCGGCCAGATTTTCGTGCAGTGCCGGGCCGAAACCTACGACGAAAAAAACGCGCTGGTGCAGCGCCTGCGCCGCGAGCTGGCCACCTACCCCGGGGGCGCCCGCCTCGAAGTCAAGGACTTCGAGCAAGGTCCGCCGCTGGAAGCGCCGGTGGCCGTGCGCGTCTTCGGCGACAACCTCGACACGCTGCGCCAGCTCTCGCTGCGGGTTGAGCGCGAGCTGCGGGCCGTGCCCGGCACGACGTACCTCTACAACCCCGTCGCCAACCGCTCGACCGACCTGCAAGTCGTTATCAACAAGGAAAAAGCCGGCCAGCTCGGCATCGCCACCGCCGACATCGACCGTGCCGTGCGCCTGGCCGTGGCTGGCATTCGGGGGGCCGAGCTGACCCAGGGCAACGGCCAGGACAAGCTGCCGGTGAACGTGACGCTGGCCCGGCCGCCGGGCGGCTTCCAGCGGCTCGACGTGCTCGACCGGCTCTCGGTGGGGTCGGCCAGCGGCCAGGCCGTGCCTGTGCGCGAGCTGGCCGACGTGCGCCTGACCACGGCCGCGCCCGCCATCCGCCACCTCAACCAGGCCCGCTACACCACCGTCAACGCCTACGCCCAGGACGGCTACCTCTACGCCACGCTGCAAGCCGGGGCCGAGGCGCGGTTGCAAAAAATGACCTTTCCGGCCGGCTACCACTTCGAGATGGCCGGCGAGCAGGAAAACAAAGCCGACTCGTTCGCTGGCTTCGGCACGACGGTGCTGCTCACGGTTTTTGCCTTCGTGCTGGTCCTGGTACTCGAATTCGGCTCGGTGAAGAGCGTGCTGATTGTGCTCTCCGTCATTCCGCTCGGCGGCATCGGCGGGGTGCTGGCGCTGTACCTGTCGGGCAATACGTTCTCGTTCACGGCCCTCATCGGCTTCATTGCCCTGGTCGGCATCGAAATCAAAAACTCGATTCTGCTCGTGGAATACACCAATCAGCTCCGCGCCCAGGGCGTGCCGTTGCGCGAAGCCATCGAGCAGGCCGGCGAAACCCGCTTCATCCCGATTCTGCTCACCACGCTCACGGCCATCGGCGGGCTGGTGCCGCTGGTGCTGGAGCCGGCCCCGCTCTACACGCCGCTCGCGCTGGTGCTCATCGGCGGGCTGCTCACTTCGCTGTTGCTCTCGCGCATCGTTACGCCGGTGCTGTATCTGCTGCTGCCGCCCGAAGTGACCGCGACTCCGGTAGCGGCTCCGCTGCTGGTAGCCTGATGATGAGCCACTCGGAGCAATGCCGGGGGTACTTCGCAACTCAGCCCGAAAACTTATTGCTGGCCCCGCGGCGACTTACGAAGGAAATTCCCGAGGAGCGGAGCCTATCCTACGACGCGCTGCGAGCCTGGTAGCGCCGGTTGCCGCTTCGTTAAACTCACGGTAATCCGGCTAAGCAAACATTACCCCGTTGCCGTCTGCCAGAGCAAAAACCCGTTCAGCCCGATTATCAGCCCCGCCACCGCCCAGGCCACGGTCCGCACCAGCCGGCTGTTCACGAACACGCCCATCTTCAGCTTGTCGGAAGTAAAAAGCACCAGCGGCACGACCGCGAACGAGAGCTGCATGGACAGAATTACCTGACTGATGACCAGTAGCTTGCCCGCGCCGCGCTCCCCGTAAATAATGGCCACGACCAGCGCCGGCCCCACGGCCACAGCCCGCGTGAGCAGCCGCCGCAGCCAGGGCTTGAGGCGCAGGTTGAGGAAGCCTTCCATCACAATCTGACCGGCCAGCGTGCCGGTCAGCGTCGAGCTTTGGCCCGAAGCCAATAGGGCGATGGCGAACACGACGCTCGCCGCGCCCGCGCCGAGCACGGGCGAGAGCAGCCGGTGCGCGTCGCTGATGTCGGCCACGTCGTCGTAGCCCTTGCCGTGGAAAGCGGCCGCCGCCGTCACGAGGATGGCCGCGTTGATGAAAAAAGCCAGAAACAAGGCCACCGTCGAGTCTATCGTGGCAAACTTGATGGCCTGCCGCCGCCCGGTTTCGGTCGGCTCAATCTGGCGCACCTGCACGATGGCCGAGTGCAGGTACAGGTTGTGGGGCATGACGGTCGCGCCCAGAATGCCGATGGCCACGAACAGCATGGCCGGGTTCGTCACGACTTGCAGGCGCGGCACCAAGCCAGCGGCCAGCCCCAGCCAGTCGGGCCGAGAGGCGATAATCTCGTACAGAAAGCAGCTGAAAATCAGAAATATCAGCCCCGCGATGAGGCTCTCGATTATTCGAAAGCCTTTATTCTGGAGCAGCAGCACGAGCAGCACGTCGAGCGTCGTCAGGGCCACGCCCCAGGGCAGGGGCAGGCCGAAGAGCAGGTTCAGAGCGATGGCCGAGCCGATGACCTCGGCCAGGTCGCAGGCGGCGATGGCCACCTCGCACAGTAGCCAGAGCGCGATGGCTACCGGCCGCGAGTACGCGTCGCGGCACGCCTGGGCCAGGTCGCGGCCCGTGACGATGCCCAGCTTGGCGGCCAGATGCTGCAAGAGCATAGCGAAGAGATTGGAAATCAGCACGACGCTGAGCAGCGTATAGCCGAAGCGCGCCCCGCCGGCCAGGTCGGTGGCCCAGTTGCCGGGGTCCATGTAGCCAACCGCCACCAGCATTCCCGGCCCCCAGTACGCCCGAAACCGCTGCCAGAACGTGGCCCCCGCGCCGGGCATCGGGATGCTGCCGTGGACTTCGCTGAGCGAAACCGTGCGGCGGGCGTGTCGCCAGCCGGAGTCGGGGGCAAGGGGAGGAGACGTAGGGGTGGGGGCAAGCACGATTTTTAGGGCAGTCTAAATTTATTTTTTTGCTGGGCTAAATACTGTCGGGAGGGCGGAAATGTTGCGGGCTGTAGGGTAAGCTTTAGCTTGCCCTACGCCTCCCGTACCTTCGCCCGCATGTCTGCTTCGCCCGGCCTCAAGCGCCGCCTCGGGCTGCTCTCGCTGCTGGTGAGCGTGGTGCTGGTGCTGGTCAAGTTCTACGCCTACCGCCTCACCCGCTCGCAGGTGGTGCTCACCGATGCGCTCGAAAGCATCATCAACGTCTTCACCAGCGGCTTCGCGCTGTATAGCCTCTACCTGGCCGACCTGCCCAAGGACGAAAACCACCCCTACGGCCACGGCAAAATCGAGCACCTGTCGGTGGGCTTCGAGGGGGCGCTGATTTTCATCGCGGGCAGCTTTATCCTGGGCAGCGCCGCGCTCGCTTTCTGGCACCCGCACCCCGTGGCGCGGCCCGACTGGGGCGTGGCCCTGCTGGCGAGCACGGCCGTGGTCAATTTCGGCCTGGGCCTGTGGCTGATACGGGCCGGGCGACGGGTGCAGTCGGTGGCGCTCGTCGGCGACGGGCAGCACTTGTACATCGACGCGCTCACCAGCATCGTCTCGTCGGCGGCGCTCGTGCTGGTCTATTTCACGGGCGTGTTGCGCTTCGACGCGGGCGCGGCCCTGCTGCTGGGCGGCTTCATTCTGTATAATGGCTGGCGGATGCTGCGCCGGGCCGTGTCGGGGCTGATGGACGAAACCGATGCCGCCACCGTGGCCGAAGTCATCGCCGAAATGCAGGCCCAGCGCCGCCCGCCCTGGATTGACGTGCACAACCTGCGCGTGCAGCGCTACGGCGCTAACCTGCACATCGACTGCCACATGCAGATGCCGTATTACTTCTCGCTCGAGCATATTCACGCCGAGCTGAATGCCATTGAGACGCTGGTGCGCGCCCGCTTCTCGGCCGTCGAAGTCGAGATGTTCGTCCACGCCGACCCGTGCTCGTTCGCCGCCTGCTCGCTCTGCCTCATGCCCGACTGCCCGGTGCGCGCCCACGCCTTCGAGCGGGAGGTGGTTTGGGACGTGCAAAATGCGATGCGCAATCAGCGGCATCAGCTGGGGGTCAGTTCATAAACCTGCTTGCTTTGAAATACGAAATCAGCCCCGACCCCGCCCGGCTCGACGTAGTGACTATTCATCGCTACCTGAGCGAAGAATCTTATTGGGCCAAAAATATTCCCCTGAGCACCGTGCAGCGGGCTATCGCGCACTCTCTGTGCTTCGGGGCCTACACCCCAGACGGGCAGTTGGCGGGCTTTTGCCGGGTGGTTACTGACCGGGCCACGTTTGCCTGGCTCTGCGACGTGTTCGTGCTGCCGTCGCACCGGGGCCGGGGCCTGAGCAAGCGGCTCATGAACACCATGTTAGCCCATCCCGACCTGCAAAACCTGCGCCGCCACCTGTTGGCTACGCTCGACGCACATGGCCTTTACCAGCAGCAGGGCTATACCCCGCTGCGCCACCCGGAGCGCTGGCTGGAGCGGACGCTGGTGAACCCTTACCCAGCTCCAGCGGCCGAGTAACTACTTCGCCGGGCTCGTCCACTTGCTGTCGCGCACCCGAAACCGCCAGGGCAAGGCCACCGCCTCCGGCCCGGCGTACTCCAGCCCCACGCGTGAGCTGGTAATAACCTGCTCATCCGCAATGGTTTCACCCGCGTCTTCCAGCCACAGGCGCGGGCCGGTCAGGGTTTCGCCGTTCAGCTCGGGCGTGAGGCCGAGCGCTTGCGTGAGCAGGCCCGGTCCGGCCGTGAGGTTGCGGGCGGGCGCGCTCAGGCCCCGGCGGCGCAGCATGGTTTCGATTCCTGCAATCGGCTCGATGGCCCGGATGAGTACCGCATCGGGATGCTCGGCATCGTGGGTGGTGATATTGAACAAGGTATGCACACGATACACCCGGTACAGGTAGGCGTGGCCGCCGGGCTGATACAGCGCCCGTGCCTGCCGGGCCTTGCGTTGCAGGTGCAGCGTGATGGACGGGTCGCCCACGTGGCAATACGCCTCGGTTTCGACGATGCGGCCCGTGGTCAATTCGCCGTCGAGGTTCGTGCAGACGTGCTTGCCGAGCAAGTCGCGGGCGATGGCGAGCACGTCGGGCCGCTGGTAAAAACAATTATCAATTATCAATGGGCAATGAGCAATTGGCAACGCACGATTCGCGGGTGTCTCGGCCACTAATCCAGCGGTATCGATGAGGCGATTGCGCGCGACAACCGCGCTTCGCCCGCGTTGAACGGCGAGCATCGCGCATTGTTCGCCGCTCATGGCTAATCGGAAGTATCTTTGCGCCCGCCACGGTAACCACGCTCCGACGTTCGGGACGCGGTTTTAAAAGGGAATCCGGTTCAGAGCCGGAGCTGTCCCCGCAACTGTACGCGCCATATCGGGGTGGGCCACGATGCCACTGCCAGCGGTTGTTATCAGCTTGATAAACAACTTAAAAAGCTTGGTGGGAAGGCGGCTCACCCGGCAGCGCAAGCCAGGAGACCTGCCGTAGCCATTCCAGGTTCAGCGCTCGCGGAGGACGAGCGGAGAACAAGAGCACCCCGCCGCGCCGGCCCTGAGTTGGGCCGGGGCAGCGAGGAGCTTTTGGCCTCAACCCCCAGCAATTCAGCGGCTTTTTGGCCGAAGGATGGCGCGTGGGTTTTGAGCTGAATTTTCGCTTGAAAATTTAGTTCGTGTTGAAGAGCAGGTTCTTAGCCAACATTTATTCCGGCCTCTCAGGCGGGCGGTCGCGGTGCGTCCTGTTGCTCACACTGCTACCCCTGGCCGCTGTCGGACAGTCTGCCCCTGCCGACGAGAAACAAGACACAAGACACAAGACACAGGAAACAACCCTACGCCTGCCCGAAGCCCGCATCCGGGCCGTGGGGCCGGAGCGGTTCGCGGTGGGCAGCCGGCGGCTGGCGCTCGACTCGCTGACGCTGGCCCAGTACCGGGGCGCGTCGCTGGCCGAGGCGTTGCAGGCGCGGAGTCCGCTGTATATCAAGAGCTACGGGCCGGGTCAGCTGGCTTCCATCAGCTTGCGCGGCACGTCGGCGCGGCACACGGCCGTGCTCTGGCAGGGGTTCAACATTAACATTCCGTCGTTGGGCGAGGCTGATTTCGCGCTCTTGCCGCTGGGCGCGACTACCCGCGTGGCGGTGCAGCCCGGCCCGGCGGCGGCGCTCTACGGCAGCGGCACGGTGGGCGGGGCGGTGCTGCTCGACACCGACCCCGACTGGCGACCCGGTACTCGGGGCAGCGTGCAGGCCGACGCGGGCAGCTTCGGCACGCGCGGCGGCAGCGCCGAAGCCAGTGGGGTCAGCGGGGCCAGTGAGGTCAGCGGGGTCACGCCCCGGCTGGCCTGGCGCACGGCCTTCAGCGGGCGCGCCGCCCAAAACGACTATCCGTACTGGCTGCCCACGCCCGCCGGCCCCGAGCGCCGCCGCCTCGTGGGGGCCGCGCTGCTGCACCAGCTCAGCCTGAGCCAGGACCTGCGCCTGCGCCTGGGCACGGCCGGCGAGTTGAGCGCCGCCGCCTGGCTCACCGACACCGACCGCGAAATTCAGCCCAGCATTTACGCCGCGCCCAGCCAGGCCGGCGAGCGCGACCAGAGCCGTCGGCTGCTGCTCGGCTACCGCCACCTGGCCTCGGCCCGGCGGCAGTGGGCCGTGCGCGCCGCCTGGGTCGAAGACCGGCTCGACTACCGCGAGGGCGCGAGCGTGGACCGCTCGCTCATGCGCACCACCCAGGCCCAGGCCGAGCACACGCTGGCTTTGGGCAGTCAAGGCAGCCCCGCCAACCCTTGGGGCAGCCTGCGCGTGGGGGCCGAGATGCAGCACTTCGCGGCGGCCGTGGACGGCTACGACGCGGCCGAAATAAGGGAAAACCGGGCCGCCGCTTTCGCCCTGCTCCGCCTCGACCCGCGCCCCGGCTTGCGCCTGTCGGGCAATCTGCGCCAAGCCCTGCTGCCCGGCGGGGCCGCGCCGCTCAGCCCCACGCTGGGCATTGAATGGGACTTGATTAGCGATTTCAAAGCTTCAGAAGTAGATAATTACGCCACCAAATCACTCAGTCGCTCAGTCACTCAGTCACTCACGGCCACCGCCAGCGCCGCCCGCTCGTACCGCGCCCCGACGCTGAACGAGCGCTACTGGCGGCCCGGCGGCAACCCCGACCTGCGCCCCGAAACCGGCTGGGGCTACGAGGCCGGCCTGCGCCACCGTGCGGCGCTGGCTCTCGACCTGAACGCCAGCCTGAGCCTGACTTCGGAGCTGACCGGCTTTCACCAGCTCATCAACGACTGGGTGCAGTGGCTGCCCGGCAGCACGGCCGTCTGGAGTCCGCGCAACCTGCGGCAGGTGCGCACCCAGGGCCTCGAAGCCAGCACGACCCTGGCCTGGCGACGCGGCCGCTACGCGCTGAATACCCGGGCCGCCTATCACCTCACCGAAACCACCAAGCTGGCCGGCGCGCCCGCCGATGCCGACCCCGTGGGCCGGCAGCTGCCCTTCGTGCCCCGCCACCAGGCGGCCTTCGTGCTCGACCAGCAGTGGCGCGGCTGGGGGCTGAGCGCCCAGGCCGGGGCCGTCAGCGCCCGCTACACCGACCCTTCGGCCACGGTAGCGCTGCCCGCCTACACCCAGACCGGCACTGCGCTGAGCTACACTTGGCGACGGCCCGGCTTTGATGTAACTTCTTCGCTGCGAGGCACTAATTTATTCGGCCAAGCCTACCAAAGCTACCCCGGCCGGCCGGCTCCGCCCCGCGCCTGGCAAGCCAGCCTGCGCCTGGATTGGCGGTGAGGAGGTAAGTGGGTGAGAAGGTAATTGGGTCGTCCGTCATGCAGAGCGCAGCGAAGCATCTCGCGTGGTGCAGTAAACCCAATCGTCAGCAACGGGGCAAGCGAGATGCTTCGCTGCGCTCTGCATGACAATGACCCCAATACCCAACACTCAATACCCAACACCCAATCACCCAACACCCACTACTTAATTATGAAAAGCACCAAAACCTTCCTGCGCCCGCTACTACTAAGCCTGGGCCTGACCACCGGCTTGCTGGGCTGCGACAACCGCGACCCCGGCCCCGCGCCCGCGCCGACCGGCTCGGGGCAATATGCGTTCGTGCTCAACGAGGGTAATTTCCTGGGCGGCACCGGGGCGGTGAGCCGCTTCGACAAAACGACCCAAGCCGTCGTGCCCGACCTGTTTGGGGCGGCTAATGGCGGGGCCGCGCTCGGCAGCGTGGTGCAGAGCATGACCGTGGTGGGCCAGCGCGGCTACGTGGTGGTGAACAACAGCAACAAGATCGAGGTCGTGAGCCTGCCCGATTTCAAGTCAATCACGACGATTAACGGGCTGAGCCAGCCGCGCCACCTCACCCTGTCGGTGGCCAACCCCGGCCGGGCTTACGTAACCGAATGGCTCGGCGGCCCTTACCCGGCCCCGTACCTGCCGGGCCGGGTGAGCATTCTCGACCTGACCACCAACAAGATTCTCCAAGCGCTGCCCACCGGCACCAACCCGGAGCGACCCGTGCTGCTCGGCGGCCGGCTCTACGTGCCCAACTCGGGCACGGCCAGCCTGAGCGTGTTCGACGACGCGACGGGCGCTGCCCTCCCGTCTATTGCGCTGCCTAGTGAAGCCAGCGGCGGCCTCGTGGCCGATGCCAGCGGCAACCTGTGGGTGCTCTGCGGCAGCGACTACGTGAGCCGGCCGGCCACGCTCGTGCGGCTCAACCCGCTCCAAATCAACCAACAAACCCAGCTGCCGTTGCCTAGCGCGGGCGGCGGCGGCGGCCTGCTGCGCATCAGTCCCAACGGCCAGCAGCTCTACTACAACCACGACGAGGCCGAATACCGGATGAACGTTACCGACCCGGCCCTGCCCCCGAAGTTCTTCCTGAAGCGGGATTTTTACGGCTTCGACATTGACCCCGCCACCGGCCTGCTCTACGCCACCGACGCGCTCAATTACTCGTCGCCCGGCCGCCTCATCCGCTATCAGCCCGACGGCACCAAGCTCGACTCGGCCACGGTGCTCGTCAGCCCGAACGGAGTAGTGTTCTTTTAGTAGTCGTGTCGTTGTCATGCGGAGCGCAGCGAAGCATGACAACGACCCTAATCGGCTATGCCGTCGTGGTTTTTGTCGCGGGCTTTGGCGGTGTTCTCGAAAATCTGCTTGCCGGTGGGGCGGTGCAGCGTGTCGCGGCCGATGCCGGCGGCGGCGGAGTCGCCGTTGAGCGTACCGTTTTTATCGGCATCGGGGCCTTTTTTGGGCGAGGTCAGCTCGACGTTGGTCGAGCCGGCTTTGGTGCCGGTGTTGCAGGCGGCGAGCGAGAAAAGCGGCAGGGCCAGCAGGCCGAGCGCGCGGAGCTTAGAAAAATAAGTCATGGAAGAAAAAGCGGGACGGCCCGGGAGATTGCCCGCGCCGCGTGGGGTGGCAAGATAGCGCGCAAACCAAAACCTGGTTTGGGGTCGGCCGGTTGTCGTGGCCCCGACGGCTCGGCTCGCTCGCGGCCAGCGGGGTAAATTTGCCGACGCTATGGCCCGGTCTTCGTCTTTGTTTCGTCGTTTGCGCGCCCGGCTCGGGGCTTATCGCTGGCGGCGGGTGGCGGTGCTCGCCACGGTGAGCCTGGCGCTGAGCCTGAGCCTGATAGGTTATCTGTACGGCTTTGATAATCGGTTCGTGGGGCGCTTGGCGACGGCTTTTTTGGTCTGGTTTTGCCTGCTGAGCGTTACTTTTCTGGCCCTGATTCCGTTTGTGGGCTGGGCGGCCACCCACTGGTTCGGGCGCGGCTGGGCAGCTTCGGCCGCCGACGCGCCCGCCCGCCGGGTGGCCGCCCCGGCCCCGTCATCAGCCCCCGTCCGCCGTGTTCCTTCTCGTTTACCTTAACCGTTCCAACCCCGTGAAAACCCACCTGCTGCACATCAAAAACATGGTTTGCCCGCGTTGCGTCGAGGCGGTTCAAACGCTGCTCACCAAGGCCGGCTACCAGCCTACGCACGTCACGCTCGGCCGCGCCCAGCTCGCGCCCACCACCCCGGCCGACCCCAAAGAGGTGGCCCCGTTGTTGCGGGCCGCCGGCTTCGACCTGCTACTCGACCGCGCCGAGCAGCTCACCGAGCAAATCAAGGCCGTGCTCCAGGATTATCTGGAGCACCTGCGCACGGCCCAGGCCCCGCTCACGACCTCGGCTTACCTCGCCGACCGCTTCGCCACCACGTACTCGCACCTGAGCAAGGTGTTTTCGCGCACGGCCAACCTGACCATCGAAAAGTACCTGATTCGCATGAAGATAGAGCGCGTCAAGGAAATGCTTTCGTATGGCGAGATGACGCTCGTCCAGATTGCCGACCACCTGCGCTACTCGTCGGGCCAGCACCTGAGCAACCAGTTTCGGCAGGTCGTGGGCTGCTCGGTAAGCGAGTTTCGGCGGATGCTCCAGCCCGAGCGGCTCTCGTTGGATGCGCTCGGCTAAGAGCTTCGCAGCTAATCCATAATTTTTAAAAACGACCTTGCCGCCACCGGCAAGGTCGTTTTTTTGCTATTTAGCAGCTTCAGTAACCTCCACGGAGCGAACTCGGGACGAGGTTTTCGAGGTTTTTCGCGCAACCAGTCCGCCGAAGCCGGCCGTGTAGAGCGGCCTTGCCGAAAAGTTAGCCGACTCCGGCTGACGGCTTTCGCAGGCTTGACGCTAGGCTGTTGGCGGCGCTTTTTTCTTGGGAGTATGTTGGGCCTCTACGGCTGGCTACTGCTGCGGGCCTGGCTGGCACGGGCGCGCCCGTGCCCGCTGCCGGAGCCGCTGCCGCGCGTGAGCATTCTGGTGGCGGCCCGCGACCAAGCCCCGCGCATCGAGCGCTGCCTGCGGGCGCTGGCGGCGCTCGATTATCCGCCCGCTTGCCTGGAAATCCTGATTGGCGACGATGCCTCGACCGACGACACGGCGGCCGTCGTGCGGCGCTTCACCCACGACAAGCCCCGGTTTCGGCTCTTGCCGATGCGGCACCGGCCGGGCGCGGCCCGCGGCAAAAGCAACGTGCTCGCTCACCGGCCCCACGCCGCCACGACAGACTATTTCTTCATCACCGATGCCGACATGCGCGTTTCGCCCGACTGGGTGACGACGCTGCCGGCCGGTGGCGGGGTCGTGACGGGCATCACCACGGCCGAGGGCAACCTGTTCGGGCGCTTGCAGGGGCTAGACTGGCTCTTCGGGCTGAGCCTGGTGCGGGTGCTCACCGACTGGGGCCTGCGTGTGGCGGCGGTGGGCAACAACATGCTCGTTCCGCGCAACGCCTGCGAGACGACCGGCGGCTACAAGTCGCTCGAATTCAGCCTTACTGCTACTAATGTCGCTGGCCGTGCTAGCCTACGCGGCCTGGCTGGGGGCCATTACCTGGAAGGCCCGCCGCTACGAGTGGGCGCAGGGGTTGTTTCTTGTTTCTTGTTTCTTGTTTCTTGTTTCTTGTTTCTTGTTTCTTGTTTCTTGTTTCTTGTTTCTTGTTTCTTGTTTCTTGTTTCTTGTTTCTTGTTTCTTGTTTCTTGTTTCTTGT
>Ga0123336_10001780_pt1 | contig 19453 bp, 15 predicted proteins | sample SSSSmetaG_FD_96466 | JGI IMG/M metagenome (GOLD analysis project Ga0123336, IMG submission 96466) | Glacier valley bacterial and archeal communities from Borup Fiord, Nunavut, Canada, to study Microbial Dark Matter (Phase II) - ​SSSS metaG | ecosystem: Environmental > Aquatic > Freshwater > Ice... | reverse complement strand
GTACACGATGGCGCGCCCTGCCTCGCGCACCGCGTCCTCGAACGAGCCGTCGCGCAGCGGCGCCGCGAGATGCGCCGCCGCCTCGGCGGGCGCCTCGGGCCACGCCACCGCCTTGCGGAGGACGTCGAGCACACGCGTGCGCCGCGCGCGCCCGGGGAGCTCCCTTGCCCTCGCCAGGCGCTCCACGAGCGGCGCGAGGTCGGCATCCGCCGCGGCCTGCCCGCTCGCGAGGGCGGCGAGGAGAGATTCGATGCGCTCCTGCGCGAGGCGGCGGCGCTCGGCGCCCAGCGCGGTGAGCCGCAGGTAGGCCTGCTCGAGGTGCGACGCCGACTCCTCGCCATGCACGAGCCGCGCGATCTCGACCACCCCGTCGAACCACGCCTCGGGCGTGCGCGAGACGAGCAGGGTGGCTGCGGTCGCGAGCTCGTCGATGCGCTCGCGCTTCTTCTTCAGCCACGCCTCGTCGACGGTGCCGAACCGCGCGAGGGCACGCTTGTTGTCGCGCGCCATCGCCAGCGCGGGCGCGGCCGCGAGCGCCTTGAGATCGCGATTGGCGGTGGCGAGCAGCTCGCGCGTGACGGCGACGGGCGGCCGCGCGCTCGTCACCGCCCGGTCGAACGTCGCGCGGTCGAGCATGCCTTGGGCGCGCAAGCGCTTCACGATCGCATCGGGATCGATGACGCGCGTGGCCTCGGCGACGTGCACGCCGTCGGCGAGCCGCACGAGCGAGCCCTCGAGCCGCGCGAGCAGGAGCACGCGCCGCTTGAGGGTCTCCCAGCGATCGTCGCGGCGCTTGTCGCGCTTGTCGACGAGGGTCTCACGGGGCATGGCCAGAACCGACGATACCAGCTATCAAAAAGGCATGTCTGCCCGCGCCGAACGCGCTGCCGTCGCCGCGCCCGAGGTGCGCCTCCCCGCGCGCGAGGCGGTGGAGCGGGCGCTCGCCGAGCTCGAGCGGAGGTTGGGGCCGTCGAAGGTGGACACGACCGAGGCGGCGCGCAACGGGCACGCGGTCGACGAGAGCGAAGCCGTGGGCCGCGTGCCCGACGCGGTGGTCTACGCCATCGACACGAACGACGTCGCGCTCACCCTGACCATCGCCGAAAAGCACGGCGTCCCCATCACCCCGCGTGCGGGGGGCACCGGGCGCACCGGCGGCGCCGTGCCGGTAGCGGGCGGCATCGTCCTCGCGACGAACACGATGGGAAAGATCCTCGAGATCGATCGCGCGAACCTCGTCGCGGTGGTGCAGCCCGGCCTCGTCACGGCGGATCTCCATGCCGCCGTCGAGGCCGAGGGCCTCTTCTACCCGCCCGACCCGAACTCCCTCAAGACGTGCATGATCGGCGGCAACGTCGCCGAGAATGCCGGCGGCCCGCGCGCCTTCAAGTACGGCGTCACCCGCGAGTACGTGCTCGGTCTCGAGGCGTGCCTCATGGGCGGGCGGGTCCTCCGCACCGGCAAGCGCACCATCAAGGGCGTCACCGGGTACGACGTCACGGCGCTGCTCGTGGGCAGCGAGGGCACGCTCGCCGTCTTCACCGAGGCCACGCTCCGCCTCGTCCCGAAGCCGCCCGAGGTCGCGACCGTGCTCGCGCTCTTCGACGCCGTCCGCGCCGCGGCCGACGCCGTCGCGCGCATCGTCGCGGCCGGGCTCGTACCGCGCTGCATCGAGCTGATGGACGGCGCCAGCCTCGGCGCCATCCGCGCGCAGGGCGTGGCGGTCGACCCGCGCGCGAACGCCATGCTCTTGATCGAGGTCGACGGCGACGGCGCCGCCGTCATGGACGACGCGCTCGAGCGCCTCGGCGCCGCGCTCACCGAGGGCGGCAAGACCATCGACGTGGTGGCCGCGCAGGACGCCTCGCAGCGCGCACGCCTCTGGGAGGCCCGCCGCCAGCTCTCGCCGGCCACGCGAAAGCTGGCGAAGTACAAGCTCTCGGAGGACATCGTGGTTCCGCGCACGCGGCTCGTCGATCTGCTCGTCGCGGTCGATCGGATCGGTGAGGAGACCGGCGTCCGGCACCTGACGTACGGGCACGCCGGCGACGGCAACCTCCACGTGAACTTCCTCTGGAACGACGAGGGCGAGCGCCCCGCCGTCGACCGCGCCATCGAGGGCCTGATGCGGGCGACGATCCAGCTCGGCGGTACGCTCTCCGGCGAGCACGGGATCGGCGTCACGAAGGCGGCGTACCTCCCGCTCGAACAGTCGCCCGACCTCATCGCGCTCCAGCAGGATCTCAAGCGCGTATTCGACCCGAGCGGACTCCTCAACCCCGGCAAGATCTTTCCCACCGGCCACGGATCCTGTTGATTCTGGGCGCACAGAAAAGGTCATGAAGGTCGCGCTTGCTTGCCTCCGGCCCGTTTTGTGACCATCCATGACCGTGCACGACTCAATCTCACGAGCGTCCGAGAGCGCGACGCCGTCGAGCACGCCGCCGCCCTCTGCCCCCGAAGCGCCGCGCGCGCGCACCATCGACGACGTCGTCACGCGCGATCTCCTCGACTTCGGCGACGACATGCTCACGCCCATCGAGCGCTGGCAGATCGGCTTCGTGCGCCGCACGTTCGAGTCGCCCGCGTTTGACCGAGTCATCCGCGCGCTGCAGCGCCATCTCGGGGCGAACTGGATCGAGCAGTCGATCAAGAACCTCCGCCGCGTGCACGGCCTCGATCGTCTCCCCGCGCTCGGGCGTGACGAGAGCACCATCCTCGTCTGCAACCACCGCAGCTTCTTCGATCTGTACGTCGTCACCGCGTACCTCGTGAAGCGCGGCATGCCGCAGCGCCTCGTGTTCCCGGTGCGCTCGCAGTTCTTCTACGACCGTCCGCTCGGCCTCGCCGTGAACGGCCTGATGAGCTTCTTCGCCATGTACCCGCCGGTCTTCCGCGAGCGAAAGCGTGCGGCGCTGAACCTCGCCTCGCTCGACGAGGTGGTGCGACTCCTCCGCAACGGCGGCGCGTTCGTCGGCCTCCACCCGGAAGGCATGCGCAACAAGGGGGAAGATCCCTGCGAGCTGCTGCCCGCGCAGGGCGGCGTCGGCCGCATCATCCAGGCGTCGCGCGGCAAGGCGCGCGTCATCCCCGTCTTCATCAACGGGCTCGGCAACGACATCGTGAAGCAGGTCAGCTCGAACTACCTCAGGAGTGGCGCGCCGGTGACGGTCACGTTCGGCAAGCCCATCGATTGGGGAACGATGCTCGACGGGCCGCCCAGCCCGCGCCTGCACCGGCAGATCTCGGAGCACGCGCTCGACAAGATCCGCGAGCTCGGCGAGGAAGATCGGGCGATGCGCGCCCGCCATCGCTAGACTCGGCAGCATGCGTAGCCCGCTCGCCGTCGTCGCTCTCGCCTCCGCGCTCTCGCTCGTCGTCGTTGCCTGCAAGGATGGCAAGGAGCCCGCCGTGCAGAACACCACCGGCGCCGCCGCGACCGCGTCGCCCGTCACGCCGACCACTGCACCCGCCGCGCCCGCCGAGCACGCCGAGCACGCCGACGTGGGCAAGCAAGCGCCCGACTTCGCGCTCAAGGATCTCGACGGCAAGGAGGTTCGCCTCTCCTCCTTCAAGGGCAAGACCGTCGTCCTCGAGTGGTTCAATCCCGGCTGCCCCTTCGTGAAGGCGGCGCACACCAGGGGCTCGCTGAAGGACGCCGCGAAGCGCCAGACGAAGAACGGGATCGTGTGGCTCGCCATCAACTCCGGCGCTCCCGGCAAGCAGGGCGTCGGCGTCGAGGCGAACCGCGAGGGCGCGAAGTCGTTCGCCATGGATAACCCGATCCTGCTCGACGAGGCGGGGACGGTCGGCAAGACCTACGGCGCAACGAACACCCCGCACGTCATGATCGTCGACGGCCAAGGCACGCTCGTCTACCGCGGCGCCGTCGACAATTCGCCCGACGGCGAAGGGGAGAGCCCCACGGGCGGCAAGCTCGTGAGCTACGTCGACGCGGCGCTCGCCGACCTCGGCGCCGGCAAGCCCGTCGCCAAGAGCGAGACGAAGGCGTACGGCTGCAGCGTGAAGTACAAGAACTGAGCGGTCCCGTTCAGAAGTCGAGCACGACGTCGTCGAAGTGCGCGGTGAACGGATCGCTCGGCGGGAAGAGGTAGACCGCGCCGACGCGAATGGTCGCCTCGGTGCCGAGCGTGGTGTTGATCGGCGCGTCATCGAGCGCCTTCAGGCCGTCGAACGTCACGTTCGCCTTGCCGCCGGCGAGGTCGACGTCGATCACGATCTTCGTCCAGAGCCCGGCAACGGGCAAGCGCGTCAGCAGGTGGCGTGTCTGGGTGGAGCCCGCGAGCTCCTCGAGGATCGCGGCCGGGGCGCTGGCGTCGCCGTCGCGCAGGTAGAGCGTGAAGAAGTGGTTCGTCGAGACGTCGAGCGTCGCGATCGCCAGCAGCCCCTTCGTGATGATGGTGGTCGAGAAGCGTGCGGAGAACGCGAGCGACGCGCGCGAGACGCTGCCGAAGAGCGTCTTGCGCAGCGAGGCGTTGCCGCCTGCTACGCCTGCGTCGATGGCCTTCGTGACCACGATGAAGGAAGCCGGCGCGCTGGTGAAGGTCGCCTCGTCGAGGTCGATGACGCTCGGAGGGAGGACCGTCGACTGGGTCCAGTTGTTCAGGAGATCGAGATCGTCGAAGTCGTCGCAGAATTTCGGCGTCTTCGCGAGACCGGCGCAGAACCCGGAGGCCACCACGTCGGGCGCGGCATCGGCGGCGTCGCGCCCCGCGTCCGCCGGGGCGTCCGGGGGCCCAGCCTCCAACGGCGGGTCGGCCTCCGGGCCGGAATCGGCGATCTCGACCGGCCCCCCGCCGCTCGACCCGCATCCGACGGCTGCGGACAGCGCCAGGACGGCCGCCGCGCCTGCTGCCCACCCGAGAATGGACCGCGAGAACACCCGACCAGGATAGCAGCCACTAGGACCTGCGCCCGGGGCAAAGTAAGCTGCCCGCATGTCCAAGGAAGCCCTGGTCGGCGCCGTCAAAGAGATCGTCACGCTGGCGCGCAGCGGTGACGCCGAGGCCTCGTTCGACGGATACAAGGCGCTGTTCGAGCGTCCTGATTTCTCGGACAACCGCCCCGAGGATCAGCGCCAGGCCCTGAAGCTCCTCGTGCTCGCGAAGCGCACCGGAGCGAAGAGCGAGAAGCTGATCGAGGCGCATCGCTCCGCGATCGCGCCGCTGACCGACCTCGTCTCGAAGCACAACGAGCCCGAGGACTACGAGATGCTCGGCATCTGCCACCTCACGATCGGCAACGAGAAGGCCGCCGCGAACATGTTCCAGGAGGGCCTGACACTCGAGCGCGCGCGCAACGCGGGCTCCGACCTCTGTGGCCGCCTCATGACGCGCGTCTCCTCGCTCTGATGACCGCGCGCGTGGCGCCGGGCCGCCGAGCGCTGGGCCTCCTCGCGCTGGGGCTCCTCTTCGCGTGCGATCCCGCCGAGCGGGTGCCGCCGCGTGATCCGAAGACCCCCCGCTGTCCGCCGCCGCCCGAGCCGGCGTACCAGGCGGCGGTGGTGGGCACCATCGGCAAGCTCCATCTCGTCGAGAGCCGCTACCCCATCGCGAAGCTGGGGGACGTGCTCGCGGCGTTCAAGCCGGACCTCCTGCTCGTGGGCGCGCGCGTCGATCCGTTCCGCGAGGGACACCTCGAGGATGCCTCCTTCGAGATGACGTACGTGACGGCGCTCGCGAAGCAGCACCGCATCGACATCGAGCCGATCGACTGGTTCCGCGACCAGGATCTCGGGGCTCCCGAGGCGCCGGCCGAGCCGTGGGACGAGGCCGGGATCGCGAAGCGCGAGGCCGCGCTGCTCGCCGAGCCACGCCTCTTCACGTTCGAGGTCGCGAACGGGCAGGAGCTCGCGCAGAAGATCCTCCTCGCGACCGACGCCGACGCCCGGCACCGCGCCGGCAACCCGATCCCGACACGCCGGCACGCCTGGATGCAGCATCTCGCGGCCAGCGCGGTGGAGCGGCGCGCGCGACCGAAGAAGGTGCTCGCCTACGTCGACGTTCTCGATCGCCCGACCGTCGATGCGCTGCTGCATGGCCTCGGCTACGCGATGAAGGAGCCCGTGGCGCTCGTGGCCAAGGCGAAGGAGGAGATGATCTCCGCCATCCCTGGCGACGTGCTCGACGACTGGAAAGGGCAGCTCGCGCGCGCCCGCGCGAACGTCGAGAGCGCGAAGACCCCGCCGGAGAAGGCATTCTGGGCCGATCGCGCGCGCTCGCTGGGCGTCGTGGTCGACAAGCGCGGGCAGTGCTGCGTCGGGCAGTCCAGCGTCGACGCGGAGAAGTGATGCCGGCGCGCGGCGGCCTCGTCGACGTCGCCTCCGCCTCCTGCGGCGACGCGACGGGCACCGGCGCCGCGCCGATGCTCCTGCCGCTGCTTGCCGAGTCGCTTGCGCTCCGCCTCCGTGCGGGGGTCGACCGCCCGCAGGTCGACGCCTGGGCTGCGGGGGTGCGCGCGGCGCGGGCGTCGTGGATCACCGACTTCGGCGGCGCGCAGCACAGCGTGGGGCGTGCATGGTACACGCATCTCGAGCAGGGCCGCGCGGCGGAGTACTTCGCCGCCGTCGCCGCCTCGGACGCGACGGTGGAGCGCGTGTGCCCGGGGCTGCAGGGGGCGATGCGTGGGCTCGTGGCGCGCGTGGTGGGCGCGCCGGTGGTGGCGCGCGCGGGCTGGTGTGGCCCTGGCGTACACGTCTTTCCCGCGGGCGCGGTGCTCGCGACGCACGGCGGGGACATCCACTTCGACACCGAGGGCCTCACGCCGGCGCACGTGAGCGAGCGCCTCCCCGCGCTCACGGTGGTGCTGATGCTCGCGCCGCCAGCGCAGGGCGGAGAGCTGCGCGTGTGGGACGTCGCGTACGCGGGCACCGAGGCCTACGAGGACGAGGACCTCGAGCGCGCGAGCGTCCTCTGCGCGTACGCCGCGGGCGACCTGGTGGTGCTCGACAGCTACCGCCTCCACCAGATCCAGCCGTTCATCGGCCCGACGGACCGCATCTCGGCGACGTGCCACGCGGCCTTCACCGAAGGACGCTGGGAGACGTGGTTCTAGGGATCAGTTCGACTTCGATGCGCTTGCGCTCTTGCTCGCGCTGGCGTTCGGGGCCTTCGCCGGGATGTTCATCTCCGGGTATAGCTCGAGCGTCTTTTGATGGATCTTCTTGCCGATGATCTCCTCGAGCGCCGGGAACAGCCGGAAGAGCGTCACGCCCACGCGGTTGTGCCGCGGCAGGATGATCATCGCCTCGTTCTTCGCGACGAGATCCATGGCCTCTCTTGCGAACACGTTCACGTCACCCGGGCGGAAGCGTTCCCACCACGACAGCTTCCGCGCATCGGACATCTCGTAGATCGAGCGTCCCTGCGCGCCGCCGGTGAGGATCGGCGTGCGGATCGCGCCGGGACAGAGCGCCGTGACCCGCACCCCGTGCGGTGCTGCCTCGATGCGCATCGACTTCGAGAGCCCCACCACCGCGTGCTTCGTCGCCACGTAGACCGAGAGGAACGGGCTGCCGATCAGTCCCGCCACCGACGCAGTGTTCACGAGGTGCCCGAAGCCCTGCGCGATGAGGCGCGGGTACACCGATCGGATCACGTTCACCACGCCGTGGAGGTTCACGTCGATCGTGAGGTCCCAGTCGCGCTCCTCGAGGAGGTGCGTCTCGCCCATCACGCCCGTGCCGGCGTTGTTGAACACGTAGTCGATGCGGTGTGACGTCCTATGCACGTCGGCCACCATGCGCTCCACGGCGGTCTTGTCGCGCACGTCGAGCGGGATGACCGTGGCGCGCGAGCCGGCGCGACGAAACTCCTCGGCGGCCTCCTCGGCGAGCGCGGTCTGAACGTCGCATATGACGATCTCCTGAGCGCCGCGCTTCGCGAGCTCGGTGCCGATGGCGCGCCCGATGCCGGACGCTCCCCCCGTGACGATGCTCACCGAGCCCTGATACGTGCGGATCTTGTCGGTCATCGCTTCCCCTCCACGTTCGGCATCTTCGGACCTACCATGACCTCGCGCTCCAGGATGTCGAGCGGCAGCGGCCCCGATCGGAGCACCGACTCGTGGAACGCTTTCAGGTCGAACTTCGCGCCGAGCCGTGCGCTCTGCTTCTTGCGGAGCTCCTTGATGCGGAGCTCGCCGACCTTGTACGCGAGCGCCTGCCCGGGCCATACGATGTAGCGATCGACCTCGTTGACGACGTCGAGCTCGGACTTCGCGGCGTTCTCCATGAAGAAGTCGATGGCGCGCTGCCGGTCCCACTGCAGGTGGTGCATCCCGGTATCGACGACGAGGCGCACCGCGCGCCACATCTCGTAGGTGAGCTGGCCGAACTTGGCGTACGGGTCGTCGTACAGACCCATCTCCTCGCCGAGCGTCTCGGCGTAGAGCCCCCAGCCTTCCACGAAGGCGCTGTAGTCGCCGTGCCGCCGGAACTTCGGGATGCCCTCCTCCTCCATCGCGAGCGCGATCTGGAGGTGATGACCCGGCACCGACTCGTGGAGCGTCAGCGCGGTCATCTCCCAGCGCGGCCGCGCCTCGGGCTTGTACAGGTTCACGAAGAAGGTGCCGGCCCGTGCGCCGTCCTCGGAGGGCTCGCGGTAATAGGCGGTGGTGGTGTCGGGCGCGATGGCGTCGGGGATGGGCGCGACCCCGTAGGGCGTGCGCGGCAGGCGCTTGAACACCTTCACCAGCTGCGGATCGACGCGCTTGCTGAGATCGCGATAGGCCGCGAGCAGCTCGTCGCCGGTCTTGAAGTAGAAGCGCGGATCGGTGCGGAGGAAGACGAAGAAGTCCTTGAGCGGCCCCGCAAAGCCGGCGCGGGTCTTCACCGCCTCCATCTCGCCGCGGATACGCGCCACCTCGCGGAGGCCGATGGCGTGGATCTCGTCGGGCGTGAGCTTCGTGGTGGTGTGCGCGCTCGCCGCGTACGCGTACAGCGCGGCGCCGTTCGGCAGGCGCCACGCGCCGATGCCCTCGCTCGAGGCAGGCAGGTACTTCTCGACGAAGAACATGCGGAGCTTCACGAACGCGGGCACCACGTTCGCCAGGATCAGGCGTTTGGCCTCCTCGCCGAAGCGCTCGCGATCCGCGGCGGGGACCGGCGAGTCCTTCTTCCGGTACGGCGCGAAGAACGGGCTCTTCGTGGCATCGGTGACGATCTGCGCGTCGATCTGCGCGACCACGCGCTGCATGATCATCCGCGGGTGCACCATCCCGGTGCGGATGCCCTCGGTGAGGACCTCGAGGGTCGCGTCCAGGAAGCGCGGGAACGCGGCGAGGCGGCTGTTCCAGTCGGCGAAGCCCTTCGCGGTGTCGAAGGGCAGCTCGTCGGCGATCTCGTCGGCGGTCTGGATGCCGCCGCGCTGGTTGATCGGGAACAGGTTCAGGCGGAACGGCTGGCCATCGACCGCCGTCTGCACCTTGTAGCGAAAGAGGTCGTAGCTGAGCGCGTCTCCCGGGGAGAGGTCGGCGCGCGCGAGCCGCGAGACCTTCGCGAGCAGCTCACGGTCGTGCGCCTCGCGGCGGGCCTGCGCGGCGAGGCTAGGGTCGTCCCATTTCGCGTCGAACCGGTGGTCGCCGGTGCTCGAGGCCCAGACCGGCGACTCGGCGAGCTCGTGCTCCCACTCCTCGGCGAAGAGCGTGTGGAGTGCACGCGTCGTGGGGTTCGCGGCGGCGGCTGCGGGGGCGCTCGGGCCATCGACGCAGCCCGGCAAGACCATGCTCGATCCGATCATCCCCAGCACCAGACCCCTGGAAACAAGCGCGCGCACGTTGTCCAGGGCGGTCACCATGGCGGCGGAGCATGCCTCGTCCGACCTCCGGCAGGAAGCGCCAAGACCTGGCCTCCGCCGTGCCCGATGCTAGGATCCGCCCCCCATGTCAGTACCCGCGAATGGCCCTCGTTTTCTCGTGATGGGATGTGGCGCGATCGGTGGCGTCCTCACGGGGTGTCTCGCGGAGACCGGGCAGGACGTGACGGTGGTGACCACCAACGAGACCATCCACGCGGCGTTGAAGGACCGCGGGCTGACGCTCGTGGGCGAAGGCGCGGCGCGTCACGTGCCGACGTCCTCCTTCTTCCACGTCTCGTTCGGCGTGCCGGACGCGAGCGCGGGAAAGTACGACTACGTACTGCTCGCCACGCAGCCGCCGCAGGTCGAGGAGGCGGCGGAGATGGCGGCGCCGCTGCTCGCCGATCAGGGCGCGATGATCTGCCTCCAGAACGGCCTCTGCGAGGATCGCGTCGCGAAGATCATCGGCGAGGAGCGCGTGATCGGCGGCGTCGTGGCCTGGGGCGCGACCATGCCCGAGCCAGGCCTCTACGAGCGAACTGCCTCCGGCGGCTTCACGCTCGGCCGCATGATGGAGGACTCCCGCGCCGTGCTAGGTGCCTTCCTGGCGCGCCACGATCCGCTGGTGCGCGCGCTCGAGGCGGTGGGCGCGGTCGAGACCACCAGGAACCTGCGCGGCAAGCGCTGGAGCAAGCTCGCCATCAACTGTGCGATCTCCTCGCTCGGCACCATCGGCGGCGATCGCCTTGGCGCGCTGCTCCAGCATCGCTTCGTGCGGCGCCTCGCGCTGGAGATCATGACCGAGGTGGTCGCTGTCTCGCGCAAGGAGAACGTGAAGCTCGAGAAGGTCTCCGGCACGCTGGATCTCAACTGGATCGCGCTCGACGAGAACGAGCGCCGCGTCGCCGGCTCCCCGAGCCTGGTCGCGAAGCATGGCCTGCTCCTCGCGGTCGGCTTCCGCTACCGCCGCATGCGCAGCTCGATGCTCTCCGCCATCGAGCGCGGTCGCACCCCCGCCGTCGAGTTCCTGAACGGCGAGGTCATCGAGCGCGCGCGCCGTCACGGCCTCACCGTCACCACGAACGATCACGTGCGCGGCAAGGTCTGGGACATCGCCAACGGAAAAGCGAAGCCGAGCCTCGCCACGCTCCGCGAGGTCTACGAGGCGACGGGTCCGCACGGCGCGTAGTTCTCGCGTTGAACGCCCTCACCATTGCGCCCCTTGCGGTGGCGACCAAGGCAGTTATCCTCGCTGCCATGGGGGAATCAACGGGCGCCGAGCCTCCTATCCCACGCATGTGGGAAGAGGACCCCGAGCCGTCGACCACGAGCCACACCGGCGCGAAGGCTTCGAAGGGCCGCGCGCTGAAGCGTCCGGCGCTCATGGTCATGGCGGGGAGCTCCGCGGGGCGCATCTTCCCCATCCAGGCCGAGAAGGTGACCGTCGGTCGCTCGAAGCAGGCCGGCTTCAGCCTCGACGACGAGGGCATCAGCCGCATGCACTGCGGGATCTCCTTCAGCGAGGGCTCGTACGTGCTGAGCGATCTCGGCTCGACGAACGGGACCCTCGTGAACGGCGACCCGGCCGACCGCGTCCCGCTCCGTCCCGGTGATCGCATCCAGATCGGCCCCGTCACCGTGCTCCAGTTCGACTACTACGACGAGGCCGAGGGCGGGCTCGTGCAGAAGATCTACGAGGCCGCCACGCGCGACCTGCTCACCGGCGCGCTCAACCGCCGCGCGTTCGACGAGCGTCTCACCGCCGAGGTCGCGTACGCCGTGCGCCACAAGGCGAAGCTCGTCGCGGTCGCCGTCGAGATCGACGCGCTCGACAGCGTCGCGCAGCAGTACGGGCACTCCTCCTCCGACCGCGTGCTGTCCGAGGTCGCCGCCTCGATCGCCTCGACGTTGCGCGGCGAGGACCTCTTCGCGCGCGTCTCCGGCTGCAAGTTCGTGGTGCTGGCGCGCGGGCTCTCGCTGCGCCGCGGATCGAAGCTCACGGAGCGTATCCGCAAGCTGGTCGCCGACCGCGCGTTCGACAAGAACGGCGTCTCGTTCCAGGTGAGCGTGAGCTGCGGCGTGGCGGAGCTCGCCGAGACCGGCCGCAACGGCGCCGGCGCGCACCTGGTCGCGCTCGCCAACGAACGCCTCAAGCCCGCAGCGTGAGCGCCTTCGGCACGACCTCGACGGTCAGCGGCAGGCCGCCCATCGGCTCACCGTCGACGTCGAGCAGGTAGACGTCGCGCGCGTCCTCGTTCGCGAGGTCGAGGACGATCTTCTCGCCGCGGAGATGGACGGTGCCGCCCGAGCCGATGTGCTTGCCGGTGTAGATCCCGCGCGAGGTCATCGCGAAGCCGAGCTTGGAGGTGGCGCCGAGCGCGACGATCTCGAGGATGCCGTCGTCGATCTTCGCCATCGGCGCGACGTGCATGCCGCCGCCGAAGTACCGGCCGTTGCAGATGGCGATCATGAAGGAGCGAACGCGGTGCTCCTTGGTCTCGCCCTGGTTCGTGACCGTGACCTTCACGTTGCCGAGGCGCGCGTTGATGAGCGCCTTCAGCGAGGCGCCGAAGTACGCCGCGGAGCCGCCGAGCGTGCGCGACGCATCGGCGACGTAGCGATCGACGAGCCCGCCCATGCCAGCGGAGAGGATGTTGACGAAGTAGTGCGCGGCCTTGCCGCCGCCCGAGAACTTGCCGACGTCGAGGGAGCGCTCGTTGCCGCTCTTGATCGCGGCGAGGTACTTGTCGAGCCGGTGCTCGAGGCCGAGCGACTTGCGGAAATCGCCGCCCGTGCCCTGCGCGATCAGGGCGATGCGCGTGTCGCGGTTGGCCTGCATGAGACCGTTCACGACCTCGTGGAACGTGCCGTCGCCGCCGACCGCGATGACGAGCGGGTGGCCCGCGAGCGCACCCTCGCGCGCGAGCTCGATGCCGTGACCGGCGTGCTCGGTCATCGCGACGTCGACCTTGCCGAGGGCGCGTTCGATGGTGTCCTTGATCGCCCCGAACGTCCGCTCCGTGGCCCCGCCGCCGGACTTCGGATTGACGACGAGGAGCGGGTTCACGAGAACTTCTCGTCGTTCTTGCGGCGGGCCACTTCCTCGGACACCCGGGAGATCACCTTGCCCACGAGCGGGCCGACGGCATCGAACGTGGAGGCGCCGGTCTCGGGCCACACCACGCCGCGCTCCTCGAGATCCTTCACCGTGTCGGCGAGCGTCTCGGTGGGGTCACGCGGGGTCCATCCGAGCTCGCTCTCGGCGAGCGAGGCGTCGAGGTACCAGTAGAAGTGCGCCATATCGAGGCTGATGGGGTCGACCGGCATCGGCACGCCGAGGCGCGTGGTGAGCTGCTCGAGCATGCGTGCGCCCGCGCGTGCGATGCCCGCTGCCTGCTTCGCGCGGATCATCGGGATGACGGGTCCGCGCACGCCCGACACGCGCTCGAGGCGCCCGAAGAATTCGCGAAGCGTGAGGTTGCACGCGCCGAGGAGGTAGCGCCGGCCGGCGATGCCCTTGTCCATCGCGAGGCGCATGGCCTCCGCGGCGTCGCGCGCGTCGACGTAGGAGATGCCGCCCGGCGGAATGGCGGGGATCTTGCGCTCGAGGAAGAGCCGCACGTCCTCGGTGGACGAGCCGTTCACGTCGCCCGGGCCGAGCAGCAGCGTGGGGTTCACGCTCACCACCTCGAACGTGCCGCCGTCGGGCAGCGCCGCGCCGTTGCGCTCGAACGCGGCCTGCTCGGCGAAGAGCTTGGAGCGGTAATAGGGCCAGCGGTTGAGGAGCGCGATGGGCGCCTCGTCCTCTTCGGTGGCGACGTGGTTCTCGTCGTCGCTCACGGCGATGGTCCCGCTCGTCGACGCGATGACGGCGCGGCGCACGTTCTTCGCGATGCACGCGTCGAGCACGTTCTTGGTGCCCTCGACGTGCACGCGGCGGAGCTCCTCGGCATCCTCGGGGCGGCGCGAGACCTTGCCCGCGCAATGGAAGACGCCGTCACACCCGGTGGCGGCCTTCTCGATGCTCGCCTGATCGAGCACGTCACCGCGCACGGGCGCGACGCCGGCCGGCACGTCGGTCGCCTTGCGGACGACGGCCACCACGTCGTGCCCGTTCGCGCGCAGGACGCTCACGAGATGGCGCCCGAGAAAACCCGTAGATCCGGTGACGAGATAGCGACTCACGACGCATTCGTAGTCGTGGTGCTCGCGCTTGCCAAGGGCTATGGCCAGGCCTAGAAAATGGCGGCTGTGGCCACCACGCGGCGCTTCGGATACTACGCACGCCTCTCCCGGAAGGACCAGGCCACCTACCGCACCAGCGACGCCATCGCCGCGGTCCCGCTGACCGACGTGCCGGCCCTCGCGATCCTCGCGAGGAGCGTGGAGGAGGCCCTGGCGAGCGGCAAGCGGGTGCGCGTGGCGAAGGCGGCGACGGCCTTCATCCACGCCTTCCTGGCGCAGGTCGGCGCGCCCGGGCTGAAGATCCATGTGCGCGAGGTCCGGCCCGACCTCGAGGACGCCGAGCTGCACGGCCTCTACACGTTCGCCGACGGCGACTCACCGCCGAAGCTCGAGGTGTGGATGCGCACGCGCGCGCTCGAGAAGGTGGTGAAGCCGAAGACGTTCCTCCGCACCGTCGTGCACGAGCTGCTCCATCACCTCGACGTCACGATCTTCGCGCTCGAGGACAGCTTCCATACCGAGGGCTTCTTCCGCCGCGAGTCGTCGGTGGTGCGTGCGCTCTTCGGCGAGGCCAGGAGGGAGAGCCCGCGCGGCAGAAGCGTGCAGATGACTCTTTTCGGCGGCACGATGTCGACGACGAAGCTGCCTGGCGCCCCCTGACTGGCCTCCGCCCGCGCTCAGCCGCCGAGCTGGAAGACCTTCTGGAAGGCCACGAGCAGCCCGACGTCGTTCGACTTGATGGCACCGGAAAGGAACTCCGCGGGGCCGGGGGTGAAGGCGTCGCGCACGATGCGCGTGAAGATGTCGGGGCTGGTCTTGAGGACGCAGTCGGCGGTGCCGCCCTCGGGCTTGCCGGCCTTGACCTCGCACCTGTCCTTGGACACCCGCACCGTCCACTTCGAGTTCGCGTCGTCGCCGAGCGTGAAGTAAAACGACATCGGCTTGTCGACGTGGGCGGCGGCGAACTTTCCTTCGAGCTCGCCGAACAGCGTGACGAGCGGATGCTCCTTCGGGGCCGAGTCCTCGTCGAGGCTCTTCATGCGTGAGGCGTCGATGACGTCGCCGTGCTTCAGCGCGTCGACGGCGCGGCGCGCGAGCTTCGCGACCTCGCGGGCGGCGTCGGCCGGGGAGAGACCCTTCGTGAGGCGCTTCATGTCGCTCACGGTGATGGGCGGACCGATGCGCGCGAACAGATCGCGCTTCGTGGGGATCTTGCTGCCCTTCGGCATCGCGTCGCGGGTCCCGCCCAGGTAGAGCGGCAGGATGTCGACGTTGTAGGTGAGCGAGAGGGCGCCGAGCAGCGGCTTGAACTCGTGGACCTCACCGTCCGTGGAGCGCGTGCCCTCGGGGAAGATGAGCATCGTGCGACCCTTGGAGAGGATCTCACCGGCCTGGCGCTCGCTCGCGCGGAGACCGCTCTTGCGATCGACGGCGCGGAGGTTCGTGAGGTTCTCGAAGAACGCGCGCTGCAGCGTGCCCTTCTCGAAGAAGTAGTCCTGCGCGGCGAGCGTGACGATGTCCTCGCCGTAGGTGCCGAGCGCGTGGCGCGCGAAGCCCATATCGAGGTGGCTGCCGTGGTTCGCGACGACGATCGTGTTGCGGTTGTGCGGGATGAACGCCCGACCGCTGATCTTCGAGCGCATCATCTCGCCGTAGAAGAAGTCCTGGACCTTGCCGATCAGCTTCTTGCCCTGATCCTGCAGCTGCTCGGGGAGGACGAGCGTCTTGTCCTCCTTCTTCGCGCCGCGGCCTTCGATCTTGTAGCGCGAGCGCGTGCCCTGACCGATCTGGCTGGGGCGGAGGCTCGCGCGCTCGGTGCCGACGAGCGCCTCGACGTCCGCGACGGTGCGGCACGACTGGAGCTGCTTCGGATCGATCGCGCCGTACTTCGCCTCGAGCGCGACGAGCAGCTCGGTGAGCGCGAGGGAGTCGAAGCCGAGCTCGTCTCCCATGGTGAGGTCGCCGTGGATCTCGCCGGGCTCCTTGCCCTTGACCGCGGCGATGGCCACGCGCACCGGGCTCGACGGCGCCTCGCCCTCCTCCGCGTCCGACCGGGCGGTGGCGGCGATCATGCGCTCGAGCATCTTGCGTGCTTCGTTGCGCTTCACCTTCTTGGTCGCGGTGCGGGGAAGCGGCGCGTCGTAGAGGTGGATGATGGTGGGCTGCTTGCCGTAGGGCAGCTTGTTGATCGCGTCGCGCAGGTTCTTCTGCGCGCGCTCGAGGCGCTCGGCGCGGGGCACGGAGTCGTCGGTCTCGGGCACCGCGATGCAGCCGACGCGCTCGCCGCCGCTGCGGCCGGTGACGCCCACGATCGCGAGCTCCTCGACGTTCGCGATCTTGCCGAGCATGCGCTCGATGTCGTCGGGATAGACATTCTCGCCCGTGGACGTGACGATCACGTCCTTCACGCGGCCCGCGAGCACGAGGCGGCCGCTGCGATCGAGCTTGCCGAGGTCGCCGGTGTGGAGCCAGCCGTCCTCGCCGAGGACGTCGCTCGTCGCGCCTTCGTCGGTGTAGCCGGCCATGACGTTGGGGCCGCGGGCGAGGACCTCGCCGACGCCGTGCTCGTCGGGCGAGTCGATCTTGATGGTGACGCCCGGGATGGCCTTGCCGACCTGGCCGGCGGGCGAGCCCGCCTTGGCGACGGTGAGCACCGGCGCGGCCTCGGTGAGGCCGTAGCCTTCGGTGAGCTTGAAGCCGAGGCCCGCGAAGAGGTTCGCCGTGTCCTTCGGGAGCGCGGCGCCGCCGGAGATGAGGTAGCGGATGTTGCCGCCGAGGCCCGCGTGCACCTCGCCGAAGAGCACGCGCCCGAGGTCGATCCCCGTGGCCTTGCCGAGCTTGCGGTTGATCTCGGTGGCGAAGTCGAACGCCTTGTTCGCCATGGGGCCCTTGGCCGCGACCTGCGAGAGGATGCGGCGCTCGAGGAGCTGCCACACGGCGGGCACGCCGACCATCGCGGTGGCGCGCGACATCTTGAGGCCCGCGGAGACGCGATCGCTCTTCAGCTCGTCGAGGTAGACCACGCGGGCGCCGCGCGAGAACGGCAGCACCATGCCGCAGGTGAACTCGAACGTGTGGTGCAGCGGGAGGACGCTCAGAACGCGATCCTTCGCGGTGAGCGGGAAGAGCGGTGCGAGCGCGGCGACGAGGGAGGTGAAGTTGGAGTGCGTGAGGCGCACGCCCTTCGGCTTGCCGGTGGTGCCGCTGGTGTAGATGAGGCTGGCGACGTCGTCCTCGTAGACGGCGACGTCGGGCCGCCCGAGGGAGTCGGGGTCGCCGGCTACGGGCGTCGCGGGCGTCATGACCTCGAGGTGGCGCGTGGTGAGGGTGTCGCCGAGCGCAGCCTTCATGGCCTCCTCGACCTTCGCGTCCCACAGGACGACCTTTGCCTCGCTCTCGCGGACGACGTTCGCGAACGATGCGGGATCCATCGCGGGGTCGACGGGCACCGCGGTGGCGCCGGCGCGGGCGATGCCGAACAAGGAGAGCGGCCAGTCGGGATGGTTGTGCGCGGAGAGCACGACGCGATCACCCTTCTTCACGCCCAGCGCGGCGAGGCGTGCGGCGACGGCGTTCGAGCGCTCACGCACGTCGGCGAAGGTGGTCCGCGCGATGCCGTCCTGCTCGAGGCGCCCGAAGGCGACCGCGTGCTCGTAGCGGTCGGCCATCTGATCGACGAGCGACGAGAGCGTGGCGTGCGGCTTGAGCGGCGCGAGCTCCTTCTTGTACTTCTCGTTCATCCAGGGGAGCACGCGGTGCTCCATGGCGGGCATGTGCTGGTTCATCCAGTAGTCGGCCCAGTCGATCTTCTCCGGGTACCAGGGGAGCGCGGCGCGATCCTCGGGTGAGAGGCGCGCGTAAGCGGCGTGCGTGTTGGCGCACGAGAAGGGGCCCTTCTGATCGAGCGTGAACGGCGCGAAGAGCTGGAGGATGAAGTCGATCTTCTCCTCCTGTCGCGCCATGCTCTCGAGGGCCTTCGCGGCGGGCCGCCCGAACGCTGCGGCGGGGCCGGGCGCGGACTTCAGCATGCGCGCCATGACCTTCGAGACGCGCGCGATGGCGCCCGGGCCGAAGGAGTTGAAGCGATCCATCTCCACGATGGCCGGCTCGAAGTGCATCTGGAGGAAGTTCACGAACGGGTTGCCCTTGCCCGTGCGCTGGAAGTACTTCCGCTTGTAGAGGCCGATGAGCTCGCCGAAGCGCGCGCTGGAGCCGGGGTTCGTGTCGCTCGCGCCGTAATGGTAGACGGGCTTCGCGGTGCCCTCGAGCAGCTCGGCGAGCGTGACGATCATGCCCGCGCACACCGTGTCGGCGGGGATGAAATCGAGGATGCAATCCGAGCCGAGGAGCTGGTGGTGCCCCTTCATGGCGAGGAAGATGATGGGCGCGCTGGTGCCGATGCCCTCGTTCCAGCCGGGAAACGGGAACTCGATGGTGCTCTCGCAGCACGCGGGGCGCACCACGGTGTAGGGGATGCCGGCGTTGGCGATGATCTGCTCGCCGATGCTCTTGGTGTACGTGTAGATGTTGGGCCAGCCCCAGTGGGTGGCGCGCTCGAGGCCGGCCTCGACCAGGCGATCGCTCACGTACTTGCGCTTGACCGCCTTGAGCTCCTGCGCGAGCGGCGTGCCGATGGTGGGCTCGCCGCGGCGCGTGAGGTTCTTGGTGGCGCGCTCCATGAACTCGCTCTGGCGGAACGCGTCCTCCACGCGGCTCCTGGCCTGCGCGATGAGGTCGAGGCAGTCGTCGATCTCGCGCTTCGGGTCCCAGAGATCGCGACCGAGCTCCTCGGCGCGGGGGAAGGGGAAGCGCTCGCCGGGCTTCTCCTCGATGATGAGGCCCTTGCGGTTGCCGACGACGTAGCAGGTCGACGTGTGCATCAGCGGCGCGTCCCCGAGGGAGCGCGAGAGCGCGACGAGGTTCTGCGCGCCGAAGGCGTTCGTGTCGAGCGCCTCGTCGAGCGGGGGGTTGAAGTCGACGACGCCGGCGACGTTGATCACTGCATCGATGGTCCCCTTGAGCTCCTTGAGAAGCGCGCTGTCGATGCCGCAATTCTCGAGCCCGACGTCCCCGTCGACGGGCATGATCTTCGACTCGAGAAACGCCTTGAAGCCTTCGCCGTGGATCGTGCGGAGCGGCTCGAGGCACTCGCTGGTCGCGATCTCGCTCCAGAAGCGCTCGATGCTCGTCTTCGTCTTGCCCTTGCGTACGAGAAGGTAGATGCGGCCGACGCTCGGGAACCGAGCGAGCATCATCACCCAGAAGATCTTGCCGAGGAATCCGGTGCCGCCGAGGATGAGGAGGCGCGCTCCTTCGAGCTGCTGGCGGACATCGAGAGACGGGATCGGCGTCGCGGGGGCAGTGCTGCCGTTCGTCCCGTGCGGCGCATGTGATTCGGTCATGGGGGGCCGTGTAGTTACCGCACGACCGGGGGTGGGGCAACCGTGGCGAGC
>Ga0123336_10001779_pt1 | contig 19471 bp, 17 predicted proteins | sample SSSSmetaG_FD_96466 | JGI IMG/M metagenome (GOLD analysis project Ga0123336, IMG submission 96466) | Glacier valley bacterial and archeal communities from Borup Fiord, Nunavut, Canada, to study Microbial Dark Matter (Phase II) - ​SSSS metaG | ecosystem: Environmental > Aquatic > Freshwater > Ice... | reverse complement strand
GAGCCGGAGTCGATCGAGGATCTTCCGGACGACGACGACGACGACGACGACGACGATGACGCGGAGGGCGAGGCCGAGCCGGCCACTCCCGCGGAAGCCGAAAAGAAGAGCTGACCCTTGATGCGTTGCCCCGCCACGAGCGTGGGCAGTGCGAGACACCTCGCGCTGCTGCTCGTGTTCGGGGCATCGCTTTGTCTGCCGGTCGTCGCTCGCGCGGAGCGCGCCGCTCGCGGCGAGCGCGCCGAGCCGAGAGACGCCGGCGCGGATGCGAAGCCGAGCGACGCGCCGAAGGGCACGATCGTGGTGCCCGCCGCCGTGGTGCAGCGCGTGATCGACAAGCGCGATGTGAGCGGAACGAATGCCGTCGCGCCCGACGGGAGCGCCCTCGGCGTGCGCCTGGTCGGGGTGAGCAAGTACAAGGCGGGCCTGCGCGACGGCGACATCGTGGTGTCGGTGTCCGGCCGCAAGACCCCGAACGTGGATGCCATCGTGGCGGCGGGGATCCTCGCCGCGAGCACCGGAGCCTCGCGCCTGTCAGGCCGGATCCTGCGCGGCACGGCCACGTACGACGTGGTCCTCGAGCTCCCGAAGTAGCGCCCGGCCCGCGCACGTGCGGCCGTGAGTCGCTGGCGGTTCGCTGCTACGTTCTCGTGGCATGAAGCCCGGCGCGTTCGTGGTTGCCCTCGCGCTCGCGTTCGGAGCCGCACGCCCCGCGGACGCAGCGCTCACCTCCAGTGAGCGCGGTCAGATCCGCGATTTCGTCGCCAGGGGGCAGGCGGAGAACGCGGCGCGCGTCCGGTCGCTCGTCGCGCGCACGGATCTCACCGCGGAGGAGTCGATCGCGGCGGTCACCGAGGCGCTCGTGCCGGTGCCGTTCAGCGAGCAGCGCGCCGTTTTCCTGCGCGAGCTGGTGTTCGGCGTCGCCTCCGCGTCCTCGCGGCCGCTCCTCGCGCAGGCGGTCGTGCGCGGGCTGCTGGCGCGCGCCGATGTCGTGTTCACGAAGTACGTGGGCGGGCTCGACCACGAGCCCGGCGCCATCGCCGAGCTCGCTGCGATCTACACGTTTCTCGATACCACCATCGCGAACGCCGGTCGGCCCACCGTCGCCGCCCACGACCCGACCGCCGGGATCTCCGCCGCCGCGTACGACGAGTCCTCGAAGGCGTTGCGCGATCACCTCGAGCACAACGCGCGCTGGTTGAAGGGCGAGGGCGTGATCCCCGAGAGCGTGGGCCGGCTGCGCGCGCAGGCTCAGGTCGCGCTCCTCGACATGCAGCCCGACGGGCTCACGCGCCGCGTGGACGCCGTCGATCGCCTCGGCCTCACCGGCGCCCGCCGCCAGATGCTCATCGAGTGGGGCATCCTCCTCCAGGATGCGGGCAAGCTCGACGCCGTCAAGGCGGAGCGCGTGCGCCAGATCCTCACGCGGGTGCCCGGGGCGCGCGTCGATCTCGAGCTGCTCTACGCCGGCGACGATCGCGGCGCGCTGCGGGCGCGCGGCCTCGTGGCGCATGCCGGCGGGACGGCCGGCGACGCCAACCCCTTCGGTGACGAGCTGACGCCCACCACCGTCGACCCCACGACGTCGGGCGTCGTGCAGGAGGTCGCGCTCCTCGCGGTCAAGCGCGCTCTCGACAACCGCGGCGAGCTCCGCCTCCAGGCCGAGCGTGATGCCGGCGGCGCGCAAGGCGATCCCGGACGGCTGCTGGGCAAGCCGCGCGCGCCGAGCGTCGAGCACGTCGTCGCCGCCGCTGCGCAGCTGCTGTTGCTCGACGCGCCGCGCGCACTCGACCTCGCGTTCGTGCGGCTCCTCGGCGGGCGGGCCGAGAGCGCCGCCGTCCTCTCCGATGCCATCGGTGCGCTGGTGGTGTTCGCGGCCGCGACCGCGCCTCCGCCGGACGCCAGGCCCGACCCTCGCGGGCTCTCGATCGAGCTGGGCACCAACAGCGGCGCTGCGACCACCATCATGTCCGCCATCCGCCTCGCGCCCAACGGCTCGGCCATCGGCTTCACGCTCGACGGTCACACGTGGTCGGTCGATCGCGCCGCTCCCACGTTCGCCGTCACGGTCGTCACCCGCGACGGTCAGCCCGTCGCGCTCGCTCATCTCCCGACCGCGCGCACGCCGCTGCGTGACGGCGCGTCGTGGTCGGACGGGGGGATCACGTTCTCCAAGCTGCGCGGCGCGCCGCGCGTCGGGTTCGTTCCTGCGGCGGAGAAGGGCGGTCTCCCCACGGTGAAGCTCGCGGGCAGCAGCGCGCGCGGCTACGACGCCATCGTCACCGCGGCGCCCGCCGACGACTTCGTGCTCGAGGGCGAGCTCACAGTGCGCACCGCTTCGGGAGGCATTCTCTTCCGCGCCACGAACGGACGCGATTCGGTCCGCGGCGCCATGCTCCTCGTCACGCCCGGCGGCAAGGCCTCGCTGGTCAGCGCCGACGACAGCGGCGGAGAATCGCCGCTCGCCTCCGCGATCGATCCCGCGCCCGCGATGCCCGTGCACGTGAAGATCACGGTCAAGGGGATGAAGGTGGAGGCGGTCGTCGGGACCACCACGCTCGGCGCCACCCTGCCCGCACCGCTCACGCGCGGCGAGATCGGCCTCATCGCGAAGCGCGGCGCTGGCGTCGACCTCGCCGGCTTCTCGCTGAAAAAGAAGTAGGGCTACCGGCGGCGCCGCTTCGAGGCTGCGGTCCTCGCATCTACTGCTTCCAGCTCCGAGCGGGGCCGACCCATAAATTGGGCCAGGCTCCCTGTTAGGTGGGACACCTGCCTACATGGGTACTGGGGTTCGCGCATCCCGTGTCGTCCTGATCGCGAGCCTCCTCGCGCTGGATGCCTGCGCGAGCGCGAAGGAGCCGCCGCCGCCGCCGTCCACCACAGCTGCCCTCGCGGCCGCGATCCCCGAAGGTCCCGCGTTCGGTCCGCCGCCTCCGCCTCTGCCGGACCGCCCGCTGCGCGTGCTGGTCGGCGGAGATCTGCTGCCCCATCGCCCGAGCCTCGCCACGCCTGCGACCATTCGCACTGCGCTCGAGCCGCTCGCGCCGCTGTTCGCGAAGGCCGACGCCGTGGTCGCGAACTACGAGGCCGCGACCGGTGACGTCGACCCGAAGACCTCCCGCCTCGCGTACGCCGCGCCGCCCGGTTGGCTCGAGGAGCTGCCCAGGGCCGGCCTGAAGGCGGTCACGGTCGCGAACAACCACGCCTGCGATCTCGGCGAGCCCGGCCTCGACGCCACGCTCGGCTCGGCGGAGAAGAGCGGACTCCTCGCGCTCGGCGCCGATGCCGCCGATCCGTGGACGCCGCGCACCCTGGTCGAGCAGAACGGCAAACGCATCTGCGTCGTCGCCTGGACCACGATCTCCAACAGCGGCGGCGCCTGCTCCAAGAGCCGTCGCCTCGCGGTCGCCACGCTGAACGGCTCCGGCAAATCGAAGATCGATCGCGCGCTCGCGCGGGCCCGCGCGCAGTGCGATGCGACCGTCGCCATCTTCCACGGCGGCAACGAGTATGCGCCGCAGACGACGCTCGTGATGGACCAGGCCGCGCACGCGGCGGAGGCCGGCGCCGACGCGGTGGTCATCCACCACCCGCACATCGCCTCGCCCGTGGTCGTGCATCCCACGAAGGACGGACGCCGCGTCCCCATCTTTGCCTCCGTCGGCAACCTGGTCACGAACCAGGGCGAATCGTGGAAGCCGCCGATGTTCCCCGTGCTCCCCGAGGATCGCCACCTCGTGTGCGTGAATGGCTGGACGCGCCTCGGGGTCCTCGCCGATCTCTCGTTCACCTTCGACCCCAAGGGGCTCCGCCTCGACTGGGGCCTGCACCTCCTCTGGATCGACAACGAGCACGCGCAGGATCACAACCTCACCATGCCGAAGATCGCCGCGCGCCTGCTCGACGCGGAGAGGGACCGCGCGATCATCGCCAAGCTCTCCGAGGACCGTCGCGGCCCGCTCGCGCTCTTCTCCGATCCGTGCTGGATCGAGCGCGAGGGCAGCTCGCCGCGCTGCACGACGCCCGCGGGCGCGCAGGCCGGCGGCGCCGCAGCCAGCCACCCGCCGTTCGAGATCGCCAAGAAACGCGCGCCCCGACCGCGCCGCTGACTGGCGCGGGCGATCGAACGAATCTAAGGTTCGGGGGTGATCGGTTCACGTCGCAGCTTCCTGAAGAAGGGCCTTTTCGGAGGGCTCGTGCTCGCGCTCGGCGGAACGGGCCTCGCGCTCTATCCGTCGGCGCAGGTCGGAGCGCCCACCGGGCCGCTGTTCGCGCTCCAGCCCGCCAGCTTCCAGGTGCTGGTGGCGGTGGCGAGCCGCATCGTCACCGTCGCGGGGGCGGACCCGGTGGCCATCGCGCACGGCGTCGACGAGGCGCTCACGCGCGTGCCTCCGGAGGTGCAGGTCGACTTCAACAAGCTCCTCGGGCTCCTCGAGAATGCGCTGCCCGGGCTCCTGCTCGACGCGCGCGTGCAGCCCTTCACGCGGCTCTCCCCCGAGAGCCGCGATCGCGTGCTCCAGGGCTGGGGCGCGAGCCGCTTCGAGATCCGGCGCACCGGCTACCAGGCGCTCCGCAAGCTGTGTCTCGCGGCGTACTACAGCGAGGCCTCGAGCTGGGCGCCGCTCGGGTACGAGCCGCCGAGCAACCTCAACGCGGGCGCCTACGACGACTCGAAGGCCGGCACGCCCGAGTGGCTCGAGGCGCAGGCCAAGGCCGACGGACCATGACGAAGCTCGCCACCATCCGCAGCAGCGCGAGCGTCATCGACGGCTCCAAGCAGGCCGCCAGCCTCACGCTCGAGGCTGACGTGTGCATCATCGGCACCGGCGCCGGCGGCGCCTGGACCGCGGCGACCCTCGCGCAGGCCGGCCTCTCGGTGCTGCTCGTCGAGGAGGGCGGCTATTACACCCACGCCGACTTCACGATGCGCGAGAAGGACAGCGAGCCGCGCCTCTTCCAGGAGGGCATGGCGCGCGCCACGAAGGACGGCGGCATCGCCATCATGCAGGGCAAGGCGGTCGGCGGCACCACCGTCGTCAACTGGACGACGAGCTTCCGCACGCCCGAGGACGTGGTCGAGCACTGGAAGAAGAGGCACGCGGTCGGCGGCTTCCAGTATGCCTTTCTCTTCCCGGACTACGCCGCCACCGAGAAGCGCCTCTCCATCGCAAAGGTCTCGTACGGCGCGATGAACGCCAACAATCGCACGCTCTACGACGGCTGCACGAAGCTCGGCTGGCAGGTCGATACGCTGAAGCGCAACGTCTACGCGTGCCTGCAGACCGGTTTCTGCCATCTCGGCTGCCCGGTCAATGCGAAGCGCTCGATGCTCGTCACGCTCATCCCCGACGCCATCGACGCCGGCGCGAAGCTGATCTTCCGCGCGCGCGCCGACCGCCTCGAGCACGAGGGCGGCGAGGTCAAGATGCTCCACGCCACGCTGCTCGACGGGGAAGGCCGCACCCCCACCGGTCAATCGCTCACGGTGAAGGCGAAGCGCTTCGTGGTCAGCGGCGGCGCCATCAACTCGCCGGCGCTCCTCCTCCGCTCCGGGCTCGACAGCGGCGGGCTCGTCGGTCGCCGCACGTTCCTCCACCCCACGGTGGGGAGCGCAGCCATCTACGACGAGAAGGTGGAGCCCTTCCGCGGCGCACCGCAGAGCGCAGCGAGCCACCACTTCGCGCACCGCGGCGACGACATGGGCTTCTTCCTCGAGGCCGTGCCCTGGTATCCCGCGCTCGCCGCCACCGCCGTCCCCGGCTTCGGCGCGTCGCACGCGGAGAACATGACGCTCGCCGCGCACACCGCGCTGCACATCGCGATCGGGATCGATGGCTTCCACGACGACGTCCCCGGCGGCACGGTCACGCTCCGGCCGAGCGGCGCCCCGCTCATCGACTATCCGATCACGCCGCGGCTCTGGAGCGCGTTCCGCTTCGCGCAGAAGCGGCTCGCCGAGCTCCAGCTCGCCTCGGGAGCGAAGAGTGTGATGACCCTCCACGAGCAGCCCATCTCGATGACGGGCAAGGTCGACGAGGCGGCGATCGACGCCGCCCGCTGGGAGATCGGCTCGGCGCCGGTGTTCACCGCCCACCAGATGGGCGGCTGCCCCATGGGCGACGACCCGAAGACGAGCGTCGTTCGCAGCGAGGATCTGCGGCATCACACCGTCAAGAATCTGCACGTCGTCGACGGTTCGGTCTTTCCCACTAGCCTGGGCGTGAATCCGCAGCAGTCGATCTACGGACTCGCGCGGCTCATGGCCACACGCCTCGCCGCCGCGAAGTGACTCCTCGTCTCGCGGCGTGACGGAACGCCCCGCCTGCGCGGCCTTTCCGCGAGGCGCGCGCCCACGGCGAAAGCTACGGCACGTTCGCTGCACTGCCCCGCGCATGTCGAGCCGTCTCCATCGTCGTGCGTTCCTGGGTGCGACCGTCGCGCTTGCCGCCTGCAAAACGAGCAGCGAGAAAAAGGACGAGCCGCCGAAGGGCCCGCAGCCCGGCGCGCCGAAAGAGGGCACCGTCCCGCTCCCCTCCGCATCGGTCACGGCGAGCACGATGCCGATGCGGCAGCTCGGCAAGACGGGCGTGAGCGTCTCGATGGTCGGCCTCGGCGGCTTCCACATCGGCATGCAGAAGGAGGAGGCCGAGAGCATCCGCCTCATCCGCAGCGCGCTCGACCGCGGCATCAACTTCCTCGACAACTGCTGGGACTACAACGAGGGCAAGAGCGAGGAGCGCATGGGCAAAGCGCTCAAGGACGGCTACCGCGACAAGGCCTTCGTGATGACCAAGCTGGACGGTCGTACGAAGAAGGCGGCCGCCGACCAGCTCGATCAGTCGCTCAAGCGCCTGGGCGTCGACCACATCGACCTCGTGCAGATCCACGAGGTGATCCGTCCGACCGACCCCGCGCGCGCGTTCGCGGCCGGCGGCTGCATCGAGGCGCTGGTGGAGGCGAAGAAGGCGGGCAAGCTGCGCTTCATCGGCTTCACCGGGCACAAGGATCCGGACATCCACCTCGCGATGCTGAAGGCTGCCGACGACCACCAGTTCGCGTTCGACACCGTCCAGATGCCTCTCAATGTGATGGACGCGCACTATCGCAGCTTCGAGAAGATGGTCCTGCCGGTGCTCGTACAGAAGGGAATTGGCGTCCTCGGCATGAAGTCGATGGGCTCGGGCATCATCCTGGAGAGCAAGGCGGTGAACGCCGTGGAGTGCCTCCACTACGCGATGAACCTGCCGACCTCGGTGGTGATCACCGGCTGCGACACGATGGGGATCCTCGACCAAGCCCTCGCCGCGGCGCTCTCGTTCAAGCCGCTCGAGCCCGCGCAGGTCACGGCTTTGCTCGACCGAACCAAGGTTTTCGCGAAGGATGGGCGCTTCGAGCGCTTCAAGATCAGCACCCAGTTCGACGGGACGCAGAAGAACCCGCACTGGCTCGAAAAAGCCTCGATTTGACACCCGCGCGTCCGCGGATGATAACCGCGGGCATGTCGCAAGGGGCCCCCTCGAGCCGCAAGGTCCGCATCCTCGTCGCCAAGCCGGGGCTCGACGGTCATGACCGCGGCGCGAAGGTCGTCGCGCGCGCCCTCCGCGACGCCGGGTTCGAGGTCATCTACACGGGGCTCCATCAGACGCCCGAGATGATCGCCAATGCAGTGGTCCAGGAAGACGTCGACGGCGTCGGCCTCTCGATCATGAGCGGCGCCCACAACACGCTGTTTCCGGCGGTCATCGCGGCGCTGAAGGCGAAGGGCGTGGACGACGTCGTGATCTTCGGCGGCGGCATCATCCCCGAGAGCGACCTCGAGCGCCTGCGCAGCGCGGGCGTGAAGGGCGTGTTCACCCCGGGCACCACCCTCGAGACGATCATCGGCTGGGTGAAAGAGAACATCGTCCCCAAGACGTGACTCTCATCTGCCGATCACCCGAGCTGCTTCAGCGTCGGGGTCAGGGCGTCCAGGGCCCAGCGCGTGACGTTCGGGAAGTGGCGGGAGAACGCGTAGGTGCGGGGGTAGATGACGCGCGGGCGCTTCTTCTCCACGGCCTTCGCGATCCTCCGGGCCAGCACCTCGGGCGAGCCCGTCGGGGTGTACTTCACCGCGGCGGTGGTCTCGTACGCAGCGCGGCCCGCCATCTCCATGTCGCTCGTGACCGGACCCGGGTAGACGGTGACCACGTGCACGCCGTACGGCTTCATCTCGGCGCGCAGTCCCTCGGAGGCCGCCGCGAGGCCGGCCTTCGCGGCGTTGTAGAAGAACATGCCGGGCGTGGGGCCGATGGCCGCCATCGACGCGATGTCCACGATGGCGCCGCTCCTGCGCTTCGCCATGCCCTTCAGCACGAGCTGCGTCAGGCGCAGCGGCACGTGCAGGTCGAGCTGGAGCAGTCGCTCGCCGTCCTCCCATGGCGTCTCGAGCACGCTCTTGACGATCTGCACGCCGGCGTTGTTGACCAGCACGTCGATCGGGCCGTTCGCCTTCTCCGCGCCGTCGATCCACGAGAACGCGACCGCGGGGTCGGCGAGGTCGGCCTGCACCACGTGCGTGCGGTCCTCCGCGTCCTTCGCGAGCTTGTCGAGGCGGTCGCGTCGTCGCGCGACGAGGGTGACGCGTGCGCCGCGGCTCAAGTACTCGCGCGCGATGGCCTCCCCGATCCCGCTCGAAGCTCCCGTGACGACGACATGCAGCGCAATGGCCATCGCACGAGACTACGTGGGGCGGCGGGCTCCGTCGACGAGCATGGAGGTGGCGACGCGCTCGACGTGCTCGACCAGCGCGCGCGCGCTCGGCTTGCCCTTGTACACGTAGAGCGCGGCCGGCGCCGTATCGCCGATCACCTCCGGGCTCACGCGGAGGCGCGAGCTCGCGCAGAAGACGATGCGTGCCTCGAGCCCCTGCTCGGCGAGCTCGACGCGCCGCCACACCGCGTCGCGGCTCCAGAACCCCAGCACCTCGACGTAGATGGGATCGGGCGACCCATCGCGACGCAGCACGAGGTCGGGGATGCACACGCCGAGCCCGGGACGGTCGAGGAGCGTGGTGGCGATCTCGGCCTTCCAGCGCGACTTCGGCAGCGCAGCGAGGCCCTCGAGCAGCGCCTGCGCATCGTCGGAGAGGGCCTGCGCGGGCTCGCGCGGAGCCGGCGCGGGGCGCGTCACGCCGTCCTTCGACGAGAGCGCGAACGAGAGCGGCGTCCGCTCCTTGCCCCAGCGGATGTCGGCGGTGAGCGTCCAGGAGTCGAGCGTGCGCAGCGCCGGCAGGACGAGCGCGAGGCGCAGGCCGTACTTCGTCACCGACTCGAACATTGAGAACGGCCCGTCGATGGTCACCGTGAACCCGCCGCCCGCGCCGCGCTCCGTGGTGAAAAGCAGCCTCTGGAACTTCAGCCACGCGAAGAACGCGCGGACGGCGAGCGGGGACCCGGCCTGCACGTCGCAACGGACGCGCACCGCGCGCAGCAGGATGGCCTGCGCGCGGCCCAGCTCGTACGCATCGACGATGCTCGCCGCATCCACCACCGGCGCGCTGCGCAGGACGTGCTCGCCGCGCAGATCGGCGAACAGCGCGCGCTCGATCTCGGCGGGCGCCTGGCCGAGCGAGCTCGCGACCGCCTCGATGACGGCGTCACGGTCGAATGGCCGCAGCACGTCGCGCGTGCGGCGGCTCCGGGTCGCGCGCAGGAAGACGTCGCGGCGGACGGTCAGCGGATCGAGCCCGCTCTCCTCGTCGAACACGCAGCCATCCTCGACCAGCTTGCGGAGGCCCGCCGCGAGCTTGCGTTTGCGGGCGCTGGTCTCGATCGCCTGCCACGCCTCGGTGACCTCGGACTGCGTCTGGCCGACGTGCGCGGTCGCGGCCTCGAGGAAGGCCCCGGCGAGCTCGTGGGCCTCGCGGAGATCCTTGGCGTCGAGCCGGCGGAGCACCAGCTGGTCGCCCTGCTTCCGCGCGTCGACGTGGTCAGCGGTAAGCATCGTGCTCGCGCCTCCGCTCGCTCGTGCCCGTCTCGGCGGTCCGCGCGGTGACGAGCTCGTAGAGCACCGCGCGCTTGTCCCCGCTCTTGCGGAGGATGCGCCCGAGGCGCTGCACGTGCTCGCGCACCGAGCCGCTACCGGAGAGGACGATGGCGACGTTCGCCTCGCGCACGTCCACGCCCTCGTTCAGCACCTTCGAGGTGACCACCGCCGCGTAGTCCCCGGCGGCGAAGGCGGCGAGGATCTCGCTGCGCTCCGTCACGCGCGTCTGGTGGGTGATCACCGGTACGAGAAAGCGCCGCGCCACGCGGTAGGCGGTCGCGTTGTCCTGCGTGAAGACGAGGGCGCGGTCGTCGCGGTGGCGATCGAGCAGGTGCTCGAGGTAGGCGAGCTTCTTCGCGGCCACGAAGCCGATCTCCCGCTGCCGCCGGTAGGCGCGCATGGCGCGGCGGCCTTCCATGCTCTGCGCGGAGCGCATCACGAAATCGCCGAAGCCGCGTGGTGAGCCGAGGCGGATGCCGTTCTTGGCGATGAACTGGAGATAGATGGCGCGCTCGGCGTCGTGCTCGGCGCGCTCGTCCGGCTCGAGCTCGACGTCGAGCTGCACGGTGTCGTAGTCGGCGAGGTACTCGCCTGCGAGCTCGCTGATGTCGCGGCGATGGACGATGGGGCCGACGAGCGCTTCGAGCTCCGCTTCGCGACCGTCGGCGCGCTCGGGCGTGGCGGTGAGCCCGAGGCGTCGCGGCGCGAGGCAGAGGCGGGCGGCGAGCGCGTAGGTGGGGCCCGGCAGGTGATGGCACTCGTCGAACACGACGAGGCCGAAGCGCGCGCCGAGGTGATCCATGTGGAGGTACGCCGAGTCGTAGGTGGTGACGGTGATCGGCTGCACGTCGTGATCGCCGCCGCCCACCACGCCCACCGCCACGCTGAAGGTGGCGCGCAGGAGGTCGTACCACTGGCGCACGAGATCGAGCGTGGGCGCGACGACGAGCGCGCTGCGGCGTACCGCGTCGATGGCCATGACCGCGACGTGCGTCTTGCCGGCGCCGGTGGGCAGCACCACCACGCCGCGCTCACCTCCGGCGCGCCAGGCCTCGAAGGCGTCGGTCTGGAACGGGCGCGGCTCGCGATGCACACGCACCCCCGAGGCGAGCTCGGTGTCGCGCGGCGCGTCGTCGTCGAACGCGATGCCCGACCCGCGGAGCGCGAGGACCGCCTCGCGGTAGGCGATGGCCGGCGCGCGATGGCAGGCCTCGCGCTCGTCCCAGACGAAGGCTGCGGGGAGGGGGAGCTCGCGGGCGACGCCTCGGAGCTCGATGGTGCCCGCGCGGAAGACGAGCGTGGCCACGCCCGACGTTTACTCTCAGAGCTTATTCAGGCGCAAGCTGCGACGCAGGGGGAGGATCAGCTGCGCTCCGCCTTCACCGATGACGAGCGCGGTGACGCGCACGCTCGTGGCGCGGCTGGCGATGAGCGACCTCGAGGGAGACGAGCGCGTAGCCCTTGCCGTACGTCTCGGTGATCGTTGCCGAGGCGGCGGCAGAGACCTCGAAGCCACGGCCCGCGAGGAGCGTGCGCAGGTCTCCCACGAGCCACATCACCGTCGAGGCGCCGCCAACGTGAGGCGCGACCAGCGGGTCGAGCCGAAGGGCGTGAACGCCACCGCGGACTCGATGTCGACGGTCGAGGGGTCGACGGAGCCGACGGGCGGGAGGACGGCCCCGCCCGCGCGCCAGGGAACGCGCGTCGCAGGCCTGGCCGGGCCAGGCCAAAATCTGTCCGTGCCACCTCGGGACGACCGAAAGCCGAGCGATTCCGCGAAGCGCTTGGTGGCACGACGCTCGCTCAGGGCCCGGTCGGCGGGCCGCTGGCACTGGCGCCAGCGGCCGAGCTGATCGTCGAGGGAGGTTCATTTCATGCGTGTGCTCACGTCCTTGCTGGTGGTCACGAGTCTCGTCGCGTGCGGCGTCTCGGCGGAGCGAACGGATCTCCACGAGGCCGCGGCGGCCGCGGCGGACGGCGGCGCAGCGCCCGCCTCGCCAACAGAGGCCGATCAAGTGGAGATCGTGAAGGGAGTCCCCGATCACAACCGCGATCCGGCGGTGGTGGCGGTGGAGATCGGCGAGGAGGGGCTGTGCACGGGCACGCTGATCTCGCCGCGCCTCGTGTTGACCGCGCGGCACTGCACGAGCCGCACCGTGGCGTCGGTGGGCTGTCCGGCGTCCGGCGTGCAGGTGCTCGGCGACCGCGATCCGACGTCGCTAACGATCTCGATCGGCGACGATGTCGCGTCGGCGCATCAGGTGGCGCGCGGCGTGGCGGTGGTCGCGCCGGCGGGCGTCACACTGTGTGACGCGGACATCGCGATCATCGTCCTCGATCAGGCGGTGAAGCTCGTCAAGCCACTGCCGGTGCGGACGCACGGCGTGGCGGCCGGCGATCGCGTGCGCGCGGTGGGGTTCGGGCGCACGGGCGACGACGGCAGCGCGGGCACGAAGCTCGTGCGCGAGCACGTGCGGGTGCTCTCGGTGTCGGCCGCGGAGCTCACCGTGGGCGAGGCGACGTGCCAGGGAGACTCCGGCGGTCCCGCGCTCGACGAGAGCACGGGCGAGGTGGTCGGCGTCGTCTCGCGCGGTGGGCCGAGCTGCGAGGGGCGGAACGTGCACAACATCTACACGCGGGTCGACGCGTTCAGCTGGCTCGTGCAGGAGGCGTTCGCGAAGGTGGCGGGGCTCGATCGGGACGGGGCCGAGGACGGAGGCGCGGCCGTGACGCCGCCGACGGCGGGCACGAAGCAGAAGCCGCCGAGCGACATGGGGGGGCCGTGCGAGCGCGCCGCGGACTGCGCAGCCGGGGTGTGCATCACCAAGGAGGACCGCAAGTACTGCTCGCGGCCCTGCGGCCCAGGCGATCGTTGCCCGGCCAGCTACCACTGCCAGCCGATCGCTCCGGGCGGCTCGGCGTGCATCGACCAGCGCTAGTGACTCACCATTGACGGCGTCGCGTCGGGGGCCCTAGATCACGGGGATCATGGACTTCTCCCTGTCCGAGCACCACGAGCTCCTGCGCAAGACCGTCCGTGACTTCGCGCGCGTCGAGGTGCTCCCTCACGCGAAGCAGTGGGACATCGAGGAGCGGTTCCCGAAGGAGATCGTTCCGAAGCTCGCCGAGCTCGGGCTCCTCGGGATCCGCATCCCCGAGGAGTACGGCGGCTCGGGCATGGACGTGACGAGCTACGCGATCTGCGTCGAGGAGCTCGCGCGCGTCGACGGCTCCCTCGCGCTCACCGTGGCCTCGCACAACGGGCTGGGGACCGGTCACATCCTCGGCTTCGGCAGCGAGGCGCTGAAGAAGAAGTACCTCCCGAAAGCGGCGAGCGGCGAGTGGCTCGCGGCGTGGGCGCTCACCGAGCCCGGCAGCGGGAGCGACTCGGCGGGCCTCCTCACCACCGCGCGCCGCGACGGTGACAACTGGGTCATCAACGGCACGAAGATGTTCATCACGCAGGGCAGCGTCTGCGGCTTCTGCGTGGTGCTCGCGCGCACGAACCTCGACGCGCCGAAGCAGCGTGGCATCACGGCGTTCGTCGTGGAGACGGGCACGAAAGGCTACTCCGCATCGAAGCATCTCGAGAAGTACGGCTGTCGCTCGAGCGACACCGTGGAGCTCACCTTCGAGGACGTCGTGGTCGCGGACGGGCAGCGCGTCGGCGAGGTCGATCAGGGCTTCACCGACACGATGCAGATCCTCGATCGCGGTCGGATCTCGATCGCCGCGATGGCGCTAGGCCTCGGCTACGGCGCGCTCGAGATGGCGGTCACGTACGCGAAGGACCGGAAGCAGTTCAACAAGCCGATCGCGGATTTTCAGGCGATCCAGTGGATGCTGGCGGACTCGAAGACCGAGCTCGATGCCGCGCAGCTGCTCACCTACCGCGCGGCGTGGCTGGCGGACCAGGGGCGGCCGTACACGAAGGAAACCTCGATGGCGAAGCTCTACGCCAGCGAGGCGGCGACGCGCGTCTGCAACCGCGCGCTCCAGGTCCACGGCGGGTACGGCTACACACGCGAGTTCGCGGTGGAGCGCCACCTGCGTGACGCGAAGCTTTGCGAGATCGGCGAAGGCACGAGCGAGGTCCAGCGCATGATCATCGCGAAGCACCTACTCCGGGCATAGCGATCTCGGACCAGTTCAATACGGAGCCTCGGAGGCACGGAGCTGAGACTCCGATGCTCCGACGCTCCGTGTAAGTTTCGTCGAAGCTCAAGGGGTGAGGGCGCAGCGGAAGCCGACGCCGTGGCTGCGTGTCTCGGCGGCGCTCGAGAAGCGGAACGAGGGACGCACCCAGTCGGCGTACGCGCCGTTCCACGCGCCCCCGCGCATCACGTGCGCGGTGCCCGTGGCGGGGCCCGTCGGCTCGTCGACGTCGGCGCTCGCGTAGCTCGCATAGAAGTCGGCGGTCCACTCCCAGACGTTGCCCACGAGATCCTCGATCCCCCAGCGCGAGGCGCCCTCGGGAAACGAGCCGACCGGCGCCGTGGTCGCCCATGCGTCGCTCTCCGCGAACAGCGCCTCCAGCGGCGTGCCGTGCTTCTTCCCCCACGCGACGCACTCGGCGCCACACGCGTTGAGGTGCTTTGCGGAGGGAGGTGCGTCCCCCCACGGATACTTGCGACCGTCCGAGCCGCGCGCCGCGAACTCCCACTCCGCCTCGCTCGGCAGGCGCTTGCCTTCGGCCTTGCAGAAGCGGTCGGCGGCGTTCCAGTCGACGCAGTTCATCGGATGGCGGCCGCGGCCCGGATCTCCCCGCAGAGCGCGTACCTCCCGCCGATGGTTCCCGTGAAAGGACTCGCCACGTCGCCTCCTCTTGGTCGCCAGGTTGCAGCCCGGCACCGCCTCACACCCCCGACGCCTTGCAGGCGAACAACGCGACATCTCGCGCGGCGGTTTCAAACGCCGATGGAAAGAAACTGGTCCATCGGAACCGACTTGTGGAAAACCTGTGTGCGAGACCGTCGGTGTTCACTGAACAGCGCGAACCGCTTGGTAAAAGTTTGACACTTCCGCGCCTGCAAAATACCTTGCGGCTGTTACGTGGGAAGAAGTGGCGGAAAGTGCCAAAGTTAGGCACGGACGCCCCTCACGCAGCGCGAGGGCGCTCGGATGTTTCGCGGTCGCTACGAACACACGATCGATGCCAAGGGGAGGACGAGCCTCCCTGCGCGCTATCGCGATGTGCTCTCGTCGATCGGTGAGCGCCGCGTCATCCTCACGAGCGCGCTCGACCCCTGCCTCGTCGCCTACACCGCGCTCGAGTGGACGGCCTTCGAGGATCGCCTGGCGAAGCTGCCGCAGTTCGATCGCGCCGTTCAGAAGCTGAAGAGGATCTACGTCTCCGGCGCCGTGGAGTGCGAGGTCGACGACTCGGGCCGCATTCTCATCCCGCCGACGCTCCGCGATCACGCGAAGCTGCAGAAGGACGTCCTCTGGGCTGGTAACGGCAAGTACGCCGAGCTCTGGGACGCCCAGGCCTGGAAGAACCACTTCGAGACCACCGACGACGAGCGGCAGCAGATCAGCGCGCGCCTCGCGGAGCTCGGACTATGAATCACGGACAGGGTCAGCTTGCGCTGCCTGGCGTGGCTACCGACACGGCCGCCGAGTGGGTCTGGTCGGACGAGACGGGAGAGGAGGCCGAGGTGCCCGACTTCGTCCATGCGACGGTCATGAAGACGGAGGTGACCGAAGCGCTCGCCCCCCGAGCCGGTCTCTTCGTCGACGCCACGGTGGGCGGAGGCGGTCACACGGAGGCCATCCTCGAGGCCCATCCCGAGGCCCGGGTGATCGCGCTCGATCGCGATCAGGTCGCCCTCGATGCGGCGCGCGTCCGTCTCGAGCGTTTCGGCGATCGCGTCACGTTCGTCAAGACGCCTTTCGGCCGCATCGCCGAGGCCCTCGACGAGCTGCGCATCGAGCAGGTCGCGGGTATCTGCGCCGACCTGGGCGTCAGCTCGCCCCAGCTCGACGACGCGGCTCGCGGCATGAGCTTCCGCCGCGAAGGTCCCATCGACATGCGGATGGACCCCAGCGAGGGCGAGGAGACCGCGCTCGAGCTGATCGCGCGCCTCTCGGACGACCAGCTCGCGGACATCATCTTCCAGTACGGCGACGAGCGCCGCTCGCGGCGCATCGCCCGCAGCGTGAAGCGCGCGCTCGGCGACAACCAGCTCCTCACCACCCTCGATCTCCGCCGCGCGATCGTGCGCGCAGTCGGCCCGGTGCGTGTGGGGGGCGTCGACCCCGCGACGCGCACGTTCCAGGCTCTGCGCATCGCGGTCAACCGCGAGCTCGAGGAGCTCGAGGAGCTGATCGCCGCGCTTCCGCGCCTCGTGGAGCCGGGCGGCGTCACCGCCGTGATCAGCTTCCACTCGCTCGAGGATCGCCTCGTGAAGCGCGCCTTCCACGCGAAGGAAACGTGGGCGCCGCTCACCAAGAAGCCGGTCGTCGCCGGTGACGAGGAGGGCGCGGCGAACCCGCGCTCGCGCAGCGCGAAGCTTCGCGCGGCCCGCCGGCTCACCGCCGAGCAGGTCGCTGCGGGAGGCAAGAAGTACTCGCGATGACGTCCCGGCGCGCGCGCATCTTCATGTTCAACTGGACGCTCGCCGTCGTGGCGACGGTCTGCGCGTTCGTGGTCCATCTCGCGATGCGCGGTCGCACCGTCTCGCTCGGCTACGAGCTCGGCAAGTCGCGCAGTGAGCAGATGCGCCTCCGCGAGGTGAAGCGCGTCCTCGAGCTCGAATCGGCGAGCTACAAGACGCCGGAGCGCGTCGAGATGGTGTCACGCACGCTGCTCGGCATGGAGCCCCCGGCTCCGGAGCGCATCGTGACGGTTGGCGGGAAGCTGTCTTCCCCGGACGACGAGGCCAGCGCCCAGGCGAAGCCGGGTCGATAGGTCGATAGGGAGAGCGTCATGCGCAACCTCGACCCCGCTCGCGCGAAATGGATCAAGCTCCGGATGGGCCTGCTGTGCGGGGTCATGGCGGTCGGTCTCGGCGGCTTCGTGACCAGCGCGTTCCGCGTGCAGGTCGAGGACGGCCCCACCTGGAAGGAGACCGCCGAGAACCAGCGGCAGCGCCGGCTCCACGTCGAGCCGAAGCGCGGCGCCATCTACGACCGCAACGGCGCGGCGCTCGCGGCGAGCGTCGAGGTGCCGAGCATCAGCGGTGACGTGGTGGAGATGCTCCGCGGCGTCGAGGGCGCGCCGGCGCAGGCGGTAGCGCTCCAGGATCTCGCGGTACGCATCGCGGGCGCGCTCTCGCTCGACCCGAACGACGTGCAGGCGAAGCTCGCCTCGAAGCGCCGCTTCGTTTGGCTGAAGCGCCGCGTCACCGCCGACGAGGCGCAGGCGGTCCGCGACCTCGGCGACCCCAAGAAGTCGATGAAGCCCGTGAAGGGCCTCGCCGTCGAGGGCGAGGGCCGTCGCTACTACCCCGGCCGCGAGCTCGCGGGCCCGGTGCTCGGCTTCGTCGCGCCCGACGGCTTCGGCAAGGACGGCCTCGAGCTCGCGCTCGACGAAGAGCTGCGGGGTCGCGCCGAGGAGGTCCGCGGCCTCCGCGATCGCTCGGGTCGCCTCATCTTCTCGGAGGGCGCGACCGACGAGGGTGCGTTCGCTGGACACGACCTCACGCTCGCCATCGACGAGGGCATCCAGCACGTCGCCGAACGCGAGCTCAACGTCGCGCAGGGTACCTACGAGACGAAGGGCGCCTCGATCGTGGTGATGGACCCGAGCACCGGCGAGATCCTCGCGGTGGCCTCGGTGCCTGGCTACAACCCGAACGACTACAGCGAGAGCGAGGTCGAGGCCCGGCGCGACCGCGCGGTCACCGATCGCTTCGAGCCCGGCTCGGTCATGAAGGTGTTCACGGTCGCCGCGGCGCTCGCCGGCGGTACGCTGAAGCCCACCGAGACCATCTTCTGCGAGCATGGCACGTTCCAGATCGCGAACGTCACCATCCACGACACACACGAGAACGACTGGCTCACGCCCACGCAGGTGCTCGCGCGGAGCTCCAACATCGGCGCGCTCAAGATCGGCCTCGCGCTCGGCGAGCCGGCGCTCTACGCCGCGTACCGGCGCTTCGGCTTCGGCGAGCCCACGGGGCTGCCGCTGCCCGGCGAGGCCGCGGGCGTGCTCCGTCCGAAGTCGCGTGCGTGGTTCGACGTCGAGACCGCGAACGCCTCCTTCGGTCAGGGCATCAGCGTCACGACCGTGCAGCTCGCCGTCGCGATGGGCGCGATCGCGAACGGCGGGAAGCTCATGGAGCCGATCCTCGTGCGCAAGGTCACTGACACGCGCGGAACCGTGGTGAAGGAGTGGACGCCGCACGTTCGCCGCGAGGTCGTGCCCACGAGCGTCGCGAAGACGGTGTCGGAGATGCTCACCGCGGTCGTCGAGGAGGGCGGCACGGGTACCGAGGCGGCGATGACTGGCTTCCGCGTCGCCGGCAAGACCGCGACCGCGCAGAAGGTCGACTCCGCGACCGGTAAGTACTCGCAAGAACACTACACGGCGTCGTTTGTCGGGTTCGTCCCGGCGGAGAAGCCGCGGCTCGTCATTGCGGTCGTGCTCGACGAGCCGGCGACGGGGCGCTACGGAGGCGATCTCGCCGGTCCCGTGTTCCGGCGCGTCGCCGAGGCGAGCCTCCGGTACCTCGGCGTCCCGCCCACGCACACCATTCCCAATATCAAGACCGTGACCCGCACCGGAGACCCCGCCGACGCCACGCTCGCCGCGATGAAGATCGACGGCGCAGGCGGCGGACCCAAGGTCGACCCCGGCGGGGCGAAGGATCTGCCGCCCGGCCCGCAGCCGGCGAGCGCGACGGCCGGCCCGCCGCTGCCGGCCTCGGTTCGCGTGCCCGATGCGCTGGGGCTCGGGGCGCGGGACGCGGTGCGCACGGTCGGCAACGCCGGCCTCGTGCCGCTCGTGGAAGGGACGGGACGCCTCGTGAAGCAGGTGCCGTCGCCCGGAACGCCCGCGCCGAAGGGCTCGAGCGTGCGGCTGGTCTTCGAGCCAGCGTCATGACCGCGGCGGAGGGCGGCGTCGCGCAGGAAGCCCGCTCGGCCGACGGGATGACGCTCGCCGATCTCGCGCGCGAGATCCCGGGGGCCACGAGCGTCGAAGGTGACGCGAGCGTGCGCTGCTTCGGCGTCCATCACGACTCGCGCCACGTCGATCCCGGAGATCTCTTCGTGGTGCGCCGCGGCGCGCAGCACGACGGCAGCGCGTTCGTCGAGAGTGCGGCGGCGCGCGGCGCCGTGGCCATCCTCGCCGAGCGCGGCCTCGCGCTGACGACGACGCTCCCCGTGCTGCGCGTCGACGACGTCCCGACCGGGCTCGCGTACACCGCGGCCGCCGTCTACGGGCATCCCGCGTTCTCGCTCGACGTCATCGGCATCACCGGCACGAACGGCAAGACCACCACCT
>Ga0123336_10001775_pt1 | contig 19486 bp, 19 predicted proteins | sample SSSSmetaG_FD_96466 | JGI IMG/M metagenome (GOLD analysis project Ga0123336, IMG submission 96466) | Glacier valley bacterial and archeal communities from Borup Fiord, Nunavut, Canada, to study Microbial Dark Matter (Phase II) - ​SSSS metaG | ecosystem: Environmental > Aquatic > Freshwater > Ice... | reverse complement strand
TCACGAGCTGGGAGAAGTTCCGTGCGGCACCCTGCACCTCGACGTCGTGAAATCGACCAGGTCGCACCATCTCAAAGTCCTCCGCGAGGCCGGCGTCACGTGGACGCGGATCGATGGGGTCGAGCGTTTCGTGAAGCTTCGATACGCCTGCCTGGAAGAACGCTTCCCGGGCCTCCTGGCCTCGGTGCTTTCTGCCCAAGCGACGGCACGGTGAAGTCGCCGCTCGCAGGCTTGCGGGTGGCGTTGCTTGCCCCGATTTCCTGGCCGACGCCGCCGCCCGGCTACGGGCCATGGGAGCAAGTGGCCTCGAACATCGCGGAGGGCATGGTGCGCCGCGGCCTGGACGTCACACTCTTTGCGACCGGCAACTCCAAAACCACGGGCAAGCTTTCGTCGGTCGTGCCGATCGGCGTAAATGAAGATCCGGGTCTGAGCGGCGATGTGTATGGCGCAATCCATACCGGCAAGCTGTTCGAACGCGCGCACGAGTTCGACCTCATTCACAATAACTTCGACTGGAAGCCGCTCACCTATGCGCTAGCGAGCAAAGCGCCGCCGATGATCACGACGATCCACGGGTTTAGTTCGCCGCCGATTCTCGGCGCGTACTACGCAGCGGCGCATCGCAGTTTCTACTGTTCGATCAGCGATGCCGATCGCGATCCCGGACTGCACTACCTCGGCACGACCTACAACGGCATCGACCCCGCTGCGTTTACTTTCGTCGACCGCGCGGGCGACTATCTGCTCTACCTCGCGCGCTTTCATCCCGAGAAAGGCGCGCATCTTGCGATCGAAGTCGCGAAGCGCGCGGGCGTGCGCTTGAAGATGGCGGCGATTCCGCAAGACGTCGCGTATTTCAAAGAACTCGTCGAGCCGCACATCGACGGTGATGCGGTGCAGTTTCTCGGCGAAGTACGCGGGGCGCAACGCGACGCGCTGCTTGGCGGCGCGCTCGCCCTCGTGCACATGACGACCCGCCCCGAGCGCTTCGGCCTCACGATGATCGAAGCGATGGCCTGCGGCACGCCGGTGCTCGGCGCGCGCATGGGTTCGATCCCCGAAATCGTCGTCGACGGCGAAACGGGTTTTCTCTGCGACGATGTCGACGCAGCAGTCGCGCGCGTGCCGCAGCTCGCGGCACTTTCTCGACGTGCGTGCCGCACGCGCGTCGAGACGACGTTCTCATCCGAACGCATGATCGACCGCTACCTCGATGCGTACGCCGTCGCCCTCGCCCAAAAACTCCCGCCCCCCCCGACGCAAGACGAACTCGGTTGGCGCGCACACGACTGGTGGGATCGACCGATGGCCTTTACCGAATTCCCGCCCAAGCCGCGTTCGTAGCCTTCGCGTATCATCGCGAGTAGCTATGCGACATCGTGTTTCACGTCGTCTAAGAAGTGCGTGTCTTTAATCGCCACTCCGCTGAAGCGTGAAAGCTACAAATGTCGGATGTAACCGTCGGTCAATATAATTTCATCTACAACGCCTTCTCATTTACCATTGCGACGATGGGCGCCGCTACGGTCTTCTTCTTCCTCGGTCGCGGTCAAGTCTCAAAAACGTACCGAACGGCGATAACGGTGACCGGCCTTGTCACACTTATTGCCTTCTACCACTATCTGCGGATTTTTGGAAGTTGGGAAGCGGCGTATACCGTCGTCAGCGGAACCATCAAGTCCACCGGGGTAGCATTTAACGACGCCTACCGCTATGTCGATTGGCTCCTTACGGTGCCGCTGCTGCTCGTCGAGCTCATTCTGGTCATGAAACTCTCGGCGCAAGAGACCACGGCAAAGAGCCTTCGCCTCGGCGGCCTCGCGGCGCTCATGGTCGCGCTCGGCTACCCGGGCGAAATCGCCGGCTCGCTCGGTTCGCGTTGGATCTTTTGGGCGCTCGCGATGATTCCGTTCCTCATCATCGTGAGCGATCTGTTCTTCGGCTTACGCTCATCGATCGAAAAGCAACCGACCGAAGTGCGCGGGATGGTCAACGCGGCGCGCTGGATCACCGTTCTCTCCTGGTGCTTCTATCCGGTGGTCTATCTTTTCCCGATGATCGGATTCACGGGCGGGGGAGCCACGACGGCGGTTCAAGTTGGTTACACCATCGCCGACGTTGTCGCAAAAGTTGCCTTCGGGGTCTTCATCTATCTCATCGCCGTTCGGAAGTCGGCAGCCGAAGAGCCACTCGCAACGTCTCGTCTCGCCGAGGCGACATAACGGCGTTGGCTCGCAACGTCGAGATCGCCATCCTCGGCGGAGGATGCGCGGGCCTGAGTCTCGCAAAGACGCTTGCCCTCGCAAACCCGCCGTTCGAGGTGGTCGTTCTCGAAGAACGTGCGACGTATCTGGACGATCGCACGTGGTCCGGCTGGGCAACCGAACCGCACGCGTTCGCCGATTGCGTGCGCAAGCGCTGGTCGCGGTGGCGCGTGTCGACCGATCGCGGGCGCTACGAAACGGCAGGCGGGAAAATCGCGTATGAATCGATTGCCGCGCGTGCGTTCTACGCCTCGGCGCGTCGTGCCATCGACGCCGCACCGCGCATCGACCTCCTCACCGGCGTATCGGTCGCGGACGTCGAGGCGCGCGGAGATGGGGCGACGATCGCGCTTGCGAACGGTGAACGCATCGAGGCGGAGTGGGTCATCGATACGATTCCCCGCGGTCGCGTTCTCACGTATCCGTGGATGTGGCAGAGTTTCGTCGGGTTTGAAATCGAATGCCCGGGCGCCGGCGGCGACGACATCCCCGAGCTCATGGACTTTCGCGTGCCGCAGCTCGGCGGGGCGACGTTCCTCTACACACTACCGTTCGCGCCAAATCGGGCGCTGTTCGAGCTCACCTGTTTCTCAGCCGACCGGACGAACGAGCGCGATTTGCAGCGCACGCTCTTGCGTCTGCTCGCGCGACGGTTTCCCGGCGGATTTCGTCATGTGCGCAACGAGCACGCGCATTTGCCGATGTCGCCAAGCGATCGTCGCCCGAACGGGCGCGTCGTACCGGCCGGAACCACCGGTGGCGCGATGCGACCTGCGACGGGTTTTGCGTTTCATGCTATTCAACGCTGGGCCAGCCACTGTGCGAGCGAGCTTTGCGCGGGACGCCCGCCTTCGGTTGCGACGACGCATCCGGCGTTGCTCTGGATGGATCGCATCTTCATGTCCATCATAAACGACGAACCCGAAGCCGCCCCCGCACTCTACGCACGACTCTTTTCCGGAGCGAATCCCGACGGTCTCGTCCGCTTTCTCGCGGGGACGCCGCATGTTCTGGATATCGCAAGCGTCGTCGCCGCTCTCCCACTCGCAAAATTCACGCGAGCCGCCGCACGCGCTTCCGGCCTGCGCGCACCCGACCCGGTTGCCAGCCTCCGCTGGAGCGAGACTCAAGCTTCGCGATGCCGTCGCTCGAGGAGCCAAACGGCGATGTGATGCGGCACGGTAATGGCGAGAATGAGTGCGCCGAAGACATCGTCGTGCTTGGGTTTCGCGGCGCGACTCGCGATCGCGGGCGAGAGCACAACGGCGATCGCCCCCGCAGCGACGGCGATTGCGACGTTGACGATCGATTCTCGGGCAAAGCGACGAACACGTTTGCCGAGCGTTCCCCCGCGCGCATCCCGCTCGAGCAATAGTGCCGTATGACGCACGGCATGCCAGGCCCCAAAATAGATCGCAAATCCGAAACGTTTGGGCGTTAGGAGGAGGAGGGCTGTCGGGAGCGCGAGATCCAGGGCGTCGGCCAGCTCGCCGCGCGCCGCGTGCGCGATCGCTGCAACCGCCGCTACGCTCGCGACCAAGCGCGAACGGCGATCGGTTTCCGCGATACACAACGGTAGCGCGCCGCGCACGATCGTCTCAGCGAGGAAAGACGAGCGCCCACCGCAGGCCCGCGCAAATGCGGCATCGCCGTTGCCGAAATGCAACCAGCTCAAAGCGAAGAGCGCGCGGCCCGCAATTGCTGGCGACCGTCGCGCAGCGATGAACGTTGCAATCGAGAGCGCACCGTAAGCACTCGACAAGGCGAAACGGCCTCCGCGCGGGCGATAGCCGAATCGATAGAGCAGCGTGTCGTCAGTCGCGCCGTGCGCGATCCCAAGCGTCGCGATCAGTACGAACGCGATCGCACGCGCGAGGGTCGGGCGTACGCGCGCGAGGAGGCCGAGTCCCACGACGGCCAGCCACGTCGCCGTGCGCGTGCGCCGAGTGAACGATTCGCGGTCGGGAAATTTCCTCACAGCCCTACACGTCGAGCGCCGTCGCGCTTCGGGCGTTAGGCGCCAACACGCGTATCGATCCAGTGTAGGCTGCGCCAACCGCGTTCGGCCTTGGCGAGCGCATCGTCGGGACTCGATCCAAGTGCTGTAAAATGGCCCATCTTGCGGCGCTTCGCGGCATTGGCTTTCCCATAGAGGTGCAACGAGATATCGGGATCTTTAAGCAGTTCCTCGATCCCGCCGAGTCGATCGCCCGTGCCATCGCCCAAGATGTTGACCATCACGACTGCGGGCACGAGCATCTTCGGCTGCACGAGCGGTAGATCGCAGATCGCGCGCACGTGTGCTTCGTACTGTGAGATTTGCGTAGCATCGAGCGAGTAGTGGCCGCTATTGTGAACGCGCGGCGCGATCTCGTTGACGAGCAGCGTTTCGCCGGCTAGAAAATATTCGATCGCGAACGCGCCGACGATGTCGAGCTTTCGCGCGATCGTCACGGCACTCTCGCGTACGCGGCGCGCGACGTCATCGCTCACGCGGGCCGGCACGATCGTCGTTGCGAGCACGCCCGCATCGTGGATATTCTCCGCGACCGGAAACGTCACGATCTCGCCTGCCGCATTGCGCGCGCAAATGATCGAGAGTTCCTTATCGAAGGGGATCAATTTTTCGCAAATGAGCGCGCGGCCGCGGGCTTCGGCAAACGCATCGGCGGCCTGGTGCTCGTTGCGCACGACCCACTGCCCTTTACCGTCGTACCCGCCGAGCGTCGTCTTGAAGACGGCCGGAAATCCGACCGTTTCGATCGCGGTCCGCAGATCCTCGAGCGAGGAAATCGGCGCAAAATCGGCCGTGCCGATGCCGCACGCGCGCACGAACGTTTTTTCCAGAATCCGATCTTGCGTGATCCGCAGAACATTCGCATCGGGGCGTACCAACCGGCGGTCGTTCTCCAGCGCCAGCACCGACTCGAGCGCGATGTTTTCGAACTCGTAGGTGACCACGTCGGCGCGCGCGCCGAGCTCTCCGATCGCGCGCAAATCATCGTAGGCCGCGACGATCTGCTCGTCGGCGATTTGTCCCGTCGGCGAATTCGGCAGCGGCTCGAGCGTCACGACCCGGTATCCCATGCGCTTTGCCTCGAGGGTGAGCATGCGGCCGAGTTGACCGCCGCCGAGGATTCCAATCGTCTCGATCATAGGACGATCGATTCGACGGCTTGCGTCGTCTTTGCAACGCGCTCGTCGAGTGCGTGCGCGAGCGTTGCATCATTGAGCGCGAGGATACGGACCGCAAAGAGGGCGGCGTTGGTCGCGTTGCCGATTGCCATCGTTGCAACGGGCACGCCCGCGGGCATCTGCACGATCGAGAGCAGCGAGTCGAGGCCGTTGAGCGCCTTCGATTGCACCGGCACGCCGATGACGGGTAAATTGGTCTTCGTTGCCACCATGCCCGGCAGGTGTGCGGCGCCACCCGCGCCCGCAATGATCACGCGCAGACCGCGCCCGGCGGCTTCGCTCGCGTAGCGAAACATCAGATCCGGCGTCCGGTGCGCGGAGACGACGCGCAGTTCGAAGGGGACACCGAATTCTTGCAGGGTCGTCGCGGCGGCGCGCATCGTTTCAAGATCGGATGTCGATCCCATGATGATACCGACGAGGGGAGTGGGGGCCATCTTCGCGCCGTTCGGCTCGCCGTCACGGCCACCCTGGACTCAAGAGTCGGAACGACCGCCCGGCGCGAACGGGCACGTATGACTTCTGGTCAACGGACGCTTTTTCTCACCGGCGCATCATCGGGGATCGGCCGCGCCCTTGCGATCCGCGCCGCGCGCGCGGGCTATGCGATTTACGGTGTCGGTCGGAATACGGCGGCGCTGAGCGCCCTCGAAGAACAAATCCGCGGCGAAGGCGGAACGATTACGACCGCGGCTGCCGACGTCGGCGATCCCGCGAACGCACCGCGCCTGATTGCAAGCGCGCTCGCGCGCTTCGGTCGCATCGATGTGCTGTGCAACAATGCGGGCGCCGTTGCGATCGGTCCGATCGGTCGCCAGAGCGACGCGGCACTTCGCGAGCAATTTGCAACGCACGTGATCGGGCCGCTGGCACTCGCGCGCGAGGCGCGCAGCGCTCTGCAAGCCTCGCACGGTCAAGTCGTGATGCTCGGCTCGGGCGTCGCGCGGATCGCCGTCGGCGGCCTGGGCGCATACCCCGCGGCAAAAGCGGCGATCAAATCCGCAACGCAAATCCTCCGACGCGAACTCAAAGTCGACGAGATTGCGGTAACGTACGTCGATCCCGGGGCCGTTGATACACCGTTTATGACGCGCGCCGGAATGCCCGGTGCGCCCGCGCGTTTTCTCGTCTCACCCGAAACCGTCGCGCGCGCGATTTTCAACGGGTTCACCACGCGTCCACGCGAGGTCAATGCGGTACCCTGGCAAGTCGCGCTGCTCTCGTTTGCCGAAAATTTCCCGCGCCTCATCGATGTGATTCTCGAACGTGCGCCGCAGTTGGTCGGCGGCACGGACGAGATTCCGCTCCCACCGGTCGACGTGACCGTGCCCGCCGCAAGCGCAGCGCTGCCACCGACGCTCGATGAAGCCGAGCTTCCGCGCCCCGCTTCGTTTGCCGAAGCGCTCGAACCGCACGCGCGCAAGATGGAAAAACTCAGTTTGAAATCATCGTTCGTGCTCGGCCTGCTCGTACGCGGCGCGACCCTGGAAGTCGGCGACGTCGCGCAACGCTGGGCGGGGATGCCCAATAAAAACGAACGCGCGCTCACCGCCGGGGTGCTGCACGCGCTCGAGGAAGCGGGCTTCTTAGAGTCGATGGGTCCGGAGCGCTGGCTCGTCGTGCGTGGCGTTTAGGCCCAGTAGGCGACGTCGCGTTGCTTCGTGTCCTTGAATTTGCCGAAAACGTCAGGGTAGCGCGCGAACAGCGATTCGAGATCGGTGATGCGCGCTTGATCGAACGGATGCGAACGCTGCCAGAACGCACCTTTGTCGCCGTACGTCGCCGTCATCGTTTGGAAGAACCAGATCATGCCGTAGGGATTGAGATAGTTGGTCGCCGCGGCGATGCGCGCGCCTTCTTCATCGGCTTCCGCCTCGATGTGACGCGACATGTTCATATAGTGCGCTTCGGCCGCCGTGCCGGCGGCGTAATCGGCCGCCGCGCCGCCGAGCGGTCCGAGCAGAATATTAGCCAGGATCGACCCGATCTGTGTCGCCGTCCCGAGAAACGATCCGGTGCGCATGCTCTTCGCCACGTGATGCAAGACCATGTGGCCCGTTTCGTGCGCGAGTACGCCGCCGAGTTCGTCGCGATTCTTTGCCAAGCGTAAGAGCGGCTCGTTGATGTAGATGTTGCCGCCCGGAACCGAGAAGGCGTTCGCCGATTCGCCGCGCACGATGTAATAGCGGATCGGATACTCGTAGCGGTCCTTGACCGTATTCGCGATGACTTCGCCGACTTCGTTGAGGTGTTCGTAGTACGGTGAATCGAAGAGAATATCGCCGTTCTCGCGTAGCTGGAGGAACGTTTCATGACCGATCTGACCCTCATCGAAGGCGGCAAGGGCGGGCGTGAGGTGGGTCAGTTGACTCGCACCAACGGCGGTGACGAGACTTGCGAGAAACGCGTTACGTTGCAGAGTGGCAACCTCTCTAACAAAGAATCGAGACGACAGATTCCATGAACCGACCGTATGGCCTCCGGTTTCTTCCCGCGCTTGCGCTTGCGTGGGCGTTGCTGGGAACATCCGCCAACGCGGCAATCTCGACGATCCGGCCGACGCTCGGCTTGCTCGAGGGCATGAGCCTTGCCGGCGTGCCGACGCGCCAGTTCGAACTTCACGTCGCAATCGAACTCACGCCTAAGGACAATCAACTCGAGGCACTTGCCACCGCGATCGAAGATCCGGCATCGCCATTGCACCGGACGACGCTGAGCGCGGAAGCCTTTGCCGCACGATTTGGGCGGCCGCTCGCCGAGAGTCAGGCTCTCGCCGCGCTTTTTACCGCAAGCGGCGCCGCCGAAGTGTACGTGTCGCACGATGGACTCGTGATCGGCGGTGTGTTCACCGTCGCGCAAGCGGAAAAAACGTTCGCGACGAAATTCGCCGAATACAAACGCGGCGATCGCATCGCCGTCGCGCCGACCGAACCGCTCCATATTCCGATCGGCAACGTGCGCGCGGTGCGCGGGGTCGTCGCCGCGACCTCGCCGCGACTCGCCGACGTGCGTCCGAGTTTCACGCTCTTTCGCGGCGAGTGGTATCTGCCGACGCGCTTCCGTGAGATCTACGACGCCGTGCCCGACGGCGGCGCGGGCCAACACATCGCGCTGATCGAGGATGCCTCCGATCGACTCAACCTGGCGCGCGATCTCCCGCCGTTTCTGAGTGGCGAAGGCGCGCCGAATGCATCGGCGAGCCGGGTGAGCGAACACGTCTTTACACCGAAGGCGCAGACGATGAGCTGCGGCCGCGACGATCGCGGCCAGGAGCCCGCGCTCGATCTGGACGCCGCGCTCACGATGGCGCCGCAAGCTGAAATCGAATTGCGTTATGACAACGTGTGCGGTCTCGGCAACGATGGAACGGTCGCACTCGCGCGTGCGCTCGACGGAAATCCAACGCAGATCGTCTTCCCCTTCACGCTCGGCCCGGTCTACGATCGCGCAGTAGCGCTCTGGGGTCCAACCCCGTTGCCGTTTCTCGAGGCAGTCGTGCGCGGAATCAGCATCGTCGTGCCCTCGGGCGATGACGGCGCGCTCGGATTCGCGCTCTCCGGTATCGATCGAACGGCCGTCGCGTATCCGTGCATACTCGCAAGCGTCATCTGCGCGGGTGGCACGCAAGTCGGCGACCGCGATTCCTACATCGATGAAGCACCGTGGAATGACGGCCTGAACGCATCCGGCGGCGGCATCTCGGGCGAACCGCGACCGACGTGGCAATCCGCACCGAGTTCGTTTGAATTCTCACCGCAATTCGTGCCCGCCCAACATCGCATCGTGCCGGATCTCAGTGCCGATGCATCCGGTCATTTACGCGGGTTTTGGCACGGCTATGCATTCGGCGGCGTCGGCGGAACGAGCGAGAGTGCAGCGATCGTCGCAGCACAACTCGCGGCCATCAACGCGGCGGTCGATCCGGCAAAGCGTCTGATTAACGCCGGCGATCTCTACGTGCTCGCGACGCTGCACCCGGAGGCTTATCGGCAGGTCACGCGCGAGAACGATCGCGGTTACGTCGACAACACGATTCGTCCACCGAAGAAGCCGCTGCCGATCGGCTTCAAAGGCGCACTTCCGCCACCCGCCTTCGGCATGGACGGATGCAAAGGCGTGCAACCCAGCGGCTGTAGCGTTCGACCCGGCTACAACGCGGTAACGGGCCTGGGCTCGCTCAAAGAAAAAGCGGCGATCGCCGCATTACGCTGAGCGGCGTCGGAATGCAAGGGCGGCGAAAAAGATCAGCGTCGCGAGGATGACGATCGTCGCGCCGCTGGCCGAACTCAAGTAGTACGAGAGATAGAGGCCCCCGACCGAACAAAACGTGCCGATCACACCCGAGAGCACGAGCATCGGTACGAAGCGGCGCGTCAATTGCGCGGCGGCGGCGGCGGGCGTGACGAGCAGCGCGGCGACGAGTACGATGCCGACCGACTGCAGCGAGATGATGATCGTGAGGGCGAGCAGCACGAGCAGCACGTAATCGACGAAGGCGGCGTTGATGCCGCTGGCTTGCGCGACGACCGGATCGAAGGACGTATAGAGCAGCGGCCGATAGAGCACCGCGACGCACAACACGACGATGGCGGCGAGCACGCACACGACGACCAGATCGTCGCGCGAAACACCGAGGATATTGCCGAAGAGAAACCCTTCGAGATCGACGGAATAACGCTGCGAGCGGCTCATCAGAAAAATACCGACGGCAAAGGCGCCGGTGAAGAGCACCCCGATCGTCGTATCCAGCGAAATTTTCCCACGCCGATGGACGAAGCCGATCCCGAGCGCCGTGATCACCGCGACGACCGCGGCGCCGAAGGCGTAATTAAACCCGCGCAGATACGCGATCACGATCCCCGCAAACGATGCGTGTGCGATGCCGTCGCCGATGAACGAGAGTTTGCGCAACACGACGTACGTGCCCATCGTCGAGCAGAGCGCTCCGACGATCAGCGCCGCAACGAACGCACGTTGCATGAATTCGAACGTGAAAGGAGCGGTCAACGCATCCATTATGGCGTCGTCCGTGTGTGGCCGTGCGTGTGCGTGTGTTCGCGAATTGCGGCATACGATCCCGAGGCGAGCACCGTTTCGGGATCGCCGTCGGCCAGTATCTTGTGGTCCACGACGACGAGGCGATCGAACCATTCCGGCGCGCGGTCCAGATCGTGCGTGGTCATCATGATCGGCAAGCCGTCTTTTACGAGGCCGCGCACGATCGCAAGGAGCCGCTCTTCGGTTTCGGCATCGACGCCGGTCGTGGGTTCATCGAGCAGCAAGAGCCGCGGCTCTTGTGCGAGAGCCCGTGCGACGAACGTTCGCTGCTGCTGGCCGCCCGAGAGTTCGGAGATGTGACGATCGCGCAGATCGCCGAGATGTAAAGCGGCCAGTGCATCGTCGACGGCCGCGCGATCGTGCGCGCGGAATTGCGAGAACGTCCTCATCCGCGGGAATCGTCCCATCGCCACCACATCGCGCACGCTCGCGGGAAAGGTCCAATCGACATCTTCGATCTGCGGCACGTAGCCGATTGCGCCGCGCTCCAGTGCGCGCGGCACCCGATCGAACACACGCACCTCGCCACTCGTGGGTACGATCAGGCCGGCAACCGATTTAAGCAAGGTCGATTTGCCCGATCCGTTGGGACCGACGATGCCCAGCGCCGTGCCTGTTTCCAGCGTAAGCGTAACCCCGCTCAGCGCCGTCACACGCGCGCTATAGCGCACGACGAGGTCGCGCACACTCACCGCGATCATCGCAGCGCCTTTACGATCGTTGCCGTATCGTAGTCGATCATTCCGATATAATCGCTCACGGCAGGTGCTGCACCGACGGAGTCATCGTAGAGGTCTTCGACAGTTGCGATGTGCGCACTTTGCGCGAGCGCTTCGACGAGATTCGGACTGTATTCCGGCTCGGCAAACACCGCCCGAACGCCGCTCGCTCGCGCGAGCGTGACGATACGCGCGATCAATGCCGGACTCGGCTCTTGACCGGGCGAGGCCTCGACGACGCCGACCGTGCGCAGACCGAACCGGCGGTTGTAGTATTCGAACGCGTTGTGAAAGACGATCATCGATCGATGCGCCGGTGGGATCGTCGCGATCGCTCGCTGCGTGCGTGCGGCAAGGGCGACGAGCTTGGCATCGTACGCGGCGGCGTTCGCACGATAGATCGCCGCATCGGCCGGATCGGCCAAGATCAACCCGTCGCGGATCGTCATCACATACGAGCGCGCTAGTAGTGGATCCATCCACAAATGCGGATTCGATGCGACGACCGCAAGGCCGTGCGTGCCGACGATCGTGCGGAGCGAGGGATTCTTCGCGTTGTTGATCGTGCGCGCGAGCCAATCTTCGAGACCGGCCCCATTGACCACCAGCACGTCGGCGGCATGCAGCGTTTCGATGTCGCGCGGCGTGGGCTGGTAGTCCTCCGGCGAGACGCCGACCGGAACGAGACTTCGCACGCGCAGGCGCTTCCCCGCGACGCCTTGCGCGATCGAGGCCAGCGTCGAGGTGGTCGCGAGCACGTAGGGCCGCGGTTCGTTCGCGAACGGTGTCGCAACGCTGCAGCCGGTCAGCGCGAGGGCAAGGAGTAATCCGAGCCGGGCGGCGGCGCCGAGAGACCTGATCATTCGGCGCTCAACTTGGCAGGGCGGACGAAGAAGCCTCCCCGAACCCTTTACAGCGTCCGACGATCCTGTTAGAATCGCGGTCGGCCCGTGGGGGTGTAGCTCAGTTGGTAGAGCACTTGCTTCGCATGTAAGGGGTCTGCGGTTCGAATCCGCACATCTCCACCACGTTGAAAGAAAAAGACCCCGCGACGTACGGGGTCTTTTTCTTTACCAGGTTAGGGCTCGAGGCGAATCATTTTTGTGAGAACGGGTTGGCCGTGCCGACGGCATCGAGCACGAACGTTCCCGTCGCTTGATTCGACGTGAAACTCGTATCGGGCTTGAAGGTCGCACCGCGAATCCGATAGGTCGCCGAGCCATTGGCGACGTTCTCGAAGGTGATCGTACCGCCGCCGTTTGCGATCCAGTAGCGTCCGGAGCCATACCCGCCGCTGCCGAACTGCTCGGCGTACGTCAAGAGTATCTTCGAGTTTGTAAAATCGGCGCTTCCATAGGTGACCGTATTGCTGATCGGAACGTTGTCGTTCACTTCGAGCGTGATGTTGCGGTTTGGATGCGCGCTGTCCACTCCACCCCCGGCTTGTCCCCCGGTTTGTCCGGGCGGGATCGAAAAGAACGTCGCGTTGTAGAAGCCTTGATAGAGATTACCGCTCGCCGTCGTTGCAAGCAGCGGGATTTGCGTGAGCAAACCGTTGTAGCCGGACGCGGCGGAGAACGTTGCCGAACCGGAGGCCACCGGAGTCGCGGATGCCGAGGGTGTGGGTGAGGCCGTCGGCGCCACCGATGGAGTCGCGGTGGGTGATGGCGTCGCGGATGTGGTCGGCGTCGCCGTCGGAGTTACCGCGGGAGTCGGTGCGGGCGACGGTGTGCTGGAGGCCGTCGGCGTCGGCGTCGCGTTCGGTGTCGCGGTCGGTCCAGGCGAGGGCGTAGCCGCGCTGCCGGACTCATAATAGAATGCAAAAATGTACGGTCGTCCGGCAAGCAGTGTCGGACCGATTCCGGTTGCCGTCAACGTTGCGGCGTTCGGACCGCTTGCGATATCGTAGGAGTATCCCGGTGGCTGCGTCGAGGCATCGAGGAACGCTTCATGGATCGTCGTTCCCGTCGGAAGAATCGTCGCTGGAAACGTTATTTGAAAACTCGGATACGATCCGAGTTGGACCGTCGCGCTCGAGACGAACAAGAAATAGGCAATCGGGACGCGTGTACCGGACATCGCATGACGTTTTCCGGAGGCGATCGTCGGACTGCCGGTCGGAGCCGTCGCCGACGATGACACCACGATCGACGTGGTTGTCGCGGAGCCCGCAGCGGCAACCACACCGATCTGCGCGGTAGCTCCGTTGGAAACGGAGAGCGTTTGTGTGACCCCGGTGGTGCTCGCAGCGAACGTCGCACTCGACGGCGTGGCCGTTGGCGCCGTCGATGGCACGCTCGACGGTGCGCCGGGGAGGCTATTGACACCGCCGCACGCGGCGAGGAAAACGGTCGCTACGAGAGCTGCCGCGAGGCGAGGGCGAATCAAGGGAAGACTCCTTTGGCGGAACGGCGGAACGGCCGAAGCAACGCGGCTTCAAAAGAAAGCCGCTTTCGAAACGAGCATAGCGTGCGTCTCTCAACGAACCCTCAAAACCGAACCGCGAAAAGCGCACGTACGACAGAGGGTATTCCCTCATGGCGCTATCCAGGTGAGAGCGCTATGGTCGACAGTATGAACGAGCGTGGAATCGTCGCACGTCTTTCCCTCGATCTCGCCGCGCTTCAAAACGAGGGACTTCGCAGCCCGTCCCATGCAGACGTGTACCGTGCGTTACTCTCGCTCGGCGTTACCGAAGAATCCGCTCGAACGGCGCTGATCGAAGCGGCGATCGACGCGGCCGATGCCTGCGGTGCCCTCCATCTGCGCGTCCTCGCCCGCTTGATCGCGCTCTCGCATCTACCGAAGCGACACCGCGCTGTGGCGCGTGAGCTTACGGCCCTCATGCGAGACGAAACCTCGCCGCCTTACAAGCGCGAGATCAGCGTGGCGACTTGCGATCGGCGCGACACCTGAAGCTTGCGGAAGATCGAACCGACATGGTTTTCAACGGTCTTCACGCTAATCGAGAGGCGCTGGCCGATCGCCGAATTCGTCGCACCCTCGCCGATCAAACGCGCGATCGCGGTTTCGCGCGCGGAGAGTCCGAGCGCGATCGCACCGTCGGAAAGCTCGGCCACGACCGCGAGGAAGTGTTCGGCGGCCGCCTGCACCGATAACAAACCCCCGCGCAATTCCGCTCGAGAAAAGACTGATTTCGGAAGCGTCGCGCGCGCATCGGCAACGCTTGTTTCGAGAATCGCTCGCGCCGAAGGATCGACCGGCGTTCCCGCTCGCTCTCGCTCGCGTGCGACCGCGGCGAGCAGCATCACCGCGTCTTCGTGTCGGCCGAGTGCTCCTAAAGCGCACGAGGCATCCTCCACGATGTACATGGTATGCAGTGCGGCACTCGTGTCCGCAAGTTCGATGACGCTGCGGACGAACCACGCAAGCGCTCCATGCGGATCGCCACGCTGCGTTTGGGCGAAGCCGACGGCCGCGTAGACGCTCGCGCGATGGGGAGCGCCCACGGCCGGATTCGCCGCGGCTTCGAGAGCGGCGTCGCCCAGCACCGCGGCACGTTCGGAATCGCCCGCGAGTGCGGCGGCGTACGCACGATTTCGTAAGTAATTTGCCTGGCGCGTGGGCGCACGCTCGAGATCGGCAATCGATTCCAATCGTCGTTCGGCTTCGGCAAAATCACCGATGGCAATGGCGACGTTGGCAAGGAACGAATTGACTTGACCCCATTGTTCGGACCGCACCGGCGCACTCTCGTTCGCGCGCAGTAATAGCGCACGGGCTTCCGCATAGTCGGCACCTTCGTACGCCGCGACGGCAAGCTCGAGCCTGCACTCCCGAACGGCATGGTGATCCGTAGCTTCTTCAGCGATCGCGAGCGCTTCATGGAGAGCTTGTCGACCGGCGGCAAGCTTTTGCATCTTCACCAAATGTGCGCCAATGGCACGCTTCACCGCGTAGCGCATTCGGTTTGGGAGATCCGGTATCGATGCGGAAAGTCGCGTAAGACGATCGATCGCTTCCTGCTGGATGCCTTCATCTTGCCAGAACAGTCGCGTCGCAAGCGCGATCTCGAGCGCGACGAACGCGTCTTTCGCCGACCACACATCGAGCGCGCGTCGCAGATTCGGTAAACGGAGACGCAGAAACGCAATGGCGCTTGCCGTCGGTGCCGCATCGCCGGTTCCGATCGTCTCGATGAGGGCATTGCGCGTGCCGAGCAGCGCGCGACGTTCGCAATCGTCGCAGTCCTCAACCTTTTCGAATTGTTCTCGGGCGTAGGTATAGGTCGTCTCGAGATAGCGGTACAGCGTCTCGCCGCCGAGTTCTTCGACTTGAACGAGCGAAAGATCGACGAGCCGGACGATCGAGTCGAACGCGGAAGACCCACCGATCGCTTCGGCCTCGCCGATCGTAAAGCGGCGATCGTACACCGCGAGTCGTCGGGCAAATTGCCGATCCGGTTCGGAGAGAAGCGCGAAACTCGCGCCGATCTGGTCGCGCAAGAGCGCGTCTCCGTGTTCTTGCGGATGCGAGGTAAATCGTCGCAGAACTTCACCGGGAGCGAGATAGCGCAGCTGCGCGGCCGCCAATTCCAGTGCGAGCGGGATACCATCGAGAATGCGACAGATCGTCGCAACCTGGACGAGCGTTTCGTTGTCGAGCGTGAAACTCGAACGCGCTGCGACGGCGCGCTCCGCGAAAAACCCAACGGCAGGTGAGTGAACGTAGAGCGCGGGAGCGTCGATTGCAAGCGGCAGATCCAACGGTTCCACGGCGATCGTCGGCCCGAGACGATCGAGCTTTGCGCGGCTCGTCAAAAGAAAGGCAAACGTTGGATGGTTCGCTGCCTCCGTGCGCACGATGTCGGCAACGATATCGGTCACGTGTTCGACGTTGTCGATTACGACTAGCGCACTTGCCTTCTCGCCGACGCTGGCGAAGAGCGCGCCTATTGCCGCTGCAAGCGTTTTAGGCTCGTGACTAGCGGCTTCGAGATAGCGAACGCCCGCGTCGAATTGCGGCGCGAGTAGTTCCGCGGCGCGAATCGCAAGACGCGTTTTTCCGACGCCGGCGACCCCCGTAACGGTCGTCGTCGTTCCCGATCGCACGGCCGCGGTAAGGAGGCGGAGGTCCGACTCTCGACCGATGAATCGGAGCGCCGGCCTCGGCAAGGCGAACGTCGCACCGTCCGATTCGGGCGCAGCGGACCAAAGTGCGTCGTGGAAGGCAGCGACCACGGATTCGTCCGGCTCTGCCCTTCCCGCGCGGATGGCGCGTTGATAACGTCCGTACAGACCGATTGCCGCCTCGCGGCCGCCGGCCCGCGTGAGCGACCGAATGGACGTGGCTGTTGCGACCGGATCCGTCGTGCCCAGCAGAGCATCGATCGCGACAGCGCGTTCGTCGTACGATGCGGGTGCGGGCGTAGCGAGTTCGTCGAGGTTCGTCTTCCAGCGGGTGAGCACATTGCGGGCAGCGCTTTCATTTCCCGTCTCGAGTGCCCGATCGATGAGAACTTCATAGGCGTGTTCGGCAAACGGATCGCGCTCGAGCAATCTCCATGCGAGATCCGGATCGCGATCATCGCGCACCATCTCGGAGATCATCGATTCGTAGAGCATGCTCAAGCGCTCGCGTTGAGCGACGCTCCACGGATCCGTATTTTCGGGCAGAAAGTCACCTCGATACGTCTGCATCGCTTGCATTCGCCGCGCTGCATCCGTCGAGCGACGATCGTTTTCAAAATCCGTCACGTCGATTTGAATCTCACCGTCGAGCCGGACGACCATCCGAGTCGTCTGCAAACATCCCGGTGCATGCGGTTCCAAAGCGCGTCGAATCGCCCACAAGGCGGTAGCGAGATTTGCGCGCCCGCGAACAAGCTCGATGTCCGGCCAAAAGCGCTCGATCAGTACCTCGCGCGCGAAGCGACGTCCGGGTTCGAGTGCAAGACAGGCAAAGAGCGCGCGGGCTATACGCGTGTTCGGTGGTGTTTGGCTACAACCGTCGATGGAAACGCCAAAACCACCCAGAGTTGAAATTGCGACGCGGGGCACCTCTCGTCGCTTGCCTGGGAAACTCGTCGAGCCCTGTAACGAAGATGGCAACCGGGAACCAAACGCCGCCAGGTCGCGTCCAGGGGCGCATATGCAGACTCTCTCGCTTCGGCGGGCCGCTACGGCGGCGTTCCTTACCTTGCCTTTCCTCTTTTCGCTCGCTCCAGCAAGTGCTGCGGCGCCGACGGCGGCGACCGCGGCTCCCGGCTTCCAGCGGATGCAACTCGGCGATTTCGAAGTCACCGCGATTTCCGATGGTGTCGTTGGACTCGATCTTCGGCCGCTGATGAAAAACGTATCACCCGCTCGGCTCGATGCAGCTCTCGGTCGCGTCTACCTTCGCGAACCGGCAACGACCTCGGTCAATGCGTATCTCATCAACACGGGGACGAAACTGGTTCTCATCGATACGGGTGCCGGCGGACTGTTCGGTCCGACGCTCGGGAAACTCGGAGCGAACTTGAAATCGGCCGGTTACACGCCCGATCAAGTCGATGAAATCTACATCAGTCACTTCCACGCCGATCACGTCGGCGGACTCATCGCAGCCGACGGCACCGCTGCATTTCCGAACGCCATCGTGCGCGCGGACAAGCGCGAATCCGACTACTGGCTCAGCGATGCGAACGTGAAGAGCGCTCCCGCTGCAATGCGTGGGTCTTTTGAAGGCGCACGCAAGAGCTTAGCACCGTACATCGAGTCGGGTCGCTACAAGCCGTTCACCGGCGCGACCACACTTGCCGCCGGTTTCCGCGCACAGAGCACGCCCGGCCACACGCCCGGCCATACGACGTACGTCGTCGAGAGCAAAGGCCAGCGGCTCGTTCTCTGGGGCGATCTGATCCACGTCGGCGCCTTGCAATTCAGCGATCCAAACGTTGCGATCGGATTTGACAGCAACACGATCTCCGCAATCGCGCAGCGCAAGCGTGCCTTCGCGGATGCGGCCGCAACACACACCTGGGTCGGCGCTTCGCACTTGTCGTTTCCGGGTCTCGGACACGTCAATCACCGCGCGATGGGTTATGAATGGATCCCGGCAAACTACGCACCGGTGATCGAAGCGAAATAACGACGTCGTCGCGTAGCAAGAAAAAAAAGTCGCGAGACTCTCGCGGCGTTTTTTTGACTTCGATTGCTGGACTGAGCCTTACATCGGCGGTTTGACGCCGTCGATACCGACGACGACGAACGCCGCTACGGGCGAAGCCGTCTTGGTTGCAATCACGAAGACCGACGGCCCGGCGACGAGCAACGCGGGCTTGCGATCCCGAGAAACTTTCCCCGAACGATATCGTCGCCCGATCCGGCGACGGCACCGGCGATCCCGGTCTTCGGTCCGAGTTTCACGGTCACCGATACCGCTCGCGGTCTTGAGCGTTATCGCGGTCGCGTTTGCAGCGACGATCGTACCGCGCATGTTTTGCGTCTGCGGTGCGGCCGAAACGTTTGATGATGCAGCGACCACGGCGACCGTGACGGCGCGAGCAATTGCACCAAGCTTCATGTTAGCTGCGTATCCCAATCGAGTGAAAATTTGTCGTGCGGCGACCGAGCATTTGCCCGACCGCCGCACGCACCGCGATCCTACTTCGGAAGAATGACGGCGTCGACGACGTGGATTACGCCGTTGTCGGCGGCAACGTCCGTGGCAATGACGTTTGCTTCGTTGACCTTAACGCCGCCGTTGACGTGGATGTGCAGGTCGGACCCCTCGACGGTCTTCGCTGAGGTCATTTTGACGACGTCCGCCGCCATGACCTTACCGGGCACGACATGATAGGTGAGGATCTTGGTAAGCGCCGGAATGTCGGCGAGCAGCCCTTCGACCGTTCCGGCCGGGAGCTTCGCGAACGCTTCGTCGTTCGGGGCAAAGACAGTGAATGGTCCCGGACCTGCGAGCGTGTCGGCAAGACCCGCCGCCTTCACCGCTGCGAGCAGTGTGTTGAATTGTCCAGCCGAGGCTGCGGTTTCGACGATGTTTGCCATTAATGAACTCCAAATTGTGAGATACTCGTGTACGAGCGTAAGTATTGACGTCGCCGCGTTCGAGTCCGTCTCATCGGTCTGCGGCATCCGCGAAAATTTGAAGCGTTCTTAGGATTCATTTTTTGAAGCAAGCAAGCGCTGTCCCGGCTGCGGTCTGCGTCGAAAGAACAGCATCTTTGCCGTTTCGACACAACCGAGATAAACGAGTACGAGCCCGATCACGAGCGCGGCGTACGCC
>Ga0123336_10001774_pt1 | contig 19492 bp, 22 predicted proteins | sample SSSSmetaG_FD_96466 | JGI IMG/M metagenome (GOLD analysis project Ga0123336, IMG submission 96466) | Glacier valley bacterial and archeal communities from Borup Fiord, Nunavut, Canada, to study Microbial Dark Matter (Phase II) - ​SSSS metaG | ecosystem: Environmental > Aquatic > Freshwater > Ice... | reverse complement strand
CGTCGAGCTCGCGCACCGAGCGGTCGGCGCGCTCGCGCGCGGCATGCTCGAGTGTCGTGTCCTGGAGCACCGCGAAGTAGAGCGGCGCGCCGTCCTCGTTCGACAGGACGCGGCGCGCGACCCTGTACCAGCGCTCGAAGCCGCGCGCATCGACGATCCGGCCCTCGCTCAGCGCCGGCGCACGGGCCTGGCCGCGCGAGGCCATCAGCACCTTGCGGCGCTCCCGCGCCGTCGCGCGCTCGTCGACGTGCTGGATGTCGATCGGGTCGCGGCCGATGAGTGCCGAGCGCGCGAAGCCGCTGAACTCGACGAAGGCGTCGTTGACGTCGACGATCAGGAAGTCCTTGTCCTGCAAGGTCGCCGGGAACGGCGACTCCCAGAAAATCTGCAGCGTCTCCTGGACCGCGGCGGGCAGCGCGCTGGTCTTGTCGGACGCGACGCCGGACGCCTCGCGCACGCTCATTCCAGCGCGCCGGCCCCCATCAGGGCACGGAGCTGGGCACGGTTGATCTCGGCCACGCTCATCAGCAGGTTCTCGGCGGCCTCGCGGTACTCGTAGACCGACTCGCCCTCGGCCGCCTTGACCATCGCCATGTAGGGCTGGAACGGGCCGGTGTCGTCGACCAGCGCCTGGTAGACGCGGGTGGGCACGGGGATCGAGCCGAGCAGCTTGGCGAAGCTCTCCTGGAACATCCGGTCGAGGAGCGAGAAGACGCCGCAGATGAACATCTCGCTGCGCATCTCCTCGTCGCCGTTGCCGGCGACGAGCTCTTCCATGAGGAGGCCGCGACGCACCGCGGCGAACATCACCGGGCGCAGGTTGACGTCCTTGCTCGCGGTTGCGAGAAGCAACGCGAGCCAGCGCTTCAGCCGCTGGTAGCCGAGCAGCATGATCGCGTGGCGGAACGAGCTGATCTCGACGCGCAGGCCGAACGCCGGCGAGTTGATGTAGCGCAGCAGTTTGAAGGCGAGCGACGGATCGCGCTTGAGGGTGTTCTCGAGCTTTTCGATCGGGTCTTCGTTGTCGACGCGGTGGATCAGCTCGACGACGACCTGCAGGTCGGGCTGCGCAGTCGCCTTGCCGGTGCGCGCCGCGGTGGCGCTGATGGCGTCGTCGATCGGCCAGCCGAGGACGGCGTGAGCGCCGCGCGAGAAGCTCGCTTCCATCTCGGCCACCGTGCGAACGCCCGACTGGACGTGAGCGATCGTGCGCGTCACGCCTTCCGGCGGCGGCGATGATGTGGGCGCGGTCGCCTCGGAGATGCGCCGGTCGTCGGACAGGTCGATGATCGAGTACTTGAAGCAGGGCAGCACTTCGCGCGGCAGCGGCGCGTTGGGCCTGCCCTTCAGGAGCAGGGTGTTGCCGTTGCCGTGCAGTCGCACCAGGGCTTCGACATTGGCCGGGTCCGCGGCCATGAAGTTCGGCACCTCGACCATCAGGTTGGCCGAGGGGCTCGCCTGGAGCAGGTCGTGGAGGAGGCTCTCGCTGACGACGTTGAGCGAGACGTTGCCGCCGCTCGCCGGCCAGACATCACCGACGGCGTGAAGCAATTGGGCGACGTCGAGCGTTGCGTCGGGGCGCAGCGGATAGATCGAGAGGCGCGTGGCGGCGACCGTGCGGTTGCGGTCGATGAACGGTGAGTAGCCGAGGGCCACCTGGCCGAGGATCGCGACGTCCAACAAAGTCAAAGCTCCCGGGCCTTGTTCCGCAGCGTCGCCGCCGCGCCTCAGCCGTTCACGTACTGGAACAGCGACAAGCGCTGCACCATCGAATACGACTTGAGCGCCGCATCGTAGCCGCTTTGTTTGTTCTGAAAGTCCGAGATCGCGTGCACCATGTCCACATCTTCCGCGTTCGATCGCTCGGTCGTGCTCGCCACCTTCTGGGAGTCGAGCCGGCTCGTCTCGCTGTCGATCCGGTTCAGCACCTGGCCGGCGGCGGCGCGCGCGGCGCCGAGGTTGTTCATCGCGGAATCGATGTCGCGCAGGCCGTCGGCATTGGCCTGGGCGATCTGCGAGGTCGTGCGACCGGTCGTCTGCAACGCGGCGACGGCCCCGTCGAGCGTGGCGAAGACGCTGAGCGTCGGCGTCGACGGTGCGAGCGTGAACTGGTCGCCCGTCGCCGGGCTGCCGCTGACAGCGACCGTCATGCCGTCGACGGTGATCGCCTGGCCGGGCACGTAGGGCGCCGCGACGACGCCGGTCGCGGCGCCATCCTTCAGGACGGCGTAGGTCGTCGTGCCAGCGGCGACGTTGAACTGGAGCGTGTAGGTCGAGCTCGTCAGCGCGCTTGGGTTTGACACGCGGCCGGAGTCGATGGTCGCGTTCTGCACGGCGCCGCCGGCGCTGGTCACGAACACGCCGTTGCCGGTGCGCGCCGTCAGGAACGCGGCGTTGCCGTCGGTCGTGAGGGGCAGGCCGGTCGTGCGCTCGGTGAGCGTCTGGCCGGTGGTCGCGGCGAACTGCACGCCGCCCGGTGCGTCGATGAACGGCTTCTGGGTCGCGCCCTGGCCGCCGAAGAGATAGGTGCCCGCGCCGTCGTCCTGGTTGGCGAGGGTGAGCAGCTGCGTGCGCAGGCCCTTGATCTGGTTGGCGATGATCTGGCGCTCGCTGTCGGTGTAGCTGCCGTTGCCGGCCGAGACCATGAGCTCGCGCGCCTGCTGCATCAGGTCGCCGGCGCTGCCGAGCGAGCTTTCGGTCTGCGCCATCGCGATCTGGCTCGCGTCGACGGCGCGCCGGCTGGTGACGGTGCGCTCGATGCCGGCCAATGCCCGCTCGGCGCGCGCAGCCGCAGCCGGATCGTCGCTCGCCTTGGCGACGCGCTTGCCGGAGGTCATCTGGTCCTGCAGCGCGGTCAGGTCGGTCCGGCGCTTCGAGAGCGCGTCGATCCCGGAGTCGAAGGCGGCGGCGGTGCTGATGCGCATGAGGATGCTCCGAAGTTCAACGGCCGATCTGGAGCAAGGTGTCGAACACCGTCTGCGCGACCTGCAGCATCTTGGCTGCGGCCTGGTAGCTCTGCTGGTACTGGATGAGTCGCGCGGCTTCCTCGTCGAGGTTGACACCCGACTTCTCGGAGACCGCCGACTTGGCGTCGCTCGCGATCGACGCCGACTGGTCGGCCGCGAGGCTCGCGCTCTGCACGCTGACGCCGACCGCGGCGAGCGCGCCGGCATACGCGTCGATGACGTTGACGCCGGGCGACGTGACGACGCCCGCGACGCTGCGCTGGCCGACGATGCCGGCATCCCGCAACGAGAGCATCGCGTTGGCGTTGCCGTTGTCGCTCGCCGGGAACGCCGTCTTCGCGACGCCGATGACGTCGTTCTGCTTCGGCACGCCGGTGAGCTGGAGCGCGAAGCCGTCGAGCGAGATCGGCTGGCCGGCGGTGAAGGTGCCGACGCCGTTGACCGTCGCCAGTGCGCCGGTCGTGTCGACCAGGCTGTAGCTGTAGCCGCCGCTGTTGTCCGTGAAGGTGATCGTCGCCGTGATGTTCGGGTTCAGGCTGGTGCTCACCGCGGCGAGCGAGCCGAGCGCGGCCGTGCCGGTGTTGGCGGCTGCGAACGAGGCCGCGACCGGCGCCGCCGCAGCGATGCCTTTCGGATCGTCGAGGGCGCGGCTGATGGAGCGCGTCGAGTTCGACACCGGCTGGAGCAGGAAGCGGTCGCGTGCCGACGGCGCCGGCGCGGCGACGTCGATGCGAAAGCCGTCGACGATGCTCCCGTTGGTCACGGTCTGCGACACGCCGTCGGTCAGGCGCGTCAGCTTGTAGCTGCCAGCGGGCAACGACGGATCGGCGGCGAGCTCGTAGTCGCTCGGCTGCAGCTCTTTCGCATTGACCACGGCGATCGAAACGCTCGACACGCGGACGCCCGCGCCGTTGACGTACGACGCGACCGGCATGCCAGCGACCTTGGCGTTGCCCGACGACGGCGCCACGGAGGCGGCGCCGAGCGCGAGCAGCGGCGCGCCTGCCGAAGCCGGCCGGCCGAGATCGAGGCCGAGCGACTGTTGCGTGTTGAGGGCGCCCGCGATCGCCGAGGCGAGCTGGCCGATGAGGCCGCGTGCGTCCGGGATGTCGTGGTTCTGCACACGCAGCAGACCCGCGACCGAGCCACCGGCGATGAAGCCGTCGGGGAAGGCGCGCAGGTTGCCGCCGTCGCTGATGCCGATCTGCACCTTCGACGGATCGAACGCATCGACGACGGTCGTGAGCGGCGTCGCCTCGGCGCCGAGCACGAGCCGCTGCGAGCCGCCGAGGAAGACGCCGATGGTGCCGTCGGCGGCGGCCACCGTCGTCACCTGGACGATCTGCGATAGGTCGCTGACCGCCGTGTCGCGCTGGTCGAGCAGGTCGTTGGGCGAGTGCCCCGTGCCCTTGACGTTGGCGATGCGCTGGTTGAGGTCGGCGATGCGCGAGGTGAGCGAGTTGATCGACGCGACCGATGTCTTCAGGTCCTGCGTGATGCCGGACTGGATCGAGTCGAGCTGGTCGGAGGCGCCGCGAAAGCGCGACGCGAGATCGCCGACCCGGGCCAGCGCGACCTGGCGTGCCGCCGAATCCTGCGGCTTGTTCGAGACGTCGACGAAGGCGTTGAACGCCTGTTGCGCGGCGTAGCCGAGGCCGGCCTCGCCGGTCGGGAAGACCTTCTCGAGCTGCTGCAGCTGGGTGCTGCGCGCCTGGTCGGCAGAAGCCAGCGCCGCAGTGGTTGATGCTTCGCGGGTCAGGAAGTCGCTGTGCGCGCGCGTCACGGTCGTGACGTCGACACCCTTGCCGAAGAAGCCGTTGCCGGTCTGCTGGCTGAACGAGGTCGCGAGCTGGGCACTCTGGCGCGAGTAGCCGACGGTGTTGGCGTTGGCGACGTTGTTGCCCGTGACCTGCAGGGCCGCGTAGTTCGCGGTCATCGCCCGCGCGCCGATGCTCAGCAGGGAGGAAACGCTCATGTCGAGGCCCTCTGGACGCGCAAGGTGGTGTTGATGACGCGCGTGAGCTTGTCGGCGTAGCCCGGATCGGTGGCGTAGCCGGCGCGCTGCAGGCCTTGCGCGAAGTCCTGCGCCGACGCCGCGCTCATCGGCGACTGCGCCGCCTGGGCGACGACGCCGGCATAGCGCGGGCTCTGCTTCATCAGCTTCGCGTAGTCCTGGAACGCGTCGTCGACCGACGCATAGGCGCGGAACTTCGCGGTCACCTTCTGCGGCTCGCCGCCGATCCATTCGGTCGTCGTGATGTCGGCCGTCGGACCGGTCCAGCTTACACCGGCCTTGACGCCGAAGAGGTTGTGCGACGAGCTGCCGTCGGCATTCCTGATCTCGCGCTTGCCCCAGCCCGATTCGTGCGCAGCCTGCGCGACCATGAACGTGGCCGGGATGCCGGTCTGCGCCGACGCGCTCTGCGCCGACGCCTGCACCGACTGGACGAACTCGACCTGCTTCTGCGACAGCGTCGCGTCGATCGTCTTCGCGACCGGCGCGCCCGCTGCTGCCGGAGTCGCGAGCGAGGCCGCAGCGCCGACGCCCATCTGCCGTTCGAGCTGGCGCGCGATCGCCGCCGCGAGCCCGCCGGGCAATCCGGTCATCTTGTTCGCGTATTGCGTGTCGAGCATCTCGGTGCCGAGCTTGGTGCCTTCGTTGTCGAGCATTCCCGAGCTGATCGTCGCCTCGCGCATGCTCTTCATCAGCTGTTGCATGAAGAGTGCCTCGAACTGCTTGGCGGTCTCCTTGATCGCCGCCTTCGGATCGCGCGCTGCGGCCGAGCGCAGGCCCGCGATCGAGGTCGCGTCGCCGGTCGTCGCGCCCGAGCCCGAGAGCGACGACAGGGCCGGCAAGCTGCTCGCGGCGGTCATCAGATGACCTCGAGCTCGGCCATCAGCGCGCCGGCCGACTTCATCGCCTGCAGGATCGCGAGCAGGTCCTGCGGCGTCGCGCCGAGCAGGTTGAGCGCCTTGACGACGTCGGCGAGCTTGGCGCCAGGCGCCATCTGCACCAGCGCGCCGGCCTGCTGCGTGATCGTGATGTCGGCCCTCTCGATGACCTTGGTGTCGCCCTTGGCGAACGGGCCGGGCTGGCTCACCGACGGCGTCGTGCTGATCGTCACCGAGAGGTTGCCGTGCGCGACCGCGCACGACGCCAGCGTCACCGCCTGATTCATGACGATCGAGCCGGTGCGCGCGTTGATCACGATCTTGGCCGAGGGCGCCTGCTGCCTGATGTCGAGGTTCTCGATCTCCGCCATGAAGGCGACGCGCGCGTCGGCCGTCGGCGGCATGCGCACGCGCACGACGCGACCGTCGAGCGCGTCTGCCGTGCCGCTGCCCATCTTGGCGTTGATCGCGCGCACGACTTCGCGCGCGGTGGCGTAGTCGCTGGAATTGAGGTCGAGCTGGATCGAGTCGCCGTCGGCCATCGGCGTGGCGACGCTGCGCTCGACCGTCGCGCCGTCGGGAATGCGGCCCGCGCTCAGGTGGTTGATCTGGACCTTCGATCCGGCCGCCGACGCTCCGGCGCCGGCGATCACGAGATTGCCTTGCGCCATCGCGTAGATCTGGCCGTCGGCGCCCTTGAGCGGCGTCGAGATCAGCATGCCGCCGCGCAGGCTCTTGGCATTGGCGAGCGAGGAGACCGTGACGTCGATGGACTGGCCCGGCTGGGCGAACGCGGGCAGCTGCGCCGTCACCATCACGGTGGCGAGGTTCTTGAGCTGCATGTTGGTGCCGGCCGGCACCGTGACGCCCATCTGCTGCAGGAGCGCGAGCAGGCTCTGCTGCGCGAAGGGTGCCGAGGTCGTCGAGTCGCCGGTGCCGTCGAGGCCGACGACCAGGCCGTAGCCGACCAGCTGGTTCATGCGCACGCCCTGGACCGAGGCGACTTCCTTGATCCGCGCCGCGTGGGCGGGCGCCGGCCACCACAGCGCGGCGCTGGCGAACAGCGCCGCGAGGAAGATGGAGGCGCGCAGGATGCGGTCGATCGGATGCATGGAGAAGTACCGGGGAGCGATCCGATTCTTCGCGGCCTCAGACCGGCAGAACGTTCAAAAAGAAGCGGCTGAGCCAGCCTATTCCCTGGGCATCGGCCTGGGCGCCGCGGCCGCGCTGCTCGATCCGCACGTTGGCGATCTGCGCGGAGGCGACGACGTTGCCGGTCTGGATCATGCGCGGGTCGACCTGGCCCGAGAAGCGCAGCACGTCGACGTTGTGGTTGACGCCAATCTGCTTCTCGCCCGCGACCAGCAGGTGGCCGTTGGGCAGCACGCCGGTGACCACGGCGGTGATCGTGCCGGCGAAGTTGTTGGTGTTCTCGGTCGTGCCGGCGCCGGCCGAGCTGATGCTCGTCGTGCCCGCGGCGGTCGCGCGGTTGAACGAGTTCGCGGCGAGGAAGGGCAGCGCCGTGACGCCGGCCGCGACCTTGCCGCTTTTGTCGATCGAGCTCGTGCTCTTCTGCGTCGCCGAGATCTTCTCGACGATCTGCACCGTGATCGAGTCGCCGACGAGGCGGGCGCGGTAGTCCTCGAACAGCGGCCGGTACTGCGCCGCCTGGTAGATCGAGCCGTTCGACACCGGCGGTGCCACGACCGCGACCGGCGCGGCGTAGATCGGCGAGGCGATGTCGACCGGCGGCCGCGGGTTGAGCCGCTCGTTCATCGATTCGCAGCCGCTCAGCCCGGCGAAAAACGCCGCGCAGATGACGGCGCAGACGACGACGGTCGCGAAGCGCTTCATGCCCAGGTCGTTCATAGCTGGGCCAGCTTCTGCAGCATCTGGTCCGAGGTCTGGATCGCCTTCGAGTTGAGCTCGTAGGCGCGCTGGGTCTGGATCATCTGCACCAGCTCCTCGACGACGTTGACGTTCGAGGTCTCGACGAAGCCCTGCTGCACCGTGCCCAGGCCGTTCAGGCCCGGCACGCCGGCGTTCGGCGTGCCCGAGGCCGCGGTCTCGCCGTACATGTTCTGGCCCTTGGGCTCGAGACCGGCCGGATTGACGAAGTTGGCGAGCTGCAACTGGCCGACCGTCGACGGCGTCGCAGCGCCCGGCAGGACGACGCTCACCGTGCCGTCGTTGCCGATCGTCACGCTCTGTGCCGTCGCCGGAATCGTGATGCCGGGCTGGACCGTGTAGCCGTTGTTGGTGACGAGCTGGCCGGTCGCGCTGACCTGGAACGAGCCGTCGCGCGTGTAGCCGGTCGTGCCGTCGGGCAGCTGGATCTCGAAGAAGCCGTTGCCGCGGATCGCGACGTCGAGCGGATTGCTGCTCTGCTGGAGGCTCCCCTGGCTGAAGTTGCGCGAGGTCGCGACGGCGCGCGTGCCGAGGCCGACCTGCAGGCCCGTCGGCAGCTGCGTCTGGTCGCTCGTCGCCGCGCCGGCTTGGCGCATGTTCTGGTACATCAGGTCCTCGAACACCGCGTGCGAACGCTTGTATCCGTTCGTCGAGACGTTGGCGAGGTTGTTGGAGATGGTGTCCAGCTGCGTCTGCTGGGCCTCCATCCCGGTCTTCGAAATCCACAGCGATCGCATCATGGCGCGGCTCCGGTCAGTTCCGGCCATGGTCGCCCACCGAGGCGCTGTCTCAAGCGGCGAAAAGCGGTGCGGTTCGCGGCCTTCTCGGCAGGCCGCGACGGCGCCGCCCGGTCAGTGCGCGTCGAGCGGCATCGGCTCCGACATCGCCACCTCGATCACCGACATGTCGTCGTGCGAGCCTTCGCCGCGCACGAGCAGGATCGGCACCGACACGAGGTTGTGCAGATGGCCCAGGTCCTGGCTCATGAAGAGTCGGCTGAGCGAACGGCTGGCGTGCGTGCCGAGGACGATGAGGTCGGCGCCCGACTCGTCGGCCTGGCGCGCTACCAGCTGCTGGAGCGTGTCGCGGCCGCCGCGCACCAGGGCAGTCGTGGCGATGACGCCCGCCGCCTCGGCGTGTGCCTGCGCCTTGCGCAGCACCCGCTCGCCCTGCTCGCGCACGACGCCGAGCAACGCCGTCGACGCACCGTCAGCGCCTTCGGTCCGAAACGCCGTGTCGTCGACGATGTTCATGAGCTGCAGGCGCGCGCTCGAATGCTTCGCGATCTTGATGGCCTCGTCGAGGCCGCTCGTTCCGGCGCCGCTGCCGTCGACGGGAACCAGGATGAGACGGTACATGGGCGTGGGCAATGCGTGGAGGAGACGCCCTGATTTTCGGCCGATGGTTGCGCAGCCGATTGCCCCCGCCTGCACGAAGCGCCGGCAATCCGGCAGTTTGTCGCTGTCGGCGCCGTTTGCTTCAGCCGCCGCCGAGCTGCCGGTAGACCTCGTGCGCGACCCGCGTCAGCTCCAGGCGATCGACCGACGACGAGAGCGCGTAACCGAAGTCCTTGTCGACCCAGTAGAAGACGTTGATCGGCCCGTCCTGTCCGAACCGGAACGCGGTGGGCGCGCCATCCGCCGACTTCGGCGGCTCGCGCGTCACGTACAGCGTGAGCCGCTGTCCGGTCGCGTCGTGGTACATGAACTGCGCCACCGGGCCGGTCTCGCCCGGCAACAGCCGGCCGCCGATCAGCTCGTAGCCGACGGGCTTGAGCGCAGGCGCGTGGATCGGCGTGCCGAGCCGCTTCGAGAGCCACGTGACAAGCTGCTGCTCCTGGTCGGCTGCGACCTCGACCGGCCGCCGCATTTCGGGCGTGTACACGGCATGGGCGACTGCCGCGCGCAAGGCGAAGCCGGACAGTGCGCTCGCACCGTTGCCGACCGACCCGAGCGCCTGCGCGGCGCGGCGATCGACTTCGCCGCGCGCGGTCCAAGCGATCGCCGCGCTGAGCACGGCGACGACGACGCCTGCCGCGAGCGCCCGCCACGCCGACGCTTGCGGCGACGGCGCACGACGCACCAGGAGCGCCGGTGGCAGCACCTCGTCGAGCACGGGATCGAGCAGCCCGTGCAGCATCGCCTTCTGCCGCTGCCACGCCTCCACGCGCGCCCGGTCCTCGGGTCGATCGGCGAGATATTGCTCGACCTCCGCGCGACGCTCGACCGTCAGCTGACGGTCGACGTAGCCGTGCAGGTCGTCGTCGTGGATGCTCATTTGACGCGCTGGATCTTGGCCGCGATCGGCCGGCCTTCGAGCTCGGCACGCAGACGCTCGCGCGCCCGCGACAGGCGCGACATCACGGTGCCGATGGGAACGCCGATCACTGTCGCGATCTCCTTGTAGCTGAGCTCTTCCACACCGACCAGGAGCAGCACCTCGCGATGCTCGACGGGCAGGCGCTGGAGGGCGCGCTCGAGGTCGCGCAGCTCGAGCCGGTCGCCGGCGGCGACGCCTGCCTTGGTGTCGGCGAAGTCGTCGCCGATGGCGTCCTCGGGCGTGCGCCGCTGGCTGCGCAGGCGGTCGATGTGCAGGTTGTGCATGATCCCGAACATCCAGGCGCGCACGGCGCCGCGGCGCTGCCACATCGAAAAGCGCTTCCAGGCGCGCTCGAGCGTGTCCTGCACCAGGTCGTCGGCACACTCGGGGTCGTGCGCGAGCCCGCGCGCATAGCGGCGCAGGCTCGGAATGCACGCCACGATCTCGGCCTCGTGCTGCGCCACCATGGCGTCAGCGCCTCGAAAGGCGCCTCGTGCGCTGCGCTACTTGATGACGTGCCACGAGTCCTTGAAGTTGTCGCCGGTCGCGTCGCCGGCCTTCTTGTCCGCGCTGTAGGTGTACACGGGCTTGCCCTTGTACGCCCACTAGCGCGCGCCATCATCGCGGACGGCGATGGTGAAGTCGCCTTCGGCCTTGGCGTCGGCAGCGGCGGCGGCCGGCGGCCAGAGCGCGGCGCAGGGTCCGTTGCACACGCTCTTGCCGCTCGCGGCGACGTCGCGGTCGAAGGTGTAGAGCGTCATGCCACTGGTGTTGACCAGCATCCCGTTGGCCATCTTGGCGGCTGGCTCGGCGTGGGCGAGCGTCGCCGCCAGCGCGAACAGGGACAGGGCGAGAGCGAACGGGCGCGAACGGATCATCGAGGTCTCCAGGAAACAAGGGGTCGAACGCGTCATGGACGACGCACGACCGCGCTTTATTCCACCGGGCTCGACGGACGGCGCGCGGCGAGAGCGCGCGCCCGCCCGATCAGCCGACCGAGAGCAGCTGCGCCGCAGCCTTGTCGTTCGCTTCGGCCGTCGTCAACGACTTCATCTGCGCCTCGAACTGGCGCGCGGCCGAGATCATCTGCACCATCGTCTCGACGGCGTTGACGTTCGATCCTTCGAGCGCGCCGTCCTGGACGCGCGCGTTCGAATCCGCGGAGAGGTCGCCCTCGGCCGCGCGAAAGAGCCCGTCGGTGCCGCGCGTGAGCGGCGCCTCTGGCGTGACCAGCTTCAGCTTGCCGATCGAGGTGCTCTTGCCGTTGGCTGCGGTCGAGCTGACCGTGCCGTCGGCACCGATGCTCACCTGCGTGTTCGGCGGCACCTGGATCGGGCCGCCGTCGCCGAGCACCGTCAATCCCGAGACGGTGATCATCGTGCCCTCGGCATTGACGTCGAGCGCGCCGCCGCGGGTGTAGGCCTCGGTGCCGTCGAGCCCCTGGATCGAGAGCCACGCGCCGCCGCTCATCGCGACGTCGAGGTTGCGGCCGGTCGCGGCGACCTGGCCGGGCGTGGCGTCGTAGCCCGGCGTCGATTCGAGCGCATAGACACGCGTGCTCGCGCCGCTGCCTTCGACCGGCACTGCGCGAAACGCCGCCAGCTCGGCACGGAATCCGGTCGTCGAGACGTTGGCCAGGTTGTTGGCGAGCGTCTCCTGGCGCTGCATCGTCGCCTTGGCCCCCGACATCGACAGGTAGATGAGCCGGTCCATGACCTACTCCATCAACGCAGGTTGACGATCGTTTGCAGGATCTGGTCCTGCGTCTTGATCGTCTGCGCGTTCGCCTGATACGTGCGCTGCGCCGTGATCATGTTGACCAGCTCGGCCGTGAGGTCGACGTTCGATTCCTCGAGCGCACCGGCCTGCAGCACGCCGATGTTGCCGTCGCCCGGCACGCCGACGAGCGGATCGCCCGAGGTGAAGCTGCGCGCCCAGGCGTTGCCGCCGAGCGGCTGCAGGCCTTGCGGGTTGTGGAAGGTGGCGAGCTCGAGCTGGCCGGCCGGCTTGGTCTGGCCGTTCGAGTAGCGCGCGCTGATGATGCCGTTGTTCTCGACCTGCACGCCGATCAGCTGGCCGGCGGCGTAGCCGTCCTGGACCAGGTCGGTGACGCCGAACTGCGAGCCGTACTGGGTCGCGCCGCTCAAGCTGAGCGCGACGCCGGTGATCGGCACCGTCAGGGCGCCAGCGGTGTTGGTCACGGCCGGGATGTCGAGCGGCACCGTGCCGACCGGCGCTGTCGGCGTGCCGCCGTTCGTCGGGAAGGTGATCGTCGTCGAGGCCGCGGGATTGCCGCCGGCCGTCTTGATCGGCGTGCCGTTGGCCGAGACGTAGACGTTCCAGGTGTCGGTCGCCGACTTCTGGAAATAGTAGGTCAGCGCGACGCTTTGCCCCTTGGCGTCGTAGACCGTCTGCGATGTGGCGTTGTTGTAGGTCGTCGGATCTGTGAAGTCGATCGGCGCGCCCGCAGCCGGCAAGGTGACCGCCAGCCGGGCATCGAGGTTGAGCTCCATGTCGACCTTGGTCGTGACCGCCGGCGTGATGCCCGCCGTCGGCATCTGCAGCGCCGTCGCAGCACCGGCGACGATCGTGCCGGTGGCGTCGGCCGCGTAGCCCATCAGCTTTTGCGACTGGTCGTTGACGATGAAGCCGGTGCGGTCGACCTTGAACTGGCCGTTGCGCGTGTACGAGACGCCGCCCTTGGCGTCGCTCACCTCGAAGAAGCCGCTGCCGTTGATCGCCAGGTCGAGCGGGTTGTCGGTGGCGGTGATGGTGCCCTGGGAGAACTGCTGCGCGACCGCGGCGACCGAGACGCCGATGCCGACCGAGTTCTGGCTGCCGCCGAGCGCGTTTGCGTAGAGGTCGGCGAACTCGGCCCGCGACGACTTGGCGCCGTAGGTGTTCGCGTTGGCGATGTTGTTGCCGATGACCTCGAGGCTCTTGCTCGAGGCGTTGAGTCCGGACAGACCTTGCTGGAAACCCATGGCGATGCTCTTTCAGAAGTCGCGGCCGCAGCCGCGGGGAAAACCGATCAGTTGAAGGCCTTGACCGAGCTGTAGGGCACGGTGCCCGTGTTCTGCAGCTCGAGGTTGAAGGTGGTGCCACTGACGCTGATCGCGTCGACGCGGTCGCGCATCAGCGCCGTCGCCGTCGTCGCGACGCCGCCGCTGGTGGCGCTGACGCGGAAGGTGAGGCCGCTGGCGCTCGTCGCCGTGCCCGCGGGCCAGTCGAAGCTGTGCACGCCGGCGCTCTCGGCGCCGAGGTTGAAGGTCTGCACGACGGCGCCGCTGGGCGACAGGATGTCGACCTTGACGGCATCGACGGCGCCGGTGAGCTCGAAGCCGCCCTGGCCGACTGACGTCGTGTCGTCGATGCTCAGCTTGTTGCCCGGAACGATGACGTCGCGGCCGACCAGCGATGCGCCCTGCACCGCCTGCAGCTGCATGAACTGCGACGACAGGCCCTGCACCGTGGTGTTGAGCTGGTTGATGCCCGTGACGGTGCTGATCTGCGCCATCTGGCTCGTGACCTGGGCGTTGTCCATCGGGTTGAGCGGGTCCTGGTTCTTCATCTGGGCGACGAGCAGCTTCAGGAAGCGGTCGGCCGCGTCGGCGGTGCTCGTGGTGCTCGCGACGGCAGGCGTCGAGGTGACGGTGACATCGCTCGACGTCGAGGTGGGTGCGGTGACGGCCATGGTCGTTCTCCGGTGTGGACGGTGTGCCGTCGGGATCAGCTGCCGAGCTGGATCGTCTTCAGCAGCAGCGACTTCGCGGTGTTCATCACCTCGAGGTTGTTCTGGTACGAGCGCGAGGCCGAGATCATGTTGACCATCTCCTCGACCGCATTGACGTTGCTGTAGGTCACGTAGCCCTCGGCGTCGGCGCTCGGGTGCTTCGGGTCGTGGACCTTGCGGCCCGGCGTCTGGTCTTCGGTGATGGTGCTGACGCGAACGCCGGCCGCCGTCGGGTCGTTCGCGGTCTGGCCGACGAGCTCGGTCTGGAAGGTGACCTGGCGCGCCTTGTAGGCCTGGCCGTTCGGCCCGGCGACGGTGTCGGCGTTGGCCAGGTTCGAGGCGACGACGTTTAGGCGCTGGCTCTGCGCGCTCGCGGCGCTGCCGGAGACGTTGAAGATCGACAGCATGCTCATGGCGTTCCCTATTGACCGGTGATCGCCGACAGCGACGTGCGCACGTTGCTGTTGATGAAGCGCAGCGTCGCCTCGTACTTGATCGCGTTGTCAGCGAAGCTCGCGCGCTCACGGTCCATGTCGACGGTGTTGCGGTCGAGGTTGGGCTGAGACGAGGTCGCGTAGGTCAGCGCGCTGCCGGCCAGGCCGCCGCTCAAGCCAGCCGCGCCGGCGCCGATATGTCCGGCATGGCTGGTGGCGAGCGTCGAGGCCGACGGCAGGGTCGAGGTCGCGGCCTGGAGCGTCTTCGCAAAGTCCATGTCGCGGGCGACGTAGCCCGGCGTGTCTGCGTTGGCGATGTTGCTCGCGATCAGGCGCTGGCGCTCCGAGCGGAGCTGCAAAGCTTGTCCCTGGAAGTCGAGCGCATCGGTCAATCGGTTGAGCATCGCGAGCCCCCTGTATCGAGTGCGTCGGCAAGTGCCCGGATGGGGCCACGCCGACGTGAACGCATTGTCCGAAGCACCGAGCGCCGCGGCGCCGTGAATAGCGCCGCGTTTCCCGGCCTGTTCCGGCGCTGCCTCCGGGCGGGCGCCTTCTACAGTGCGGACATGCTCCCGATCCTCCTGCTCGCCCCTCTCGTTCGCCTCTCGGCGCGTGCCTGGGCGCGGGCCGCGATCGTCGCTTGCGGCCTCCTGGTCGCGGCCTGGCCGGCCAACGCGCAAGAAGAAGCAGCGCCGCTCGCGGCCGGACTGATCGATCAGGTGCGCACGCTCGCGCTCGGCGGCACGACGCCGGCGGGCGCGACCCGCGTCGAAGTCGTCGTCGGCCAACTGGACCCACGGCTGCACCTCGCGCCGTGTGAGCGCATCGAGCCCTATCTGCCACCGAACGTCCGCCTGTGGGGCAAGAGCCGGATCGGCCTGCGCTGCAAGGAAGGGCGCACGGCGTGGAACGTCTATCTGCCGATCGTCGTCAAGGTCTGGGGGCGCGCGCTCGTCGTTCCGGCCGGGGCGGCGGCAGGCTCGGTCCTGAGCGAGGCCGGGCTCGACGAAGCGGAAGTCGACCTCGCCGCCGAGACGACGCCGGCGATCCTCGACCGCAAGGCCGCCGTCGGCCGCACGCTCGCCCAGTCGCTCCAGCCCGGCCAGGCGCTGCGCCAGGGTCATCTCAAGTCGCGCCAGTGGTTCGCCGCCGGCGAGACGGTCAGGGTCATCGCCTCGGGCGAGGGCTTCGCGCTGGAAAGCTCCGGCCAGGCGATCACCAACGGGATCGAGGGTCAGGCGGCCAAGGTGCGCACCGAGAGCGGCGTCATCGTCACCGGCCTGCCGGCCGGCGAGCGGCGGATGGAGCTGACGCTGTGAGCCGCCGTCGCCTCCCGGCGTCATTTGCAACAAAAATCTCTCAAGTCGCAGTGGCCCCCGCCGATAGTCCATCCATGATGACGGTTCCGGCGTCGCCGGCGTCCCTTGGAGAGCCCCATGAAGATCGGACATCCCGCTAACAAGCCGCCCGCGGCATCGGCCACCGGCACGCCCGCGCCGGCAGCCGACGTCGCCAAGACGACGCCGACGCCGAAGCACGCGCCGACAGCGGCTCCGGTCGACCCCAGCTCGACCGTAGCGCTCTCGAGCACGGCCTCGACCCTGCTCTCGAGCGGCGCCTCGGCCGATTTCGATGCCGACAAGGTCGCCCAGATCAGCGGCGCGATCGCCAACGGCACGTACAGGGTCAACCCCGAGGCGATCGCCGACAAGCTGATCTCCAACGCGCAGGAGCTCCTCGGCAAGGTGAAGGGCTGATGGCCTCCGCCGACGTCGCATCCGGTCATTCGCCGGAGCTGGAAGAACGCCTCGCCGCCGTCGAGCACCGTCTGGTCGCGCTCGGCAACGCCCTCAGGGCGCGCGATCCGGCCGACATCGATCTGCACGCGAGCGAGCTGCACCGCGCGCTCGCGATCGCCGTCACCCATTTCTCCGACGCCGCCCGCAGCGGTCCGCTGCCGCCCGCGCTACGCAACCGTCTCGCGACGGCGAGCGGCCAGGTCGCCGCGCAACGCGAGTCGCTGGCCCGCGCCACCGCCGCGCTCGACCGTGCGATCGACGTGCTGCTGCCGCGTGACAGCATGGCGCTCTACTCCACCTACGGTACCGCCGACCGCGGCATATTCAAGAGCGGCGTGATCCGCGTTTAGTCCAGCTGCGCCGGCTAGGCGCAATCCGACATCGGTTGATCCGTCACCCGGCGCTCGGCCACGACGCGATCCCGCATCGGCAGCGACGTGGTCGCGCTGCCGCCGTCCAGCACGCGCCAGACCGCATCGCGCACCCAGACCGTCTGGAACATGCCGACGCGAAACGACGGCACGTCGCCCTCCATGCGCTGCAGGATGAAGGTGCCGCGCGACACCGCGATCGTCGCCTCGCCGCCGATCGCGACGCGCGCGAACGAGAGCTCGCGCTTCCACACGCCGCATTCCTCGGCGCTCGCCGGCAGGCGCTTGTCGGAGAAGGGCAGCGGCGTGGCATCGATGGGCGCGGTCCGCGCACGCGCCGGCATGGCCAGCGATGCGAGAACGATCGCCGCCAGGGCGCACAGGCGAATCCGCACAACTTTCACAGCGCTCCGCTTTTCGACATCCCGAGGGACTTGCTCATGCGCACGCTCGTCTCGCGTCCGCCGTAATAGCCGGGCAGCAGTTGCGCCACTGCGTAGCCGAGGCGACCGTAGAACGCGCGCGCCACCTCGTTGGTGACGCGCGCCTCGAGCGTCACGCGGGCGATGCCGGCGACCTGCGCCGAGCGCTCGAGCCAGTCGACGAGCGCGCTGCCGACGCCGCAGCGCCGGTGCGACGGCTTGATCGCGAGCAGCAGCAGGTGCGCTTCCTCGTCGCCGTATTTCATGATCGCGAAGCCGGCGCGCTCGGCCTCGTGCACGGCGACGATGGCGTTGGTGTCGCGGTGGCGCAGGTTGCGCAGGATGCGGTCACGCGTCCAGCTCCAGCCGAGGCCGTGCTCGATGTAGTCGCGCGACATCTCGGCGATGCAGAGCGCGTCTTCGCGCGTCGCGAAGCGGATCGAAGCGGCCGGTGGATCGCTGCCCATCGCGGCATTCTGCGACAAGCGCCCGGAGCGATTTCGCAAGCTTCGCTCCATGGCGCCACGGGCTGTATGCCCGTACAGTCCCGCCATGGCCCGGCTCATCGCCCATCTCGATATGGACGCCTTCTATGCGTCGGTCGAGCTGCTGCGCTATCCCGAGCTGCGCGGCCGCGCTGTCGTCATCGGCGGCAGCCGCGATCACCAGCCGCGCCGCCAGGCCGACGGCTCGCTGGCCTACCGGTCGCTGCGCAACTACGCCGGCCGCGGCGTCGTCACGACGAGCACCTACGAGGCGCGAAAGCTCGGCGTGTTCTCGGCGATGGGAATGATGAAGTCGGCCGTGCTCGCGCCCGACGCGGTGCTGCTGCCGGTCGACTTCGACGAGTACCGCAAGTACTCGCGCCTCTTCAAGGCCGCGGTGCGCGAGATCGCGCCGCACGTCGAGGACCGCGGCATCGACGAGATCTACATGGACCTGAGCGATCTCCCCGGCGTGCACGACGACGGTGGCCGGCGCATCGGCACCGAGCTCAAGGTCGCCGTGCACGAGCGCACCGGCCTCACCTGCTCGATCGGCATCACGCCCAACAAGCTGCTCTCCAAGCTCGCTTCCGAGCTCGACAAGCCCGACGGCCTGACGCTGCTCGCGCACGACGACATCCCGGCGCGCATCTGGCCGCTCGCCGCGCGCAAGGTCAACGGCATCGGCCCGAAGGCAGCCGAGAAGTTGACCGCGCTCGGACTGCACACGATCGGCGACATCGCGCAGGCCGACCCGGCGTTCCTGGTCGCGCAGTTTGGCAAGAGCTTCGGCGCCTGGCTGCACGAGGCCTCGCACGGCCGCGACGAGCGCGCGGTGGTCACCTGGAGCGAGCCGAAGTCGATCAGCCGCGAGACCACCTTTGACCGCGACCTGCACGCGGTGCGCGATCGCGGCGAGCTGGGCGTGATCTTCACCGACCTCTGCGAGCGGCTCGCCGGTGACCTGGCCCGCAAGGGCTACGCGGCGAAGACGATCGGCGTGAAGCTGCGCTTCGACGACTTCGCCATCGCGACCCGCGACCTCACGCTGCCCGGCCACACGCTCGACGCGCGCGACATCCGCCGTGCCGGCGGCCAATGCCTGAAGCGCGTCGACCTGACACGGCGTCTGCGCCTCATCGGCGTGCGCGCGAGCGCGCTGGCCACGCTCGCCGACCTGGTCGCGCCACTCGCCGCCAGGGTCGACGATGCGCCGGCCGCACGGGTCGTCGCCGCGTGCGAAGACACGGGGGACGACAACCTGCCGCTCTTCGGCGCCGCGTCGTAGCATCGTTGCTCCCGCCACGGCCGCCGCGTCCATGTCCATCATCACCTGCATCGAAGACCTGCGCGTGCTCGCCAAGAAGCGCGTGCCGCGCATGTTCTACGACTACGCCGACTCCGGCTCGTGGACCGAGGGCACCTACCGCGCCAACGAGAGCGACTTCCAGAAAATCAAGCTGCGCCAGCGCGTCGCGGTCGACATGAGCAACCGCAGCATCGCGACGACGATGGTCGGCATCCCGACCGCCATGCCGGTCGCGATCGCGCCGACCGGGCTGACCGGCATGCAGCACGCCGACGGCGAGATCCTCGCCGCGCGCGCGGCCGAGAAGTTCGGCATCCCCTTCACGCTCAGCATGATGAGCATCTGCTCGATCGAGGACGTCGCCGCGAACACCAAGGCGCCGTTCTGGTTCCAGCCCTACATGCTGCGCGACCGGCCGTTCATGGAGCGGCTGATCGAGCGTGCCAAAGCCGCGCGCTGCAGCGCGCTCGTGCTCACGCTCGACCTGCAGATCCTCGGCCAGCGGCACAAGGACCTGAAGAACGGCCTGACCGCGCCGCCGAAGCCGACGCTCGCGAACATCCTCAACCTGATGACCAAGCCGCGCTGGTGCCTCGGCATGCTCGGCACCAGGCGGCGCAGCTTCGGCAACATCGTCGGCCACGCGACCGGCGTCGCCGACATGTCGTCGCTCGGCGCCTGGACGGCCGAGCAGTTCGATCCACGCCTCAGCTGGGCCGACGTCGAATGGGTCAAGAAGCTCTGGGGCGGCAAGCTCATCCTGAAGGGCGTCCTCGACGTCGAGGACGCGAAGCTCGCCGTCGCGAGCGGCGCCGACGCGCTCGTAGTCTCCAACCACGGCGGCCGCCAGCTCG
>Ga0123336_10001773_pt1 | contig 19495 bp, 11 predicted proteins | sample SSSSmetaG_FD_96466 | JGI IMG/M metagenome (GOLD analysis project Ga0123336, IMG submission 96466) | Glacier valley bacterial and archeal communities from Borup Fiord, Nunavut, Canada, to study Microbial Dark Matter (Phase II) - ​SSSS metaG | ecosystem: Environmental > Aquatic > Freshwater > Ice... | reverse complement strand
CATCGGGCAGCAGCACTTCGTTCGGCGGCGCTTTCTGCTGCACAATCTGAAGCTCGAGTTTCTTGATGCGGCTTTCAACTTCAGGCCGATTGGGTGACTCGGGCAGGTTTCTGAGAAATGACCGATAGAAAAACAGGGCCTGTTCCAGGTTGTTGTCGAGGCGATAAGCCTGAGCGATGTTGTACAGGATGGCGGGATCGGGTTTGAGACGATAGGCCTCGCGATACTCATCGGCGGCTCGTTTGAATTCACCGAGGTTGTAGGCGTTCGTACCCTCGCTGAAGTGCTTGCGTGCGTCGGATGGGTTTGCGTGCACTGCCGTGCACAGTGCCGAAAGTCCCACGATAGTGACCAGCAATCGTTTCACAGTCCGCCTCTACGCCCGTAATAGGCGTTATTTGCTCAGCTAGTTTTCAGCGATCTACGTGAGATAAGCAAGAGATCAGCACGAAGAGCATTGGGCAAAAAAAAGCCGGGACCCCGAAGGGCCCCGGCTGGGATTACGCGTTACGACCGATGGTTAGTACAGGAAGGGCGTATCGGTCTTGTAGACGCCGTAGCCGTATGCGGCGTGCAGCGACCGCATGACGTCCAGGTTGCCCTTGTACTGCTTGACGGCCTGGGTCTTGACGATGCACTTCGTCGCATCCGGCGTCGCGCCACCCGGGCACATCGCGTTGCGCGCGGTGACGAGGCCCAGGTAGGTCTCGAGCATACGAGCGGCGGCATCGATGCGAACCGGAGGAGCCGGGGGACCGCCGTTGGTGTTGATGGTCCGCGGCGCAACGGAGTGCGCAGCGTAGGTCTTGCCGCTGATGTCGTCGACCACCCAGAACCACTCCTTGGTACCACCAGTGTGGCCGACCAACAGCGCCGGGTTGTTGGTGCCCTTCGCCAAGATATCGGCGTCGGAAACCGGCGCTTCACCGTTGCCAAGAACGAAGATCTTGGTGTTGTCGATGAAGCTCTGGTCGAACGTGCCCGGGAAGTTCGAGAGGCCGTACACGCCAGCGTAGAGCTGGAGGGTGAAGCCGCCCGCCGGATCGAGAACCGAGCCAGCCGGAGTGGTCGACGAGGTGCCGTCTTTGCGCGGGAAGATGTAGTCCGACCAGTTGGCCTGCTCGACGTGGGTGATGATGTCCGTGCCAGCCTTCACAGCGCGTGGAGAGAACGCGTTGTAGTCGCCCGAGAACAGCGCGCCGAACCGCTCCTGAATCTGGTCGCGGTACGAGGTGATGAACCCGATGGCGTACTTGCGGACGTCGGTCGAGGTGTCACGGCCGGTGAAGTAAGCCTGTGACTCGGCCATCGTCTGCAGCGCGATCGTCTTGTCCATGAAGTAGCCGATGCGGGTCTGGCACTCGTCGGCCCAGTAGTAACCGCAGTTGTTGAAGTCCCACGTGGTGCTGATGTACTTGCCGGCCAGCAGCGGGACGTAGATCTCGCCCGAGACGTTGCCGCCAGTGGTGTCGCTCGACTGCTTGTAATAGTCGATGTTGTAGTCCGGCGACTGATCCTTCGGCACCAGGGTGAAGGTACCCGCCTGCGGACGGGTGATGACGCGACCAAGGAGGTTGAGCCCCTGGTCCTGGGCGATGGTGAAGTTACCCCAGCCGGTCTCGCTCTGGAAGAAGTTGCCGATGTTGTTGCCGTCTTCGAAGTCGGCGCGCAACAGGGTGTACCACTGCATCGTGGTGTGCACCGAGTCGAAGTACCGGCTGGCGATGCGGCTCTGGTACGCGACCGAGCTGTGGAAGGTGTACTTGTCGCGCTTGAAGTTGTTCATCAAGTAGAAGTTCTCGTAGCGCGAGATGATGTCCTGGGTCTGCTCGAAGGCATCCGCGCCCGAGTCGAAGCGCGCGCAGGTCAGGTTGCCGACAAACTCGTCGGAGCAGAAGTAGAACGGAACCAGCGGCTGCTGCCCCGAGTCGCCATCGTAGAAGCGGAGACCGGTCGCGTCGTTGGTCTGGATGTCCGAGTACGGGACGTCGATGCGCTGGTTGATGTTGGCGATATCGCCACCGACGAAGAGGTCGGGATACGTGGTGTAAGTCACCGCGTCCCACGACTGCTTGGCGGAGGTCGGCGTGACGATCCAGGAGATGATCGGCGACGGGAAGCCGAACGCGTTCTGGTAAGCCTCCATGACGCCCCAGCGGTAGGGGTTGTCACCAGTCTTGGTGTCGGCCTTGGTGAAGACCTCCACGTAGCCGTCGCCGGCGTAGCTGAACTTCATGGCCGCCTTGTCGTACTTGCCAAGGCCCTGAAGGTCGGAGTTGAACTCCGCGCCGTAGTCCATGATGGACGAGTACTGCCACTCACGGATACCAGCGCCGAGCTGCTTCTTCGACTTGGGCAGGTAGCCCTTGACCTCGTTGACCGACGTCGCGCCGCCCGGGCAGTTGATGTAGCGGGGACGCATCTTGCTCTTGCCGGTCCACGGGTTGTTGTTGCAGTTGGCGACCGAGTCGTACGGGGCGCCGGTGACGACGATCTGGTTGCTGGCGTCGAGCGTGGCACCAACGAAGCGCTGAGCCGACGCGTCCTTCGAGTTCTCGTCGCGGAGCTGCCAGTACTCGTCGAAGTAGTTGAGCGAGTCCCACGAAGCGCGGAAGTTGTGGCGCAGGCCCATGTTGTGGCCCACTTCGTGGAGGGTGACGCCGAGGAAGATGTCGGCGCGCAGCTTACGACGGAGGGCCTCGTCGTCCATGTTGGGGACGGCCGGGTCGTTGGCGAGCGCAATGGCGCGCTGGATCATGCCTTCGTCGGCGAAGTCGTCGAAGTCGTAACCAAGCGCGCGCATCTTGTCGAGGCGGGCCTCGATGCGGGTGCGGACGGCCTGCGAGCGCAGCGGCGAAACACGCGCCTTCTCTTCGGCGCTGAGCGAGGTCCAGTCGGACGCGCCGCTACCGCCAGCGGCAGCCATGATGTCCGGGGTGATCATCATGCCTTCGAGCTGGGTCGACTTGAGACGATCACGGCGAATCTGGCCGAGGTCGGCGTTGGAGTTGCCGAAGATGCCGCCCTGGTACATGGCGTTTTCACGACGGGCCAACGAAGCCAAGAACTCCTTGGGCGAAGCACCCTCGGCGAGCTTGTTCTCCGGCGCCTGGCCCTTGGCCCACGAGAAGTCCATGGCCGCGTGCTTGGCCTTGATCTCCGCCGGGGTGAAGGTGGTCTGCGGGTTGCTGTTCGGCACGCCCGAGCGCATCGCGTCGACGTAGGTCTTGACGTCATCGCCAGCGACGAAGGTGGCGCTGTCGAGCTTGCCAAGGAGGAGCTTGACGAGGTCGCGCGAGCGAGCGGCGTAGGTGTCGATGGCGGCGCCGTAGATGTAGGCCTGACCGGAGATGGTCTCGCCCGTCTCGACGTCGAACAGCGGCGGACCGTAGCCGAGCGGACCGGCGTTCTGCTGCTGATTGACCCAGAAGATGGTCGAGCGGCGCGGGTCACCCTGACGAGCGCGGTAGATCATCTGACCAGCGTCGTCGAGCTTGGGCTTGCCAGCCGCGTCGAGCTCCGGCTTGATGTTGGTCTTGCAGGCGGCCGGATCGGCCTCGCCCATCGAGTCGCCAACCATCTTGACCGGGTTGTGGCACCAAACGAAGGCGTCGGCGTCAGCCGGCCTGCCCTGCACGTCGGCGATGGCGGTCTTGACCGCTTCGTTCCACTGGCGAATGATCTCTTTGCCGGTGCCGAAGAGCTCGGTCGGGAAGACTTCCGACGACGAACCCGCGTAGTACGGGGTGGTGTGGATGGTGCGCTGGTTGTACGGGATCGGGGTCTTGCCGTCTTCGCCGTAGGACTTCTCCCACAGGTTGAAACGGGCAGCGTGGCGCTTGAAGCCGGAGTTGGTGACGCCGTACTGGCGGTTGTAGGTCAGACGGTTCAAACCCACGTCCCAGATACCGAACAGCTCCATCTGCTTGCCGTCCCAGTTGCGGGGCTGGAAGTCGTGCTTCGGCGACAGCTTGGCGAAGGAGTGGCGAACCTTGACCACCTGCGACGCGCAGTCGTCGAGCTTGTAGGAAAGGAGGCAGGTCGGCGCGGTGAAGCTCTGGTTGACGCCGTTCTCCTCGTAGTTGATGACAGTCTGGCCGGGCGAGATGACCCACTTGTTGGTGATGTCGAGGTAGTTGGCCTCGCCTGCTGCGAACTGGTCACCGTCGCTGGCGTCGGCGCGCTCCATGTGCAGCGCGTCGGGCTTGGTCGGATCCGACTCCCACCACGAGGCCGGCTTGATGGTCATGCCGTTCTCGAAGAAGAAGTTGAGACCGAGACCGGACAGGTCGTCGGCGCCGAGCTGGCTGGTGGACCAATCGACGCGGACGAACTCGCGCTCGTTCCAGGCGCGCTCCGTCGACTCGATGATGCGGTTGGTCTCTTCACCCGTCGTCGCGTTGTAGTCGCGGATGATGTCGAACTGGCTCTTGATCGGCCAAGCCATGAGCGGCTGACCGAGGTACTTGGTCGGATCCTGCTTGTACGGATCCTCGGTGCCTTCAATCTGCTCGTAGGAGCGGCGCGCGAACAGCGTGCCTTCCTGGACGTCGAAGCGGATCTTCATGAGCTCGGACGAGTTGCCGATGAACATGAAGTCGGACGTGACGGGTGCGTCGGTAACCGTCTGGATGTAGTACCAGGTGCCTTCGAGGTCCGACTTCTTGATGACGTTCGGCTGCACGAACGAGCGCGGGGCTCGCTCGGCGCATCCAACTGCAAACGCCAGGGTCAAAGCCACAAGACCAATCTTCGTGAATCTCGACATCCGCACTCCTCCGTTCGGGTTCTGCGACGACAACGACATTAGTTTTTACGCTTCCAGATCTTGTCCGCGGCGCCGTCGAGACTGACGGTGGCGCCGAGAGACAAGGTCGTGAACGCGTCGTAATTCGTGGAGATGATGCCTTGGCGATACGTGCTGTTCCCGTAGTACATGGGAGCGGCGTTGATCCAGGCGAGGGTCAGGGTCACGTAGTCGAGCGGGCTGTAGTTGACTGCCAGCCAGAGGACCTGTGAGTCGCGACGACCAGGCCGGTTGAGCGAGCTTCCGGAATTGGAAGCGACAGCGTCGCCGGTGGTGCAGGTGTTGACGATGTAGCCACCGACAGAAACGTCACACGACTGGGAATAAGCGAAGTTGTTGACCGTAATGTAGAGCAGGTCGATACCGACCTTGGCGTGCGCCTGGACGCCGAGAGACAAGATGTTCTGGATGGCGTAGCTCGGGTTGACGTTGGCATTGAAGCGCGTCGGATCGAGATAGAAGTTGGAGATGCCCGCGCCAGCCGCGCCGTCGTTGGGGTTGCCGCCGGTCGTGGAAGCGCCAGTCTGCGAGGTGCTGCCAAGGAGCGCGTACGGATCCTTGTGGATGAACTTGTTGAAGCCAAAGGTGTAGCCAGTGCGGATCTTCCCGCCCCAGAAGGCGCGGCTCAGGCCGAGAAAGCCGGTGATGGAGGTCTGCAAGGTGGCGAACTGGCTCTGCGCCGACGACGGAAACACGAAGCGCAGCGACGGGGAGATGTTCACGCCGATCTTGGGGATGGTGTAGATCTTGGGGAAACGGAAGGTCAGCCAGAAGTCAGAGTAGTCGGCGCGACGGTCAGCGGTCGCCGGGTGGCAGTAGGCGACCATCGTCGGGTCAACCACGCCGCCCTGGCCGGGAGTGATGTTGGAGCAGGTGCCTTGCGGGCCGGCCGCGGTGTTGCCGGTGAAGTTGGCGTCGTCTGTGCCGGCGAGGTTCTGGGTCAGGATGAAGCGGGCGGCGATATGTGCCCCTTCCATCCGGGTGCCATGGAAAAACATCTTGCCGTAGTTCCAGGTTGGCTCGAAGTAGAAGGAGAGGTCGTTGCGATAGTTCTCGCCGATGTTGTTGAGGCCGGTGCCGTCGGAGACGGTGAAGTCGAAAGAGAATCCATAAAAGCGGGGCGACTGATGGCTCTGCTGCTTGACGCCCAGGCCCAGCGACTGCGCACTGGCGGAACCCTGAAGGCCGGCGAGGGTCATCAGGAAAGCCACCATCACGATTCGGAATGCGGGGGACAGCTTGTTCACGTGCGATTCCTCCAACTTCACTGGCAGCGACCCTTTACAAGAAGCGATCCAATGGAATTTTTTGGGTCGTCTTGGCGTCAGCCGGGAAACGGCGCGCAATAAAACACGGAGATAGAGCGTTGTAAACCTCGATCTCGGGGTCTAGCCGCTGTCCGCCTGATCAGTCACGCCGTTAAGGCATTAACGGGCCGTCAAAAGCGTGACAATTACGCACGGCGACACGGATATCTCGTTTAATCTCTGGCACTTAACCGGGTGAGCAAAAATGCTGGCAATCCTAGGTGCTCTGCTGCGGTCCCAGCAACTACTTGATTTTGCTGCTGTTCCGCGACGTTCGAAAGATGCACGGTGCCGACTGAATCAAGGACGGTGTCGTATGTTTAGACACTCCTGAAACAATGACGCGCCACAGCTGGGCGCCTACCTTGTAACCAGAATCTTACCTGTGCCGCTTGACCATGAGCTAACCCATCGGATATCATCACTTTCACTGCGACGGGCATGGAATCCAGGGTGGGCTCAAGGGCGTACTAAGGAGTACTAGGATGGAAACGCAGTTCTTTGGCCTCGACGGGAAGGTAGAGACGCTTCGCGAGTTGCGCGGTCGCGCTCCGCAAGCAGTGGTCACCGAGTTCGACGAGAAGCTCGACCAGTCGTGGATCTATCACGACAACGCGCTCGAAGGCGTGGTCCTCTCGTATCACGAGCTCAAAGCCGCCATCGACAAGAAGATCATCTCCGACGTCACGCTGATTCCGATGTACGAGGAGATCAAGAATCAGAAGGCGGCCATCGAGTGGGTCCGCCAGCAGGGTCGGGCGTGGGCCGTCGAGCGGCACGAGAAGAAACGCAAGTGGCGCAACCTCATCACGCTCGACACGTTGAAGGCAATCCACGACCTCGTGACGCCGGAAGAGAAGGCCAAGGGTAGTCCGTTCCGCAAGGACAACCCGTTGCACCGACTCTACTTCCACGAGATTGCTCAGCCGGACAAGATCCTCCTCCGCATGAAGGCGCTCATTGCCTGGCTCGACGAAGAAGAAACGCACCACCTGCATCCGGTGGAGCGCGCCGCGCGGGCGCACTACAAGCTGATGTCGATCTACCCGTGGCCGAAAAACTCGGGCAAGGTCGCGCGCCTCCTCATGAACCTCATGCTGCTTCGCGATGGTCTGCCGCCGGTCATCATCCACAGCATCGAGCGCCAGCGTTACTACGATGTGCTGCGCGCCGAAAACGCGGGCATGATCGGCCTCATCCTGGAGTCGCTCGAGAACGGCGTCGAAACGGCAACGCGGTTCTTCCAGGAGCTAGAAGAAGCACGCGAGAAGCAGTCGGCGTAGGGGGGCGTGGGCACAGCCCACGGTCCGCTACAGAACGCTCCGCTACGGAGGGCGTGCCTGTGCGACACATGCGTAGGTGGGCTGTGCCCACCGGAGCAAATCGCAGAAAACAAGCAAGCACCGTCGTGAGCCGCTTCCGGATCTTCTTCCGATCTGGCAGGGGGCACGTGGGGGGGACGCAGTCCCCCTCACGCTAGAAGATCGGCGGTGCTGAGATTGCTGACAGGTTCAGGCCACCTGGGTACTGGTAGCTGGTGTAGGAACCGTAGCCGATGATCTGAAGGCCGAAGGGCTGATCGGAGACGAGCGTGTGGGCGCCGTCGTTGAGGCCGGCGCGGAGGGAGATGCGGAAGGTCGACATCCCCGACGTGGAGATGGCTTTGCCGGCGGTGGTGACCTTGGCGCCGTCGAGGGTGAGGCTGGCGCCGGTGGGGGCGACGACATCGGCGAAGTTGGCGTCGTAGTCGGTGGGCGCCAAAAAGACGTACTTGTTGCGGTACTGCTCGATGGCGACCATGGCGCTCAGCGAAGGGTCGCCCTTCTCCATGCCGGTCATGCCGGGGTCGACGACCGAGGCGCTTTTCTGGATGGTGCTCACCGAGAACGAGTTGTCACCTTCCACGATAAAGTCACTGTTGACGGTGACCAACTCGACGACATCGCCCGCGTCGAGAGTGGCGGGCGCGCCGGTGACTTTGGGCGTGTAGGTCAGCGTGGTGCCGTCGACGTTGCCGACGAAGCGCACGGTGACTGGCGCCGCGGTGCCCATCGGGCCCGTCGGCGTGGTGACCGCATACCTCTTGCCCCAGGTCTCGGCCGGCAACACGGTCTCTTCGATGTGGTCGCAGGCATTGGTGGGGTTGGCGAAGCAGGACATGCCACCGATGACTTGCACGGGGCCGCTGGCCTGCACGAGTGAGCCTGACAGGTCGGCGCCGGTGTTGGCGTCGCCAATGAGCTCGACGACATCGCCGGCATCGAGGGTGAGGGTCGTCTCGGCACCGGCAGCCACGGCCTTGACGCCCGTGCCAGCGACGATGCTGCTGGTCGCCGAGGCACGCACGCGCACCGAGGTGCCGTCGGCGGTGGCCGTGATGGCGAAGTAGCCGGGGATCCCGGTGATGCCGTGGTTGGTCACGACGCGATAGTTGCCGGTCATGGCCGTCGACGGGATCAAGAGCGACGCATCGTTGGTAAAGGAGAAGCAGCCGATACCGGAGGTGAGCCCGGGGCAGCTCGCCCAGCTCTTGCCGGTCGGCCCGCCCTGCCCTTGATACTCGAGCGCGCTGAATTGATACACCAAGACTGGCACCGACGACACCAGATGATAAGCGCCGCCGCGCGCCAGCACGGACGCCGTCGGTGGCGTGGTCGAGCCCAACAGATCTTGATCGGGACCCTTCAACGCCGTCACCCACGGCAAGTAAATGCGGACGAGCTGGCCGGGCTGCACGGTGGCGGTACGGTGTGCGGCGCCGTCGACGGTGATGGTGGCAGGCTCGGTGCCGGGGTTGGACACGACGACCGCGAAATCGAAGATGCTCCAGACCGGATTGAAGGTCACGGTCGGCCAGTAGTCGCAGCCGACATAGGTCTTGAGCGCGGCGGCGTCGGCGCAGGTGGTGGGATCGCCGCCGTTGGGATCGGGGCCCATGTCGGAGTTGTTGTTGTTGCCTCCGTCGAGCTGACCGCCACCTTTTCGCCCGTTGTTGCAACCCGAGCCAGCCACCACCACACCAAGCAGAAGGCAGAACAAAATGCGCATGGAACCTCCGTCGACCGCTCTATAGCAGAAACAAGTAGCAACTGTAATCGTGATGCGCGGGCTTTGTATACCGGCAGGCCACGGCGTCCGTGGGGTGTGCTAGCGTACGGGCCTCATGCGACGGGGCCGATTCGAGTCCACACTTACCTCTGATGCGGCGGAGCTGAACGCATCGGTCGATTTTGACTGGCGGCTTTTGCCGCACGATATCGCCGGCAGCCAGGCGCACGCGCGCATGTTGGCGTCGCGCGGCATCTTGACCGCCGCCGACGCCGAGGCCATTTGCCGCGGGCTCGACGAGGTCCGCGCCGAGTGGGAAGCGGGGACGCTGCAGCTCGACAAACAGCGCGAAGACGTCCACATGAACGTCGAGCATCGGTTGACCGAGCTCGTCGGTGGCGCAGGCGCGAGACTACACACGGCCCGCTCGCGCAACGATCAGGTGGCCACCGATCTGCGGCTCTACGCCCTCGCCCAGCTGGCGATCCTCGACGAGAACGTGGTCGCGCTCGGCAAGTCTTTGGTCGGCCAGGCGCGCACCCACATCGACACGCTGGCGCCGGGCTACACCCATCTGCAGCGCGCGCAGCCCATTCGTCTGGCGCATCATTTTCTGGCGTACGTGGAGATGCTGCTCCGTGATCGCGGGCGGCTCCACGACGCTGCACGACGTACGCGGCGCTCACCGCTTGGCTCGGGTGCGCTGGCAGCGACGACGTTCCCCATCGATCGCGACCATGTGGCCAAGGCGCTCGGCTTCGACGGCATCACTGCCAACAGCCTCGACGCCGTCGGGGATCGCGACTTTGCCGTCGAGATCGTGTCGGCCTGCGCGTTGTTGATGGCCCATCTGTCGCGGCTCGGTGAAGAGCTGGTGCTGTGGGTGTCGCAGGAGTTCGGCTTCGTCAAGCTGCCGGAGCAGTACTGCTCGGGCTCGTCGATCATGCCGCAGAAGATGAACCCGGACATTCCCGAGCTGGTGCGGGCCAAGTGCGGGCGCGTCTTCGGCGATCTGGTGACGTTGCTGACGGTGTTGAAGGGCTTGCCGCTGGCCTACAACAAAGATCTGCAAGAGACGCAAGAGCCGCTCTACGACGCGCTCGAGACGTCGATTCGTTGCACGCGGACCATGGCCGGCTTGATGGCCGGGGCAAAATTCAATATCGAGCGCCTGTCGCGCGCGTTGGCCGAAGGACATCTTCTGGCGACCGAGGTCGCCGATCATCTGGCCGCGCACGGCATTCCGTTTCGCGATGCCCATGCGGCCTCGGGCGCCATGGTCCGTTTTGCGACGGAGCGCGGGGTCGATCTGACCAAGCTGAGCGTCGACGAGATGCGTCTGGCAGTGGAAGGCATCGTCCCTGCTGCCTCGATCGATGATTCGATCTTTACCGTGCTCGATGCACGTCGCGCGGTCGATCGCCGTGATGTACCAGGCGGTCCGGCACGCGGGCGCATCGAAGCGGCCATCGTCGCTGCCGATCAGGCACTCTCTGACCCAAGTCAAAGCTGAGGGACCATGCACCACTTTCAATATCGCGACAACGAGCTCTATTGTGAGGACGTTCCGCTGGCGAAAATCGCCGCCGAAATTGGGACGCCGACCTATGTTTACAGCTATGCCACCCTCGAGCGGCACTATCGGGTCTTCGACGAAGCGCTGAAGACTGCGCGCGGCGAAAAGCGGCTGATTTGTTATTCGGTGAAGGCCAATTCGAATCTGGCGGTCTTGAAGGCCCTCGTCGGCTGGGGCGCTGGCGTCGACACCGTATCGCGTGGCGAGATCTTCCGCGCCTTGAAAGTCGGCTGTTCGCCTTCGAAGATCGTCTTTTCTGGCGTCGGTAAGCGCGAAGACGAGATCGAATATGCGCTGTCGGTCGGCATCTTGGCCTTCAACGTCGAGAGCCTGGCCGAGCTCGAGACGATCGATCGCGTCGCTGGGCGCGTCGGCATGCGCGCGCCGGTGTCGCTGCGCATCAACCCCGACGTCGACGCGCAGACCCATCCCTATATCTCGACCGGGCTCAAGAACAACAAGTTCGGGATTGCCGTCACCGAGGCGCGGGCGGCGTTTGGCAAGGCGCGGTCGCTGCCCAACCTCGAGGTGGTCGGGCTCGATTGCCACATTGGCTCGCAGTTGACCAAGACCTCGCCGTTTGCCGACGCGATTCGGCGGCTGGCAGCGTTGACGCGGCAATTGCGCGAAGACGGCTTCAAGCTGCGTTATCTGGATATCGGCGGCGGGCTCGGCATTCGCTATCACGAAGATGCCGACGCTGCCGTCAAAGACGATGGCCATGGCGGCAGTGACACGCCGCCGTCGCCGGCCGAGTATGGGCAGGCCATCAAAGAGGCGCTCGTCGAATTCGACGATCTCGACCTCACCGTCATTTGCGAGCCGGGCCGGGTCATCGTCGGCAACGCCGGGATCTTGCTGTGCAAGACGCTCTATCTGAAGAAGGGCGAGACCAAGAATTTCGTGATCGTCGACGCGGCGATGAACGATCTCATTCGGCCGTCTTTCTACGATTCGTATCACGGCATCTTGCCCGTCGTTCGACGGGAAGCGCCGTCGTTCACCGCCGACGTGGTCGGGCCGATCTGCGAGACCGGCGATTTTCTGGCGCGGGACCGGGCGCTTTCGCAACAGCCGGCCGAAGGCGATCTGCACGCCATCATGTCTGCGGGCGCATACGGCTTTGCCATGTCCTCCAACTACAACACCCGGCCGCGCGCGGCGGAGGTGCTGGTGCGTGGGGATCGTTTTGCGGTCGTTCGTCGACGGGAAACGATCGAGGAGCTGATGCAGAACGAGCAGATCCCGGACCTCTTGTAATGGGATTTGCGCTCAAGCTCCGGCCGGAGGCGTCGCTGATCCTCGATCCGGAGGGTGCGCGGGCCAAGCTCAAGCACACCGTGCTGGCGCACGACCTCGGTCTCGATGCCGGCGCGCTGACGGTGGTCGAGTCGCTCGACGGCACGCGGGATTTTGACGCGGTGGTCAAAATCGTCGACGGCAAAGTCGACAAACAACATGTACGCATGGTGGTGCGATCGCTGTTCTTGCTCGGGTTTCTAGAGGGCTCGGGCGACGGGCCGATGGCGCGCATGCGCGAGCTCGGCAGTGGCGCGGTCAAGCTCGATCGCGTCGTTCTCGACGGGGCTCGCTTTCAGTGCCAGGGCTCGGGCGAGTGCTGCCAGAACTATCTCTTCGGGCCGCTCTCCGAGCAGGATATCGCCCGCATCGAAGCCTTGCCGGTGACGGAGAAGATGCCGTGGGTCGGGCCGGGGCCGTACTGGAAGATCATCAAGCGCGACGACGAGGACGCGAAGTTTTTGGCCAACCAGGCCGACCATCCCGAGGTCTGCGTGTTCCGGCTCGACGATCATCGCTGCGGCCTGCACGCGCATTTCGGCGTCGAGTCCAAGCCCAACTTCTGCCGCACCTATCCCGTCGAAGAATGGGCCACGCTCGACGGCATCCGCACTTACGACAAAGGCAGCTGCGCCAGCTTTGCGCGCTCGGCGCGATCGGGCCCGCCGATCATCGACGATCTGGTACGCCTCCGGCCCCTCATGGCCCAGCGCTTCGAGATCTCGCACCCGGTGGTGCAGACGGAGCTCGTCAGCTTCGACTTTTGGTTTCACGCTCGGCTGCAGCGCTCGCTGCTCGAGCTCATCAACGCCAACCTCGGCACGCCAGCCTCGACGCTGCAGGTGGTGGGTCGCGCCTATCACAGCGCGCTGCAAGCGCTGGCCGCCTGTCCGTTCGAGGCCGGGGCGCCGGAGACGCTCGTCGAGGAGCTGGCGACCCGGCCGCCGTTGCCGTTTTACGAGCCATCGAGCGACCCCATCGAGGTGAGTCACGGCACGACGGTGCTGGCCACCATCTGCACCCGTCTTCTCGAACGCGGGGCGCGCCGTCTCGCCGAGCGACAGGAAGAGGGCGAGCATCCGTTGTCGCAGCCACTCGGCCGTGAGCTGATGCAGCTCTTGCATCTGTTGCGCGTGGCGGCATTGGCCCGCGACGGGGCGATGGATGATCCTTATATTGCCGAGCTGTTGGCAGTCCCGATCTTCGGCGCCGACTGCGACGAGGTGTTGCGCTTGTCGCTGCGGCAACAGCTGTTTGGGCCGCGCATGTTCATCGAAGACCGGCCAGTGCCGGCGCTGTTGCGGATGGCGGTGATCATGGCGCTGACGGTGATCGGCGGTCGCATGCACGCGGCGGCGGATGGCCAGCCGTTCGTGCGCGCCGACGATTTGAGCCGCCCGCACATGTTGGCCCAGCGCGTGCTCGATCAGCTTGGCGGTCGAGAGATCGTCCTCGAATTCGAGGCCGATACGTGGGCGGTGCTGGAAGCGCTTCCGTCGGTGTTGTCGTTTGGAGACCTGCCTGAGGCCTGAGCGTCTGCGGTTTCGCCGAGCAGTCGAGTCCGATCTTCCCGCCGTCGCTCGGCTGGTCAACTCCGCCTATCGCGGCGAATCGTCACGCAGCGGCTGGACCACCGAAGCGGATCTCCTCGGCGGCCAACGCACCGACGCTGTCAAGCTGGCGCAGCTACTCGTCTCCGACGCACGCGGCAACGGACAACAAATCGAGCTCGGCTTTGCGACCGACACGCTCGTGGCCTGCATGTCGCTCCGCCACGAGAAGCCATCGACCACTTACATCGGCATGGTCACCGTCGATCCCACGCAGCAAACCGCTGGCTACGGCAAACAACTCCTAGGCCGCGCCGAAGAGCTGGCCCAGAGCTGGCACTGCACGCGCATCCGCATGACGGTCATCCATCTACGCCACGAGCTCCTCGCTTACTACGAGCGTCGCGGCTACCAAAAAACCGGCGCAATCGAGCCGTTCCCATCCGAAGATCCAGGCTTCGGCATCCCCAAAGTCGGCGACATGTCCCTCTTGGAGCTGGCCAAACAGCTTTGATCGAAGCGACGATGGTTGGCGACGGCTTCCTTTTACAGGGAGCGGAGGAGGGAGTCGGAGGGAGACAGAGTTGTTTTTGATCGAAAGCGTGTCGCCGTGGTCGACGACGGGATCATAACGGAACGCATCGAATGGATCACCAGGTGCGATTCGAAGTCGATTCGATCGGACCGCTCAAATCATTCCGATCAGTCTCCCTCTGATCTCCCCGTCTCCCGCTTCCGTCTCCCCCTGAAAGGAAGCCCTGCGATAACCACCACCGCTGATCGCTAGAACTTGCCCTTCATGAGCGTCGCCGTGAGCCGCGTGGAGACGCCTTCGGGCGTGACGACCGGCGCGAGATCGAGACGCGGGATACCGACGGCCCAGCGACCGTCGGTGCGACGGCGCAAGAGGGCCTCGACGGGCGGCAGGTCGCCTTTGAAATTTCGGGACAGGGCGGCGGCGGCGAGGATGCCGAGGGTCATGCCGCCGAGGGCGTAGCGGGCGCCGTCCTGGACGATGTCGCCGTTGGAGCTGGCACCGACGGCGGCCCCGAGTGCGAAGCCGAGACCGGTGCCGACCAGACCGCCGATGTCGACGAGGAAGACGTGGGTGCGGCTGCGATCCAGCTTCCAGGCGATGATGCCGCCGGCCACGATGCCGACGGAGGTGCCGCCGAAGACGAACCAGCCCCATTGGTCGGCGCTGGGATTTTTCAAGATCGACTGCGCCATCAAGACGCCGGCGGCAGTGCCCCACAAAGCGCCAGAGTTCAAGATCGCCGCAGTGCCGGGCATGACGTCTTTCCAACGGACCACGAGCCCGGCGGTCGTGAGACCGATGGCGCCACCGAGGAGGCTGAGGCCGTAGACCGCCTGCGTGTCGAGCTTGAGGCCGAGCGCCAGCGACGCGCCGAGGGTGGTGCCCCAGGCGCCGCCGCCAATGATGAGCGAGCTGTGCCCGACCTTGATGCCGTCGCGGGTGGTCAAAAATGCGCCGAGAAAGCCAGCGCCGATACCCGCTGCGGACGATACGAGCAAGACCGCCAAGCCGGTATTGGTCTGCAGAAAGTCGCTGTTTTTGGACAGCGCAGCGACGAGAAGTGGGCCGGCAGCGCCGCCGTACAACATCGACGCCAGCACGAGCTCAGTGCGCCCAGAACGAACCGGCTTGGTCAGCCGGATCTCCAGCGTCTGCGGCTCACCGACGCGAACCTCGACGTCGCGCCGGTACCACGGATAGTCGGGATGCTCGAGCAAGAGGCGATGTCGGCCGACCTCGACATTGTCGGCGAACGGCGTCTCGCCGACGAGCTTGTCGTCGATGAACACGCGCGCGCCACGTGGCCGGGTGAACACCGTCAACGGCGACGTCGAGGGCTTCAACCGATACTGATAAAAATAAGGCTGCCCAAGCTCCGTCGAGATGTCGTGGTTCTCTGCCTCCCAGTTGGGATGGTCGAGCTGGATCCGATATTTTCCGGCCGGCACCCGAAACAGATGCGGCGTGCTGGCGCTGACTGCCGTCGACGGATCGGCATCGGGCCCAATCGGAACCAGCGTAGCGCGGACATGCTCGGGGATGGTGGTCACCGAGACGCGGGCCGGCAAGCCGCGCAAGATCTTGAGCCGGTTCTCGACGAGCTTTCGGCGTGGTGCGTCCTCGGGCGGCGCCTCGGCCAGGAAACGCTCGAACCAGCGCACCGAGCTCACATAGTCGAGCGTGCGCTCGTAAGCCTGGCCGATGTTGTAGAGCACGTTGGGGTGCGGCTTCAGTCGATAGGCGGCTTCGTACTCGGTGATGGCTTCGTCGTAGCGGCCTTCGTCGTAGAAGACCTGGCCCTTTTCGTAATGGACGTGCGCTTCGGCTGCCGCATCGGGCGCGTCGGCGAACGCCGGGCTGGCCAGCGTGACGACCATCAACAGCGAGAAGGCGCGCACGTCAGTACGGATTGGGGAGCGTCTCGCCTGGCGGCGTGGTGGGCTTGGGCACGGCAAGCGGGATCGTCTTGCCACCGATGACGGGGCGTTTCTTGGGCAATTTCTGCGCAGTCAAATGCACCCGCACAGTATCGTCGGCGAGCGGCACCACGTCGGCCTGACCGGGCTCGTACCCGTCGAGGAAGAAGGTCAGATGGGTCGGCGCGCTCGACTTCGGCAAGAGCACGTTTTTGGGGGCCAGGCCGAAGACGCGATCGCCTTGTCGCACCTCGGCGCCCGGCGGCGTGGTCTCGACGCGCACCACGATCATGGCTGGGCCAGGCGCAGGCGGCGCAGCCACCACCGCCACCGGCGACGGCGCAGCACGCCGGGCCACGCCTTCGCGCGAAGCCCACAGCAACGCGCCACCGCCGGCGAGCAGCAATACCACCAGGGCCACGATCCACGACGCGCCGAAGCCGCCGCCTTCATCCACCGACGGCGCCGCCTGCGCTTGGTCACTGAGGCGCGGCGAGATCACCGCTTCGCCCGCCAGTACACGATCGAGATCCGCGGCGAGCTCTTCCATCGTCGCGTAGCGATCGTCGCGCCGACGCGACATGGCCCGCGTCACCACCGCCTCGATGGCCTCCGAGATGCGCAGCTCCGGCCGCAACAGCCGCGGCGCCACCGGCACGAAGTTCAAGATGCGCGCGGCGATGGCCAAATAGTTCGCCGCCCGGAACGGAACCTCGCCGGTGAGACACTCGTACAAGATGACACCGACGGCGTAGACATCGATGCGCTGGTCGACATCCTCGTCGCCGCGCGCCTGTTCTGGCGACATGTAGAACGGCGTACCGAGCACCATTCCCGTCGACGTCAGCCGGCCGACGTCCTCGCCTTCGCGCTGCATGATGGTCGAGATGCCAAAGTCGACGACCTTGACGAAGTCTTCGCGGTCCCGGCCCTGCACCAGGAAGACGTTCTCCGGCTTCACATCCCGATGAATGATGCCGGCTGCGTGGGCGGCGCCGAGTGCCATGGCGATCTGGCGGGCGATGCCGACGGCGCGGGCCTCGGGCAAGGCGCCTTCTCGACGGAGCAACTCGCCAAGGCTCTCGCCGAGCAAGAGCTCCATGACCACGAAGGTGCGGCCGTCATCGGTGGCGCCGGTGTCGGTGATGTCGATGATGTGCTCGTGCCGGATCGACGACGCCAGCTTGGCCTCTTGTTGCAGGCGCTGCGCCACCGACGGGCGATCGAGATATTTGTCGCGCAGGACCTTGACCGCCACCGGCTTGTCGATGCCAAGATCCGTCGCTTCATACACCGTCCCCATGCCGCCTTCGCCGAGACGGCGCGTGAGGCGGTAGCGTCCAACCAGCGTTTGCCCGAGCAGGGTGTCTGGTGGACGCGCTAGCTCATCGGCGACGGTGGAAGGCGTCATGTGACGTACGTCACGGACGGTGCGCTCGCATGGAAAAGAATAGCACTACCCCAGCGATCGCAAACAATGCTCCGACGATCCACCAGGCACGACCCCAGCCGCCCGACGCTGGGGTGCGGTCTTCGTCGCCACGATTGGTTGCTTCGTAGCCGTCGCCCACGCCATCATGCAGGTTGACCGCCTCGACGACCATGGCGTGCGCAGGCCGGGCCTGGGCGCGCTCGGGCTCGGTGACGCGCGGCTCGGGCGCGGTTTCTTTCGAAGCAGAGGCCGCGGCCCGCTGGGCTTTTTGCGCCTTGGTGGGCGGCGCAGCGTCGGGACGTGGCGCGCGACGCGGGTCCTGGAACTTGGACTTGCAGTCGGCGGAGCAGAAGTAATAGGTGACTCCGCCGAAGATGCCGACGGCGCGGGCGCGCAAAGGGTCGACCGGCTTACCGCAGATGGGATCAGTGGCGCTCGTCTCGGCCGGAGGCATCGTCGATGACCTTAGCATGCGAGACGGGTCCACAGAGCCTGGGAAACACAGCTAGCATCCCGGTATCCGGATGTTAAGATATGCAAAGGGGTTGCACTCGACGTTCTCTGACGATATGTATCTGCCCAGCTCCGAGGAGCGTTGCGACCGGACCGTCTTCATGATGGCCGGCCAGGCTCGGATGCAGGGAAATTGAACGGCGCTCATCAACCAGGAGCCAGACACATGACCAAGACCACCGATTCCGCCGTCACCGATCTCTCCCTCGCCGAATGGGGCAAGCGCGAGATCCGCATCGCCGAGACCGAGATGCCGGGCCTCATGGCCATCCGCGAAGAGTTCCAGAAGACGCAGCCGTTGAAGGGCGCGCGCATCACCGGCAGCTTGCACATGACCATCCAGACCGCCGTGCTCATCGAGACCCTGCAGGCGCTCGGCGCCAAGGTCCGCTGGGCCTCGTGCAACATCTTCTCGACGCAGGATCACGCCGCGGCCGCCATCGCAGTCGCCGGCACGCCGGTCTTCGCCAAGAAGGGCGAGTCGCTCGCCGATTACTGGGACTACACCCACCGCATCTTCGAGTTCAACGCCAAGGGTGAGCACGGCGAGGGCCCGAACATGATCCTCGACGACGGCGGCGACGCCACGCTGCTCATGCACCTCGGCCAGCTCGCCGAAGTGGACCCCACGATCCTCGAGAATCCCAAGAGCGAAGAAGAGCGCTGCCTCTACGCGTCGATCAAGGCCAAGCTCAAGCACGACTCCACCTGGTACACCCGCAAGAGCGCCGAGATCATCGGCGTGACCGAGGAGACCACTACCGGCGTGCACCGCCTCAAAGAGATGTCCGAAAAGGGCACGCTCAAGTTCCGCGCCATCAACGTCAACGACTCGGTCACCAAGTCCAAGTTCGACAACCTCTACGGCTGCCGTGAGTCGTTGGTCGACGCCATCAAGCGCGCCACCGACGTCATGATCGCCGGCAAGGTCGCCTGCGTCGCCGGCTACGGCGATGTCGGCAAGGGCTCGGCCCAGGCGCTGCGCGCGCTGTCGGCTCAAGTCTGGGTCACCGAGATCGACCCGATCAACGCGCTGCAGGCCGCGATGGAAGGCTATCGCGTGGTCACCATGGACTACGCCTGCGAGCACGCCGACATCTTCGTCACCGCCACCGGCAACACCGACGTCATCACCCACGACCACATGGCGCGCATGAAGAACAACGCCATCGTCTGCAACATCGGCCACTTCGACAACGAAATCGAGGTCGCCAGCCTCGAGAAGTACAAGTGGGAAGAGATCAAGCCCCAGGTCGACCACGTCATCTTCCCGAACGACAAGCGCATCATCCTGCTCGCCAAGGGACGTCTCGTGAACCTCGGCTGCGGCACCGGCCACCCGAGCTTCGTCATGTCGTCGTCGTTCGCCAACCAGACGATCGCCCAGATCGAGCTGTTCACCAAGAGCACCGAGTACAAGGCCGGCCAGGTCTACGTGCTGCCCAAGCACCTCGACGAGAAAGTGGCCCGCCTGCACCTCAAGAAAGTCGGCGCGCAGCTCACCGAGCT
>Ga0123336_10001772_pt1 | contig 19515 bp, 8 predicted proteins | sample SSSSmetaG_FD_96466 | JGI IMG/M metagenome (GOLD analysis project Ga0123336, IMG submission 96466) | Glacier valley bacterial and archeal communities from Borup Fiord, Nunavut, Canada, to study Microbial Dark Matter (Phase II) - ​SSSS metaG | ecosystem: Environmental > Aquatic > Freshwater > Ice... | reverse complement strand
GCGCCACGCCCGGCCCGAAACTTCCGGCCGGGAAGCCGATGCCCTGGGCGTGTGGTTCGCGCCGCACTCCGTGGCCGATGACTTGGCCTACGTGACCACCTACCTCGATGGGCTCACCGATGCCGTGCGGGCGCGCTGCCCGGCGGGCACGCCCGTCACGGTGCTCGGCTACGGGCATGGCGCGGCGGCCGCCGTGGGCTGGCTGGCCGAAAACCACCTGGTGTTCGAGCGCCTGATTTTGTACGCCGCCGTGCTGCCGCCCGAAATCGACCGGCGGGCGCTGCTGGCGGCCCTGCCGGCGCGGCCCGTGGTCGTGGTAGCCACCACCACCGACGACTTCACGCCCGAGGCCGACGGCAGGGCCCTGGTGCAGGACCTGCTCGATGCCGGCCAAACCGCCCGCCTCAGCTACGCCGACGAGGGCCCGCTGACCCTGGCCGCGCTCGGCGCCGGTGGCGAAGCCAGCGGCCGGCCGGCTTTTTGAACAACTTTCCACCATTCCCTTTCGGTATGTCCGCTAGCACTTCGCTCAACCGCATGTCGGCCGCCGGCACGCTCATCGCCCTCGGCATCGTGTACGGCGACATTGGCACCTCGCCGCTCTACACCGTGCGGGGCGTGTTCGTGAGCCGGCCCGTGACCGAGGACGTGGTGCTGGGCACCATCTCCTGCATCCTGTGGACGCTCACGCTGCTCACCACCGTGAAGTACGTTTTCATCGCCCTCAAAGCCGACAACAACGGCGAGGGCGGCATCCTGGCGCTGTTTGCCCGGCTGCGGCGCTTGAAAGTGCGCTGGCTGTATTTGGCGGCCATTGTGGGCGCGGCGGCCCTGCTGGCCGACGGCATCATCACGCCGCCCATCTCGGTGGCATCGGCCATTGAGGGGCTGCGCATTCTGAAGCCCGACCTGAACACGGTGCCCATTGTCATCGTCATTCTGGTGGCGCTGTTCTCGTTTCAGCAGTTCGGTACGGCCATCATCGGCAAGTTTTTCGGGCCGGTGATGATACTGTTTTTTTCCATGTTGGCGGTGCTGGGGTTCAAGGAATTGATTCAGAATTTCAGCATTCTGCGGGCCCTGAACCCGTACTACGCCGTGCACATGATAACGCGGGTGCCGGGGGCGTTCTGGCTGCTGGGCTCGATATTTTTGTGCAGCACCGGCGCGGAGGCCCTCTACGCCGACATGGGCCACGTGGGCCGGCCTAACATTTACGTGAGCTGGACGTTCGTCAAAATCTGCCTCGTGCTCAACTACCTCGGGCAGGGCGCGTGGCTGCTGCGCCACCTGGGCGCGCCGCTGGGCGAGCAAAACCTGTTTTTTCTGATGATACCGCCCGCGTTGCTGCTGCCGGCCATCGTCCTGTGCACGCTGGCCACCATCATTGCCTCGCAGGCCCTCATTTCGGGCTCGTTCACGCTCGTTATTGAGGCGCTGCGGCTGCACTTCTGGCCCAAAGTGCGCATTTCCTACCCCACCGAATTGCGTGGACAGGCCTACGTGGCCTCGCTCAACTGGCTGCTGTGCGCGGGCTGCATCGGGGTGGTGCTGCTGTTTCGGGAGTCGGGCAACATGGAGGCCGCGTTCGGGCTGGCCGTCACCATCACCATGCTCATGACCACGGTGCTGCTGGCGTTTTACTTGCGCCTGCGCCGCACCAACCCGCTCTGGATTCTGCTGCTGCTGGCCGTGTACTTCACCGTCGAAGGCTCGTTTCTGGTGGCCAACCTGGCTAAATTTACCCACGGTGGCTGGCTGAGCGTGCTGCTGAGCGTGCTGCTGCTCACGGTGATGGTGGCTTGGATTCAGGGCCAGCGCATCCGCAACGACCTCACCGAATTCGTGCCGCTGGCCGAGTACCTGCCGCTGCTGCAGGAGCTGAGCAACGACGAGTCGGTGCCCAAGTTTGCCACCCATTTGGTGTACCTCACCAAGTCGTCTGACCCGAAACAGTTCGAGAACGGCATTGCCCACTCCATCTTCAAAAAGCGCCCCAAGCGGGCCGACGTGTACTACCTCGTGCACGTCGAGACCACCGACGACCCCTACACCCGCACCTTCCACGTCACGCACGTGCTGCCGCAGGAGCTCGTGCGCATCGACATCCGGCTGGGCTTCCGCGTCGACCCGGCCATCAACTACATGTTCCGCCAAATCGTGGGCGACTTGGTGAAAAACAAGGAAATCGACATCACCTCGCGCTACGAAAGCCTGCGCGAGCAGGACGTGGTGGGCGACTTCCAGTTCGTGCTGCTCAACAAAACCGTGCCCTACCAGCACTTCCTGCGCGGCTGGCAGCGCATGGCCCTGCGCCTGCACGGCTGGCTGAAGTGGCTGGGCGTGTCAGACCAGGAAAGCTTTGGCCTCGACAACAGCACCTTCACCGTGGAAAACGTGCCGCTGCAAATGCCCCCGCGCCCGGAACTGGAGCTGGTGCGGGAGGCGTAGAGACGTTAACCTCACCCCCTGACCCCCCCTCCCGTGGAGAGGGGGCACCGGTCCTGCGCTGGCGTCAGGCTCCCCCTCTCCATGGGAGAGGGGGCCGGGGGGTGAGGTGAGCCGGGGGGTGAGGCTACACCTTGTGCGCCAGCGTTTCGCCCGCCACGGCGAAGGCGGGCACGGGGTCTTGGTCCTGCTCAGGCGGGTCGCGCATGAGGTCGGAGGTGTGGGCGGCGGGCTTGATGGTGAGGGGCACTTTCTCGATGGCCACGTCGCTGGTGTCGAGGCCAAACAGGGCCTGGTCGCTGATGGCGACCCGGTTGATGAAAAAGTAACCGTTCATGATGAACCGCTCCTGCCAGCTCAGCTCGTTGTCGTAGCTAAGCACTTTTTCCAGCACCACGAAGCGGAAATCGCCGGGAATGCGGTGGTGGGCCAGCGAGTCGTAGCGCGAGGTGATGTCGATTTCGCCCTTGGCGCTCATTTCCTCCAGCACCCGCCGAAACAGCATGTTCAGCCGCGGCTGCACCCGGAAGCCCAGCTTGAAATTGATTTTGTAGGCCACGCCCGGCGCCAGCTCCTCCACCGTGTAGCGCGTCGAGTACGGGTCGGTGAGGATGCTCATGTTGATGAACCAGTAGCGGTCGGCCCGCTTGGGCTGCTTGCGGATGATGGAGTACAGAATTTCGCTCTCCAGCTCGCCGGCGGCCTTGCTGTGGGTGAGGTACACCAGGTTGGAGGCGTACTTGGCCACCGACGGGTCGGTGCTCAGCTCCTGGAGTGTGGGCAGGCTCTCGGCCACCGGCGCCGTTTTCAGCAGGCGGTTCTTGATTTCGCGGCCCCGGAAGCCCACGTACATCATGAAAATCAGCCCCCACTCGAAAACCAGGATACCCAGCCGGTTGAGCAGCTTGGTGACGTTGGCAATCAGGAACGAGGTTTCGACCGTGAAGAACACCAGCATGATGAGTGCCACCACCGGCAGGGCCCAGTGCTTGACGCCGCGCAGGTACTGCGAGAGCAAAATGCTGGTCATCAGCATGGCCACCGTGATGCTGAACCCGTAGGCCGCCGTCATGGCTTCCGACGTTCGGAACCACAGCTGCACGCACACGCAGCCAAACCACAGCAGCCAGTTGATGCTCGGCACGTAAATCTGCCCGCGCTGGTCGGTGGGGAACAGCACCCGCACCTTGGGCCAGAAGCGCAGGCTCACGGCCTCGGAGATGAGCGTGTAGGAGCCCGAGATGAGGGCCTGCGAGGCGATGATGGTGGCCGCCGTGGCCAGGATGATGAGCGGCACCAGCGCCCACTGCGGCGCAATCATGAAAAACGGGTTCTGGTTGCCGGCCAGCGGCGCGCCCACGTGGCCCATCGTCCAGGCGGCCTGGCCCAGGTAGTTGAGCACCAGCGCAGTTTTTACGAATACCCACGACGTGCGGATATTCTTGCGCCCGCAGTGGCCCAGGTCCGAGTACAGGGCCTCGGCGCCCGTGGTGCAGAGAAACACGGCCCCCAGCAGCCAGAAGCCCCGCGGGTATTCCACGAGCAGCCGAATGGCATACATCGGATTCAGCGCGGCCAGTACGCCGGGGTGGTGCAGAATCTGGGCCACGCCCAGCGCGCCAATCACCGAAAACCACACCAGCATAATCGGCCCAAAAGCGGCCCCGACAATCTTGGTGCCGAACTGCTGAAACGCAAACAGCAGGCTGATGATGGCGATGACGACGATGACGATGGTTTCCTGGTTCAGCGCCGGGTACAGAATTTTCAGGCCCTCAATGGCCGACGTCACCGAGATGGGCGGCGTGATGATGCCGTCGGCCAGCAGCGTACCCGCTCCGATGATGGCCGGCCACAGCAGCCAGCGGCCCCGGTTTTTCACCAGGGAAAAGAGCGAGAAAATGCCGCCCTCGCCGTGGTTGTCGGCCTCGAGCGTGAGCAGGATGTACTTGATGCTGGTTTGCAGCGTGAGCGTCCAGAACACGGCCGACACGCCGCCGTACACCAGCAGCTGGCTCACCGGCCGGTCGCCCATGATGGTCTGGAACACGTAGAGCGGCGAGGTGCCGATGTCGCCGAAAATGATGCCGAGGGTAACCAGCAGGCCCGCCACGGTAATGTTTCGTTGGTGGATGCTGGTGCTGGAAAGTGCGGGGGAGGCCATAAAAAATAACGATTGAAACGGTGCTGGTCAGGCCGCCACGGGGGCCAGGGGCAGGGTGAAAAAGAAGGTGCTGCCGGCGCCGGGCGTGCTGTGCACGCCCACCCGGCCGCCTTGGGTAGTGATGAATTCGCGGGCAATGCTCAGCCCCAGCCCGCTGCCGCCGCGCTGGTGGCCGTCGGCGTCGGGCACCTGGGCGAAGCGCTCGAAAATGTGCGCCTGGTGCTCGGGCGCGATGCCGGGGCCGTGGTCCTGCACGCTCACCTGCACGGCCGCGCCACCGTCGGCCAGCGCGGCGCTGACCGCGATGCGGCCGTCCTCGGGCGAGTAGCGCACGGCATTGGTCAGCAGGTTGGCGAGCACCCAGGCGGTTTTTTCGAGGTCGGCGCGCACGGCGGGCAGGTCGGCGGGCAGGGCCACGTCGAGGGTGAGGTGTTTGGGGGCCAACTGCAGCCGCAGGGGGCCCGTGGCGTAGGCCACCAGCTCGGCCACGGCGGTGGGCTGCGGGTTGAGCGGAACGGCGCCGGACTCGAGCCGCGAAACGTCCAGCAAGTCGCCGGTGAGCTTGAGCAGGCGCTGGTTTTCCTGCTTGAGGGAAGCCACGATTTCGTGCTGCTCGGCGGTGAGGGGCCCCACCCGCTGGTCCTGCAGCAGCTTGAGGTGGAAGTTGATGGTGGACAGCGGCGTCTTCAGCTCGTGCGAAACCGTGGCCAGGAAATTTGACTTGGCCTGGTCCAGGCGCTTGAAGTCCGACACGTTGTGCAGCGCCAGGATGGTGCCCACGAACTCCATCTGGTCGCGCGCCGCGTTGAAGGACACGGCCGGGTGCACCACCAGGCGGAAGTGCACCTCCTCGCCGTGCCGGACGTAGGTAAACGGCACGGGGTCGGTGCCCCGGCGCGGGGCCGGTGCCAGCGCCAGCGGCAGCAGTTGCGCCATGAGCGGGTTGGTGGCGGCCAGCTCGTCGGCCGAAGCGCCCACCACCTGCTTTTCGGGGAGTTCCAGCAGGGCACAGGCGGGCGGGTTGGCCATCAGCACCCGTCCGTTTTCGTCGAGCAGCAGCAGGGCCTCGTCCAGCGTCTGCACGATGCTGGCGGCGCGGTTGCGCTCGGTGAGCAGCTCGGCCAGGTTGCTGGTGCGGCCGTCGTTGAGCTGCACCAGCAGCCGGTTGAAGGCCGTGGCCACTTGTCCGAACTCGTCGCGGCTCTCCACCGGAATGGAAGCCGAAAAGTCGCCCTGCGCGGCGTGGGCCAAGCTGGCCGACAGCTTGCGCAGCCCGCCCACTGCCGCTTCGGGCACGCTCAGCACGAAGCCCAGCGCCAGCAGCACGCTCAGCACGATGAACGCCAGCAGGTAGCGGCTGGCCCGCCCGGCGGCCCGGTTGGCGGCCTCGTTTTTGTGCGTCACGGCCCGCAGGTTCAGCTGCACCATGCGGTGGGTTTGCTGGCGCAACTGCCCCAGCGCCGCCGCGCCGCCCGCGGGCTGGTACTGCGCCAAGCCGCGCACGAGGCTGTCCACCACCGGCCGCTCGCCGGGCTCGGTGATGTTGCCCGCTTCGCGGGTGAGCAGGTGGCGGAACCGGGCCAGCCCGGCGGGGTCGGCGGGCCGGGCTTCGGCTTGGTCCAGGGCCTGCAGCATCCCCGCGCCCAGCTGCACGGAGTAAAAATTGTCCTGCAGAATGGAGCGGGAACTGCGGTCCAGCCGTTGCACGGTGTAGTGCGCGTAGCTGCCCAGCACTACGAGCAGCGCCAGTAAAGCCAGGAAACCCAGCGTGATTTTGGATTTGATTTGCATATCGGTCGGAAACCAATCGGCTTCCGCAATCAAGCCAACCAATAGCAGGCCGAAAGCACCCGTAACCCTCTCAATATTTATAATACTTTAACTGACAACACGCTATGCTTCACACTGTGTCAAGTGACGCAACATCAAAATAAGCTCATCGCGTCATTTTGACCCGGTAGCCGGTCAGAAAGACCCGGCCGCGAAGCTGCACCCCGCCGCACGCGCGCAACCGAAAGCCGAGTTCCGGTGCTCGGAAAAGGGTGGTTTCCCGCTGCTGTCACCAGGCTGCCTTAGCTGGCCGGGGCGTTGGCCTACTCATTTATTCGTTTCGTTCGGGGCCCGCTGCCTGGCCCTGCGGCGCCGCAGGGTGGCGCAGGGCGGAGAACGGTATCCCGGCGGCGGAGTGCAGCGAGGTGCGCAAGTCTTTGCCTGCTTGGAACTGCTCCAACAGATAACAAAAAGGACACTCCCGCAGTCCTTCGCCGGTTCCTGAAATGCGGTCAGCCACGGGAGTGCTTTGGGCGATGCGGCAGCGCGGATGGGTGTGATAAAACTGCTCTCCCTCGCCCGGGGGGCTGCCCATGAAGAAAGGAAAAGAGGAATTCATGACGCGAGGCTATTTTTTCTTTCAAATATACAAATAAATATTGAAATTTAATAGGAGTTATATTCAATTTTATTGAAGTTGGGATATTGTGTTCGTCAATGGCGCTTTGCGGCCCTTGGATAAGGTGTGGCGGCCAGGCTAAAAGCGGCGTAGCGGTTTTTTCAAAGCGCGGATTGCCGCGCTGCGCAGGGAGAAAGCCGGTTGGGCCGGGCAGATGTGTTGCCCGCGCAGCGTTTCTTTGCAGCCTCACGGAGTTGGTTCTGTCATCGTCGCGGCAGCAAACCGCTCCGGACAGGTACTTTTTTCATTTATGCCGCTTCTCGAAGTCATTGACGCCCCGCTGGCGCAATTGTTTCACGGCCTGCCCGCCCGGCTGCACCGCGGGCAGGCCGCCTACATCGGCCCCCTGGCGGCCGAAGTAGACGCCGTGTTCGACCCGGCGAAAAACCTGAATTTTGCGAATGGAGAAGCCGTCCGGTGGGTGCTGACCGACGCGGCGGGCGCGGCCATTGGCCGGGTGGCGGCGTTTCTCAACCGCGACGCGCCGGCCGTGACCGATGCCAACCTGCCCACCGGCGGGCTCGGGTTTTTTGAGTGCATCGACGACCAGGCGGCGGCCACCACGCTCTTTGACGCGGGCCGGGCCTGGCTGGCCGCCCGGGGCATGCAGGCCATGGACGGCCCAATCAACTTTGGCGAGCGCGACCGGTTTTGGGGGTTGCTGGTCGACGGGTTTCAACTGGAGCCGAATTACGGCATGTTCTGGCACCCGCCGTACTACCGGCGCCTGTTCGAGCACTACGGGTTTCAGACGTACTTCAAGCAGTACACCTGCGCCCGCGCCGTGGCCGAGCCGCTGCACCCCAGCTTTGCCCGGCGGGCGGCCCAGTTTGCCGCCGGGCAGCCCGAGTACTCCTTCCGGCACAAGCGAAAAAAGGAACCCGAGCGCATGGCCCAGGACTTTCACCACGTGTACAACCTGGCGTGGGCCAACCATTCGGGCGTGCCGCCCATGAGCCTGGAAAAAGCCCGCCAGCTGGTGCGCCAGATGCAGCCAGTGTTCGACGAGCCCCTGCTCTGGTTTGCCTACCACCACGACGAGCCGGTGGCGTTTTTCCTCAGCCTGCCCGAACTCAACCAAATACTCAAGCACGTGGGCCCGCGCTTGGACTGGATAGGCAAAATTCGCTTCCTGGTGGCGCAGTGGCGCTACCAGCGCCGCCGGCCCAAAAAAATGTTTGGCATTATCTACGGGGTGGTGCCCGCGCACCAGGGCAAAGACGTGGACGCCGTGATGCTGGTGCACGCCCAGGAAGCCATTCGGCAGGCGGGCTACACCGACATCGAAATGAACTGGATTGGCGATTTTAACCCCCGGATGCTGGCCACCACGCGCTCCATCGGCGCCAAAACCTGCAAAACGCACATCACTTACCGGTACCTGTTCGACCGCGAACGGCCGTTCGAGCGGTGCCCGATAATCAGGTAAAGGGTAGGAGGGTAGGGGGGCGTGGGTTGATGAATCAGCTGACTCTGGCCCTCACACCTTCCTACCCTCTCGCCCTTAGAAGGGGTAGCCGATGGCCAGGTTGAGGCGGCCGGCGGGGTTGTCGGGCTTGCCGTAGGGTGCCGTCAGCGGAAAAGCAAAGTCGAAGCGGATGACGAAAAACTGCACGTCGATGCGCAGGCCCGCGCCCGCGCCCACGGCCATTTCCCTCAGAAAGGTTTTGGGGTTGAATTCGCCGCCGGGGCGGGAATCGTCCTTGTTGGCCAGCCAGATGTTGCCGGCATCTACAAACACGGCCCCTTTCAGGTAGGGCACCAGGTCCTGGCGGTATTCCAGGTTGCCTTCGAGGCGGATGTCGCCCACCTGGTCGTAGAACTTATTGGCTTTTTGTTCCTCCGATATGGGCCGGTACGTGCCGGGGCCGATGCCGCGCGCCGCAAACGCGCGCACGCTGTTGGGCCCGCCAATGCCGTACTGCTTGGGGTAGGGCAGCACGTCGGAATTGCCGTAGGGCAGGCCCACGCCGGCCTGGAAGCGCGCCACGAGGCGGTTGCCGGACGTCGGGTTGGGGCTGATGCGGTAGTACTCCCGAAACTCCAGGTCGAGCTTGAGGTACTGGCTGAACTCCTGGCCGCCGAGGGTGTACTTGCCGTTGGCGTCCTTGGCCTGGCCCAGGGTGCTGGCCAGGCCCTGGGCCAGGTTGCCGCTGCCCTCCACCTGCCCGCTGAAATACACCTGCTGGCGGCGCTGCTCCAGCACCTGCTGGTTGTAGGTGTAGCGGTACGAGCTGGCCAGGATGAACTGCTGCTGGAAGGCGCTTTTCAGAAACGGGCGTTTCCGCAACAGCGAATCAAAAGCGGCGCTGCTGTTGGCCAAGCGCACGTAGGTGATGTCGACGGGGCGGATTTCCTGCTCGTTGGTCAGCTTGGTTTTCCAGCTGTAGCCGTAGTTCAGGTTGAAGAAGTCCTCGTTGAAAAAGCCGGCGCGGTTCACCGTGCGGTAGCCGGCCCCCAGGGTGGTGCGGGGTTGGAAATCGGAGTTCGGCAAGTGCACGTCGAGTAGCGGCAGGTCGGGCACCACCAGCCGCGGGATGAGCAGCTGCGCGTTCGCGCCCAGCTCGTAGCTGGTCAGGCCCAGGGTGTTGCCGGTGCCGGTGCCGGTTTGGGTTTCGGTCGAGGCCACGGCGTTGAGCAGCAGCTGCTCGCCGCCGCGCAGGGCCGAGCGGTTGCGGAACGACACCGTGAGGCCCGGCCCGGTGAAGCCGTTGCTCTTCGACACCAGCTGCAGGTCGGCCCGCAGGCTTTTCTTCTTGAGCTGGGTCATCAGCACGTTAGCGTCGAGGCGGGCGCGGCCGGCCGAGTCGCCGGCCCCGGCCGGCGTCAGCCGGATTTCCACGAACTTGAACGTGTTCAGGCTCATCAGGCGGCTGATGGTCTGGTCGCGCCGCCGCCGCTGGTACAGGCTGTCGGGGTACAGAAAGGTGGCCTGGGCAATGGCGCTGGCCTTGAACACCTTTTCGTCGGGGAAGTACTGGTATTTGTGGTACAGCACCGGCGGGCGGGTGGCGGTGTCGGTGAGCACGTAGTTGGTGTTCAGCTTCACCTGGTCGAGCCAGTAGGGGCGGGTGGCCTTGGCGGGCGCGGTGGCTTTCACGCGCAGGTACACGTTCACCTTGTGGTTCAGCGTGCTGTCCACCTGAAAAAGCAGGTACTCGGGGCTGAAATAAAAGTAGCCCTGGTTTTTCAGCTCGTTGTCGATGCGCACCCGCTCGGCCGTGAAGGCGTTCAGGTTGTAAGCATCGCCGGCTTTCAGCAGCGTGCGCGGTTGGGTGGCCCGGATGGCGGCGTCCACCAAGGTGTCGCGCTCGGGAAAATGAATTTCCTGCACGGTGTACACCCGGCCCACCGCGGCCGTGTAGTTCACCTGCGCGGTTTTGGCCTGCTGCTGCACCTCGTGGCTCACCGTGCCCTTAAAAAAGCCGTTGTTGTAGAGCCGGTTGGTGATGAGCCCCTCGGTGGCGCTGATTTTCACGTCCTTCAGCAGCACCGGCGCCTCGCCAAACTTGTCGGCCAGGAACTTGCCAACCCCCTTTTTCTTGCCCACGCCCAGGTGCCAGAAATACAGCTTGGGCCGCTGCCCCAGGATAGCGCCGTTGGGCTTGGGCCGGACGACGGACATCAGCTCGGTTTGCAGCGCCGCTTGGTTGCTGATTTTCTCCGGGGTCTTGATAATGACCTTGCTGCCGGTGTAGAGCTTTTGGCCGTCGGGAATGTAGCGCAGGCCCGAGCAGGAGGCTAAAAGAATGAAGAATGTAGAATGAAGAATGAGGAATTTAACAAGCCGGCGTACCAGAGCAACCTCACCCCCTGACCCCCTCTCCCAAAAAGAGGGGGCACCGGACGATTTTATTGGGGGCAAAACCGGTGCCCCCTCTTTTTGGGAGAGGGGGTCAGGGGGTGAGGTCAACGGGCGCCGGTCAAACATGCTATTGTTTTTCACTCAATCAACGTTTTTTGCCGCTCGGCTTCACCCGCGTCGAGTCCACCCGCGCCGCGGGCTGGGCCTTCACCGAATCTTTCACGGCCTTCTTTTCGGCTTTTACCTCCTGGCGGTCGGCTTTGCGGTCGGCTTTCACGTCCTTCGGTACTTTGGAGAACAGGTCTTTCAGGTCGTGGTAGTCGCGCTGAAACACCAGGGCGGCGCCCGTGCGGATAATCTGGCCGTCGATGTCCTCGTAGCCGTTCTGGCGGAACACGCGCAGGCGCAGGCGGCCGTCGGCCAGCACGGTGTACTCCAGGCTCACGTCGCCGGCCAGGTTGCTGGCGGCGCTTTGGCCCTGGGTGGCCTGGGTGCCGGAGTTGCCGCTCAGGTTGATGTCAGTGCCCACGCGCACGGTGAGGCGGTTGTTGAGCAGCTGGCGGCGCACGGCCACGTTCAAATCGGTGCGGCTGCGGGCCTCGCCGGTGCTGTAGTCGGCTTGGTTGGTCACGCCCAGGTCCAGGCCCAGGCCGGAGAGGTACTTGTCGGTGAGGTTGGTGAGCTGGTCGGTGAGCACGGCGCTGGCGCTGCCCCGCAGCTGGGTGGCCACCAGCCCTTCGCCGCTGCTGGTCTGGAAGGGGTTCTGCGCCACAAACCGGCCCAGAATCAGCAGCGAAAACACCTGCTTGCTCAGCTCCGAGGTCTGGTTGGGCTGGCGCAGCTGGGCCAGCTTGGCTTCCACCTGCCCGTTAAGGGCGCCGCGCTGGTTTTCGGGCAGCGTGATGTCGAAGCCGATGGTGGGCTTGCTGAGCTCGTCGGTCACGTTCAGCAGTACCTCAAACGGCAAGCGGTTGCGCGACACGGTGTTGCTGGTGGGGTCGTCTTCGCCCTGGCCGGCCAGCAGTTCGGCCGGTGCGGCCTTCACCTTGTAGATGGCCGTGATGTCGAGCGCCGCGTTGTAGGGGTCGCCGTCCCAGGTGATGGACGAGCCGCGGCGGATGGCAAAGTCGCGCTGGGCCAGGTCGTAGAGCGACAGGTGGTACTGTCCGCGGGCCACGTCCAGCCGCCCGCTCAGCGTGATGGTGCCGTCCGGCGCGATGTTGGTGTTGAGGGTGCCGGCGGCGCGCACGCGCAGGTTGTCGCCGCTGGCCGGGTCGATGACGATGGTGAACGGCGTGCGGTCGGTTATCGTCACCACGGCCGTCACGTCGTAGCCCGTGGCGGCCACCTTGGTGGTGTCCGTCTTCAGCTTGCGGGCCAGCAGGGAATCGAGCGGGGCACTTTTGTCGACAAACTCCACGATGCCTTCCCGCTCCACCGTGGTGGGCGTGGCGCTGGGCGACTCCACCGTCAGGTTCGAGCCGTCGGCCACCGTCACCCGGGTGTCCACTTTTATCAGCGACACCGGCCCGGTCAGGCGGGTGTCGGAGTCGAGCACCAGCCGGCCGTAGAACAACTCGTTGTTCGCGCGGGTGCTGCGCACGGCCAGGAAATGGTCGGTCGTGGCCCGCATGTCAAAAGAGTAGTTGACAAAGTCCTGGGTCAGCAAATAGCCATTCACCACGGCTTTGTTCGAAGCCGAATCCAGCACCGTGAAGTCGTGGAACGCAATGCCGCGGGCGTCAAATGCGAGGGCTTGGTTGGGCAGGCGGTAGGGCGAGCCCAGCTGCGGCACCACAAAGCCGGCGTCGTCGGACGTAGTGAGCGTACCGCGCACCACCGGGGCCGCGGGGGCGCCCGTCACCGCCAATTGGCCGTGCACGTAGCCGCTGGTCTGGCGCACCTGGCCCACCGAGAACGGCTCGATGAGCTTCAGGTTGAGCCGGTTGGCGTCCACGGTCAGGTGGAGCGGAGCGGGGCTGGTGGCCAGGTAGGTGCCGAGCACCTGCACGTCGTTGCCGGCCCCGCCCACGGTGCCGGGCGCGCCGCCGGTGAGGCGGCCGTCCACGTCGTAGCGGCCGGCGCGGGGGTTGGTGGCCCGGAAGGCAATATCGCCAATCAACGCTTTCTGGAACACCAGGTTTTTCACCGTGGCGTCGGCCGTGAAGGCTTGGTTGGGCTTGCCCTGGTTGTCGATGCGGGCCGTGCCGTTCAGCTGCCCGGCCACCAGCGAGTCGCGCTGCTGCACGATGCGCGCCAGCTCGGCCAGCTCGAAATTAGTGAACGTGACGCCCAGCGGGGAGGTGGGCACCGCCGGGTTCTGGCTTTGCAGGGCCAGGGTGCTGCGGCCGTTGGTCAGGTTCAGGCCGTTGGCCACCACGGCGCCGGTGGGGTAGTAGCGCACGTAGTTGTTGGCCCCGGCGGTCCAGTTTTGGTAGTTGATTACCTGCTCGGGCGCCGCCTCAAACTGGTAGGCCACGCTGCTGTGGCGCCCGCCGCCTTGGGCCAGCGCCTGCAGCGTGCCGGCCAGCGCCAGCCGCTCGCGGTTGGCCGAGTCGCCAAGAATGGCCACGCGGGTGAACACCTTGTTGTTGGCCACGTTGCCGACGACGCTGGGGCGGCGCAGCTTCAGCGTGGTGTCCTGCGCGGCCTGGGCCAGGCGCAGGGCATAATCCAGCTTGCCGGCGTCGGAGCTCACGTTCAGGCGCAGCGAATCGAGCCGGTAATTCTTATACCGAACAATGGGAATGCTGGTGTTGGCCGTGAGGCGGGCGGCCTGCCGCGAGTAGTCGCCGGCCAAGGTGAAGGGCGAAATTTTCTTCAGCCCTGGCACCAGCTGGGTGGCCAGCTTGGGGTCTTTGAGCTGGAGCGAGTAGGTGAAGTGCCGGTCGGCGGGGCTGGCCACGTAGCGCACGCCGGGCAGGTCGAAGTAGCGGTCGAGGTGCTGCTGAATTTCCGGCGCTAGCTCGCCCAAGTGTACGTTGCCGTCCAGCTGGGCCGCCACAATGTTGGACGTAAAATCCACCGCCGCCCGGCTGGTCGTCTGGGTGATTTTTCCGCGCAGCGTGTCGAAGGCAAAGGGCTGGTTGTCCTTCACCAGCACCACGTTGGTGCCGCTGAACGTGCCGTTGAGCGTGTTCAAATCCGAGCCGCTGATGTTGGCCTTCAGGTTGCCCTGCACCCGCAAATCGCCGCCGGTGTAAAAGCCCAGCGCGGTGAGGTTGGCGCCACGCAGGTTCAGCGAAGTCACCTCGTAGCTGGGGTGGCGGGCGTCGCGCAGGTTCACCACGGCCCGCAAATCCAGGTTCAGGTTGGGGTCGGTTTTGCTGCTGGCCTTGATGACGTAGCGGTTGCGGTCGAGGGCCACCTGGGCGGCCACGCCGCGGTAGGTGTAGCCGTTGTAGCGGGCGCTTTGCACGGTGGCCTGCACCTGGCCCACCAGCGTGCCGGGGTCTTTCAGGTTGCCGGTGGCGTTGATGCGGCCCGAGGCCGTGACGCGGCCCAACTGCGGGTTTTTCAGCAGCTTGCCAAAATCGAACCCGCCCACGGCAAACGTGCCCAGCAGCGGCTGCCGCCCATTCAGCTGGGCCGCCCCCAGCTTGCCGCTGAAGGCCAAACTGCCGTAGGTGCTGCGCAGCTTGAGGTTGGTATCAAAAGCCAGCGTGGTGGGTCGGCCCCGGAACGTGCCGCTGAGCGCCAGCGCCGGCGGAATGCTGACGGTGTTCGGCAGGCTGCCCTTCGGCGCCAGGCTGCGGATGTCGGCCTCGGTGGTGCTGAGCTGCTGAATGTCGAGGTCGGCGTACAGCCGCGCGTCCACGTTGGGCAGGCCCTGGATGCGGCCGCGCCGGGCCTTGAGCACCGTGTTGCGCAGGCCCACAAATTCAAAATTGCGCACCGTGAAGTCGCCCACGCGGCCCGCCACCAGCCCGTTGAGCAGCACCGATTGGTTGGCGCCAGTGTTGAACGGCGGGGTGCCCGCCAGCTGCGGTGCCAGGTACAGGATGTCGCGAAAGCCCAGGCGCACGTCCCGCAAATCCCCCTCAACCCTCAGATTTGGCAGCTTTTTGGTATCGCCCAGCGCCGCCAGGCTTTCGTAGCCAATGGCCAGCGTGCGCCGGATGCGGGTGTGCGGCGTCACCAAATCGAGGCTGTCGAGGCGGATTTGCACCGAGTCGTACACCACGCGGGCCCGCCACTTGTCCACCCGGAAGCCGCTTTGCTCGCGGCCGGCCAGGTCGTCGACCTGGGCCGTGGTGCGGTTTTCGGAGAAAGCAAAATCCCGGGTGTTCAGCACCAAATCCGAAAAGTGCAGGTGGTTGTAGTCGAGGGCCGGCAGGCGGGTGCGCTGCTTGGGTTGGTTGAAGTTGTCGAAGGCCACGTCCAGCCCGCTGATGTCGGACTGGGCCAGGCGCACGCGCCATTTCAGGGGCTGGGCGGTGGCTTTTTGGGCGGCCTCGTCCAGCTTGCGCACGGCTTCGGCGGGGTTCACCACGCGCTGCGCCACGGGCACGGCCTCGTTTTGGGCGTAGGCGAAGCGGGTATTTTTTAGCGTCAGCTTGGTCAGGTCGATTCGCTCGTTGCGCAGGTCAATGTTCTTCGCCGTGACGTCGGCCAGGCCGATATTCGTGCTGATGAACTGCGCCGCCGGCCCGTTCTTGTAGCTGAACGCCACGCTGTCGAGCGTGGCGTGGTGCAGCCCAAACTGCACGGTGAGCGGCTGGATGGGCGCGGCGTTGTCCACCTGCGGCGCCGTTTTGGTTTGCACGATGCTGATGGCAGCGCGGTGCAACGCCGCGTTATCCACTTGGTAGATGGACTTGTCCACGTCCACCGCGTCCATGTTCACGGCCAGCTCGCCGAGGCGGGCGCGCACGTCGGAGCCGGTCACCTGGTCGGCCTGGGTGAAGTAGATGTTGGTCAGCCGCAGCTTGCCGATGTCGTATTTCAGGGCCGAAGCCGTGGTGTCCTTCGGCGCGTTGGGGTCCACGAAGGCGTTGATGACGAAGTCGTAGTTGTTCACCGAGTCGGGATCGGTGCGGGTCAGGCGCACGCGGCCGTCGTTCAGCTCCAGCGCCGACACGTTGATTTGCTTGTGCAGCAGGGCCCAGATGTCAAGGCTCACGCCCAGGTGGCCCACCGCGAGCAGGGTGTCGCGCCGCTGGTCGGCCAGGTACACGCCGTCCAGGTTCAGGGCGTGGCGGAAATCGGTGCGAAACTTGGCGATGCGCACCTCCGTGTGCAGCTTGCCGCGCAGGTAGCTTTCAGCCCGCCGGGCCACAAAGTCCTGCCCCGCGGGAAATTGCAGCGCCACCACCGCTACCACCACCACCAACAGCACCAGGGCTAGCAGCCCCAGGATTCCGTACAGGGCACGACGCAGAAAAGTGGACAAAGCAGAAGGGTGGTAAGCGGCAAATAACGCAGGGACTAGTCCAAACGCAAAACTTCGGGGTCGGGTTGGAAATTGCGCCGCGGGCAACACGGGCCGCGGCGCCAAAAAGTTGGAACCGACGGTTCTCAGTTTCGTCCGCTTCAATCTGTATTCCTCCCTAAGCGAAGCGTTATCTTGCGCCCCCAAAACCCCGCCCACTGCATGACCCTTCGCTTCTCCTTGCCTTATCGCACGTTGTTCGGCCAACGCCTAGCCCTCTGCGGCTCTCACCCCGACCTGGGCGGCTGGCAGCTGGCCGCCGCGCCCGCCATGCGCTACGACGAGGCCATCACCACCTGGAGCTTCGAACTGACCGTGGCCGACGCCGTCGGCGAGCTTACCTACAAGTACGTGTTGCTCGAAGCCAACACCGGCGCCACCCATTGGGAGTTCGGCCCCAACCGCAGCATTGGGTACGACGCGGCCCGCGCCCAGCGCCTGCATTTGGCCGACTACTGGCGGGCGCCCGCACAACCCGAAAACGAGCTGCTGACCGCGGCCTTCACCAAGGTGCTGTTTCGCCGCCCCGCAGCCGGCGCTGCGGGCCGGGCAGCCGTTGCCAAAACCCCAAAAGGCAAAAGCGCCGCCGCGCCGCCGGCCGGGCTCGCCCCGGCGGCCGGCGACACTGTGTTCCGCTTGGTGGCGCCCCGCGTGGCGCCGCAGCACGGGCTGTGCGTGCTCGGGTCGGACCCCGCTTTGGGGGCCTGGGACAACACCAAGGCCCTGGTGCTGGCCGATGCCGAATACCCGCTGTGGTCCGGCGCCGTCAGGCTGGCCAAGCCCACCGAGGCCTGCCTTTATAAGTACGCCCTGTGGGACGCCGCCGCCGGCCACGCCCTGGCCATGGAAGGCGGCGAAAACCGCGTGGTGCCTCCCACCAACGACCGCACCGCCGCCCGCGTCTTCAACGACGAAGGCTACCGCCACCCCGACGCCTGGCGCGGGGCCGGCGTGGCCCTGCCCGTTTTCGCCCTGCGCAGCAAAAACGGCTTGGGTGTGGGCGAGTTCGCCGACCTGCCGCTGCTCACCGACTGGGCCGTGCAAACCGGCCTGCAGCTCATCCAGATTCTGCCCATCAACGACACCACCGCCACCCACACCTGGCACGATTCGTACCCGTACGCCGCTATTTCGGTGTTTGCGTTGCACCCGCAGTTCATTCGCCTCGAAGCCGTTGCGGCCCTCAAGGACAAGAAGGCCGCCAAGGAGCTGGCGGCGCTCAAGCAGGAGCTGAACGCCAAAGACTTCGTGGACTATGCGCCCGTGATGGACGCGAAGTGGAAGTTTCTCAAGCTGCTGTACCGGCAAGAGAAAAGCGCTTTCCTCGCTGACCCCGACTACCGCGAGTTTTTCGCCAGTCAGGCCGACTGGCTGGTGCCGTACGCGGCGTTCTCCGCGCTGCGCGACCGGTTTGGCACCGCCGATTTTCAGCAGTGGCCCGCCGCCTTCCGCACGCCCCAACATCTGGCCGCGCTCACCGCCGAAACCGCCGCCGACTACGACGACTTCGGCCTGTTCTTCTTCACCCAGTTTCACCTCGATAAGCAGCTGCGCGCCGCCGTGGCCTATGCCCGCCGCCGCGGTGTGGTGCTGAAAGGCGACCTGCCCATCGGCATCTACCGCCACTCGGTGGATGCCTGGACCCAGCCCGAGCTCTACCACCTGGACTGCCAGGCCGGCGCCCCGCCCGACGATTTTTCCACCACCGGCCAAAACTGGCGCTTTCCCACCTACAACTGGGCGCGCATGGCCGAAGATGGCTACGCGTGGTGGAAGCAGCGCATGGGCCATCTCAGCCGTTATTTCGATGCCCTGCGCATCGACCACATCCTGGGGTTTTTTCGCATCTGGGAAATGCCAATTGAATCCGTGGAAGGCCTGTTGGGGCATTTTTCCCCCGCGTTGCCCCTGCACCGCCACGAGATTGAGCGCCGCCTGGGCTGGTTCAGCCACAGCCGCCTGTGCGAGCCCTACATCCGCTGGCACATGCTGCAGGACATTTTTCAGGGCGAGGCCCAGGCCGTGTTCGACGAATACCTGTACGACGCCAGCTACGGCCGCATTCACCTGAAGGAAGCCGTCGACACCCAGCGCAAAATCGAAGCCCACATCGCCCAGAAAACTGCCGACTACCCCGAACACGCCGACTACTTCGCCTGGCTGCAAACCGGGCTGTTCAAGCTGGTGAACGAGGTGCTGTTCGTGCCCGCCGGCGACGACTTTTACCACCCCCGCATCACCCTCGACAAGAGCTACTCGTTCCGCGAGCTGAACTCCGACGAGGACCGCCGGCGCCTCCACGACGACATCTACGTCGACTTTTTCTTCCGACGCCACGAGGAATTCTGGCGCCAGCAGGGCCTCACCAAATTGCCGCCCGTGCGCTACGCCACCGACATGCTCATCTGCGGCGAAGACCTGGGCATGGTGCCCGCCTCGGTGCCCGGCGTGATGAAGGAGCTCGGCATTCTGGGCCTGAATGTGCAGCGGATGCCCGCCAACCCCGACACCGAATTCGGCCACCCCCGCGACGCGGCCTACCTGAGCGTGGTCACGCCCAGCAGCCACGACACCAGCACCGTCCGCGGCTGGTGGGAAGAGGACCGGGTGCGCACCCAACGCTTCTTCGAAACCATCCTCGGCCATTGGCGCGAAGTGGCGCCGTTCTACTGCGAACCCTGGGTGGCGCGCGAAATAGTGGTGCAGCACCTGCACTCGCCGGCCATGTGGGCTATCTTCCCGCTGCAGGACCTGCTGGCCATGGACAACGGCCTGCGCCGCGCCAACCCGCACGAGGAGCAAATCAACGTGCCCGGCAACCCCACCCACTTCTGGAAATACCGCCTGCACCTGCCCCTGGAAGAACTGGTGGAAGCCGTTGGTTTCAACGAGCCGCTACAGGCCCTGGTGCTGGCCAGTGGTCGGGGCCAGAGGTAGTGCCCGGTGATACGGCACCCTGTTGAATCAAGCCGTTGTTGTTGAAGCAGATTGTTATCAAAAAGCAAATTATTTGTTTTGTACAAACGGGATTTCCCCCAGCTTTGCTTTTTTTGAGCTTATAGGAGTGAGTATTTTACCAGCATTATTTATTTACTTACTGATGTTACGCAGCCATTTTGTTCAGCGCGTAGTGCATGGCTTTGAGTCCGCGCAAATAAAGTTGTGCTTTGAGGCGAAAATGACCGATGCCTAATTGCCGGGTTATCTTCTCTAACTTG
>Ga0123336_10001769_pt1 | contig 19521 bp, 10 predicted proteins | sample SSSSmetaG_FD_96466 | JGI IMG/M metagenome (GOLD analysis project Ga0123336, IMG submission 96466) | Glacier valley bacterial and archeal communities from Borup Fiord, Nunavut, Canada, to study Microbial Dark Matter (Phase II) - ​SSSS metaG | ecosystem: Environmental > Aquatic > Freshwater > Ice... | reverse complement strand
TTAATTAATGTCACAAAATGCTTTTATGAACTCGGAGATTATAAATCCGCCTACGTACTTAAGTTGTCCTTCGTATCGGTCGGGATTGCAAATCCCGACCAACCCAAGATGCTTTTATGAATTCGGGGATTATAAATCCGCCTACGTACGTAAGTTGTCCTTCGTATTGGTCGGGATTGCAAATCCCGACCAACCCACCACGTTACAAATGCAACACACAATTAAGAGTTGTCAGGGTGACATATCCGGACGAGCTTGGTAGCTCTGACGGTCTTTGAAAAAAACTTTTCGCGCCGTCTCAAGTCGCTCCTGCGGATTATAAGAGCCGGCTTCCAGTTTGTTGCAATCTGTCCATTCGTTGTCACCTGGTGTATAGATCAGTGGTTTCTCAAACTGGTGAAAATATAGATCCATTTTATTATAGAATTCATCCGAACAAGGTGTGCTGCTTGATCATATCGATCACCCCACTTGCTCATACATCTTTTAGTATCATTGAGCTGCGCGAAGTTAAGTCGCATAGTATTAAACACACTTCATTCGAAAGCTTTGCGGGAGGGCGTCCACGAATGGAGCGGCGTAAAGCGATCTTATATGTGTTCAGAAGAAGCACAAGATTAACATCGCTGCGCAGCATTCGTGGTGCCTTTTTCTTTGTTACTTTCTTTTGGGCAAACAAAAGAAAGTAATGGAAGAACCCAAGCTGGTCGGGATGTTGGTAACGTGCCAGTGGGATTGTTAGTCGAGATTTGCAATCCCGACGGATACGTAAATTACTTTTTGAAATGAAAGAGGATTTTTAATCCACCAATAACCAGCGGAGATATTCTGGATATTAAATCAATCAGGAAAACCTGATTTTCAATGATAGCTTTTTAGAATACACTTGTGAATGAGCTTCAAATACTCTATTCACACATCCATGAAAGTCCTGTAGCGGCGGGTATTGTTATGAGCCACAGCAGTATGTTTATAGTTCAGCAATAAATTATTATGATAACGGGAAAGGACTTGTAACTATTACTTCTCTTGAAGAGAGTTTAGTGAATGTTACAAGATGCTTTTATGAATTTAAGGATTATAAATCCGCCTACGTACATAAATTATCCTTCGTACCGGTCGCGATTACAAATCCCGACCAACCCACCACGTTACAAATGCAACAAACAATGAAGAGTTGTCAGGGGTAACATATCCGGACGAGTTTGGGAACAGTTAACAAAGAAAATATTTTATACAAATGTGGTTGGTCACCATAAACAACTTTTCAAACAACAATTACTCATACATTTGTGAACGGTAATTTGGTTTATCACAATGGAAAATTTAACGAGACCGAAAAAGGACAAGCTTTAATATCAACACATAAGTAACAACAAAAAAAACAATCACCTTCAGCAGATTAGTAAAAGTGTTGATTATGAGGTTAACCAAAACATATTTGCTTCGTATTCGGACGTAATAGTTTCGCTTTGTATTTGCTAGATTTTTTAAAAAAAACATGCAACTAGGTTATGTAATTCATAAATACATTTTATGATATTCATTATAAAGATAAATTAAAGCAAATAGGTAGCTACCGCTACATTCGTGTTTTCAAACAACAAAACACTATGACAAAAATAACAGTAGCAAAAGGCGATGGAATAGGTCCCGAAATAATGGACGCAACCCTTGACATAATTTTGGCGGCAGGTGCTAAAATTGAAATTGAAGAAATTGAAGTGGGCGAAAAAGTCTATTTGGCTGGCAATACGTCAGGCATTTCGAAAGAGTCCTGGGAAGTAGTCCGCAGAAATAAAGTTTTTCTCAAAGCACCCATCACCACACCGCAAGGCGGAGGTTATAAAAGCTTGAATGTTACCACGAGGAAATTTTTGGGGCTCTATTCCAATGTGAGGCCTTGCATGAGCTTGCATCCTTTCGTAAAAACCAAACATCCTATCATGGACATCGTGATTGTCCGTGAAAACGAAGAAGACCTGTATGCAGGTATTGAGCATCAGCAAACAGATGAGGTGATACAGTGCTTAAAATTGATCAGCCGTCCGGGGTGCGAAAAAATTGTTCGCTATGCTTTTGAATATGCAAAACAATATGGCAGAAAAAAAGTAACCTGTTTTACCAAAGACAACATCATGAAACAAACCGATGGATTGTTCCATAAAGTATTTGATGAAATCGCAAAAGAATATCCCGAAATTGATAACGAACATTGGATCGTAGATATTGGTGCCGCAAAATTAGCTGACACGCCCGAAGCATTTGATATGATTGTGATGCCTAACTTATACGGGGATATTTTGAGTGATGTAGCAGCACAAATTGCAGGTTCGGTAGGGCTGGCAGGTTCGGCAAACATTGGTGAAGAATGCGCTATGTTTGAAGCCATACATGGTTCGGCTCCACGAAGGGCAGGACAAAATTTGGCAAATCCATCTGGCTTATTGCAAGGTGCGGTTATGATGTTAAATCATATTGGTGAAACGGCAGCCGCAGAAAAAATTCAGAACGCATGGCTTAAAACAATTGAAGATGGAATACACACCTACGATATTTTTAAAGAAGGAACGAGCAAACAAAAAGTAGGAACAAAAGAATTTGCACAAGCAGTAATAACCAATCTCGGCAGCAAACCGTCCATTTTAAAACCGGTTTCCTACGCCAACAATGCAGCACTCAACTTACCAAAATATAAACGCAAACCTGCTGCTAAAAAAGAATTGATAGGTGTGGATTTGTTTGTTCATTGGACAGGAACAAGTCCTGATGAATTGGCGAAAATAGTTGAGCAATTAAACGGCAGCCATGCAAAACTTTCTATGATAACTAACCGTGGAATTAAAGTATATCCCGATGGCTTTAGCGAAACTTTTTGTACCGATCATTGGCGTTGTCGTTTCAAACCAACAGAAGAAAACCTGATCACCAAACAAAATATTATTGAACTGCTGACAAACTCTGTTACCCACAACATTGACATAATTAAAACAGAAAACCTCTATGCATTTGATGGTAAACCGGCTTTCTCATTAGGACAAGGACAATAAAAATAAAATCACATGCACATACAACTCATACAGGGTCAAGTTCAACGCCAAAGATGCAATTGACATTATCACACAAATGATTCACATAAAATAAAATTTCACGAAAACAAAGTCAAAGGCAATGCACCATAAATGACATAAGGTCTCCAAGCTGGTCGGGATGTTGGTCGGGATTTTCAATCCCGACCGATACGGAGATTACTTTTAAAATGAAAGAGGATTTTTAATCCATTCAATAAACGGTGAGGTATCTTGATATGAAATCAATCAGGAAAGCCTGATTTTCTATAATAGCTTTTGGGAATACACTTATGAATGGGCTTCAAATACTCTATTCATCCATGAAAATTCTGTGGTGGAGGGTATTGTTTATGAGCCACGGCAGCATCCGTATAGTTCAGCAATAGATTATTATGATAACAGGAAAGGGGTGTAACTATTACGTATCTTGAATAGAGTTTAATTAATGTCACAAAATGCTTTTATGAACTCGGAGATTATAAATCCGCCTACGTACTTAAGTTGTCCTTCGTATCGGTCGGGATTGCAAATCCCGACCAACCCAAAATTGTCGTTAAACTACAGCGTTTCTTCAGAATCATGTTGTTCCTTTGATTTATAAATAAAACACTTATGAAACATACACTGATTTTTTTTGCAGTAGTCCTAGGGACTTTATCTGCCCATGCTCAAACGTTGAAGGATTCTGAGATTCCCTCTACGGTAAGAGAAGCATTTATGAAAAAATTTTCCAATGCAAAAGATGTAAAATGGTCAAAGGAAAGTGAAAAAGAGTTCGAAGCAGAATTTAAAAATGGTTCGATGGAACAGGCGGCAAACTTTGATGAAATGGGAAAATGGCTGATAACAGAAACCGAGATCAAGAAATCAGAACTTCCTGCAGCCGTGACGGCAAGTCTTAAGAAAGAATTTGCAGACTATAAAATTGAAGAAGTGGAGAAAGCAGACACTCCTGATAAAGGTATCTTTTATGAGGTAGAAGTTGAAAAAGGAAAGATGACATACGTTGTTCAACTTTCGCCGGCAGGTAAGGTCATTAAGAAAGAAGAGAAAAAAGAAGAAAAAGAGTAATCAATCTTTTATTCGTTACTGTGTGAAGGTCTGTTATGTGACAGACCTTTATTTTTTAATTTCACCTCCATCCGCAAGTCTTTAATACCCAACCTAAATAAGATGGGAGTGCTGGTGCAAGTGTTCGCTCCAGGTGATAATTGAATCAATGTGCGCACTGGATATTCGGACGCCGTGGTGAGCCTGGCCTTGAAGGCATCATATGAGACATAAAAAAATATACGTCTACGAAGATCATTGAATCGATTAGAAACAACGAACATGAAAGCCGAAGAGAATTATTGCTTCGGTTGTCTGAAAGGGCGGGTAAAAGTAATATTAATAATACTGAATCTCAGTTTTGGCAGCAGCATAATCATCCTATTGAACTAAATACAAATTATCATATCGATCACCCCATTTGCTCATACATCTTTTAGTATCACTGAGCTGCTCGACGTTAAGTCGCATAGTATTAAACACACTTCATTCGAAAGCTTTGCGGGTGGCGTCCACGAATGGAGCAGCGTAAAGCGATCTTATATGTGTTCAGAAGAAGCACAAGCATAACATCGCTGCGCAGCATTCGTGGTGCCTTTTTCTTTGTTACTTTCCTTTGGGCAAACAAAAGAAAGTAATGGAAGAATTGAATGATATTAGAGATATTTTAATATGTTGCTAACAGCGGCGCGCTGCACGCGGGATTTAATTAGCATAGCAGTCCGAAGACTGCTTTGATGAGTAAAGAAGAAACGATTCCCACTGGCATTAAAATTTCACCTTGATCTCAGAAGAAATCAATGACTTTATCCCATTCTCAAAAATGAGCTGTATTTTATAGGTGTAATTATTATTAATATGAATATTCCTTCCTTTATCCTTAAAGGATTCTGCGTTCCCTTCTACGGTTTCATAAAGGGTAAAAGGATCGCTGTTCGTCTTTCGGTAGATAATTGTACGTTCCGATTTATTTCCATTATTCCATTGCAGTGAAATTATCTTATTCTCTCTGTCAACCGATGCCTTGAGCAAAGTAACAGCCGCTCTATAACCTGTTTCAAAAAAAATATCCTTGGAATTCGCGGTAGCTTTATTACCCGTGCTGTCAAAAGCAGTGAGGTGGTACCGATAAAGCTGGCCTATGATCACAGTTTTATCCTCAAAATTTTTCTTGTCACTGGATGCAACCCATTCAGCCAGTTTCAGAGCTGAGGTGTCAGATTTTGATTTCCGGAATAAAGTGTAACGCGCCACATCATCACTTACGCTATTTTCCCATTCCAGGATTATTTTTCCTTCCAGCATTTCTGCCCTGGTGAATGCGGGCGGTGAGGGTGCAATGACATCCGGTTTCAATAGTTCCAAATACGCTGTGTAATCAGATGCGTTGAAACTTTTATCTAAGGACACAACTTTATAATATGTTTTCCTATTTAGCACATGTGTATTGACGGTATCAATATAAGTCGGGTCTGCCAATATGGATTTTGTGACCTCAACAAACTCCTCAGCAGGTTTATTGGCCATGAACACACGGTACCCCTTTAAATCTTTTTCATTGTTGGGAAGCCATGTTAGCTTAACCGTTCCGTTTTTATCAATGATGCCAGAAAGGCCTGAAGGTATTTTAGGCGGAGTGATGTCCTCCATTTGAACCAGGAACGGAAATGAACGAACCCGCTCGGCCCCATTTTTTTCAAGGGCTACCACAATATAATAAGTGTTGTTGAAGCCAAGCTCATCCTCGAACTCGCGCTTATCAGGGGATAGTGGTATTTTAGTTGCTTCGCTAAATTTTTCGGAGGGTCCATTGGATTTTAAGACTGCAAAACCGTTGATCTGGTTTGTAAGGCCTTGAGGAAACTCCCATTTTAAATTCACCTTGTTACTTCCCGATGCAACCTTACCCTCTCTGATTACGAGCAACCCTGATAAATCATCTTTGCCTTCACCACTTACAATTTGAGTGCCTGGGCCGATTTCCCCAAAAGGTGTAAGGCCAACAATACGATAGTAGTATGTTTTTGAATTTTGTTGAAGTGAGTCAACGAAGAAGGCAGATTCCGATTGCAAGGAAGTGCTCATGTGTACATACGGTAAATTGGTTATTCTGCTGAATGATTTTCCATCTTCTGATTTTTCGATATGGTAAGCAGAATATATCCCGCGATCCAGCAATGTGGACCAATTGAGGGTTGCTTTGTGGTTATCAAACTTTGCATTCAGACCTGACGGTGGTGCGAGTTCTTTTTCTTCGGTGAAGTCGGTAACGAGAATACCCGGTTCGATGGTAAGCTGTTTGTTTTGATAGGGTATGGAAATCCTATAGATATATTTTGCGCCTTTTTTTACATCTGGGTCTTTGATAAACAGACCTGCGGCTTCAGCCACTTGAATGTCCATATCACAAACCAACAGAGCCACCCCGAATATGTTTTCCATTTCCTTATTTCGCGAAAGTACGCTTGCAGGATTATCTGGTTTGAAAGGCGTTGTTACATTTTTTCCATATACAAGTTCTTTTATGACGCTTGCTTCTTTTATGGTTGCTGAAAGCTTATCGAGCGCGCTCGGCGGATAGACGCGCAAAGGCGCAGGTGTCAGCTTTTCACCTAATGGATTTTCTAAATCACCGTTTGATTTCAACGTAAAGCGTTCAACTACATATCCATATTGATTTCCCAATTGCCATACTGTTGGATTGATGGGTGCCCACCGCAGCCATATGCCGTCCTTCTTTGATTTAGCCAAAACCCTGATAGAAGGTTCGCCAGACTGTGCGGTACCATTTTGAGCAAACGATAGACAGAGGCTGAGTAGTATAAATGAAACGTATCGGGTCATTTTAAAATTTGATTTGCACCGTCCTCCTGTAAGAAGGTTGGGTAGTACCCGGCAGCAGGTAAGTGATCTCCACAGGATAGTAGCCTGGTATTAAGTCAGTATAATTTGTAACAATCAAATTTTTAATTGAAGAAGATGCAGAACTTATATTTGACAAGTACAATCTGGCAGCTTTGCTTTTCAATTCATCATAGTCCCAGTAGCTATAAAAAGACAGATAATAGCCTATGAGGATTGATCCTGATTTTGCGGGAGCAGTGCGAGAGGTCACGTTTGACTCTTGAAGTTTATAGTTGCCGAGATCATTCAAAAGACTTACACCTTTTAATGGCTTTAAGCCCAGCTCTTCAGGTTTACGCCACTTAATATCAATCCCGTTGCCAAAGGAAGAATAAGAATCATACAGCAAGGGTGCGATGGTGTCTTTAAACCAGGTATTTTCCTGAGAAGCCGCTACCTGCACCATAGGTTTCAGTTCATTTTCTCCTCCCTTCAATTCATATTCATCAAAAGTCTCGGGCATGTTTCCGCGCTGGCCTATCACTGCCACCATTCCTTTTGCCACATCAAATTGATCTTGTTGACCATTTAATGAATTTATTTTTTCCTCGAATGTTCTGAATTGACTGGTGCGAAACGCACTGGTGTAAATATCCTTTTCAACATTTTGGGTAATGGTTCCATCCAATGAATTAGAGGCTACATTGACTTCGCTTTCTTTTCCCGATACTACATTTGTCTGGTTGCGCTGAACATTCTGATCAATGCCACCGGTTGATCGGGGCTTTTTAATAAATGAAAATTTATAAACGGTTCGCAAAGCCAAATCGCCAGGAATGTTGAACGATGCTTTTGCCTGAGAGGCATTATAGGTAAGTGGCGTTTGGAGCACACCAGCAGGGCCTTCAAACTTTGCAAAGAAATCCCACGCCGTGTTATTGTCTTGCTTAAAGAGATATTCTTGTCCCATTCCCAATTTCACGTATCCTGTGGCTGATTCATTGGTAAGAAAATTATACTGGTACTTAACTGGGTGGCTGAAAGAAACATTTTCTTCAGGGATAAAATCCGGCGCAGTGCCTGTGGTAAAGGATGCCTCTTTCGTTTCATAATCAATTTGGCCATTGCGCTTTAGAGGTATCCAAGCTCCCGCATTGACTTTCTTTTCCCAATAGATTTTTACTACCGCTTTCAGGTCAGACTGGGGTGGCAATATCTCTGAGGTTCTTAAAATAGCCACGTCTTTATTATCATTCCATACTAAAGTAGCTGCGATGGCAGTGCCATTTTTAGTAATAGAAAATTCCTGGAGCCTCACCCGGTAAGAATTGAGCTGATTGTCCACGTTGGTCATGGAAAATTCCGTTTCCATATTGGTGTTAAAAGAAACTTGTGTCGCTGTAAATACGCTCACATCTTTTCCATCGGCGTCGGGTTTAAGGCTTTCTATTACTTTGATGCCGCCCAGTTCGTTGCCTTGATTTACAATCTCACATTTATCTCCAATGGTCAGCGAGAGATTGAACCGTCCGCTGATAAGGCCCCCAAGAATTTTATAGCTGCCGCCCAGTTGGCCTTTCATCCATGAAGGGTTGGGCAATTTCGCTTCTAACAAAGCTGCCGCACCCAGGCTGACGATATCAAAATCAGATCCGGCAACCCGCACACCTACTTTGCCTCTTAGGAATACATATGCCTGACCAGATGCATACCAGCCATTGATACCAATCTTATCTGTTCGGCCTGCGCAAGTGGCATCACCGTAGTCTCGTATCATCACATCGGCACCAGCGCCCACAGCAACTGCAATATAAAAAGGAAATAAGTCGCTGCCCGAATCAAAGCCTACCCTAAAACGTGCGCCCACCGCAAAGCCTCTTCCTCTGGCCATCATGTTGCCATCGCGCATAGAGGCTGGCTGTATCTGGCCAAAAATTTCCTGCACTTCGTAAGGTGGTGGAGCCATGTCTTCAATCTGTGTGCCGATCATGAAATAACTTTGCGCCACCGCTAAACTGGCCAGGTCGATCCCCATCATTTGGCTTGGCCTGCCAATGTAGATGTACCAATCGCGCGGATCGATATGTATCACCGCTTCCCCAACCAGTCCATTGGGGCCAACCCCTTTGATCACCCCCAATAAATTGATATACGTTTTTAGGTTGGCATGAAAAATACTATTGTCAGAATCATACAGCATATTCAGAGAAGCATAAACGGGTGCTTTGGCATCTTTGCCACGCCCACGGTTTTCCACCGCAGTGAGAAAAAAACCTGATCCGGTAAAACTCACGTAGCGCATTCCACCGCTGGCGCTAAACGTAATTTCAAAAAGGGCATCTGCATTAAAAGCTTTTTCGCTTCCGGCAATCAGAGTAATGCCTGCCATGAATGCCATACCTGATTTTTCATCTGGTAAGTAGACAAACTGATTGCTGCTTTCAATTACTTGCTGCGGGGTGTTATTTGCCACGGGCACATTCAGCTTAGTGAAATCAGGTGCAAAAGGTTGCTTCCGGCTCATGTGATAGGAGGCTCCTCCCATAAATCCATTGATGTACATGATCGGTGGCACGATGGGTATGGATCCAACGGGTACATACGCATCAAAATGCCAATAGCGAAATACTTCCTTACTGCCGAAGTAGGCATTCACTTGCACACCCTTGCCCAGCAGTTCACCTATCCTAAGGGTGAGGTTTCCACGAAAACCATTCCCATACGTTGGATCATTGTCGAAAACAGATGCCCTGCCTTTTATGGAAATAGCGGTAGTGTTGCAGTCCAGTAAAATGTCATTGATCTTGATCTTTTCAAACTTCCACTCTTGTCGTTTGATGGGCGCGGCATCAGTGGTAGTGGCCACAGGTATCTCGTGCATTTTGGCAAGAAGCTGAACGTAGGTAGAGGCACTGAAACCTTTGTCATCTTTATTCATAAGGTTGAGTGCCAAAGCAAAGGCAAGGGAGGCTTGACCTTGAAACACGCCCAACCTGATGCTGTCTATGCGGACAGGAAATCCAACCGCGCGTGGTTCATTGCTGCTGGCTGTTGAAAAAACTCCGCTTGTAATGTACGGTGCCTGAGTGGTCAGCCCAAGTCTTTCAAACTTGATATCATCGGCTTTCAAAGCTCCTGCTTCAACAAACATCATCCCGTTTAAAAGAGTAGAAGGTATAAGTTGCCCGTTCCTTTTTTCAATCGAGATCACAGAACCTTTGCCGATGACTACTTTTGCATTGAAGGGTGTTGTAAATCTTTTTTCACCTGTGGTCGCCAATGAAAATCTATAGTTGAGATCATCGCCCACTTGCTCCATCTGAGCAGCATAGGGTACTGATTCTTCGCCTAAGAATGGCACGTTCAACAGCCCAGCCAAAGATCCACCTGTGATGCGGTTGAGTAAAAAGGTGACCGACATTTCATTAATGGAAAGAGGCCATCCACCTGCCGATCCATCTGACAGTGACAGCAGATTGGCTGCCCCAATCGTTCCGGAAAAACCCAAATCATCGATCAAAAGATTTTTGGCCTGGATGGTTGGCTTTTTCTCATTGCCCGAAAACCCAGTCAGGCGCACATCTGCCTCTTGAATAAAAAATCCTCTCCATAATTGAAGGTCGGCACCAAAGGTTTGTTGGTACTGCGGTGGAAATACAAATCCTTTTGGATTGGTAATGTCGCTAAAGTCGGCAACAGCATTTTTCACTTCAAAAGAAAGATCATCTACGCCAACTATTTTAAAAGGGGTGATGGAAACCCCGATCAAAATATCGTTAAGATCTTTGGTGTTGATCTCAAAGCTGGCGGTAACAGTAGTTGCACCTTTTGCCAGATCGGTATCGGGTTCTACCACTGAATCAGAAAAAATAAAATCTCCTTTTAAGTTGATCGACTTAAAACCGTTGCAATCCCATTCAATAAAATTCCTTCCATCTCCTGGTAAGAGCATGCTTATCTTATCGTTGATCTCGATTTTTATGGTGGAGACAAGGAGCAGCTTTATCTGGGAGGAGGAGGCAAGACCACCTGCATTGAAGGCGATGTTTTTGGCGGCAAAGGCGATAGGTTGTTTGGTGCCGGGTAATTTAATAGATGCATAGGCACTAAAAAACCAACCCCGCTCTTCTGAATAGGCACTGTCTATGGCGATGATATAGGTGGAGCCACCGCTTTGGCGTGCAATGCCCAGTGGTAAATCTGCAAAATCATTGGCCGATAGCTTATCCGTTGTCCTTCCGTTTTCCGCTACCTCTTTACAGAGAGAATGTATTTTGATTTCGAAGGGAGTAAGTTGACGAAAGCCGGGATCAGCGACCTCTTGTGAGTTGGCCTTTTGACAAACGGCAAATAGCAAAAGAGCCACTATTGGCATTGCTTGTTTACACATTCGATTTATCACAGTAAAGGCAATTTAGAATTACATAAAAATACCCGCTGTTTTTGATTTGCGACTGGCTTTTATCTCTTAAAATCGGACGATATCTTACATCAGTAAACAATCAGACAAATTATACAGGATAAATAAATAGAATGAAACTAATTATGTTGGATAGGCGAATTCAACGTTTTTTAAACACAAAAGTAAAACGGCTCATGGATTGTCTATGGGTTTTGGGAAAAATTCAAGGTTCTAAAGTGATCTATTTCCAAATTTTATGCTTAGTCATTCATAAACATACATATAAGAGGAGTTCTCTGTAATAGATGGGTGAGGGCACCAGCGCAATTCTGGATTAACTTTAATTCTACAATCTTATGTTATGTCGAAAAAAATTCTCTGGACAGTAGTAATGGTACTTCTGGCCAACGTAGGGTTTGGCCAGAACGTCAAAGTTGAAATTATAGTTGACGCCATTAGTTGGTCAGGGTATATAGGTGATGAATATGGCCCGATGATAAGGCTTTACCGAAATCAATGGAATGATTCATATCAATACTTGCTTACAAACCCATGTATAAAGGGTAAGGACTTTGGTCAAACTGGGAGTAACGGAACTATTTATCCCGGTCGCGTGGTGAGTTTCAATTTAAACCAAGCCGACCCAACAGAGAAAATAATTTTTGTGACCCATGAAGAGAGGAGAGCTGGTAGTCCAGACTGTACCTACGAGACAAGTTGTGGGATTTGCCCGGGAAAGGATGATAGATATCAAACCAGTACGGAAAAAGCGCTCAACTTAAATGACTTTGTGCCAGGTGTTTTTTCCGGTACACAAACAATTTATACAACATATGCTGGTACTTATGTTTACATTGATTACAGGATTCGGTACACACCGCCAAAGCCTGCTACTCCTGCGATCAATCAAACTGGAAGGTTATGCATTGACAACAACTATACCCTGACTACAAGTTTGCCCACATCACTTTCAAACAGCACGGGTGTTCAGTATCAATGGAAGTATGAATATTATACAAAGTATTGCGGTACTGTTTATCCTCCTGCGGATCCTTTATGTTGTAACAACGGATATTATGATTCCTATTATGATCCTGATTCGGGACAATATATCTCTGTATTTGTGTGCACGGATCCATGCCCACCACCAGACCCTTACGAGTCGTGCGGCTTGCTTATGTATCATGGAGGTTCGCTGCCAAATACAACCAGCCCTTCAATTACATTTAACCCATTGTCACAAATCTATTTGCCATCGGGTGCCGATCCAACCACGGCCATCGATGTAAGTTTCAAGGTGAGTGTTATGGGACCTCAAGTGACGGGAATCCCATCCGATTATTCTCTAAATGCAAGCTTTACGCCTACGGCTCCTAAGATTCTGGATGCAATCACAACAGAGGCCTCTTGCCCCACTTCCGGTACAGGAAAAATTTATCTTACCAATATCCAGGGGCAGGGGACATACAAATTCATTTTGAGGAAGGGCAATAATACCGCACCGTGTGATCCTAATATTCCAGGTAGTTGTACACCTAGTGGAGACACAAGCGGAGATATCACGGGAGCTTCTTACGTTATTAATGGCGTTAAAAAAGGGGACTATACGCTCCTGATTGTAAATCCCGGTGGTGCGGTGGGAGTATGTTATAATACTTATCCTGTTACTGTCGCAGAAATCCCGGCGCTTACTGCGACTGTACCGGCTCTGGTCAACCCGAGTTGTTATGAAACGCCCAACGGCAGTGCTTCAGTTACTGTTTCCAACGGGAAACTTTCAAGCCTCTCATTTGAGTTAAATAATACACCAACTCCTTTTACCAGTGCATCAGGAAATACATATTCTTTTGGTGGATTGGCTAAAGGGAGTTATCTTATTGCTGTGAAGGATGGTGGGTGCTCGCCAGATGTCAACTATAATTTCACCATCAAGCAACCCGCCAAAGTTTCGCAAGTTGCCTTTGAAAAATCAGATGCCTCCTGTAATAGCCCTGGCAATGGTTACTTCAAAACAACTGTTACCAAGTCTTCAGGTTTATTTGATCTTGCAGGCTCTTCCCTCTATATATACGAGATTTGGAACGGAGGATCATCGGCTTTTCTGAACATAGAATCTTCCGGTACAACCTGGTCCAGAAATGATTTGCCTGTCGGTAATTATGAGTTACGAGTAAAAGAAAAAGGAGCTGTTGATTATTGTAACGGGTTTACTAGTACTTTTCAAATTCTTACTCCACCAACTTTAGGCGCAAGTACTCCATTAGTAACCGATGTGCGCTGCTACCTTGGCTCAGATGGTGCTATCTCTGTCAATGGCGTAGGTGGCTCTGGATCATATAGTTATGAGTTAAATGGAGCTCCTACTAACACAACAGGAAATTTCACCGGCCTTTCGAAAGGCAATTATCAACTAACATTGAAAAATTCACTGCCAGGCTGTTTGGATAGTTATGCTATGTCTTCTTTGATCAGTGTAGGAGGGCCTGATTCTTTAAAAATTGTTTTAACGAAAACTGATATTACCTGTTATGGGGCGCGCAATGGAAGGATTGATGCTGCCGTTTCGGGCGGGAGATCCGGTTATGGTTATGCCTGGGAGATAAAGATCGGCAGTGGTTGGTCTTCTGTTGGTACTAACAGTGCTTCCATTACAGGTTTGCTGGATGGCCAATACCGTGTTCGTGTAACGGATATTGGTCCATGCGAAAAAATCTCTGGCCGCATTAGCATTATCGAACCAGCAGTATTGAGCATTTCTTCAGTCACTATCAATGACATAAAATGTTTGGGTGATAAAGGAACAATTGAAATAACACCAAGCGGTGGCACAGCCCCTTACATTTATGCTTATTCAATAGACAATGGTGCCACGTTTACCACCTTCAATCAGGCTACACCACTAACTTCCAACAGTTACCGAGTTCGAGTGACTGACGCGAACGGATGTGCTTTTACCGATGCGGCCATTTACAAGATCACCGATCCACCAAGCGCTCTCGACTTTACGTTTACCAAGAAATTATATGGAGCTTTCAACATCTCATGCTTTGGCGGCAACAACGGTGAAGTGACTATTACAGCCACGGGCGGAAATGGAGGAAGTTATTCAAGTTATCAATACGCATGGGATGGCGGTTCGTTTACTTCCAGCAATATTCTAAGCGGTATCACTGCGGGTGATAGACAAATTTCCGTGCGCGATGCACGAGGCTGTGTGGTTATTAAGACAATAAACTTCACCCAAGCAACAAAGATTAACATACTCACTTCAACCAAGCAAGATGTGGAATGTTTTGGTGCAGCTACCGGATCTATTCAACTGGCTACCTCGGGTGGCGTGGGCTCTTTTCAATTTAAACTTGGTACAACTACCAACACCACTGGCCTGTTTGAAAATTTGCCAGCAAGCAATTATTCATTTGCAATTACAGATGCCAATAACTGCGGAGTAGCGTACAATGAAACCATCATCAATCTTCACGCCGCACTCACCGTAACATCTTCCGTGCAAGATGTAAGTTGCTATGGTGGCACCAACGGAAAAATTACGTTGGCTATTGGTGGTGGCGTGCCCCCTTATCAAGTGAAACAAGGCAATAGCATTGTTGCGAACCCTGTAACGAATCTTGCCAAAGGCATTTATGATTTTATTATTACGGATAGTAAAGGTTGTACGTTTCCTCTTACTGGAGTAACAGTGACCCAACCCGACTTATTGCAAGTAGTAAATGTCACTTTCAAAGACATAGAATGCCTTGGTGGAAAGGGAACTATAGATATAACTGCTACGGGAGGGACGCTTCCATATGTATATGAATATTCCATTGATAACGGTAGCTCGTTTACAGTATTTACCAACACAACTACATTTTCTGCCACTACTTATTTAGTGAGGGTGAAAGATGCCAAAGGTTGTGTGGCGCAGGCAACTCAGCCCGTCATCATCACAAGCCCGCCAGCCGCACTTGATTTTACGTTTACAAAATCTGATTACAACGGCTACAACATTTCTTGCTTTGGTGGTACCAATGGCTCTGCAACTATTACAGCCACCGGCGGAAACGGGAGCACTTACACAGGCTATCAATTCTCGCTGGACAATGGCCCCTACCAAACTGCGACCATCTTGAAGGGCATCAATGCTATCGATCACCTTCTTTCAGTAAAAGATGCACGCGGCTGTGTGGTTTCTCAAAATACAAACTTCACGCAATCGCCTGTGGCCATTACCACTAATGTAGTTCGAACCAAAGACGTAACCTGCTTTAACGAAACCAATGGAGAAATAGAAATGATTGCCGCCGGTGGCACATCCCCCTATCAATTTCAAATCCCAACACGAGCGTTTCAAGATGGCAACGTGATTGCACAACTGGGTGTGGGCAGTTACACCATTACGGCCAAAGATAAAAATGGCTGCGTAGCTCAGGCTTCTGCCTCCATTGTAAGTTTGAATCCTGCGATTAGCACATCAGCCAATATTGTGGACGTAAGTTGTTTTGCAGGTGGCGATGGCTCGGTGGAAATAATTGCAGGTGGCGGTGTACAGCCATTCAGCTATCAATGGAGAGACGCTACTCAAAATCTTGCCGAAACATCCCGTAAAGCAAGCAGTTTAAAAATTGGTCCATACACGGTAATGGTTATTGACCAAGCGGGTTGTAAAGTAGAATTGACAAATACGGTGAAGCAACCAGTTGCACCTTTATCTGTTAGTCTCACTTCATTGGCAGCCTGCTGGAATCAAAGCAATGGTACAGTAGCTGCATCTGCCAGCGGTGGAACATCTCCTTATCAATTTGCTATCGATAATGGTGCTTACAATACACTGCCTTCCTTCCAAAAAGAAGTAGGCAATCACACCGTAAATGTGCGCGATGCAAAAGGTTGCCTGAGCAGCGGCATCATATCTGTGGCACAACGAAATGCTCAGCCACAATACAATTTCTTGGTGGCCACCAAACAATATGCCCTTGACACATTAGTGCTTACCGAGATAAGTGTGCCCAAGCCCGACTCCATTCAATGGTCTTTTGATCCACAGGCCATCGTCTTAAAAAATGATCGTTGGGCACCACAAATAAAATTCAGAACAGAAGGAAAATATTGGGTAGAGATGAAAGCCTACTTTGGTAATTGCGGATATATCCAACGCAAAAATTTAGACCTGAAACCTTATGACCCCAATGCCAAGCCTTTGAAAGTAAACGGCTATCGCACTATTGAATCACTAGCGGTAAGTCCAAACCCATCCAACGGAGAGTTTGATCTCACCGTAAAACTATTTACCAAGAGCAGGATCACGATTACCATCTTTGATATATTGGGTATCGTGCAGTTTACCAACACATGGGAACCAGCCTTGGAAGTAAAAACAAAAATAAGTCTCCCCCAAGCATCTGCTGGCATTTACGTGATCCGCGCCACGGCAGAGACAGATGCGAAGGATGCACGGTTATCTATTAGTAAATAGAACTTGGGGATTAGGACTTGGAACTTGGGACTTGGGCAGTGGGACTTGGGGGTTGGGACTTAGATTTAAAGAAAAGAGATATGATACAAAGCTCAGAGGAATTTAAAACATACAATAAAGCAATGGAAGTAGGCGAGAAGGTTTGGGGGGTGGTAGCAAAGTGGAGTTATTTTGAAAAAGATACTGTAGGTAAACAATGGGTACGTGCCGTTGACTCCATTGCGGCAAACCTTTCAGAGGGATTGGGAAGGTATCACTATAAAGAAATTAAAAACTTCAGTCACTATTCTCGTAGTTCATTATTCGAAACAAAAACATGGCTTGCCAAAGCAGCAAGTAGAAAACTGATTGATGAGAATACATTTAAAAATTTGATGATAGAACTTGAAACTATTGGAAAGATGATCAATACCTATATCAACTCAATAGGCGAAGGGACGACTGGTGTGAAAGAACCCGAAGCAGAATACCTACCTCTAACCCCCAGCTCCCAAGTCCCAGTTCTAACGCCCAACCCCAATGCCTAAGCCCCAATTCCTAATGCCCAATCCCCAATTCCTTTTAAATTCATGAGATGCTTTAAGTCCATACTGCTCTTTTTGTTCATAGCTCCCCAAGTGGTGGCCCAACAGTTCCCTGTCCAGGCCACTACCCAGCTCATTCCTCCCTACTCGGTTTATTTAACAGACTACGCCAGTCCTGAAAGCCAAAAGCTGCGCGTGATAGTAGTGCAACGCGATTTGACACAGCCTAGCTACCAACTCCGCCTGGTAGTGAACATAGAATTGAATGGCAACATCATCATGCGCACCTCGCGCCTCTACCACCCTGCGCCCCTCTCGCTGGACCCTGGTATACCGACCGTGATCTCTGGTGCGGATTTGTTTCCTTATTTAGATAGCCGTAATATGGACTTTGTTGGATATAGTCGTGACCAGTACGAGCGCACCCGTGCCCTGCCTGAAGGCAGTTACCGTATCAGCTTTACCGCTTATGATTATCATCGTCAGGATGTGCAGGTGAGTAACGAGGGCAGCAGCTTTTACTGGCTGGCCAAGAACGAACCTCCGCTTATTAATTTCCCTGCGTGTGGCACGCGTGTGCCGTTGCGCAACCCACAACAAATCGTTTTCTCCTGGCTGCCGCGTAACACCGCCTCGCCCAACTCCGCTGCCGAAACACAATATGAGTTTGCGCTCTATGAAAGCCGACCCGCAGGCCGCAACCCAAACGATGTGGTGCTCACGACACCGCCCATGTTCCGCACCACTACCGATTATACTCAATTGGTTTTTGGTCCTGCCGAGCCACTGCTTCTCGAAGGTATGAGTTACGTGTGGCGTGTGCAGGCACAGGACAAGAATGGGCGAGATGCCTTCCGCAATAATGGCTATAGCGAGGTATGCTATTTTACGTACGGTGGCACTGATCCAGGTTTTGAAGTGGGCTCTGTACAAGGCTTGCAAGCGCAGGGTGAAAGTGAGCGCAAGGCAAAAGTGTGGTGGCAGACGGGCGTGTATGATACTTACCGGATAGAATATAGAAAAGTGGGTAAGGACTTGTCCTCCGGAGCTTCAGCGAAGGGGGATTATGAGTGGTTCAAAAGCGAAGTGAAAGGCAGCGAACTGAAATTATTTGACCTTGAGCCAAACACAGAGTACGAGGCTCGTATGCAGGCTGCCAAAGAAGGAATCTTTGGGCCCTACACTGATATAGTGAAGTTCAAGACCACACCTATGCGAGTGGCACAATGTGGGCAGACCACACCGGTATTCCCCAACACACCGAGCAAGCCATTGCGTGGGGCAATACAAAATATGATCGTGAATGCGCGGGGTATGGAAATGCAACTGTACATTTTAGAGCCTTTAAGCCCGGATGGCTGGTACAAGGGTACGGGGCGCGTCACCGTTCCGTATCTGGCAGGCGCAAGCTTTGCCACACAGTTTCAACGCATATATATAGATGAAGATCGTAATGTGACAAATGGTCGCATAGACTTTGTGACCAAGGGAGTAGCCGCTATGGTTGAAGATCAGCTTGTGGTGCAGGCCAAGCGGCGGAAAGAAACCAAGCAAAAAGAAAACCGTGAGCAATGGAAGGACACAGATTTTTACGAGAAGGTTTTTAAATTCGATGATGCCATCACCTCGCTCGTGGTGGCCGATAATGGCAATATTGTAGTGTATGACCACTTAAACACCCAGCAAATTGATCGTGAAATTGCTCCCATTCTTACTAATAACCCAGGCAAAGCCATCGTCATAGAAGATAAAAACGGAGACCAGTGGTTGGTGCAGAAAGATAAAGAGACTGGCAAGACTACGGTGACGAGGGTTGAGGGTGGGGGATTGATGCCAGGAGATGTTGGGCCACTTGCAAAAGAAGACAGTGACATCCTCAAGAAAGCCCTGCGCGAACTTAACAAAGAATACAGCGATAAGCTGCGCTCGTACAGCCAGAGTACGGACATAGCGACCTATAGCAGCGCTAAGGCAATCGTCTATTTTGCAGATGAGACATCCAATAGAGAAGGCTACCGACTGATCGCCAGTGGCCTCAAGGTGAAGAATGAAAAAGTGCTAGACTACCTGACCAAGGCACGTGAACAAAAAGTAACCGAGGTAGATCAAATAATAGAAGTAAAGGCGGCTTTGGTAACGGTGCTTACACAATCCATC